>WNGL01004236.1_pt1 | contig 17267 bp, 14 predicted proteins | sample 5400591 | NCBI WGS metagenome assembly WNGL01 (sample SAMN13153377, study PRJNA577476) | soil metagenome | isolation source: 80 cm soil or saprolite under Garry oak tree replicate 1 | place: USA:California | collected 2016-06-15
TGATCCTTCTCTGATCCCCCTTCCCAAGCCACTCCCAAAATGTGTCAGGGAGAGAGCCCCCCAGGGCGGGGGCAAGCCCCGCCCCTACTATACACGGGCCTGGCGGGCTGATCCGTGGTCTAGTAGGGGCGGGGCTTGCCCCCGCCCTGGAAATTCATCCTAAGTTCGCGCCTATGGGGGCGACCACGTGCTCGATAAATCGGCACTCTACTGGTCGCCCTGAGAAGTCCACGCACCAAGATTGTGCGTGGACTTCTACAACCCTCCCAGGAAGGTCAGCACCACCTGATTGAACTCCTCTGGCTTCTCCATGTTCAGATGGTGAGCAGTACCGGGAATTACCACCTTCTTTGCATCTGCAATCCCTGCCTCAAGTATATCTGCAATCACCAGGATATCCTGCACATCCTCATCGCCCACAATGATAAGCGTCGGGACACGAATCTCTGAGAGCCGGGAGATGGCGGGTGGCTCTAAGCCTTGTGGCAATGGTGCATCCGGGTTCAAGAGTGCGTAGTTGTGAGTATTCATTTCTGCCACTCGCTGCCGAACGACGGGATTTACCTGCTCTGGTCTCCGATTTGGCCCATCTGTCCACATCCTGTTCTCAAGCTCGACCGCCTGTGCAATATCGCCTCTTTCAGTTGCTTTCTCAATCTCTGCCCATTTCTGCCTGCTTGCTTCCGAGGATTGGAAGCCGCTCACCCCTGCTGCAACGGGGATAAGAGCAGCTACCATCTCTGGATGGGCCAGGGTGAAATCAATGGCGATCCCTCCTCCCATCGATAACCCCATCACATAGGCTTTCTCGACACCCAGAAATTTCAGCAGGCCGTACAGATCCTCATAATTTGAATAAGGTCCAGCAGGTACATCTGAATTTCCAAAGCCACGAATATCGTAGCGAATCACCCGGTAATGCTGAGCAAACACATCAAATTGATCATCCCACAACCGCCGGTCTACGAGTCCGCCATGGATAAGCACCAGTGGATGCCCCTCGCCTGCAACTTCATAGTAGAGCTTAACTCCATTGACTTCTGCGAAGCCTGTTTCTGACATCGTGTTTCTCCTGTTGTTCTTGATCAATAGCTGGCTTTAGTGTACAAGGATGGTCAAGAGGCATTCTGATGGTGAAATCTGTATAATTATTCTGGTTGGCGTGCTACGCAGCGGATAGCTCAGGCCATGCCAGAGGTATATACGCCAAATAGTGTTGGGACGACGTTCAAGCCGATGGCCGAGTGAGCTGAGCCTTTGGAGGAAGCCATAGAGGGCAGTTGGCATTTACCGGCTGACCTCGAGGCCATCCATGACAGGAGTGGTTAGCCATAACTAAGAAGAACGATGACCAGGTAAGAGGCAATGAAGAATTCTGAAATTTATCCATTCACCCCCAACCGCTTAAACGTCCCCCTCGCACTCTCAATCAACATCTCCCCTCTTTGAGGATCATCCTCTTTATTGCGTGCCAGGTAGAAGAGGCCATAAGCTTCCTGCGTGCGAGCATACTCTACCACGTCATCTATGGCTGAAAGTTCGGCAAGGGAGCGCTCGAAGCAGGGTTGTGCTTCATCAAGCCTGCCCTGGGCTTGCCAGATGCGACCCTGTACACGTTGACCAATGGCGGGAAGTTGCCGATACTCGCGACTATGGGCCAGTTCCATGGCTTGATCGAGGTAGGATTGTGCCTCTTCGAGCTTGCCGGCATAAAAGTGTGCCTTTGCGGTCTGCATGAGCAGGTATGGGAAGACCATCGAGGTCTCACCCTCCTGTTGAGCGACCTGTAAGGAAGTCTTTGCATCAGCAATGGCAGGCCCCCAATCACCTCGCCATGCCGCACACAGGCTCCGACTCCAGAGTACACGGGCCTGTAAATCTGCATCTCGCAGCATACTGGCAATTGCGTAGGCAGCGTTGCCTGATTGCTCAGCTTCCTCCCAGCGTGCCGCCTGGATAGCAAGAAATGCCAGTACAAGATTCGCCCAGCCCTGTGCGCCCACAACTCCGTGCTTCTGCGCTTTCTCAAGCGCCATGCGTGCAGCCCGCTCGCCATCAGCCAGCTGTCCAAGCAGCATGTAGGCCCAGGCAGCAGAATAACTCATCATCGGCTCCCAGTCGGGCTTACGTGTTTGATAACAAGTTTCAACTGCACACAAGGCATATTCGAGCATTTGCCTGGGAGACCCGGCGAGCAATGCACACCAGCTCTGTGACCAGAGCGACACAATCGAGATAAAGGCATCGTCGCCACCTATCTGGGCGTGCAGCTCACTGGCATGTCGCAGCTTGTCACGGGCCTGTACAGGATCACCCATGACGGTAGCTGCCAACGCCCATTGTGAATAGGCTTTAGCAATCAAGCGCGTCTCCTCTGGCTTAGTCTCAAGACATTCCAGGGAACGCTGAATATGCTCAATGGCCTCAGACTCTCGACCCATCCAGTGAAAACAGAAGGAGACATCCAGGCGAGTCTCGACCTCTTTCACCACATCACCGAGGTCACGCCACACGGTGCACGAGGCCAGACCGGTTCTAACAGCCTCGTCAAGCTGCCCCATATAGAGATGAAGCTCTGATAGTTGACGTAAGAGTACTGCACGCCGGGAACGCTCCTCGTCCCCGATCAGCAGGTCCAATGCGGTCGAAATATAACCAATTGCATCGAGCATTGCAGAGACACTTTTGGCCTGGTCCGCCGCCTTCTGTAGATAGTCTACTGCCTGGCTGACATCCTCGCTCATCTGGTAATGGTAAGCCAGCGTACTATAGTACAAAGGCAAGCGTGCTGTATAGCGTGCTTCGATTGCCTGGGCTACCTGGCGATGCAATGTGCGCCTTCGCAAGGGGTTGAGCCACTGGTAGAGTACTTCGCGAATTTTGTCATGAGTAAAAGCCAGGTCTACATCCGAACCGTGATCATGATTGGTCAGATCAACACGAGTAGCGGGTACAAGATGCGAGTGGGAAGCAAGAAGCTGCGCCGAGATGGCATTATCGATATGCTCTGCGACAACATCTTCTGAGAGGCCGCGTGCCTGGCAAAGCAACTCAGAACTAAAATGTCTGCCCAGGACAGCCGCCAGGGTCAAGGTGGTGCGACAATCGGGAGAAAGGTGTGCCAGGCGGCGCTCAATCAACAGGCGTACACTCTGCGGTATCTCCAGTTCACTGGCCTTCACGGTAGCCTGCCAGCGCTCGCCCGTCCAGCGAATCTTGCCCTCGAAGATGAGAGAACGGATAACTTCACCGATGAAGAAAGGATTCCCTTCGGTATGGTGATAAATCTCTCCAGCAAAACTCGGGTGAACAGTGTGTCCAGCCATATTTACCAGCAGTTGGTGCACCTGCTCCTCGGTAAGACGTTGTGGACGCAACTCTTCACCCATGCCGCCACGAGCAAGTGAAGCGATCAATCCACGCAGAGGATGAGTTTCGTGTACCTCGTCAGCACGATAGAGCATCAGGTAGAGCGGAACAGCAGCATTTTTATTGGCACTGGCGACACTATCAAAAGGGCTGACTCCTGCGCCCTGCAAGGTAAGGAAACTGAGCAGCTGCATGGTGGCTGCATCAGCCCATTGCAGATCATCCAGAATAATGATGAGTGGGTGGTCTGCCACCAATGTATTGAAGAAGCGGGCGACAGCATTATAGAGGTTGCGTCGCTCCGCTTCAGGACCCAGTGACTCAGATGGCTCCGGCTGAGTCAGTTCTGGTAGTTTGATACGTACTTCGGGTACGATTTTAGCAAGGTCTGCTGCGCTGTTTCCCAGTATACGGCGCAGTTGCTCAGGGCTGCACATACGGACATGTGCACTAATGGCGTCGGCGATTGGTTGATAGGGAAGTTGCCCGCCCATTTCATAACAGTAGCCCCAGAGCACAGTTGCCTGTTGTGTTTCTTCTCCCCAATGGGTAAACTCGCGGGCGAGGCGCGTCTTGCCAATTCCCGGCTCACCGCAAATAAAGACAACCCGTCGCTGACCGGTACGTACCTGGTTATAGGCATGTTGCAAACGCGAGATTTCCTCTGTGCGTCCCACCAGCTCGGCTTTCAAAATACGATCGGGATCAAGTTGTCTTTGGGGGAACTGTTCTGCTTCAACCTCTGTCAGAAGTGTTCGTTCGTCTCTGCTTTGTGAAGCCAGCTGAGGTGTGTATTCATTGGTTTCAGAGCGGGCGGGAGATCCATTTTTACCAGCACTCACCTGCACTGCCACATCTGGTAATGGTTCGCTCAGAGGTCCGCTCCGATTCCTACTGCTTCCACTCCCCCCACGCCAGGATTCATCGAGGTCTACCGCAATTCGTCCTGCTTGAATATTACGATAGAGTTCAACTGTTTCTGGGAGGGGTGACGTTTGTAACTCTTCTCGCAGAGCCTGGCGCAGGAGCTGGTACTGGTTCACAGCATCCCTACGGCGTCCCATTCGTGCATAGACCAGCATGAGCTGGCAATGGGTCTGTTCATCAGCAGAGTTGTGTTCTAACAGGGTCTGGAGATATTCAATGGCCTGCTGTCCTTTTCTGCTTGCTACTGCCAGCTCGGCAGCATTCTCTAACAGCCAGCTATGGATGCGGCGCAGCCGGTCACGACGACGCTGAGTCCAATCTTCATACAGGTCTTCGGGGAGATAATCTCCAGTGTAAAGTGCCAGCACGCGATCAAATTCAGCAAGGAGTTGGAAATCACCTGGGCCGCCCTGCCCTTTTCTTGAGCGATCACGCATACGAACCTGCAGCTGTTTTGCAGAAGACTCGAACAGGTCTGCATCGATCTGCAGGTTATCAGTGATGAGCATTAAAGTATCATGATCCAGGTGGACATAGAGTGAGGTGCTGCCCCTGCCTGCCGGTAGGTCTGGCTCAAGGGCGCGGCGTAAGAGATAGAGGGTTTTGCCGAATGAGTTGGCTGCTTGCTCAAGGGTGGATGCTGGCCACAGAATTTCCAGGGCCTGTTCACGATGGAGACGGTGCTGCTCGACTGATAAGAGCAATTTGAAGAGTTCGCAGACCTTGCGGCGGCTCCAGTTTCCCCCGGTGGTAAGAGGGATATCTTGACGACGAACCTCAAACCGACCCAATGTCGAGACTTCGAGAAGAGTAGTTGTGCCTATCATTATCGACCTCCTGGGGCGACATCAGGGGGTGCGTATCCTCCAATTTTGGATGTTTGACCACAAAAAATTGCAAAAATTTATAGTGGTACCTTCCACACCATATTTTGGGCATTTTCCAGACACTATTATCTTCCGCTGTAGCTGACCTGTCAATAGATTCCATATTTTTGCGGTAATGCTCCGGTAATCGCGTGAGAAAACAGAGGTAATAGCTCGCCTGTACACTTACATTAGAAGACAGATAGGGACATCCCTGACAGGTGTGGTGATAGTACTATGGAAGGGGTATCCACAAAGGATGCCCTGGCAAAGTGAGGTACGAAGGATATGACTACTTTAGCATTGGCAGCAACGCAAGAGAAACTACAGCCTACTATCCAGGCTCAACCCGATTGGACTGACGAAGACCTTATTTCCAGCATTTGCCGCGGCGCAGAATGGGCATTGGAACTCCTCTATCAACGCTACCATCGCTACGCTTATACCCTGGCATATCGCATCCTCGGCGAGAGCTCTATAGCCGAGGATATTGTCCAGGAAGCATTCCTGTCAATCTGGCGGAAAGCCAGTTCCTATCAGAAGCAGCATGGCAGCGTACTTAGCTGGCTACAGGCAATTGTGCATCATCGCGCTATCGACAAAGTACGAGCTGCTTCTCATCGTGATCACCAATGGACTCCCTTGCAGACAGAGAACGAGCAAGACCCGCCCAGTGAGGAACCAGAGGTATGGGAAGTGGCCTGGCACCAGGAACAGAGTGAACTGATCCGTGAAGTGTTGGCTAAACTCCCTGCAGAGCAACGCCTGGTGATCGAGCTAGCCTACTTTGGAGGCTATACACATGCCGAGATTGCTGAGAAATGGAATATTCCGCTGGGGACTGTCAAAGGACGGATGCGCCTGGGATTGCAAAAAATGAACCACTACCTGCGCGAGCGTGGACTGGATTCAGCCTTCTAATGCGGCTATTAAATGAAACATTCTGGAACAATTTTTGACTAAAATACACGTTATGATACATATTGACACATCTCTATGCTTGACAATTAGCCGTTAATCTGATAATGTTCTGTGTAGACGGCTCATCACTTCCGAATTTGAGCCCCTACCAGACGAATATTTGTATTGGAGCGAGACGAGTGAAAGGGTGAGTTCATGGCGAATGATGATGGGCAGCCTCTGCCAAAGCGGGCCACCAGAAGCAAAAAAGATAACCCGCCTCTATCTCCATTGCCATTAGAAACGCGCAGGCGACCCTCTAACCCTATGACGGACGATGATCTATTTGCCGAGGACGATCCTTATGCCTCGAATCCGCCCCGTCCGCCTTCCAGTGCTATTCGGTTGAGTAACCCCAATAACCTGACCGGATCCCAGCGAACGATCAATACAACAGCACAAAACCCGCGAACTGGACAGAATCCTCAACCCCGGCGCACAATGCAGCAGCCAGTCGCCCCGTTACCAACTTCGATGCAGGCACGCCCAGGACGAAACATAACGATTCCACAGCCCGAAGCAGTAAAGGCTCACAGAAATATACACTGGTTGCTCTATATTGGTGTAGGTATGCTGTTCATGCTGACCCTCTGGGTTGTTGGCTCGTCAGTACTCGCCTTTGGAATAGCTAAGTACAACGACATTGTCTATGGAAATCCACGTACCTTCCAGACCAATGCCGTAGTAGGTCATGGGGGCGATAGCCCTGAACATCCCAGTCATTTTATTGCTATCAACCTGAACCGGCATATCATTGTGGTTGAATTGGCAGCAGGCAATCCAGCCAATTCTTACAGCTATGCTGGTCCCTATCTCTTTGGGCCAGGAGGCGACCTCACTCCCGTCACTTTAGAGTTTCGCGATGTCACCCATCATGGCAAACCTGACATGCTGATTCATATCCAGGACCAGACGGTTGTATTCGTGAACGATGGTACGAAGTTCAGACCGGCCACTCCAAGCGATAAAATACAATTGTAATCGGATAGGAAACAAAAAGTCAGGACTGATCGATCAGCCCTGGCTTTTTGTTTCCTATCCTCCTATTGATTTACAGCCGGCGCATTATTATTGCGTCAACTACCACATCTCCATTTGTTATCAGCTTCACTGGATCAGGCTGGTTGAGCAATTGCGTGCAGTTCAGGCCATTTGCTTCATATGTGAAGACAAAACGCTGTGCCAGGAATGTGAAGAGCGTATTGGCGACTGCCGGATCGGGTGAATGTTGGAGCCTGGTAAAGCGAGAGTCGAGTCGCAGACGTTGGGGTGCAATAGTGCGCAGGTTGGTGCAGTAGAGACGCGTACTCGCCGTGTTTGGATCTTGCACCGTTGACTGATCGACTCCTATGCGATAGGCATTGAGCTTATCCAGGTTCGGATTGTTGTTCACCAGAACCATAGGATCGCCAGCAGGCACAAGTGCCACAGGGTCGGCTTGCTTTGCTGCAGCCTGGAGTTCGTTGAGTGGCAGAGCAGCTACTTGCTGGCCTGGATCAGCGAGGTTCGGTGCCATCCATGGTGTGCAGCCCAGTGCTCTATCTACAAGCGTGAGCAGGCGCTCATCACTGCCATTTTTCAGCACCTGTCCCTGGAGAGCCGCGGCATTGGCTCTGGTGTTTTGTGCGACCTGGCCTGAAGCAGTGACGAGATAGGTGGTCGTCACATTATCACTCTGATCCTGATCGACGATCGCAAAGTCACGGGTTGTGGGGCAGGGAAGGCCATCATTCGCTTTGCCAAGGGCCGGGGGCGTGAGTTTGCCAACCTGGATCGCCGCATTCGCTGCCTGGAAGAAGGCATCAGCGTTACAATAGGAGAACTGTCCGAAAATAGAACCAGAAATCCCATTGACACAATGCCCATCCGTCAGGCTCCCTTGAAGCGTGAGAGTATTGCCGTTGGAACCGAACCAGATACCTACGACTGCTCCCGTGGGTAGCACTGGTACAACAGGTGCTGCTGCTGGCTGAGTACCTTGGTCAATAACCAGTGGATTGTAAACAGCAATGTTGCTGGTTGCAGGATCAAACACGGCTGCCTGGACGAAGGCTGCCTGGCCAGCATTTGCCTCATTGCATGGGCCGTTCGCTGGATCCGTTGCAACCAATTGATATGGTGTTGCCAGTCCTGTTGCTGACAGTGGATTGGCGGGTACAATCAGGGTACAATCAGCATTCAGTTGTGCCGCGTGCGACCCCAGGCGGGGCAGTACCAGGAAGATGGTTGCGCCCACAAGTGCTACTACAAGTGTCACACCTATACTGACAAGTGCCAGTGGTGAAAAACGCTTACGTTGACGTGATCCAATGTTGGATGTCTTACGAAGTTGCTTACGCATCTCCTACCTTTACCTTTCTATGGTTCATGCATACATCGACATTGCTTGCCTTGTACGCATACTAATGACTCTCCGGTTGCTCACAACGCATACGTTGTATTGTGTACGATAGGGATACAGCCATAATGTGAGGGGCTCCATCCTCTTGCGTGAAGAAGCAGGGTTCTTAGGGGCGGCAGCCCCTAAGCGGGGTTTGGGGTGTCCCCAATTTCCTCCCCAAATCACTCTGAAGGATAGAGAACCTGGCCTGAAACACTATGGACTGAAATAGGATGTATTGATACATTTTTAAATATACTGAGTAATCTGGTTGCGATATTACCATAGCTCTTGCATAAAATTCGGATAAAAGGGTAAAAGAATAGTAGGGAAGTACCATTTTGGGTTAAGGTTCCTTAACCAGTTAAACGTAAAGCGAAACACGACAAAAGGCCGTTGGGGTATCATCCCAACGGCCTTTTGTCGTGTTTTACGTCATGCCAGACATGGCATATTACTATGTCCTGAATATGCGTCCGTAGTGCTCTGCCACCAACTCTTTGGGGAAGAAGCGTAACAGGCTGATTACGGCCAGGGCGAATGCCAGCCAGTCAAAGCCTGCATCAACTGGAATACCCAGGACGGTGCCCACAAAAGGCATTACAACACTCAAGAATGCTTCATTTAGGGCATCTGGGAAGAAGAGCAGCACGGCCAATCCCAGGATACTGGCGATAAAAAGCCCTTTGCGCCAGGGGGAAATGCGTGTATCTGTCATAAGAGCGCCAAGTAGTTTGAATGTTTTTCCGGCATGGAGGAAGACATCCCGGCGTTTGGGTCGCTGGCCTCGCCTAAGGATTATTTCTTGCTGCTGCTGTTGTGTCGTTTGTCTCATCGGTGGATCCTTCCTATTGCATTATCACCCCACCTTTTGGGGAAAAGAGGAAGAGCGGGTCCCCAATTACCTGTCCCCCGGACAGGATTCCCCGCGCCCCGGCAGGAGGCTTCGCCCCCTATTATATCAAATCCGTTTAAAGAGAGATGATTTGGGGACACCCCAAACCCCGGCAGAGGGCTGACCGCCCTCTGCACTCCCGCTGACTTTCATCACTCTTCAGCCGGATTTGATATTACCTGTCCCCCGGACAGGGTGCTCCCATGGCCTCACTAAAGTTAGTACGTATGAGGAGGGGTGTGGGTTTTGGAGTGGGCTCAATGAATAAACGTTGGAATCAGCAACTGTGCCGCATAGACGAGATGCCAGATGGTCAGGGCCACGGTGAGCAGGGCAAGAGAGATATGAACCACGCGCCAGTAGCGGATGATGTAGCGATAGAACTTTTCACGTTGCATGGCACGCTGTACCTTCTTCAGTTCAGACATCTGCTCCTCTGCTCCTGGCATCAATGCTTCTGGGCGAGCGAGCGCACTTTTTTTGTCGGGGATGAAGCGATATTGAGCTGCTTCCCGGTTTAGCTCCTGTGGGGTCTCCTCGAGCGAAATGTATGCCAGGTCCCAGGGTGTGTGTAGTGAGCGGCTACTGTCAAATGGTATGCCATTTGATGTTGAGCCAGGAAGAGAGACAAACGAGGTGGAAGTGCGAGATGGGGCTGCACTGAAGCCCTGTAACTTCTCTGTACTGTGAATAACGATAGCCTGTATTTCTTGTGAAATGTCTTCGATACGATCTTTACCCTGCATCGTGAGGGCCTTATCTACCTCATTTGCAATTAATCGTGGCATAAGGCGGTCCAGCATACGACCTACAAAGCCGCTGACTGTCAGGGCAATCATGCCATAGAGCGCATAGGTTCCTGTACGCGGATTGAGGTTGCCGAAGGAGTGCATTAGAAGTAAGGCCAGGCCGATGATGGCAAGGAATATGTGCCAGTTCAAGGCAGCATTGAGCCTTCCAGGGATCCGTTTGTTCCTTGAGCGACGCCGCCAACTGTAGAGTATTGCCGCCAGGATCAGGCAGAGAGTACCCACAATAGCATATGTATAGCCAGCAAGGCTATCAGGGGAGGCATCATTGCTGAATGGGCTGTACCACACATAGAACACCCCGGCAGAAACAATTACAATCAGTGTTACAATCAGGCCAGCTACCCATGAACGTCCGGCATAGAAGAACAGCCAGGGATAGCCTTTTGGACCGTTCTTATGCATTTCAGCTAAGCCTCCTGTGAAATTTCCAGGGCGACCACGTGCTCGATAAATCGACACTCTACCGGTCGCCTTCACGCCGAACCCGATTCCGATCCAGTACGTAGCAAACGTACTTTGAGCCACATCATCATTGCATCACGATGTAGTCCGACCGGACACGGTGCAACGCAGGCCCCGCACTGGTAGCAAGCATAGGCAAAACGTGCCACAGGGGCTGAGATTGTACTTGAGACCGTTTCACGGTTCAATACATCGATGGTGATGGGTTCAGCCAGGGCCGGGCAAGCCAGGAGACACTCATTGCATCCAATACAGGCATACAGTTCCTGTGCCACCTGCGGACCTGTTTTATGCAGCAGAACAGGGGTTGGCTTTAACATCTAGGGCTTCCCTTCTGCCGGGCGCTGACCGCTTTTGTCGCTGTAGGACCACAGGCTCCGGGATGGACGTTGAAGTTGTCTCTTCTGCACAACAGGTACCTTCTCGCTGTAGGACCAGAAATTAGCTGGAGCAAATAGTGATTCCTGTGAAGACAAGGGCAGCCGAGATGCAGGTGACGCGGGTGATGCGAGTGGCTGAGTATCCACGACGGGGGAAGCCAGGGATGCATTGACAATCACATTTTCCTCCATTGGAAGCAGCGAACCAGTTTCTGGCAGTGCACGCACCAGGGGAACAATACCTGGCATGGTAGATGGGACTTCCACGATAGCAGGGAGCCTCCCTGAAGTCACTTTTTCAGGTAGGACAGGTCTGATAGCAGGGAGCCTTCCAGATGTAACCATTCCACGGGCGATATGTGATCGTTGTTGTGAGAAGTATGCACGAGCATCAAACTCACCTTTGAGTAGCTCTTTTTTGATATCGTGAATAGAGAGACCCTCATCAATAATGCGTTTAATCGCAAGACTATCAGGCTGGGTGCGACCTAGCGAGAGGTAGCCCACCAGGCAATCATCGATGATGGTCATACGCCGATAGCTTCCCTTCGTGGTATCCGTTAAGTTCTCGGTGCTCTCAGTCCAGTTCAACGGATTACCGACCGTGAGCATGGAAAGTTCCCCAAGCTGCGTTGCGTGCCAGGGAACGCCGAAAGCTTCCACTTCCTTAGAGTTGCCAGTTATTGTTGCAGCTACCACACGACCTTGCAGAACGGCAGCATACCACTGGGCACGCGGTTCAAACGTTCCTGTCTGTGGGTTCCTGAGCGCTGCCACATCGCCTGCTGCGTAGATGTGGTGCACGCTTGTACGTAACTGGTCGTCAACGAGAATACCCCTCTGGTACCTCATCGGAACATTGCAGCGCTCTGCAAGCTTCATCGACGGTGTCATACCTGTACAGGCTAACACTAACTGGCAAGGAAGCATCTGTTGATGATTCGTGACAACACCTGCAACAACTCCGACCCTCCCCATAATGCCCACAAGCTCAGTTTCTAAATAAACTTTGGCACCAGCCTGACGAGCATGCTCTAGAACCATCTCTGATGCTGGCTGGTCCAGCATCCTGGGTAAGAAGGTTGCACTACGGATGAGCCAGTGCACCTGGATGCCCCAGTGCAACAGACCCATCACCGTCTCGATGGCATGTGCTCCACCTCCGATCACTACAGCCTCCTCTACTTCACTGAGGCGGCGACGTAGATTTAGATAGTCAGGCAGGCTGTGCAGGGTCAGCACTCCATCGAAATCGCGTCCTGGTAAGTTGGCAGGGAGGCTTGTAGGAGTGCTGCCTGTGGCAAGCAGCAGGGAGCCATAGCCAAAACCACGCCCACCAGCGAGCGTAATGAATTTGCCCTGGGCATTGATCTCTTCGACCCGCGCCTGAATCACATGAATGCGCTGAGCTCGCTCGGTGCCTGGCGGATAGGCTAAAAGCTGATCTCGCGTCAGTTTCCCAATGGCAAACTGCTTGAGCGCAGGTGTATTGATAGTAGGATGGTTCTGCATGGTGATGATGGCAATACGCAAATCGGGAGCAAGACGGCGTGCCTCTACCGCAGCGGTTAGCCCCGCGATGCCATTACCAACTATGACGATATCTGCACCATCTATAGACGGTTTACCTGCGTTTTTCATGATGTCAATCCACATCTATTGCCAGCAAACTGTTCCCCCGCCCATGTACGTAGTAGACATCGGTATGGGCATGCTCATGTAGATGACGCTGCAGATGCCCCAGAGATGCATGACACTGGTTTCCACATTGGAAACGCAGATGTTGCCCAGTCGCTGTCTCCAGTACAAAATTCAGACCAGGTCCAATTGCTACAATTGTGCCAGCAGTATGCTCTACATTATTGCCCTGGATGTGCGCCGTTTCCGCAAAGGTGAGGCCGCCAATACAGACCAATGATAGACTGCCGATGAGCAAGAGCACACAGACAATGGCAGTAATGCGGGGAAAGATCATCTAACTCCTGTCGGCGCGATATATTCACCTCTCCCCTGGAGAGGCCAGTTCACACCTTGCAAATCAGTATTCATACCTATGTTATTGTATATCAATGTGTTTCTTTTGCCGCACTCTTGAGGACAAATTAGCCAGAATGTCCCACTGCCGGTTACGTTTCAGAGGGGGGGGTAATAGTTGACTGAAGCATACGTAATGCATTGCGAGTTGTCAAGAATGCAAGGTAATCAGACCTTTTTGGGCCGCCAGGGAGACCGCCTCTGTGCGGTTGGTAGCCCCCAATTTTCCCATAATTGAACTGACATGGAATTTAGCTGTACGCTCGCTAATTACGAGTTGAGCGGCAATTTCTTTGTTTGGCATTCCCTGAGCGAGCAGATCGAGTACTTCAAGCTCGCGCTCTGTCAGAGGCTCGTAAGGAGGAGCAGCCTGTGCTGAGTTGCCCTGGGGCGCATGGCTGACACGTTGTTGTCCAACATGACGCAGTAACTTCGAGGCAACGACTGGTTGAAGGAGAGAACCTCCCTCCATAGTCACACGAATGGCTTTAAAGATTTCCTCGCGTGGGGCACCCTTTAACAGGTAGCCATTCGCGCCGGCCTGGACTGCGTGGATAATCCGTTCGTCGTTGTCAAAGGCAGTAAAGACAATGACACGAGTGGCGGGAGTAGTGCCGAATTCGTTACGTCCAGACAGACGACGAATCGCTTCAACGCCATCCATGACAGGCATTTCCAGGTCGAGCAGGACGATATCTGGTCGCAGTTCTCTCGCCAGGCGCAAAACCTCATCGCCGTTGGCCGCCTCGGCAACCACCTCAAAATCTGGCTGGGTCTCCAGAACGGCCCGCAAGCCTTCGCGTACAATTGGGTGATCATCGGCAAGCAAAATACGGATCATCGGTTACTTGCCTTTCTTCTCCTTGTAGGGAACACAAACATCAATACAGGTACCTGCGCCAGGAGCACTTTGAATACACATAACACCTCCAAGCAATTTGACCCGTTCACTCATACCTGCCAGGCCAAAATGCCCCTCTTTGACACTCTGTGCCACACTCTCTGGATCGAAGCCTCGCCCATCATCCTGGACCATGAGCCGCAGTTCGTGGTCATCTAGAGTAAGTTTGAGATAAATATGCTGGGCCTGGGCATGTTTATAGGCATTCGCCAGGGCCTCTTGTGTGATGCGATAGATGCCCGCTTCCAGGCGCGTTTCTAGAGTGGGAAAATCTGCCGAAGGGGAGTAGTCATATTCTATCTCTGCCCTCGTCTCCTCGCGCCCGGTCTGGACTAGAGCTGCCAGAGCTTCAGGGAGTGTATGATCCTGCAGGGGAGCGGCTCGCAGGTCCATAACCGAGCGGCGGGCTTCTTCAAGGTTGCTGCGTGCCAGGCTCAGTGCCCGTCGAATGGCTTCCTGGGCACGTTGCGGTCGAGAGTCAACCAGGGCATCGGCGGTTTCCAACTGGAGGGTAATGGCGGCCAGCCCCTGTGCCAGGGTGTCATGAATCTCGCGAGCCAGCCGATTGCGCTCTTCAATCGTAGCGAGTCGAGTTGCAGCGCGTGTATGCTGAGCGGAGAGCCGGGCTCGTTGCATGGCAAGGCCAATCTGGTCACCGATAATATGCAATAATTGGAGTTCTTCGGTTTTTAGTTCCCTCCAGCCCTCGCTGGCAACATTCAGCACACCAAGCGGGGTCTCACCAGCATAAATGGGAACGCTGGCATGGAAGCGCAAGCCCCATGAGGTAGGATCGCCCTCTAGTTCGGCGTGTTTCAGGCGGCTACAGCGTAGCACATCGATATTAGCAGCCCCTTCAAGGTCTCCTTCTAAAAAAGTGTCCAGGCAGAGACAATAGCCCGTCATGCGTTTTGGGTGGTCCGCAAGATAGGGGGGAAGTGACTGGGCAGCTGCCAGATAGGGTTTGCCCTGCTCATTGAGCAGCCAGACCCACCCCGTTTGCAAACCAAGCAGTTTCGTAACCTGCGCCAGTACCTCCTGCAGTGCTTCATGGACATCGACCTTGCGATTCAGATGACCCGCAATCGCATAGAGTATCGCCAGCTCGCGATTCCCACGTAACAAGGAGACTGTTTCTTGATGAATGGCCTGATCTTCTTCTGGTTGGATGGTCATATGAGTTTTCGTTCTGAGAATCTGGTCTGTTAACCTGGCACCTACGAGGGGTGCTACTACACTATATCACATGGGGATGTTCGTCAAAATATGACCTGATCTTCACAAGCCTGGTATCAGGCTTGTGAAGATCAGAGTAGAAATTTCAGGGCACCAGATCAAACTCTGGCCGACACGACTTCCCGGACTCTACTTGTGCTGCATGCCTCAACAAATGCGGAGAAGAGACGAGCGCCGGCAGGCTGGTGAGTGTAAATTTCTTCCGCATGACATTGTACTGCCATCATAAAGCGATAACCAGAAACTTCTAGTAACTCTGCTACGCCGTCCTCAGCGTGTCCACTAATACTAACTCCTCTACCGGGAACCTTCACCGCTTGATGGTGGAGGCTATTTACCCAGAATTCTCTTACGCCGAGGATTTTTTCCATCCGGCTTCCAGCCTTCACATAGACGCGATGGACAACCTGGGAGCGTGGCAAGTCCAGGTACATATGCTTCATACTGCCAGGATATTGAGACTCCAGGTCTTGATACAGAGTCCCACCCAGAGCCACGTTCAAAAGCTGCATGCCGCGACAGATTCCAAGTGTCGGTAGGTCTGCCTGTAATACCCAGCGTGCCAGGGTCAACTCCAGTTCATCGACCACTGGATCAACATCACTCAATAATGGATGTGGTTCTTCATTGTAGAGGTGTGGCTGCACATCTAATCCACCAGGGAGCACCAGGCCATCCAGGCGTGAGAGCACAGTCTCAAGTCCGCTAAGATCATCAAGTATCGGAATGAGTAGAGGAACACCACCAGCAGTCTCCACCGCACGCACATACGACTGGTTATTGCAATAAATCGGTCTCCAGGTTCCAGCCCGGAACCCTGCATGGCAGGGGATGCCTATCAACGGACGCATACGAATTACTCCTTATAGATTTCTGCCTAATATATTATAGAAGGACGAGTGCAAGGTCAGGTAATAAAAAAGCGGAACGCTTGTTTGTAGGCGTTCCGCTAAAGGTAATAATCAGATGCAGGAACGAAACGCTACACCGTTCGTACAAACCCAGGAAGCTCCAGCCAGAACTGGAGCTGTGTAATCACGAGGGCTGGCAATATGGTGTAATCGTGGCGTTTCACTTTGTTTCCTCAAAACGTCTGCAATTTGTGATAACAATGTTATACATCTATTATAAGCGCCTGTCAAGCAGTTTGGGACTTTATAGCCTGCGGATCATCCTGGCACCCACAAGTTGTCCTGGCACCCGGTGAGAGAACCTGGCACCCACAAGGGGTACCACTACTATGGACGAGGACGAGACGCCGGAGCATGGTAGTGGCATCCCTTGTGGGTGCCAGGTTGCTCAATTCCCAAAAAAGATGTCCCACCACTCTTGCCAGAACCCCTGTTGTGCTGGTTGTGTGCTCTGCTGAGGCGAACTCTGCTGTCCCTGTTCATCCTGGTTAATAATGACGACTGGATGTTCGCCAGGGCGCACGTAGCCCAGTTGTTGACGCGCCTCGCTTTCAATCACAAAGGGGTCTTTATAGTGAGCCACCTGGCGTGTAAGGTAGTCATGGTGGTCTTTCAGGTTCTGTAACTGCTGCTGCGCAGTCTGCACACGTTGCATAAGCTGGCTATTCGACCAGGCTTGTGTTAATGTGCCAAGCAGAAGTGCCAGGCAAATCAGTCCAGTAAGCCAGATCACCGTTTGTGTAAACAGGGAACGCCCTCTTGTGCGCAGGCGCTTAGTGGTTTCTTCAAGGCCAACTGCCGTAGTCACATGTGGGCTATCCCCGTCCAGAAATTGTCGCCTTCGTGGTTGGTCCTGCATGTGACTTGCCTCGTTCATTACAACCTTCTCAAGATAGAACGCGAAAATTCGTTGCCACGTCACAAGAAAACGTATCACATTTCTAGTGAGCATGCAAGGCGTAGGTATAGCCGTACAGGGCGATTGAAAAGTTCTGTTTTGCCGCACGTGTATGGATTACCCACATCATGACCCGATTCACTCACATCGTGTCTACAGCCTCCAAGCCGTTGAGAGGCCGCCTCAACCACCATGGTACGATGATGAGAAACCAGGTGATGATGATGGTAATCCAT
>WNGL01010689.1_pt1 | contig 17264 bp, 17 predicted proteins | sample 5400591 | NCBI WGS metagenome assembly WNGL01 (sample SAMN13153377, study PRJNA577476) | soil metagenome | isolation source: 80 cm soil or saprolite under Garry oak tree replicate 1 | place: USA:California | collected 2016-06-15
ATCCAATCCTACGAAACGAGTGTTATTCTTCGACACGACCGGCTCCTTTCGCATGTAGCTCTGCGCTACGTGTCTCCCGACTCGCGGCGTAATCTACGGCCTGCGAATCAGGAGCCGGTCGTTCCATTCTGACTACTTCAGCTTGCACTTCTGGGCTTCGACCGTCGGGAACGCCTGCGCCGCCGGGATGGTCTTCAGGATCTTGTAGTAGTCCCATGGCCCCTTCGACTCTGCCGGCGTCTTCACCTGCACCAGATACATGTCGTGGCGGTGCAGGCCGTCCGGGCCGATGCGGCCGTTCTTCGCGAAGAAGTCGTTCACGGGCAGCTCCTTCATCTTCGCCATCACGGCGTCGGCGTCGTCGGTCCCGGCCGCCTTCACCGCCTCCAGGTAGTGCGTGACCGACGAGTAGACCCCGGCCTGAACCATGGTCGGCATGGCCTTCTTCTTGTTGTCCGGGTGCGCCTGGAAGCGCTTCGCCCACTTCCGGCTCTCTTCGTCGCGGTCCCAGTAGAAGGCGGTGGTGGCGTACAGGCCCTTCGCGGTCGGCAGGCCCAGGCTGTGGATGTCGGAGATGAAGATGAGGAGCCCGGCCAGCTTCTGGGTCTTCGTGAGGCCGTACTCGTTGGCCGTCTTGATGGCGTTGACCGTGTCGGCTCCGGCGTTGGCGAGCCCGACGATCTGGGCGCCGGAGCTCTGCGCTTGCAAGACGTAGGACGAGAAGTCGGTCGTGCCGGGCGAGGGGTGGCGGACCGAGCCGACCACCTGGCCGCCGGAGGACTTCACCACCGCAGCGGTGTCGTCCTCGAGCGACTTCCCGAAGGCGTAGTCGGCCGTGATGAAGAACCAGGTCTTGCCGCCCTGGTTCACCACCTCGCGGCCGGTGCCGTTGGCGAGCGCCCAGTTGTCGTAGGTGTAGTGCACGGTGTACGGGTTGCACTTCTCGCCGGTGATGGCGGTCGTGCCCGGGCCGGAGAGGAGCGCGATCCGCTTCTTCTCGTTCGCGACCGGCATCACCGCCAGCGCGGTCGAGGACGAGACGAGGTCCGCCACCGCGTCCACCTTCTGCTCGTCGAACCACTTGCGGGCGGTGTTCGAGGCCACGTCGGCCTTGAGCTGGTGATCGGCCGAGATGATGTCGATGGGCTTGCCGAGCACCTTGCCGCCGAAGTCCTGCGCCGCCATCCGCGCCGCCAGCGCGGAGCCGGGTCCGGACAGGTCGGAGTAGTAGCCCGTCATGTCGGTGAGGACGCCGATGCGGACGACGTCGTCGGAGATGCCCTTCCCTTGCGCCAGCGCGGTGCCCGGGACGAGGAGTGCCAGCAGCAGCGCGGTCGGCAACGTTCTCTTCGCCATGTGTCCTCCGTGAGGGGTATGGGCGCTAGACGCCCAGGTAGCGGTGCAGCTTCTCGGTGCTCGAGGGGAGCTCGTCCTTCGTGATCATGTCGACGATCCGGCCGTGCTCGACGACGTAGTGGCGGTCGGCGAGCGGCGCGGCGAAGCGGAAGTTCTGCTCGACGAGGATCATCGTGAAGCCGCGATCCTTGAGCTGTCGCACCACGCGCCCGAGCACCTGCACGATGACCGGAGCGAGGCCCTCGGTGATCTCGTCGAGGAGGAGCAGGCGGGCGCCGATACGCAGGATGCGGGCCAGGGCCAGCATCTGCTGCTCGCCACCGGAGAGGCGCGTGCCCTGGCTGTGGCGCCGCTCCTCCAGGTTGGGGAACATCGCATACAGCTCGCCGACGCCCAGGCCCCCCCGCCCGACCGCCGGGAGGAGCATCAGGTTCTCTTCTGCGGTGAGCGAGGAGAAGATGCCGCGCTCCTCCGGGCAGTAGCCGATGCCGAGGTGGACGATCTGGTGCGGCGGCATGCGGATCGTCTCGTGGCCGTTCATCATCACCGATCCGGTGCGGCGGCCGGTGAGCCCCAGGATGGCCTTGAGGGTGGTGCTGCGGCCCGCGCCGTTCCGCCCGAGCAAGGTCACGAGCTCGCCCTTGTGCACCCGGAAGTCCATCCCGTGCAGGACGTGCGACTCACCGTAGAACGCGTGCAGGTCGGTCACCCGCAAGAGCTCGACCGGCGGGGCCTCGTGGTCGATCGGCATCCCGCTCACGCCTCCGCCGTGCCGATGTAAGCCTCGAGGACCCTGGGGTTCCGCGACACCTCCGCATAAGGCCCCTCGGCGAGGACGCTCCCGCGCGCGAGGACGGTGATGGTGTCAGAGAGATCGGCCACCACCGACAGGTTGTGCTCGACCATCAGCACCGTCCGGTCCTTGGCCACCCGCCGGATGAGCGCCGTCACGCGACCGACGTCCTCGTGCCCCATGCCCTGCGTCGGCTCGTCGAGCAGCATCAGCTCCGGCTCCAGCGCGAGGGTGGTCGCGATCTCGAGCGCCCGCTTTCGGCCGTAGGGCAGCTCCACCGCCAGGAGCCCCCGGAACGAGGCGAGGTCGACCGCCTCGAGCAGCTCCAGCGCGCGGTCGTCGAGCACCTGCAGCGAGCGCTCGCTCTTCCAGAAGTGCAGGGACGTCCCCAGCGGCCGCTGCAGCGCCACCCGCACGTTCTCCAGCACGGTCAGGTTGTTGAAGACGGCCGATATCTGGAACGAGCGCACCACCCCGCGCCGCGCGATCGCCGCCGGACGCGCGTGGGTGATGTCCTCGCCGCGGTAGAGGATCGCCCCACGCGTGGCTGGGTGGAAGCGGGTCAACAGGTTGAAGACGGTCGTCTTCCCGGCGCCGTTCGGACCGATCAGCGCGTGGATCGATCCGCGCCGCACGCGCAACGAGACGTCGTTCACGGCCAGGAAGCCCGCGAACTCCTTGGTCAGGTTCCTCGTCTCGAGGAGGATATCTTCCATGGGTGAACGGCGCGGCAACTCGCCGCACTTTCACATAACGGCGCGGGGCGTGTTGTCGAGACTTCAGCGCGCCGCAGTGCGTCGTGACCCAAGCGAGGGCTGCCGGTCGCCGCCGGAGCTTTCAGTCGGAGTCGACTGCTGGCCGGAGCACCGGGCCCGCGCGTTGTAAGCTGCCGCAGCATGGATCCTTCCTCCCGCTCCGTCGTCGCGAACGGCCTGCGCCACCACGTGCTGGAGTGGGACGGCGGCGGGCGAACGACCGTCGTCTGCCTGCACGGCTTCCTCGACCTCGCCTGGGCGTTCCACAGGATCGCGCCTCGCCTGGCGCAGGCGGGCTTCCACGTGATCGCACCCGACCTGCGCGGGCATGGCGAGACGGAGCGCGTCGGGTCCGGCGGGTACTACCACTTCATGGACTACGTGCTCGACGTGGCCGACCTCGCCGACGCGCTCGGGCGCGACCGGGTGGCGCTCGTCGGACATTCGATGGGCGGATCGATCACCGCCTACCTCGCCGGCGCCCTCCCGGAGCGCGTCTGGCGGGCGGTCATCATGGAAGGCATCCGCATCCCCGAGGTGGCGCCCGAGTCGATGCCGCGGCGGGTGGAGGAGTGGATCCAAGGCGTGCGCCGGACGCGACGTCACCACCAGAACGTGTACCGGACGCTGGAGGCCGCGGCGGCGCGCATCCGCCTCCACGACCCGCTCTGTCCGGAGGACGAGGCCCGCTTCATCGCGGAGCACGGCACGCGGCCCGTCGACGGCGGCCACGTCTACCTGCACGACCCTCTCCACCTCACCCGTGCCCCGTACGCCTTCCGCACCGACCACGCGCGCGCCTTCTGGCATGCCATCCAGTGTCCGGTGCTGCTCCTCGACGGTTCCGAGAGCGAGCGGGTTCCCATCGACTACCCGCAGCGCCTGGCCGCCTTCCAGAACGCCCGCCTCGGCGTCATCCCCGGCGCCGGCCACATGATGATGCGCCACCAGCCCGAGGCGGTCGGACGCGCGGTGCTGGAGTTCCTGGCGGCGTAACGGTCATTCGACTCGGGATCCGCGCAGCAACACCATATGTGGTTGACGAACGCCCGGTCACCACCATAGGCTGTGCTCGCGTTGGTGCCCGAGCCGGGAGGCCCGGGCCGAAGAGGGAACCCGGTGCAACTCCGGGGCTGCCCCGCAGCGGTAAGCGAGAACGAGGTCCGCCATATGCACTGGTGCCAGCACGGGCCGGGAAGCGGCGGACGACAGGAAGCCGGCGACCTGCCGGAGCGCTCGCGAGCCCGAAGACCTGCCAACGCTCGCCCCGGACGAAACCGGGGCATTCGACCTGCGCGCCTCGTGGGAGGGCGGGATGGTCCTTGGCGTCGCTGGCCGCACGGCCACCGTCGGCCGTGGCCCCTCCTCCGTTCCCGTCGAGCGAACGAGGAGGGACCGATGTCGACCGACCAAAGCAGTGACGCCACCGCCCGTGCCGAGGGGCGCGCGTTCGAGTCCATCACCAAGCGCGACGGCCGTGTCGTCGCCTTCGACCCCGGGCGCATCGGCGCCGCGATCGCCAAGGCCGGCGCGGCCACCGGAGACTTCGGCGGAGATGAGGCGCGGCGGCTCGCGGTGCGGGTGCTCGCCATCGCCTGCGCCACCGTCGATGGCGCACCATCGGTGGAGCGGATCCAGGACATCGTCGAGGAGGTGCTGCTCGCGAGCCCGCACCGCCGCGCCGCGCGCGCATACATCGTCTATCGAGAGCAGCACCGGGCGCTGCGCACCGTCTCCGACGCCGCCAGCGTCGAGCTCGTCGAGCGCTACCTCGACAAGAGCGACTGGCAAGTGGCGGAAAACGCCAACATGGCCTTCAGCCTGCAAGGGCTCAACAATCACCTCGCGAGCCACATCAGCTCGACCTACTGGCTCGAGCGGCTCTACCCGCCGGAGGTGCGGGAGGCCCACCGATCCGGCGATCTCCACATCCACGATCTCAACCTGCTCGCCGTCTACTGCGTGGGCTGGGATCTCGCCGATCTGCTCTCGCAGGGCTTCCGCGGTGCCTCCGGAAAGGCTGAGAGCGGTCCCGCGCGCCACCTCCGCACCGCGCTCGGCCAGATCGCCAACTTCTTCTACACGCTCCAGGGAGAGGCGGCCGGCGCCCAGGCCTTCTCCAGCGTGGACACCTACCTCGCCCCGTTCATTCGCCGCGACGGGCTCGGCTACGACGAGGTGAAGCAGGCGCTCCAGGAGTTCGTCTTCAACCTCAACGTGCCGACCCGCGTCGGCTTCCAGACCCCGTTCACCAACATCACGCTCGATCTGGACGTGCCGAAGCTGATGCGTGGAGAGCCGGTCATCGTCGGGGGCGAGCGGCAGGAGGAGACCTACGGCGAGTTCCAGGCCGAGATGGACCTCTTCAACCGTGCCTTCCTCGACGTGATGGCTGGCGGCGACGCCAAGGGGCGCGTCTTCAGCTTCCCCATCCCCACGTACAACATCGCGCCCGGGTTCGACTACGAAGACCCGAGGCTTCAGCGGCTCTGGGAGGTGACGGCGCGCTACGGTCTGCCGTACTTCGCCAACTTCGTGAACTCCGAGCTCTCGCCGGAAGACGCGCGCAGCATGTGCTGCCGCCTCCGGCTCGACATGCGTCAGCTGGACCACCGTGGCGGTGGCCTCTTCGGGGCGAGCCCGCTCACCGGCTCCATCGGCGTGGTGACGCTCAACCTGCCGCGGCTCGGCCATCTCGCCGAAGACGAGGACGACTTCGTCGCGCGGCTCGACCGGCTCATGGACGTGGCCAAAGAGAGCCTGGTCATCAAGCGGAAGGTGCTGGAGCGGTATACCGAGGACGGGCTCTACCCCTACGTGCGCCACTACCTGCGCGACATCCGCGCCCGTCATGGCCGTTACTGGCACAACCACTTCAACACCATCGGCCTCGTCGGCCTCGCCGAGGCGGCAGACAACCTGCTCGGCGAGCCCTTCGCCGGCGAGCGGGGCCGCGCCTTCGGGCTGCGCGTTCTCGACCACATGCGCGCGCGCCTGGTCGCCTATCAGGCCGAGACCGAAACGCTCTTCAACCTGGAGGCGACGCCCGCGGAGGGCACGAGCTACCGCCTGGCGCGGATCGACAAGGCGCGCTTCCCCGAGCTGCGGTGCGCCAACGAGGACGCGTGGCAGCGCGGGAGCCAGCCGTACTACACGAACTCCTCGCAGCTGCCCGTGGACGCCTCCGACGACGTCTTCGCCGTGCTCGATCACCAGGACGAGCTCCAGGCCAGGTACACGGGAGGCACGGTGCAGCATGTCTTCGTCGGCGAGGCGATCGAAGACCCTGCCGCGGTGAAGCAGTTCGTGCGCACGGTCTGCGAGCGCTACCGCCTGCCGTACTTCACGGTGACGCCCACCTTCTCGGTGTGCCCCGAGCATGGGTACGCCGCGGGCGAGCACCCGCGCTGTCAACGGTGCGGCGCCACGACGGAGGTCTACTCGCGCGTCGTCGGGTACCTGCGGCCGGTGCAGCAATGGAACCCGGGGAAGCAGGCCGAGTTCGAGCGAAGGCGGCCTCTCCGGCTCGGGGAACCTGCGGCGGCGGGCCGGTGATCATCGCCGGCCTCCGGCCCTGCTCCTTCATCGATTATCCGGGCCGGCTCGCGGCGGTGGTCTTCACGCACGGCTGCAACCTGCGCTGCCGCTACTGCCACAACCCGGAGCTCTTGAGCGGCCCGCCACCGCGCCGGATCGACGAGGGCGAGGTCGTCGGTCTCCTCGACCAGCGGCGCGGGAAGCTGGACGGCCTCGTCGTCACGGGTGGCGAGCCGACCCTCCAGCCGGGGCTGGCGGCGTTCCTGGCGCGGGTGAAGGCGATGGGATTTCAGGTGAAGCTCGACACCAACGGGACGCGCCCCGAGGTCGTCGAGGGCCTGCTCGCGGCGCAGCTCGTCGACTTTCTGGCCATCGACCTGAAGGCCACGCCAGAGGAGGCCGGGTGGCTGTGTGGCTCGGTCGAGCAGCCGGCCGGAGCGCGCCGGTGCCTCGCGCTCGCCCTCGCGGCTGGTGTGGCCCACGAGGTCCGAACGACGGTGATGGCGCCGGTCCATACCGCCGCTCACCTCGCCGCGCTGGCGCCGTGGGCGGCCGGGGCCGAGCGCTGGGTGCTGCAGCGGTTCCGGCCTGGCGGCCACCTCGACGCGTCGGCAGGGCTGGAAGTACCCGACGAGGCCGTGCTCGCTCGGTTCGACGCCTCGTCCCGGTGATCTTCAGGGCACGAGCACCGCGGCGCCCCGGATCCTCCCCGACCGCAGACGCGCCAGGGCCTCGCCGGCCTCCTCCAGCCGGAAGGTCTCTACCTCCGTCCGCAGCGGCACGCGCGGCGCCAGCGCCAGCAGGTCCCGGCCGTCCTGCCGGGTGAGGTTCGCCACCGAGCACACGCTGCGCTCGCCCCAGAGGAGCGCATACGGGAACGCAGGGATGTCGCTCATGTGGATCCCGGCGCACACGACCGTGCCGCCTTTCGCGACGGCGCGCAGCGCCAGCGGCACGAGCGCGCCCACCGGGGCGAAGATGATGGCCGCGTCGAGCGGCTCCGGCGGCGCCGCGGTGGAATCTCCGGCCCAGGCGGCGCCCATCTCGCGCGCGAACGCCTGCCCCGCCGCGTCCCCGGGCCGGGTGAAGGCGAACACCTCCTGCCCGGCGTGGCGCGCCACCTGGACCGCGATGTGGGCGGCCGCGCCGAAGCCGTAGAGGCCGAGTCGCCTGGCCTCGCGCACGAGCCGCCAGGCGCGGTAGCCGATGAAGCCGGCGCACAGGAGCGGCGCGGCCTCCGCGTCGCCGAGCCCCGGTGGGAGGGGAAAGCAGTAGCGCGCGTCGGCGACCATGGCCTCCGCGTATCCGCCGTCGAGCGTGTAACCGGTGAAGCGCGCCCGGTCGCAGAGGTTCTCGCGGCCCGTGCGGCAGGGCTCACACGCGCCGCAGGTCCAGCCGAGCCAGGGGACGCCCACGCGCTGCCCGACGGCGAGGTCGTGCACGCCCTCGCCGGTCTCCTCCACCACCCCGACCACCTCGTGTCCCGGCACCACCGGCCGCCCGGGATCGGGGAGCTCCCCGTCCACGAGGTGCAGGTCGGTACGGCAGACCCCGCAGGCGCGCACGCGCACGCGAACCTGCCCAGGGCCGGCGCTGGGGAGCGGCCGGTCACGGAGCCGGAGCGGCTGGCGAGGCCCGTCGAGGACCATGGCGCGCATGAGACCAGTCTAGTGCGGGAGGACGCGCCTTGACCTCCCTCTCCCCGGCGGGGGATGAACCCCCGCCCTACATCCCTGTGGCCCGGCGGGGGATGAACCCCCGCCCTACATCCCTGTGGCCATTGCGATCGCGGCCACGGTAGCGGCATAGCCGTAGGGCGGGGGCTTGTCCCCCGCCGCGGGGAGCGTCTCACGGCGGCTCGGGCGAAAGGCGGTGCAGCCCGTCGGCGATCGCGAGACACAGGTTCGCGACGAGGTCCTGCCTGGCGTTCACCGCATAGAGCCCCGGCGCTACGGCCCAGCAGTCGCGCTGGAGCCGGCGCGGTGGCTCGGCATGTCCTGCCGCCGCGACGAGCATGGGCAGCACCTTGTCCGGCAACCGGAGCGCGGTGTCGACCGCGAAGGCGGACAGGTGCGGCCGGAGGGACCGCACGCGTCGCAGGAACGCCGCCACTTCCACGGGCATGATGTGCTTCGGCGGCGACGACTTGAGCTCGACGTAGACGAGCTTCCCCTCCGCCGCGGCCACCACGTCGAGGTCTCCACCGACGCCCGGCGCGCCGGAGCGGACGCCGGCGGCGACATCCGCCGACAACCTCCGCCGCAGCTCGCGCGCCACCCACCACTCCAGCGTGCCCCCGAAGCTCCGCGCTCGCCAGCGCAGCCTGACGCGGCCGTCCGCAGCGCGGAGGGCGAGGCCGAGCTCGACGAGCTCGGCGGCGGCGCGCTCGGCCTGGGCCGCGCTGAGGTAGCGCGTCGCCTCGGCCGGCCTGAAGGGCCCCTGCATCGCGATCGCGCCGCGCAGGAACAGGCGAAAACCGTAATGGCCGAGCCGCTCGCAGACCCGCTCCGCCAAGGGGCCTTCGAGGTCGCGCGGGAAGGGCAGGTCGGGGCGCGCCAGCCGTGGGCGGAGGCCGCGCCGGACGAGCATCGCCAGCACCTCGCCTCCGGCGGCGCCCGTCACCAGTGGAGGCGCCGGGCGTCCCGCCGCCTCGAGCTCCAGCTCCCTGGCGCCCCGCCGCGGTGGCATGCGCCCAGGATAACATCGGGGATTGACCTGCTGGGCCGATCGCTGTTCTTTGCTGCGATGGCCCGCGGCCCCGTCGACCTCTCGCGCCGCTGCGCGCGCTGCCTCTTCCCGTTCGAGGCGTGCCTCTGCCCCGACGTGCGGCGCGTCGAGACGCGGACCTCGTTCCTCCTCCTGCGGCATGCGAGCGAGCTGACGAGGCCCACGAACTCGGGGAGGTGGGCGGCGCTGGCGCTCAGCCGGGCGCGAATCGTCGACTATGCCGTGCCGGTGGTGCGGCGAGAGACGAGCCGCCGCCGTACGGGTGGAGAGCGCGTCGACCGCCTGCGCGAGGACGATGCGATGCACCGCGCGATCCCGCTCGACCTGTCGGCGCTCTCCGAGCCGGGCACGGCGGTGCTCTTCCCCTCCCCTCACCCGCTCACGCTCGACGCGCCGCCTCGCCAGCTGGTGGTGCTCGACGCGACCTGGGCGCAGGCACGCCGGATGATCCAGCGGCTGCCCGAGCTCCAGCGCCTGCCCCGGCTGGCGCTCCCGCCCCACCGCGCCGCCAGCGCGGCGAACCCCATCCGGCGCCCGACGGTGAAGGGTGGCGTCTCGACGCTGGAGGCCGTGGCGGGCGCGCTGCACCTCCTCGGCGAGGAGGAGGCGGCGCGCGCGCTCGACGCCCTTCACGCCGCGGCGCTGGAGCGGAGCTGGCGCCTGCGCCGGCCCATCGGCCGGGTGAGGTGCGCGTGAGCTACCTCCCGGCGCGCTGGCTGCCCGGGCCGCACCTCATGACCATCTTCGCCCGGCTCGCCCGCGGACCGGCCGGGCTCGCGCCGCGCCGCGAGCGCTGGGAGCTCGCCGACGGCGACTTCCTGGACGTCGACCGGCACGGTCCCTCCGACGCGCCGACGGTGGTGGTCCTGCACGGGCTCGAGGGCTCGAGCCGGGCGACGTACGTCTGCCGCCTCGTGGCCGCGGCGGCAGCGGAGGGGCTCGCCTCGGTGGCGGTGAACTTCCGCGGCTGCTCGGGCACCCCCAACCGGCTGCCACGGCTCTACCACTCGGGCGAGACGAGCGACCTCGCGCAGGCGGTGGCGCGCCTCATCGCCGAGCGGCCGGGCCGGGCGCTGGGCCTGGCGGGCTTCTCGCTCGGTGGGAACGTGGTCGCGAAGTGGCTCGGAGAGCGCGGCGACGACCTGCCGCCCGAGGTGCGGGCGGGCGCGGTCATCTCGGCGCCGTGGGACCTCGCCCGGTGCGCCGACGCCATCGACGGGAGCGGCGGGATGGCGCGGCTCTACCGCGTGCGCTTCTTGCGCACGCTGCGCCGCAAAGCGCTCGCCAAGCTGAGCCGCTTTCCTGGACTCCCGTTCGACGCGGCCGAGGTCCGCGCCTGCCGGACCTTCGCCGCCTTCGACGACCAAGTCACCTCGCGCCTGCACGGCTTCGACGGCGCGCCGCCCGCATGAACCCGGCCCTGACCCTCGAGACCTACCCGGCGGGCGGTCACGTCGGCTTCGTCTCGGGCCGGCCGTGGCGCTTCGAGTTCTTCGCCGAGACGCGCGCCGCCGCCTTTCTGTCCGAGGCGCTTCGGCGTTGACAAGGGCGCCGCCCCGGCGCATGAGCATCGCCTCCAAGGAGACACGACCATGCCCGTCAGCAAGAAGCGAAAGAAGGAAGGCAAGCCCGTCCAGCGCCGCGCGGCGGTGGCCCCGGCACACGAGGGTGCCGAGCACCCGGATGCTCCCGCCGAGCACGGCGCCATGAAGGCCGGCAAGCCGAAGAACCCGTTCGTCAAGAACACCTCGCAGGTCCGGGGCGCGCAGCGAGGGCGGTAGGCGAACGTTTGCCGACGACCCGGCCGTTTCCCCCGTCAGCCCCACCGGGTACGCTGCGCGGCCCATGAACACCGACGCCCGCTTCGTCGCCTTCTGCGATGGCTCCGCTCTCCAGAACCCCGGCGGCCCGGGAGGCACCGGCTTCGTGGTGGTCGACCGCTCCTGCCACGCCCTCCGCTTCGGCGGCACGCGCTGGCAAGTGGACGGCCCGCACCCCATCACCAACAACCGCATGGAGCTGCGTGCCGCGCTGGAGGCGCTCGAAGGGTTGCCGGCCGGCGCTGACGTCCAGGTGATCTCCGACTCGCGTTACGTGGTGGACGCGCTCACGAAGTGGATCCACGGCTGGCGCAAGAAGGGCTGGAAGACGGCCGCCGGCAGTCCGGTGCTGAACCGCGACCTGATCGAGGCGCTCGACGCGCGCTCGAGCGAGCTGTCCGTGAAGTACGGCTGGGTGCGCGGGCACGACGGACATGCCGTGAACGAGATCGTCGATGGACTGGCGCAGGGGGCCGCGCGCGGTGGCGGGAGCCCCGAGCGGGCGGCGGTGGTGGCGGCGCTCCGCTCGGTGGGGCTGTTGCGGTGATCCAGTCCTGCGGCGGGGGATGAACCCCCGCCCTACTTCGGGTGTAGGGCGGGGGCTCGTCCCCCGCCGTCGGATGAACCCCGCCTACTCCGGGTGTAGGGCGGGGGCTTGTCCCCCGCCGTCGGATGAACCCCCGCCTACTCCGGGTGTAGGCGGGGGCTTGTCCCCCGCCGTCGGATGAACCCCCGCCTACTCCGGGTGTAGGGCGGGGGCTTGTCCCCCGCCGTCGCACAGGAAGCAGCGACCCGTGACACGGGCGTGACCCGCGCGGCGCAGCCTGGAGACATGGCCAGCTCCGCCCTGGACGCACACGAGAAGCCGCTCCTGCGCGGCGTCTCACACGAGATCGCAGCCTTCGTGGCCGCGCTGGCCGGCTTCGCGCTCGTGCGCGCCGCGCCGAGCGCGCGCGCTGCGGCCGGCGCCGCCGTGTACGCCGCGACGCTCACCACGCTCTTCGCGGTGAGCGCCCTCTACCACCGCCCCACCTGGAAACCCCGCGCGCGGGCGCTCCTCCGCCGCTTCGACCACTCGGCCATCTTCCTCCTCATCGCCGGCACCTACACCCCGTTCTGCCTCCTGCTCGGCGGGCGCGCGGGCCTCTTGCTCCTGGCGGCGGTATGGAGTGGGGCGGCGCTCGGGGTGGCGCAGGCCATCTTCTGGCTGCACGCGCCGAAGCCGCTCCTGGCCGCGCTGTGCGTGGCGCTCGGCTGGATGATCGTCCCGCTCCTGCCGCAGCTCCGCGCCGCGGTGGGCACCTCCGGGGTGGCGCTGCTCTTCGCCGGCGGCCTCGCTTACACGGCGGGCGCCATCGTGTACGCCACGCGCCGCCCCGACCCGGCGCCGCGGGTGTTCGGCTATCACGAGGTCTTCCACGCCCTCGTCGTGGCCGCGGCCGTGTGCCACTACGCCGTCGTCGCCGGCGCGGTGGCCGCGCTCCACTGAGCGACCGCACTCCGGCTGGAGCACCGATCGGCTTGGAAGTCCCATGATTCCCATCGCTAGCGCGAGGCGACCTGGCAGGAGCAGTTCATCGCCGAGCGGCTCGAGAAGCGGAGTTTTCGGCGGCTGCGCAATCGTCGGCAAGAGATCGTCGACGACGATTTCCGGGTCGCGGCGTTACACAGGTAGTGGATGAAGTTGCAGGAAAGCGGCTGCGGCGTCACGAGCACGTTCCGCGATTTCGCGGGGGTTCGGTCGCTCGGCGACGCCCAGCAGAAGACTCAACATCAAGTCGCCCAAGAGCAGTCCCCCGAACTGCTCGGCCAGCTCGGCCGGGCTTCCATCGAGCACTCCGGATTCCTGAGCCCGGGCCATGATTTCTCGCAAGGCGGCACGGCGCGTCTCGCGCCCTATGGAGTCGAGCGTCCGCGCCACCTCGGGCGCGTGGATGGCCTCGGCGATCGCCAGTCGAAAGACCGCGACGACCGTTGGATCGCTGATCTCGCGGACGAGCCGCGTCCCGAAGGAAGACAGGACATGTGTGAGAGCCGCGCGATCGCGCGGCACGGTCAGATCAGCCGGCACCTCCAGGCGCCTGGCGCGCTCGGTGATGCAGGCGATCAACATTTCCTGCTTGTTGCCGACTAGCGCGTAAAGCTCTCGCTTCGAAACGCGCGCGCGGCTGGCGATCTCGAGCGTGCTGGTCGCGGCGTAGCCGTTCTTCATGAACGCGGCGAAGGCCGCACCGAGGATGCGCCCGCGTACCGTGGTTTCGTCGCCGCCGTCCGGGCGCCGCGTTGACGCCGATGTCCGAGCCATCGCATCTCCTTGACACTGGTACCGGTCCGTACCACATTCAAGTTACATGGTACCGCTGGGTACCACGAGGAGGTACCACAGCGCACCCACACGGGTCGTGGCAGGCCGAGCCTCGAGAAGGAGACGTCCAGATGAAGCCTAGAATCATCGTGACCGGCGCGACCGGGAAGACGGGCAGCGTCGTCGTTGCCGAGCTGCTGCAGGCCGGCTATCCCGTCCGCGCCCTGGTTCACCGGGAAGATGGCCGCAGCGCGCGGCTGAAGGCGCAGGGAGCCGAGATCTCGGTAGCCGACATGAGCGATGTCGAGCGCGTCGTCGATGCGCTGAAAGATGTCCAGCGCGCCTACTACTGTCCCCCGTTCGATCCCTACATGATTCAGGGTGCGGTGGCCTTCGCGGTTGCCGCCCGGGAAGCCCGGCTCGAGCACATCGTCGGCCTGACCCAATGGCTTTCGAGCCCCTCGCATCCCTCGCTGATGACCCGCCAGCTCTGGCTGGTCGATCGGCTGTTCTCGATGATGCCCGGAGTGGCGCATACGATCGTCAACCCAGGCTTCTTCGCAGACGACTATCTGGCGATGACTGGGCTGGCCGCCAACCTTGGCGTCTTCCCGTGGATCTTTGGCAACAGCCGCAATGCGCCGCCTTCCAACGAGGACATCGCGCGAGTTGCTGTCGCGGCCCTGACGGATCCGGCGCGCCACGCCGCCAAGACCTACCGCCCCACGGGACCGCAGCTCCTCGGCGCACACGACATGGCCAGCGCCATCGGCCGGGCCCTCGGGCGATCGGTCCGGGTATTGCCGACGCCAAGCTGGTTGTTCTTGAACACAGCTCGCATGGGCGGCTACCCGCTCCACGTGCTGAGCGGCCTTCGCTACTACATCGACGATCACAAGCGTGGCGCCTTCGAGCTGGGCGCACCAACGACCGACGTCCTCGATGTGACAGGTCACCCCGCCGAGGACTTCGAGACGATCGCTCGTCGCTATGCGGCGCTGCCGCGCAACCGGCGGACGCTCGGCAACTGGTTTCGCCAGTTCGCGCAGTCCATGGTCGCTCCCCTCAGCCTCTGCTTCAATCTGGACCGCTACGACCGGGAACTGCGTGGTCCGTTCCCGTCGGAACCGCACTTCGTGCCCGAGTCCGAGATCTGGCGGCGGGAGCACTTGATCACTGGGGCCGGCAAGCCCGCGGCGGCGAGCCGCGAGATGCCCAGCCCCTCCACCACCAGTCGCGTGCCGGCCTAACCCCAGGCCGCACCTGGTCTTCAACGCAGTCAGTGGCCGGAATCCACTCGAGGAGACGCTCATGGTGTCGCAACTCTGCTTCTTCGCGAGCATCGCGTTCAGCATCGTCGCCTGGGGGGTCGTCACCGCCAGGTACATCTGGCCGGAACTTCGGCTCCGGCCACGGGCAGAGGCGTTGCGGCCCCTGCTCATCCTTCACGGCTTCCGCTTCGTCGGGTTGGCCTTCCTCGTCCCCGGCGTTGTTTCGCCCGACTTGCCGCCTGCCTTCGCGCATTCCGCCGCATATGGGGACATCATTGCTGCAACACTCGCGTTGCTTTCGCTGTTGTCGCTGCCACGCGCCGGTGGCGTTGTAATCACGTGGATCTTCAATCTCTGGGGGGCGGCCGATCTCGTGAACGCCTTCTACCAGGCCAATGACACCGGGCTCTTGGCGGGGCAGTTGGGAGCGACGTACTTCATTCCGACTCTCGTTGTGCCATTGCTGCTGATCACGCACGGACTTGCTTTCCGGATTCTTCTGCAACATCAGGGTGAATCCGTGATGCGGGAAAGCCGGCACCTGGAACGCGGTTCGGTTTAGCCGGCCCTCTTTCAAACCGGTCGGTGTTCTAGAACTTCCCGTGCTTCAGCACGTCGCGCTTGGAGATGGTGCCGACCAGGCGGCGCTGATCGTCGACGACCGGAAGGCGCTCCAGGTCGGCCTCGGCGAAGCGGGACGCCACGTCGGCGAGGGTCATGCTGGCGGTGATGGGCTTCTGCTCGTCGGTCATCACGTCCGCGGCGACGATCATGGAGAGGAGCGCCTCGTCGGCGATGGTGCCCTTCAGCGCGTCGAGCGCGATGATGCCGAGGAGCTCGCCGTCGGGGCCGACCACGTACAGATCGTGGCCGGGCGGCAGGGCGAGGAGCCTCGGCAGGACGGACTTGAACGGCACGTCCGGGGCGCACAGCTCGGGGTTCCTGGAGAGGAGCGTCGCGACCTGCGTCGAGCGCAGCCACTCCGGCCGCGGCAGCTCGGGCAGCTTCACGCCTCGGCGACGCAAGGGAGCGGTGTAGAGCGAATCGGGCTCGATGGCGCGGCTGGTGGCTGCCGCCACCGCCGCCGTGATCATGAGCGGCAGGATGACGCCGTAGTCCCCGGTGAGCTCGAAGATGATGAGCACCGCCGAGACGGCCGCGTGCGTCGTCCCAGCCAGCACCCCGGCCATGCCCACCAGCGCGAAGGCACCGGGCGATGCCTGGATGGACGGGAAGACGTGCTGGACCAGCTCGCCCAGCCCGCCGCCGAGGAGCGCGCCGTAGAAGAGCGACGGCGTGAAGAGGCCGCCCGGCACGCCCACCCCGGCGCAGAGCGCGCTGGCCGCCATCTTGAGGAGGGGCAACGCAAGCAGCATCCCGAGCGGAACCTGGCCCAGCAGGGCGGCCTTGACCGTGTCGTAGCCGTTCCCGAGAAGCTCGGGAAAGCGGATGGCCACGGCGCCCACCACCGCCATCCCGAGCGGCGGCAGGAAGCGCGCCGGACCGGGGCGTACGCGGTAGAGCTCCACCTCCACCCAGCCCATCACCTTCACGAAGACGGCCGCGGCGACCCCGAGCAACGGCGCGATGAGGAGCCCGGTCAGCACCTCGCTCGGACGCATGAGCTGGTAGGCCGGGATGACGTAGCTCGGCGCCGGCCCCTCGACGACGCGGGCGATGATGGTGGCGGTGACGCAGCTCACCACCACCGGGCCGAGGAGCTCGAGCGCGAAGCTGCCCAGCAGCACCTCCAGCCCGAAGAGCGCGCCGCCGATGGGTACGTTGTAGGCCGCGGCGATGCCGGAGGCCGCGCCACAGGCGACGAGCAGGCGCGCCTGCCGGCGCGTGACGTGGAAGCGATCGGCGAGCCACGATCCGGTCGCGGCGCCGGTCTGGAGGAGCGCGCCCTCGCGGCCGAGCGAGGCACCGGCGCCGACCGCCACGATGGAGACCACCCCGCGCAGGAGCGCGCGGCCGAGCTGGAGCCGGCCCTGGTGGATCCAGATGGCCTCGATGATGCCGGCGGTACCGTGGCCGCCCAGGCGCCGCTTCACCACCAGACCAGCCAGGGTGACGAGCAGGCCGCCGAGCGCCGGGACGATCACCCGCCGCGCGGGCGACGCCTGGGAGAACGTGGCGAGGAGCGTCGGTCCCTCCCCCCAGGCGATGCGCCTCACGAGCGCGAGGAGCTCGAGCAGCGCCACCGAGCCGAGGCCCGAGACGACGCCGGTCGCGACGACGAGCAGCCAGAACCGCTGGGAGACTATCGGCAGCTGGGCCAGGAACTCGCGGAACGATCGGTAGAACACCGGCGACGGGGCCGGCTCGGGGACGGCGTTCCCAGGCGGGTTGGCTGGACGGGCGCGCACTGGTCGTGACGGCCGCGGCAGGTGGGCGCGCGCGGCGGGCTTCACTCAAGCTAAGCCGCGTGGGGGGCGAGCGCGCGGCCCTTGGGCGGCCGGCACCGGCCTCGATGGGCTTCGGGGGGATCAGGGCCGCTCGTAATCCCGAAGCGACGGCGCGAGGAGCGCCGTCACCGCCACCGCGGCGACGCACAGGAGCCCGCCCGAGGCGACCGAGGCGCGGGCGCCGAACGCGCGCGCCACCGCGCCCGCCTCCACCTCACCGAGCTGCGGGCCGCCGGCGAAGAAGATCATGTTGATGGAGGTCATCCGACCGCGCAGGGCGTCGGGCGTCAGG
>WNGL01004243.1_pt1 | contig 17262 bp, 13 predicted proteins | sample 5400591 | NCBI WGS metagenome assembly WNGL01 (sample SAMN13153377, study PRJNA577476) | soil metagenome | isolation source: 80 cm soil or saprolite under Garry oak tree replicate 1 | place: USA:California | collected 2016-06-15
TCTACTTCCATCCCTGGGAGATCGACCCGGAACAACCTCGGCAATCAGAAATTTCGTGGCGTACTCGAGTGCGCCACTACGTCAACCTCTCGCGAATGGAGAAGCGCTTGGCGCGCTTGCTCACCGATTTCAACTGGAGTCGCATCGACCATGTCTTTTTCGCCGACAATTGTCAGGCCGTCGCCCCTCGCATCCAATTCCACTGACGCCTCGCTCGTTCATCCCGCCACAACCGACGTCGAGCGGTTATCGGAAGCCGCGGCCGGATCGCTCGGTCAACTGTCTGTAACGCAACTCGCGCCGGGAGATGAGCGGCGCTGGGACGAGTTTGTCATTGGCTCACCCGACGGGTCGTTCTTTCACCTCGCCGGCTGGAGGCGCGTCATCGAGAAGGCCTTCGGGTACCAAACCTTCTATCTCGTGGCTCAACGGGAGGGCGTTATCACCGGCGTGCTGCCGCTGACGCATGTGGTAAGCCGCCTCTTTGGCAGCAGACTCGTCTCAAACGCCTTCGGCATGTATGGCGGGCCCGTCGCCGACGATGATGAAAGCCGAATTGCGCTGGAGGACGAGGCCGTGAGGTTGATGGCGAGCCTGCGCGCCCCCAGTCTTGAGGTTCGAAGCATCACGGCGCATCGCACGGATTGGCTGAGCAAATCCGATCTTTATGTAACCTTCCGTAAGCCGATCCTCCCTCAGGTCGACGCCAATCTGAAAGCAATCCCCCCCACCGTACGTAATAAAGTACGGAAAGCACTCAAGAACCAACTCCACTCGGAAGTAGACCAGGATATAGATCGGCTTTACAACGTCTATTCCGAATCGGTCCGGAATCTTGGGACTCCCGTGTTTAGCAAGGCGTACTTTGAAATACTGGCTGACGTTTTCAAGGATGTTAGCGATATCGTTATCATAAACTCGTCAGGGAAAGCTGTTGCGGCGTCATTCAATCTATATTTTCGCGACGAGGTGATGCCCTTTTACGCAGGCGGCACAGCTTCGGCATCCGCGCTCGCGGCCAATGTGTTCATGTATTGGGAAGTGATGCGGCGCGCTTGCGAGAGCGGTTGCCGCCTGTACGATTTCGGCCGAAGCAAGGTTGGCACTGGAGCCTACACGTTCAAGCACAATTGGGGTTTCGCGGCGACACCGCTCGCCTATCAGTACAAATTGGCCGAGGGACAGGAGATCCCCGACCGCAGCCCACTCAATCCGAAATACCAGCTCTTGATCGCCGCCTGGAAGAAGCTCCCCCTCCCGGTTTCAAGACTCCTCGGACCGCCAATCGCCAGGGGCCTCGGTTAGGCTTGAATTTCGCACCGAGCCGGCAGCGCGTTGCCAGCCTGAGAAACGGTACGGTCGCTCGCGATCGGCACCGCCCTCTGCCAAGAATGGGACGATAGAGGCTCAATACGGCTGCGTTGGTTGGCAGTAGACTGGATTACAGAATGCGAATCTTCTTTATATGTTTACGCGTTCCGTTCCCGCCGGATCGCGGTGACAAGATCGTGACCTTCAACTTGATCCGTCATTTGTCCGCCAGCCATGAGGTGCACGTGTTCTGTCTCAGTGACGGGGCGACGGATGACGCCGACGTCGCCGCGCTGGAAGAGTATGCGCGTAACGTCACAGCCGTGCCGCGGTCTTCGGTTTCCGAGAAATTTCGGGGCATGAGGGCCATTCTCAGCGGTGTGCCGCTTTCCGTCGCCTTGGTGAACGAAAAGCGACTGCATCTGGCAGTCAAATCCACATCCGTGAAATTTCCACCCGATCTGATTATTGTGTACAGCAGCAATGTTGCCCAATATGCTATGAATCTTGATGACATCCCCAGACTTATGTATTTTGGGGACTTAGATTCACAAAAATGGCTTGAATATGTAGAAAAATATACATTCCCAATCAATTTAATATATCGAAGAGAAGGTCGATTACTCCTCGATTATGAACGAAAAATTGCTAAAACCTTCTCCCATTCCCTCGTGTGCACCGTGGCCGAGAAGCACGATTTTGAACGGTTGATTCCAGGATCTGCTGTCGATATTTTGACAAATGGGGTAGACCTGGAGCGCTTCCGTTCACACCATATTCCAAAACAGGCCGGCACGATGATTTTCACCGGCGTGATGAACTACTTTCCGAATGTGGATGGCGCTCAATGGTTCTGCGAGTCCGTATTGCCGCTTATCAGGGAACGGGTGCCGCAGGCGACATTCATGATTTGTGGCACGAGTCCGACGGCGACGGTACAGCGTCTGGCGAAGCGACCCGGGGTTATCGTGACCGGGGCGGTTCCGGACGTGCGCCCCTACCTCGACGCGGCAGAAATCTGTGTGGTTCCGCTTCGCATCGCGCGGGGCATCCAGAATAAGCTCCTTGAAGGCCTCGCGATGGGGCTTCCGTGCGTATCGTCACGGTCTTCATGGGGCGGCACGGTGATAGAGGAGGGGGAGGGCATCCTCGTTGCCGACGACCCCACGGAATTCGCGGAGCATGCCATCCGCCTGCTGCAGGACGATCAATACCGAGAACTCATGGCGCGGAAAGCACGGGCCGTGGTCGAAGAAAAATACCGGTGGGAGGACCAACTTCAGCGGCTTGATCTGATCATCGAGCGGATGACCGCTGGCAAGCACCACGAAGCTGGGCGAACCGATCAATCGGCGGATCTTTCCGGCTGCTGAAGAAGTCAGTCGCGGGGCGCCACCTCCGGCCCGGCAACGTGCATTATGCCTTATTGCCCGCGCACCCGAGCCGAACCGACCGAGTTCCGTGCAGCCGCCAGACGCGCGCGCAGACGGCGTGCCAATCCCTCTGCCCGGCGGCGCCAATCGTCGCGTTCGAGCATCAGCCAATGGAGATCATATGATCCGGTGCTCAGGCTTCGCTTGTAGCGACTATCGCCGGCAAGGAAGCGGTAGCGCGTTGCCCCGGCTCGGCGATAATGAGCGAACGCGAGCAGGTGGCTCACCAAGCCCGGCTTCAGACGCTGGTCATCGGCGAATTGGAAGCCGTTTTGATAGGCGTAGACCTCGTTGTCGCAATAAAAGTTGTAGAGGTAGCCGATCTCATCCGCACCCGCCGTGATGCGCAGAACGTCGGCTGCACCGGCGGCGAACCCCCGCGCCAGCACGCACTGGTGAAACTGCTCGAAAATCGGCAGTGCGAAGGCACCGGGCTGCCCCGCGGCGACCCAACGCTGCTGATGAAGTTCCGCCAATGCGGCGAGGCGGTCGCGGGCCTCGCTCAGGGTTGCCGATGGCGTGATCGCGAGGCCGCCGCGGCTTTCATATAACCTGAGGGAACGCGAGATCTGCGAGCGCGTATTGCGGCTCAACTGGGCAAGATCATCGCTGTTCCTCGGATCCAGCACGCGATAGGGGCACGGCCTGGTGACGAGGACGCGATCGCACCAGCCCGCCTCGTGCGCTGCGGCGATCAGCCAATCGGGCACGCCACCCATCATGATCTGCGCGTCGTCGGCACGGTATGTGTGGCCCAATGCGGCCCGCGACACCGCCTTCTCGAAGCCCCGTTCCGCGAGAAACCCGTTATCCTCGATCATCGCGACGTCTTTGGCCGGCTCACCGGTCTCGTGGAGGAACAGCGTAGGCCGCCGAAACCCGAGTTGCGGGCGCGACCCGCGCACCAGGAGCCCCAAGCCGACGCGACGATCCTGGCAATAGACCGCGAGGATGATGGGCTTTACCCCGCAGGTCTCGAGCCAAGCGCCGATCCAGGTCCACGAAAGAAAGAAGGATCGCGACGATTTCGCCTCAAGCTCTCGCCACGGGGGCTCCAGCGCGGCCGCGGAGGTGAACGTCTCGACGCGGACCTCCAAGCCCTCCGCACTCGCCTTCGCCATTTCCGTCCTTTCGCGCCTGGACCCGCTATCCCATCGTATCCGCGCCCGCCGTGGATGCGGAACCCTCGGCCCCGGTTCGACAGGGCGTGGCGCTACCGTCCCGCGGGGGCCGCCGCCTTGGCAACCGCCAGCACGCGCCTGGCGTTGCCGGCCCAGGTATAATCCCGAGCGACAATCTCCTCCCGCGCCGCGTTACCGAGGCGTGAGCGCAGTTCAGGGTCGCGCGCCAGCCGCAAGATGGCCGCACTCATCGCCATCGGGTCGTTCGGGTCGAACAGGAGAGCGTCGCGTTCGTGGCTCAACACCTCGCAAATGTTCGGCTGGTTTGGCGCGACGATGGCCCGTCCGAGCGCCATATACTCGAAAATCTTCAGCGGTGATGCGTATGCGACGACCCGCGGCTGCAGCGCGATATCAAAGGAGCCGACGATCTCGGGGATGCGGTCGCGCTGCACTAGGCCGAGAAACGCCACTCGCTCACTGATTCTGAGATTATGAGCCTGCTCTTCCAACTCCCGGCGCGCCGGTCCGTCGCCGGCCAATACCAGCTTGAACGAGGCGGCATCCGGCTCTTCCGCCAAGAGCGAGATGACGGTATCGATGCCATGCCAACTCCGCATGAAACCGACAAAGCCAAGGGTTATCTCGCTCTCGCTGTTGGGTGCCGGGCGCGGTACACCCGGACGATAGCGTTCTAAATCGACCCCATTTTGGTTGACGGTGATTGCCGCGCTGGGGATCCCCAGCGCGGCGATCCGATCGGCGATCACCCCGGTTACCGGATACGTGTGATCGGCACTTCGCCAAGTGTACCGCTCAAACCGCGCGGCCAGCTGCTTGAATACGAGCCGGCCATGAATTGCCCGCTCCTGCGCCAACGGACTGTTGATTTCAAGATGAAACGGGACCCCGTAAATTCGCCTGAGAATCAGACCGGCAAAAAAGAACAGGTTATATCTCTCATAAATGAAATCCGGATTGAAGTCTCTCATTGCCCTGCGCAGGCGCATGGTAGCCGGGACATTGTAAAGCAACTCCAAGATTTCATAAATGAAGCCCGGGAGACAATTTCGCAGAACGGACAATACGCGGTTATCCACACCGAACTCTGCGTTTTTGTAGGCTGTCGGGCCGACAACGAGGACGTCGGCTCCCGCGTCACGAAAGGCGCTCACGAGCTCGTCGATATGAACGCCCTGACCGTCTCGCGCTTGCACTCTATGGCTATAGAGAATTCGCATAAGCCGAATATATCCTCGCTAGAACTCTCAATCGCAAACGTACATCTCAAGATATTCGCAAAGCTGACAAATCAATCATGAGGTAAAGGCCGCTGTTCACGCAAGCTTTCGAGGGTTTTCATCAAGCCGGCTTCGAGAGTTTCTGCCGCCTGAAGTTCCAAAATTTGTCGCGCCCTGGTGGGATCGCCGAGGGAGTGTCGTATCTCACCGCGGCGTGGTTCGCGAAATACGAATTGCGGGCGACTCCCGCACAGCTTGGCGATCACCCCCGCGAGATCGCGGACCGATGTTGCCCGGCCCGTGCAGACGTTGAACACGGTCGGCTCATTGGAAACGCGATCCATGGCGAGCATGAGCGCGCCGACGACATCGCCGACATACACGAAATCACGAGTCTGGAGGCCATCGCCGAGGATCTCGATGTCCTGCCCGTTCGCTATCCGATTGCAAAAGATCGAGATGACGCCGGAGTAAGGCGACCGCGGGTCCTGGCGCGGACCATAGACATTGAAGAACCGTAGCCCGGTGGTCGGCACGCCGTGGACGGTGCTGGCCACCCGCGCATGATGCTCGCAGGCGAGTTTGTCGGCGCCATAGGCAGATAACGGCAGCGGACACGCCGTTTCCCCAATCGCGGCTGCGCCCTGATCGCCATAAACCGCCGCCGACGAAGCGTAGACGACCGGCACTGCGCCACCCAGTGGGCCCGCCTGACGTGCCACATCGAAAATGGTGATCGTGCCGGTCAGATTGACGCGGTGCGTATCAACCCATTGCCGGTTGGCCTGTTCAACCGAAGCGATCGCGGCGAGGTGAAAGCAGCCGTCGCTCCCGGCAATTGCCGAAGCCACAACCTCCCGGTCTCGTATATCGCCTTGGATCAGCTCTGCCGCAGCGGGTTTGTTGGCGAGTGACCCCGTCGACAGATCATCGACGATCCGAACGCGGTCGCCCCGGCGCAGTAGCGCCTCGCAAAGGTGGGAACCGATAAAGCCGCAACCGCCGGTAACAACAAAGCTAGCCATCTTTCACCGCTCGCAGATTCGCGGTCCCCGCTCGGTCGGAGCCCGGGACAATTTTCGCCACCGGTCTCAGAGCGGACGACAACGGGTATCCGTTACCGCCGCACCGCCCGATTGTATCCGCGAGCCACAGGATATAGCGGTTCGACGATGCATGCCCAACATGTCCGCGGGTGGGCATCGAAAGGATCGACCTTGATGACACTCGCAATTTCGCCGACCACACTCCCCAGCTCGGGCGCTTCACGCGCACGGACGCCGGACGGGCCAGGGTCATATATTTTCCAGCAACTGTTACCATCGAGACTTTTTAACCATTCAGTAACGCGTTCCTATTTTAAGGATGCGGTCAACCGCATGGTAGCCCATTGCAATCGTTTAGTAAATTTTTAGCAATGCGTCTCTAAACCACTAGGGCATCGATATGGTACCATGCATCAATTATCACCGCTTTCCCCGGACGCTCAGGGCCTTGGTCCTGATCTCGGCCCAACCCCGCGTCTGATGAGGCGCTGGCGCGTACTCCGTCATTCTGATGCATTTCGAGTCGAATATGAGTGATCCTGCAAGGACTTCCCTAATGGCCCGCGCCGAGGCTTCTACGACGATGCCGCTATCCCCGTACGGACGAAGCGGGACTCAAATCGTTCCCACCGAGACCGCAAAATATCCAAGGGATGCAGGGCCGTTCCTGCTGGTGATTGTTGACACGGAAGAAGAGTTTGACTGGCAGACTTTCTCCCGGAGCGCCTGTAATGTTGGCTCGATTCAGCACCAGGTGCGTGCGCAGCGGATCTTCGATAGATACGGCGTCGTTCCCACCTACGCCGTCGATTACGCGGTTGCGGCTCAAGAGGAGGGTTACGGTCCGCTGCGAGAATTCCTGAAAGACGGTCGCTGTGGTATCGGGGCTCACCTGCACCCCTGGGTCACCCCGCCGTTTGAAGAAGAAGTTTCTGCGCGCAATTCCTTCCCTTGCAATCTCTCGATAGATTTGGAGTTGCGCAAGCTCGCGGCCTTGACCGAGGTGATTAGCCGCAACTTTGGCGTTCGACCGGTTCTCTACAAAGCAGGTCGCTACGGCGCGGATGCGGAAACCACCATGGCGCTGGAGGCCCTGCACTATGAAATCGACTGCAGCATGCTTCCCTGGACTGATTTGACGCAGCAGAGTGGACCGGATTTTCACCGCTGTACGAGCGATCTCTACTGGTTTGGAGAGGGTTCGATGCTATTGGAGATTCCGCTCACGACTGGCCTCGTCGGCGGCTTGCAGTGGGCCGGCCAAAGCGTGTACCGGTGGTTGGATACGCCACAGGCAAGACGCTTTCGCGTGATGGGGGCGTTTGCCCGCGCGGGCCTCCTCGACCGGATTCGGCTGACCCCGGAAGGGACCACCCTTGGCGAAGCCAAGCGGGTCTCCCGCATTTTGCTCGATCACTACGGACAGCGCGTCTTCACGATTACATACCACAGCCCGTCTCTGGAACCCGGTAACACGCCCTATGTGCGCAGCGAGACGGATCTCGCCGACTTTCTCCGCTGGATCGAGGGATATTTGGAGTTCTTCTTCGGCGAGCTCGGAGGTGTCGGCTCGACACCTGCAGAAGTCTTCCGTTTAGCGGCGGCGCAGCGCCAGGGCAGGGAGGCGGATCGGCCGCCAGCATAAGCTACCCGCCCAGCAGGCGGATTTGTCCATCGAAACTTCCGGAGCTCAGCCGGCCGCCGCTCGGCACTCAGAACGTTTTCCTGAGCGTGAACTCAAGCACGTTGTTCAGGAACGAGCCGGCGGAAATGTGCGATTCGCTGTCGGTCAGCTCGTATCGGACCCCTCCGGTGAGCGTCTCGGTCATCGTGTAGTTCAGCCCAAGGTCGATCGTCGCCGTTTTGGTTCCTCCGCCGGCGACGCGCGTGGCATAACCAATGGCCACCACGCTCCCCAGATCCGGCGTCAACGAATGGAACCAGCTGAACGAAGCGCCCTTACCGGTATCGCTGCTCGAACGCCCGGCCAATGAGGCTTGGTGGTCCAGGAAAGCAAATAGTCGAAAGCTGTCCGAACGTCCAGAATCCTGCTCGAACGCGATGCGGGTCCGCTGATAACGGAAGAGATCCGTCGTCGCGTAGGAAAACTCGGGATTGGCCAATCCGGACGGCAGGGCGGTACCACTGTCGACCATTGTGCCGTAGGGATCCAGGGAGGAATTATTCAAGCTGGCGAGCATGGATTCGGTCGACGATCCGAGCGAATGCTGGTGCGAGGCGAGCACGGCCAACGTCGGTGTTATCTGGAACCGCAAGGCTCCATCGAAGCCATAGGATCCGTCCTGGCGACCAAAGCGAAGAATGGCCGACCCTAGGGCGATGGTCATCTGGCCCCCGACGAGAAAGGTCGGCTCGTTGAATGCCAGACCGGCGCGCGGGTAGCGGAGATCCTCGAAGCCGACCCGGCCGATCGCGGCGAATACCGGAGAAAAGCGGTATTGGACGTCGCCAAACGACCGGATTTGCGTCGACTCCGCGACCGACTGGCTCTCAATCTTTGCAGCATCGACGGTGAAGCGCGCTCCTGCCACCCCGTATCCGCGGCCGACCGCGACAGTGAGGGTCGTACGTTCTTGCTGGACGTTGCCCAAGGATGTGATGGGCGCGGGTCCGCCGGAGTTGCCGAGTAGAACGTTATTGCCCGAATTCACGAGGCCCAGATTGGCCCGCAGGTCCGCCTCGACCAATTCGCCGAAGCGTTCGCGGAGTATCGGCGACACCGACGTCGTAAATACCTGGGTTTGTTGCGACCTGGGGATCAGCGCCGGGTTCGAGAAGCCGACCCCGCCGGAAGTGGAAAGTTGTGCTATCGCAGCGCGGCCGTCGACAAAGAAAACCTCGGGAACGACGGTGCCAAGGCCGTAGGCGGTCAGGTTCACATTGAACCTGTCGGGGACCACCGCGGGTTTGTAAGTCTCGTACTCGAGCGAGGTGTTCACCAAAGCTTGGAGGTGGACCGTATCGGCCGATATCGCCAGACCCGCTGCCGGGCGCGTCATCAAGGCCGCCTTTGCACCGGTATGGGCGTTCAGCACATTGTCGTTAAGGCCTTCCACGAGGCCGACATTGGGCTGGATCAGAAACGCGGGCGCCCGTATCTCCGCGGCCTGCACCGGCGTCGCGCCGGAGGCAAGCGGAGGCAGCAGGATATTGGTGGCGAGTGGGGGCAGCTGAAGCGGCGGGGGTATTGTACCCCGATAGCTCGCTGGAGCGCCGGCAAACCCGAACCGAGTGCTGGAGAACGGCGGCGGAACCGCGGTTGATCCGAAGAGATTAATGTCGGATCTAAGCTCATAGCCGGGCAACAAGGAAGGGATCGCTGACGGCAGGCCGGCGTCGGGCGATAGAGGCGTGGTTTCCGATGGCAGCCCACCGGGGGATGTCACCGGAGCGGCTGCCGATGGCCGTCCGGAGGGCGATGGCGCAGGAGGCGTTGCTGCTGGCGTCCCATAAGGCGACGGCGCAGGAGGCGCCGTTGGCAGCCCCGGTGACCGGGGAGTGGTTGCTGACGGTGGCCCGGAGCGTTGTGACCAGGGCTGGGTTGCCGGGAGCCCAGAGCGTAGCGACCAGGGAGCGGCCGCTGGTGGCTCGGAGGGAGATGGCGCAGAAGGGGTTGCCGATGGCGGGGCGGTGTCAGCCTGGGCGAGGGCGCGTGGGGCATAGCCGACCGCCAAAAGCAGCAGCAGCGCATAACGCCACGCGAAAACGCCGCCGCGCGGAAGATGCTGGTATCGCAGGTGCCCGGCTGCGGCGGGCATCGGGCAGGACGGCCATAGGCGCAGCATCTCGCCAGCCGCAGCGAGCTCCGCCAAAATCGAATGAATCTGCCCGCGCGGGATGTCGAACCCCATCACCCGGCACAAACACGAACCGGCCAACCCGCCATCTTCGCCGGTTCCATGGCTCCGGTCCCGCTGCGATGTGCCGGTCTCCGAGGAACGCAGGTCACTGCGTCACCGAGAGCTTGACGACCCCCGCTCGCGCGCGACCAGCGGAAGTCCCCGAACTTGACCCTTAGCCGACATCTCCCGGATTCCCAAGCCTGTGTCGGGCAACCGGCGTCACGATTGGGCAGGGTTGCTTGCCTGGCAAGGAAATTCGAGCGTAATCGGCCTGTCGGCGTGCGGAACGTGCTGGTTGCTGATGCGGCGGCTGCTGAAACTAGCCGGTTTCCGTTCATCAGACGCGCTCGTCGTGTCTGTCGTCGGCACGCGTCCGGGTCGCGGCCTTTCTCATCGAGGGGCGGGCAGCGCGAATCGGCGATCGCGCAAGCCGCCGGCGGACCGCGACAGGGGATTGGCCGGCGCCGAGATCATGACGAGCGCGCCATCTTAAATCGGGGTGAGCTGCCGCCTCAGGGGCGTCTGCACCACCGCCTTCCGGATATAGGCGGGCGGCACCTTTTCGGGACGGCTTCGCGATGGCAGAACACCCCTCCCTCAGGATATTGATGCGCGCTTGTCAAGCCGGCCACACACTACCAAAGGCGGGTTAACTATGATCGAATTTGGTTGCGCGCCGCCCTGATGAAACGGTAGATCACGCGCAACGGAGCGGGAACCCGGCGGATGTCGGCTGATCGGTTCGACTGCGGCTCAGCAGCTGGTCTGGCCGAGGAGTTTTGTGGCGAAAAATTTGCGAAGCCCAATCTTGATTTTCGGACTGCCACGCTCGGGCACGACCTGGCTTGCCAAACTGTTCGACAGCCATCCGGATACGCTCTACCGACACGAACCCGACATTGAGTTGCGCGAGGATCGGTTACCGTACGCCTGCCGACCCGAGGACTGGCCGTCCCATCGTGCACTCGCCCAGAAATATTTCGCGCGCCTGCTCGGCACCCGAACCGTCAGGAATGCCGGACCGCCGCCGAGTTTCGCCAAGAGCTTTCGCAATTCCCACGCCCAAATGTTGCGTGCTGCATCGACGTTTGCACTCCGGGCTGCAGCGAGGGTGCCAGGCGTCGGTGAGGTGTTCCGACACATCCCTGTCTCGGATTTTATCGCCACGCGAAAACGTTCGGCGGTGCGGCCGATATTAAAATCGGTCAGCGCCGAAGGCCGTGTCGGGCTGTTCGCCGAGGCGCTGCCGGAGAGTCGGATTGTTTTCCTCATTCGGCATCCTTGCGGCCAGATCGCCTCGCGATTGCGCGGAATTTTGCTCGGCAGGATGGGAATGCCGGTGAAACCGGGCGAGGCGGTTGAATTTACCAGCCTCGATCAAGCGAAATCGCACAATCTGACGGCCGAGAAATTCGATGCGATGGCTCCGTTGGAGCAGCTCGCCTGGTACTGGGTCATCCTCAACGAGAAGGCGATCGCCGATCTTGCCGGTCGCGCCAGCGCGCGGGTTCTTCGCTATGAGGATCTGTGCGTAAACCCAGTGACAACGACCCAAGAACTCTTTTCCTTCGCCGGCCTTGACTGGCCCCGCCAGACCGAGGACTTCATTGCGGAAAGCACGTCCTACAAGGGATTCTACCGATATTTCGGGGTCCGGAGAAATTCGCCGGAGACTGCCGACAGATGGCGCACCACACTTTCTCCCGACGAACAGGAGCGTATCCTGGCGGTGGTGCGACGCAGTGCTGCGGCGGCGATGTACGGCGAGTGCGCTAATTGAATTTTCATCGAATGGGTCGCACCTTCCTCCGGGCAACGCCAGCAGCAGATCGGTGGATTAACGTTCAAATGAGTTGGGGCTCTTGGCGATGCGCGGTACAATGCGAGTGCGTATCGCTTCGCTAATTACGGGATCTGTCACGGGGCGGTTATGTCGCGCCCGGTGTTCGAGCGGATCTCGTTTATGTCCGCGCGCTCAGGTGCTCCGAGGCGGCCTATCTCACCTACTTAGCTGATACCTCACACGGGCATCTGGTCTAGAATGAGCCTCAAGCAGACGATCCTCTCCGCGATCGGGTGGTCCGTCGGGATCAAGCTGGCGTTCCAGATCGTCAACTGGGGGATGACTCTGGTCGTCATTCGGATGCTGTCCCCCGACGACTACGGCCTAATGGCGGAATCACAAATCTTCGTGAACTTCCTGCTCGGTTTCGGCCTCCTGGGGCTTGGCGATGCACTGGTGCAGCAGAGCGACACGCCGAAGGCGGTGGTTGCTCGCGTGTTCGGCGTACTGCTTCTAACCTCAGTGGGATTGACCGTGCTGCTGATGATGGCAGCCTATCCGATAGCCGACTGGTATAGCGACCGGCGGTTGGTGCCGCTGATCCAGGTCGTCAGCCTCGGTTTCATGTTCAATGGTCTGACCGCTTTGCCGCGGGCATACCTGACGAAGAGCCTGCAGGTTCGCTCGATATTGATCATAGACCTGTCGTCCGGGTTCGTTGGGGCCGCTATGGTCGTCGTGTTGGCGTATAACGGGTATGGCGTATGGGCGCTGGTGTTGGGGAACCTCCTTTCCCACGTCATCGGGCTGCTGGGTTTTGTCACGCTATGCTGGAAATACTACGTCTGGCCCAGGTTCGATTTCGTTGGCCTGCGTCCGCTGTTCGCGTTCGGCATCTACCGGACATTCGAATATACGGTGTGGGTCACGTACGTCTCGGCCGACGTGTTGATCATCAGCCGCTGGCTCGGCCCGACAGCGTTGGGCGTCTACGCGGTCGCGCTGAATTTCGCGACCGTACCGCTGAGCAAGATCGCGCCAATTGTAAACGCGACCGCTTTTCCGGCCTTCGCCATGGTCCAGGCGCGGCCCGCGGAGGCGCGCTTCTACGCACTGAAGGCACTACGGATGATGGCGACGATCGCGGTGCCGGTATTCTTCGGCGTATGCGCGACCGCACCGGAAGTTGTCGATCTCGTGTTTGGCCCGAAATGGGTGGAGGCGAAATCCGTGCTCGGTGTGCTGGCGTTGGCCACCACGTTCAGGGCGATCCTAATCGTGTTCCCCAACTACCTCCAGGGTATCGGTGATTCGCAGGCCGGGTTCTGGTGCACTGCGACTGGCGCGGTGATTTTCCCGCCGGCCTTCGTCATCGGCTGCCAGTGGGGGATCGAGGGCGTCGCGTACGCGTGGCTGATCGGTTATCCCGTTGTCTTCGCGATCAACGCGCTAATCGCCTCGCGCCGCGCCGGCCTCGACTTCAGCGCACTGATGCTCGCCCCAATACGGCCGATTGTCGCCGGCGTCATCATGATCGCGGCGGTTACTGCGGTGCGCCTGGTTCTGCCCGACGGACTTCCCCGCATCGGTTATTTCGCGATGCTGGTGGCGGTTGGGGCGGCAACGTATTGCGTCGTGCTGTTCTCGCTGTTCCGCAATTTGGCGATGGAGATGCTCCGGGTCGTCTATCGCACGCCATCCCCGGCAGGGTGACGATGCATCCGCTGTTTATGTTTATGGATTACACAGGACTGACTTGTCTCAAGAGAGACTTGTGAGCCGCGATCTTAATGGTGATGAGTGAACCCTTGCGTTAGCGTTTTGATGCCCGTGTACAACTCTCAGCATTATGTTCGCGAGAGCGTGAACAGCGTTCTTGCGCAGACCTTCAGCGATTTCGAGTTGATCGTCGTGAACGACGGTTCGCAAGATCAGACGGCCGACATTCTCGCGAGCATTCGGGACAGCAGACTTCGAGTCATTCATAACGAACGAAATTACGGTATTGTCCAGTCATTGAATAGAGGAATGCAAGAAGCGCGTGGGAGTTATATCGCCCGAATCGACGCAGATGACTTCTGTCTGCCCATCCGTCTGGAAAGACAAAAGCGATTTCTTGACGCACATCCCAACGTCCTTTTGGTCGGCAGCGAAATGTTCAACCTAGAGGACGATTCGATCATTCATGATCCCAGACCGGGCGAACTCGACCCGTTGATCATCCGCTGGCAGTTCAATGTGGCAAACCCGATTGGCCATCCTTCGATGATGTTTCGCGCCGGGATTGTTCGTACTCTTGGATGTTATCTGCGAAAGAAATTTCCCATTTGCCAGGATCTCGACTTTTCGCATCGTGTCCTGCGTATCGGCGACATCGCCACGATGCCCGAGCAACTCGGCATCTACCGGCGGCACCCCCAAAGTCTGACCCATACGCGTGAACGGGAGGCACGTGACGAAACACTGTCGATCATGCGAACGTATTATGCAGGTTTATTGGGCGAGGGCGCCGCGACGGCGGCTCGCCTGGTCGCCTCGCACTTCATGGGGAGAGCCCCTGTCCGCGATGCGGAGACGTTGGAGCACCTCGGGAGCATCCTCGATCGCCTCATGCGCAAGTTCGTGGAAGACCACGAACCCACTCTTGAGCAACAGCAACGCGTGGTTGCTCATGCGGCGGGTCTCTGGTGGCGCACGCTTCAGAATTCGCTGCGGGCGGGGGCGGCAATGGCTGTGGCTCGGTCATACGGCGCGTTCTCAGCGCAGGTTGAGGCGCGACCACCGTTGCGCCGCCTCGCCGGATCCGCGTTACGGGGAGCCATTCCCGACGAGCATCTTGTCGCGATGCTGCGTCGCGTGAAGCCGCGTCGATCGCCAACGATCCCCCGCGCACCTATACCCAAGCCGGCGAACATAAACGGGGTCCGCTTGAGCAGAGCGGCGATCCGCCGCGACAATCCGCCGATCCTTTATGTCGTGGTCGATCCGCTCGGTGCGGATGTCGATGCCGGTCGAGTGCAGGACGAGGTTCAGGCAACCCTCGACAAATATGGTGCGCGGCCGGTCTATCTCGTTGACGAGGCGATTGCCGGCCGGCCCGAGGGATGCGCGACACTGCAGCTCATATTCGAGCGCGGCGCCTGTGCGATTGGCGCGTGCCTGGCGACCGATCGTGCCGCCGTACCCCAGGAAGACGCGTTTGATGAACAACAGCTCCGGCACCTAACGGAAATGATCCAACAGCGGTTTGGCGCTACGCCGCTATTCTTCGACATGGCTCTCCGTGCCATACGACCGCAAATTATGGAGGCTCTGGGACAGCTTGGCTTCGCGGTCGTTTTTGGCACCTCGGGCACCGCCGGTTCGCCCTCCCAGCGCGGCGGCCTATACCAATTGCCCGAAGCGACTCCGTACTGGGTAGAACCGGGCCATATCCTCCTCTTGCCAAGCATCAACGATGATCCGGCACGCCACGGCCGACGCTCTGTGGACTTGGACGCCACGAGGCAAATCGCCCTGATACGCTCGATGATCGGGCGTGGCTATCGCACCTTCACATACCGTTGCCGCGGCCTCGCGAGCGCAGCCGAAGGCTCGCCCGCGGCCGAGCGTCTCCCGGAAAGAATGCTCACCCCGCCACTCGATAGCCTATGCCGATTTTTTTTCGAGGAACTCGGCGGATTGCCCGGTAATCCCGCCGACCTGGTCCCGCCTGACCGTCGGCACCTTCTATTGCCGCAATGCACGAGCACAAACACCGACACCAGCCGCATCGAGCGGCATTCCTGCAATCTTGCGGCTTACTGAGGCCGCAGAATGGCGAGCAAGAGCGGGGGGCGTTGGAGAGGTTCGGCTTGCGGTACCTCGTTTCTCTTGGTGCTTCTGGCGGGGGTTATGATTGTCGGGCTTCCAGGCGCCGGAACCGCGATCGCGCGGACCTTGGAGGTTGGGTTGAACAAGCCGTACAAGGCGCCCTCCCTTGCGGCCGCCGATGCAAAAGACGGCGATCATATCCTGATAGAGCCGGGCGAGTATTTCGATTGCACCGTGTGGCAGGCGAACAATCTGGTGATCGAGGGCGGCGGACCCGACGCCAAGGCTATCATCACCGACAAGACGTGCCAGGGTAAGGCGATCTTCGTCATCGCCGGAAATGACACGACCGTGCGCAACTTGACGCTGACGCGCGCGCGCGTACCCGACATGAACGGCGCCGGGATCCGCCAGGAGGGCCGCAACCTGACGGTGGAGGCGGTCAAGTTTATCAACAACCAAGACGGCATCCTCGCCGCCAACAGCCCCGGTTCGCGCGTGATTGTCCGCGACAGCCAGTTCCTCCAGAACGGGGTCTGCGCCCCCTCGTGCGCTCATGGCATCTATGTCAATGAGGTTGATCTACTGCGCGTCGAGCGTTCGCGGTTCTTCGAAACGCGGCAGGGGCATCACATAAAATCTCGGGCGCTGCGGACAGAGGTGATCGGCTGTGACATCGCCGACGGCAACAACGGAACCTCCAGCTTTCTGATCGAGGCACCGAACGGAGGTTCACTCGTCGTGCGCGACAACACGCTCGAGAAGGGACCCCGCGCGGAAAATCACACGACCGCGATCAGCATCGGAGCCGAGGGCGTGACCCACCCGACCCGCGAAATTATCGTCGACAACAACAAATTCAGTAATGATGGCGATTATCCGACGGTCTTTGTGCGCAATCTCACGGCCACCCCTGCTGTCCTGCGGGGAAATAAGCTGTCGGGTCGGGCAACAGCCTTGTCTGGCGATGGTAACGTAGAATAGGCGGCGCATTGCGCCCCCGAAACTTGGGTTGAATGGATCGATCGAATGTGCGGCATTACTGGCATTTTTGACGTTGACGGATATGCGGAGATCGATCGCGCTCTGCTCCGCCGCATGACCGATGCGATCCGCCATCGCGGGCCGGACGGCGACGGGTTCTACCACGCCCCCGGCATTGGCCTCGGGCATCGCCGTCTCGCCATCATCGATCTCGTCGGCGGCGTTCAGCCGTTGTTCAATGAGGACCGAACCGTTTGCGTAGTGTTCAACGGCGAGATTTATAACTTCCAGCCGCTGATTGCCGAGCTGACGGCGTGCGGCCACCGGTTTCGCACGCGGTCCGACACCGAGGTGATTGTCCACGCTTGGGAGGAGTGGGGCGAAGCCTGTCTCGATCGGTTCAATGGGATGTTCGCCTTCGCCCTGTGGGACAGCCGCAGCGAAACGCTGTTCCTGGCCCGCGACCGGCTTGGCGAGAAACCGCTTTATTATGTGAATCATGGCGGGCTTCTGCTGTTCGCCTCCGAACTCAAGTCGCTGCTGTGCCACCCGCATCTCGATCGCCGCCTCGATCCGCAGGCGGTCGAGGAGTTTTTTGCATTCGGCTACATCCCCGATCCGCGCTCGATTTACCGCGGCGTCCGCAAGCTGATGCCGGGCCATTACC
>WNGL01004245.1_pt1 | contig 17261 bp, 15 predicted proteins | sample 5400591 | NCBI WGS metagenome assembly WNGL01 (sample SAMN13153377, study PRJNA577476) | soil metagenome | isolation source: 80 cm soil or saprolite under Garry oak tree replicate 1 | place: USA:California | collected 2016-06-15
ATGCTGGAAACGGCGCGCGACGCCCAACGGGCCGCCGATCACGCCCGCGACCAAGCCGACACCGCGCAGCAGGCGGCGCAGGCGGTCGCCGCCGCGGTCGCCGCCGCCTCGGACCAGGCCGACGAGGACGGCACCGTGCCCGAGGACACCGAGGCCGCCCTGGACGAGGCGATCACCGCCGCCCAACAGGCTGACCAGGCCGCCGCGGACGCCGCCGGCGCGGCCGGCCAGACCCTCGCCGCGGCCACGCCGGCGATCCGGGCCGCCGCCCGCCAGGCGGCCGCGGCCGCCGCCGAACAAGCCCAGGACGAGGCCGTCCTCATGCGGGCCTGGGGGATCGGGCCCGGCCAGCTCGAACGCCTCTCCTTCGACCAACGCGCCCGACTCGCTGCCCGGTTGCGCACCGGGCAACTGGCCCAGTACGCCGAGCTGATCGGCCGGTTCCGGCAGATGGCCGGCGCCGAACGCGCCCGCCGCGTCGAGCACACCCACGGCGAGCTGGTCGGCGTCACCGTCGGCGACGACCTGTCCCGCCTGGTCCCCTCCGAGCTGGCGCAGCTCGGCGTGCCCGCGTTGCGGCCGGTGTTCGCCGCCCGCTACGCCCAAGCCGAACTGATGCTCTACGACAGCCGCGGCGAACAGCAGATCGGGCAGGGCGCGATCATCGCCTGCATCGACTGCTCCGGCTCGATGCGCTACCCCTACGCTGGCGGGGTCACTGGCGAAGCCTGGGCCAAGGCCGCCGCGCTGGCCCTGCTCGATCAGGCCCACCACGCGAAACGCGAGTTCGCCGGGATCCTGTTCTCCTCACCCGGCCAGTTCCAGACCTTCCGGTTCCCCGCCCACCGCGCCCCCGACATCACCGACGTCCTGGAGTTCGCCGAAACCTTCCACGGCGGCGGCACCGACTACCAAACCCCGCTGTCGGCCGCCGTCGAGTTGCTGGACGCCGAGTACAACACCGACGGCCGCCAACGCGGCGACATCGTGCTGATCACCGACGGCGAATGCGACGTCACCGAAACCTGGATGCACAACTGGAACGACGCCAAACACCTCCTGGACTTCCGCGTCTTCGGCATCGCCATCGGCGACCGGACCGCCACCGAACCCGGCCGCGTCCTGGACGCCCTCTGCGACAACCTCCGCAGCATCGACGACCTCACCGACACCCACGCCGCAGCCGACCTGTTCCGCACCATCTAACAAAGCCCCCTGACCTGCTCGCTGAGCAACAAACACGCAGGTCGTGGGCACCTCCGCCGGACTGGACTATCCGGCCCGGAACGTGCCCTGTAGGCTACTAAAACGGCCGTTTTCGCATCTTGCGTAGTAGGCAAGACGGCAGGCAAACGGAAGGTGATGATCATGGCGAGGCCCGTCCAGGGACCAGAGCAGCCGTCGGGGAGCGGCGCGTTGGGTGCGTCGTTGTTCGACGCGTACACCTCGGCTGCGGAATCCGGGCCGGCGTTGGGGTACCTGGTGCTCTACAGCGTGTTCGACGGCCAGGTGACCCGCGAGGACCTGGAACAGTGGTTCGTCGACCTGGGCCTGGACGTGGGGCTGGTACCGCCGCCGTTGCGCGCGGTGGACGCGTTCGAGCGGGTGACCGGCCCGGACGGGTCGCGGGTGTCCTACCTGCTGGACGACCCGGCCGCCGACACCCGCTACCGGCCGCGACGGCGGGCCTCGGCCGGGCGGATGGCCACGCTGATGGTGCGGCACGTGCGCCGCGACGCCCGGCAGATCGTGCGCTACATCGTTCGGGAGGTCCGGGACGAGAACAAAACCCGGTTGAGCTACGACACCCGGCTGGGCCAATGCGTGTTCGTCCGCGATACCAGCGGCGGCGACGAAGCCGGCGCCGGCGAGATGGAGGTGTTCCCGGACAAGGCCGCGATCGCCGCCCTCCCACCGGCCGAGCAGAGCCGGGTGACCAGCTTGTTGTTCGACATCCACGACCAGTACCGGCGCCGGACCCAGTACCTGTCCGGGGACAAGCTGCGCGGCCTGCTGCGCACCTACATCGAGGGCCTGGACGGTTTGAAGGTCCGGCCGACCGGTGGGGTGTACTTCGTGCCCCGCCAGCACGCCGACGTCCTGGCGGGGCTGCGCGAGTTGGTCAGCCGGTTCGGCGAGGGCAGCCACCTGGTCCGCGTCCCCCTGCCCGACCAGGACGAGATGCGTGACATGGTGATCGCCGCGTTCACCACCAAGGCCAAGGACGACCTGGACAAGCTGGCCCGGGACATCGTCGCCGCCCAGCAGCAGCCCGCCGCCACCGACACCGTGCAGGCCCTCTACGCACGCTTCCGCGACCTGCAGGCCGCCACCGGCGAGCACGCCCAACTGCTGTCCACCTCGCTGGATGACACCGAGGCCGCCCTCACGCTGGTCCAGTTCCAGCTCACCGGCCTGCTCACCCACACCACCGACGAAGACGACGACAGCGAGCCGGCCACCGACGAGCACCCCTGACGTGACCAGGAGGCTTAGTGTCGGCCGCCGCTTCCTGGTGCTCCACCGCCCACGATCGTGATGCGTGGTGGTCTCCGCCCAGGTCCCTGGGCGTAGGACTTGGTCGGAATGAACTTGTGGGCACCGTCGCGGCGAGTCAGGTAGGTGCGCAGGGCGGATCGGGCGGCCGTGATGCGTGTGAACCCAGTGAGTTCGCGGATCCGACGTCGGCCGCGATCCGCCTGCGCTTGCTCCGCCGCGGTGAGTGGCCTGCGGCGCGGGTAGCTGTCCAACTCGGCCAGCAGTTTCTCCAACTCGGCGGCGGTCTCGTCGTTCAACGGTGGCAGTGCGCCGGCCGTGTCGGTGCGCCGCGAACGGGATACCGCCGGCTGGGGTGGCACCACGGGCGCGAGGAAGGTGATCTCGTGGTGCGTGAGCCGACGGGCGGCGGCGATCGCCGCGCTGACCGTGGGGAGGCCGGTCACCCGACACAACCACCGCTGCACGAGGGCCAGATCGCGCTCGCGCTGCTCGGAGCTGGCCTGTTCGACCAACTGGTCGTAGGTGGCGACCAACCATCCGATGTCGTCGCGTCGACTCTCGTCCAGCATTGCCTCGCCCCGAAACGCCGCGGTACTGGTAGCCCGGATAACCGAGTGTGCCCACCAGGGCCGGAAGCCCTCAAGGTGCCACGCCCTGGCTGCCCACAGCAGAACCTGAACGGAGCAAGCAGCCGGCCGCGCCTCTGACCGGATCCAGGGCACGCCGGTCCCGCTCGACGTCGCCGGCGATCCCGCTCCCGGCGGTGTGAGACCTGACCCGTCCCAACCTGTCACACACATCTCGGCCCGTCCCCGCGAGTGCGGGACGGGCCGAGATCAGTTTCTGCCTGCGGCAATCGGCCTTGTGACGGGTGGGACGGGTGGCCACCGAACCCGTCCCACCCGTCACTGCGTGACCGGTTTCAGCGCGGTGGCACCCAGTCGTAGTCATGGCCGGCCGTCCAGTCGGGCCGGGGTCGACGTCGCCGGCCGGCTCGCCGGATCACGTACTGCAGCGCGCGCCGCCACATCACGAACCGCCGTCCGAACCGGGCGATCGGAGGATTCGGAAGCTGTGGTAGATCAGCGCGCGCTGGCGAACCCAGTCCCGTTCGACCGTGTCGTCGGGTCGACCCGAGCCCGGTGGGTAGAGCCGGCGGTCGAACTCCTCGGCCTTCTCGTGCGCCCAGACGCTCATCGCCGCGTACCAGGCTGGCGTGTCCCAGCCGTGTTCGGCGGCCGCGGCCCGCTCGGCCTCGTCGACCAGCCGCTGCATCTCCTCGACCGCCACAAGGTCACCCTAACCGCGCGAAACCGATCGCGGCATGGAGCCGTTTCCGGCGACATCTTTCGTCAGAACGAAACACCGGATCGGCGGAGCAAGATATGGCAAAGCGTGCCGCTTTGCCCCGATGCCGCTCAGGCCGCTGGGCCGGGACGGGCACGCGGCCGAACCCCGGGAACCTCGCGACACCAGCCAAGATCAATAACTTAGAGCTAAGGTATCGCGTCGCCGCGATACATGACCACCCTCATCCTGCGCCATGACCAGCGCCGATGGCCCCGCCAGCTCCACCAACATCAACAACTGACACACCTCTGGCATTACGCAATGAACGGTTCCGTTCTGACGAAACAGGGCGTACCGCCACGTCCCCCGCCGGAGGTCGCCGCCGTACCGGTGCTCGACGCGCCGGTGGTCCAGCAGCGCGAGCGGCCACCGCCGGCAGGTGTCGAACGAGACCGGACGCGCCTCCCGGTCAGTGCCCGGACAGCCGGTCCAGGCCACCCGGGTGCGCGTGGCCCAGCGCGGTCACCGCGCGCACCAGCTCCCCGTACAACCGGCGGTGCTGCCAGTGCTCGCGCGCGACCGGCGAGCGTTCGTCGGCCAGTTGCGCGCCGAGCTGGCCGAGCAGGTCCTGCCATCCCCGCGCGTTCGTCGGCGCGTTCGGTGTGGCCGGCGTCGCGATCCCCGCGACCGGCACCGCGCGTACCTGTACCCGCTCGACAACCCGCTCAGTGGTGCGCTCCACCACCTCCCGCACGACACGCGGCCGAGGGTCCGCGCCGGCGTCCAGTTGCCGCTGGGCGGCGCGTAGCGCCCACGCGCGTTGACGGCACGCCGCCGAGCAGTACCGGCCCCCGCCGGCCGCGGCCGGCGTACGCGATCGGTTGTCCGCAACCGGCGCATTCCCGCGCCACCACGCGCTCGGTCGTGTGTTCGGACTTCACGCTGGCCCGGTCCTCCGAGGGCGGTTCGGTGCTGGTCATCACGCCAGGATGCCATTCGTCAGAACGAAACAGCACCTGATGGCACTGCGAGTGCAAGAGGTGCTGCGTGCGAGTTGTCCTGGCGGGCGTGACGGATCGGAATTTTTGCCGTGCGTTACGGTCATGGGGCCTGGCACGGTCGGCGTGCCGGCAACGAGGACCAGGTGGGTGAAGCGATGGCGGTGACGCGGTACTGCGCCCGGTCGGGGTGCGGACGGGCGCTGCCGGCCGAGGCGTCCGGCCGGCGCCGCTACTGCACGCCGGCGTGCCGGCAGGCTGACCACCGCGACCGGCACGGCGTCCCGGCCGCCGGGCCCGTCGACGTTGGCCAGCTCGTCGCGCTGGACCGGTTGCTGGCCGCCACCGCCGGCGAACTCGCCCGGCTGGCCACCCTCGCCGAAGAGGCCGAGTCGGCGCCGGAGTCCACGGCCCGCTGCTACTACGTGTCCCGCCTGACCGACCTGACCGGCGACGTCGTGCGCGCCGCCGTCGCCCGCGACCGGGCCGGCGGCCTGTCCTGGGACGAGATCGGCGAGTGGCTGGGCCTGCACCGCGACACCGCCCGCGCCCGCTACCGCGACACACTCGCCGAACTCACAGCGCCCTCGGGCAGCCGGTCAAGGACCGCGTAAGAGCCTGGCTGGTAGCGACCACCGGCCGGGTAACCCCGCAGGTCGCCACTGTTGCGGCACACGAACGAAACGCCAGGCACCACGGGACAACCAGGTGACAAACCCTGGACACTCCGTGTCGGTCGGAACCTAGCGTTCTCCGCCACGTGTGGTGGGGGGCGCGGTCTCGACCAGCCGACAGCAGGCCACGTCCGGTGTGCGCCGAGCGTCCCCAGCGCTGCCTCGACATGAGCAGGGCCCCGGGTCGGTCGCCCGACCCGGGGCCCTGCCAGAAGGGTGTTACCGCAGGTCAGCGGGCTTCCCCCCGTTGGCCGCGACACCCGTTACGGAAACCGGAACGGTTTCCGTAACGCTCCACATGCCAGTTTCTATACTCAAAACTTGTAGCGGCTACGGTGGCGAACTTGATGACGGACTCGATGCACACGTTTCGTACTGTACGTCGTTGCGTAAAACCATCGTAGTTTTAGCGTTGAGTTTAAACTGAACATAGCTTCGATACACGACGGCAAAAACTATATCCGTACGGTACGCTGAACCCTGTGGAGTTGGAGACCATGTATCAACCGCCCAGCATGTTGCGGAGCACTGCCGTAACTACCTCGACGATCGCCTTGAACAGCCACGAGGGCATGCGTGGGACATGACTCACCTTCACCACCTCCTTCCGGACTGGTCTGGATGGGGAGTGCCATCGGGTAAGCCCCCGATTCGACCCGGTGCAACGGGTCGTCGGGGGCTCACTCAATAGCACCGCCTACCGTACCAGGCGGTGACGATTTCTGCGGGTCGCAACAATGGCTGGAGCGGCAAATGTAGCCGCGCTATCCAGGCTATTGTTGGTCGACTCGACCCCTGTTCGGTCTGTTTGTGCTGGTCCCGGATTCGTGCCGAAGGCATCGAGGTCGATCGCCGAAACAGCGCAGCGGGCCACCGCCCGGCCCCGCCCCGGATCAGATGTGACGCACGCCACACGCGAGCGTGTCGTGGGCCTGGGCATCGAGCGGGAGGCCTTCAGCGACCCCGCCCGCCCAGTTCCGTTGGGGGTTCATACGGGGGATCAACTTGGGGATCAAACGGGGGATCATGTTAGAGCTGATCCCCTTGTGCCCCAAGGATTCCCTGCGTCACGCGCCCGGAAAGGGGACCGCTGGTGTCCCAGACTCCTTGGCTGCGAAAGCGAAACAGAACATTGACACCCCCGGGCAAAGTGCCAACTGTTCAGGCTGTGGCGGAGGGGTGGTGGTGAGGCTTCGGACAGCTCGGCTACTGCCATTGAGGACCAAGCCCTCGTTGAGCACCCCCGTTTAGGCCTCTGACCAGCGGCGATCGAAACGTCCACGAGGGCCTGGTCCTCGATGGCGCATCGGTGGGACCGGCAACGCTGGCAAAGCGTGCCGCTTGCCCCGGCGTCGTTTGCCCTGGTGCCGCTCAGGCCACGCGGCCGGGGACGTCGTCGATAACGTCGGCCTTGAGTAGTTGGACGATCAGCTGTTCTGCGATGGCCTGGTGCAGTTCAGCGGTCTGGTGGTAGCCGATCCAGCGCGGCTTGATGGGCTTGTTCAGCACCAACTCGCCGAGGGTGGCGATGCTGGCGTCCGTGCCGATCACGCCCCAGGGCCGGTAGGACCGCACGGTGTACAGCCGGGAGCCGGCGCTGCGCAGCAGCGGGCACAAACGCCGTGCCACCGCCGCACAGGACAGGCACGTGGGTGGGGTCGCGGTCAAGAACTGATCTTCGCCGGGCCCGGTGTGTTCGACTTCGGTCAGCGGCACCACCCACGGCACCGCATCGGGCGGAAGCATGTCGCCGCAGACCTGACAGCGAGGGGTCAGCATGCAGTCGCGCTGCCGGTGTGAATGAACCTGGCCCATTTCCGCGATAGTCGGCTGTTCCACGGAGGTCATCCGCGTCCACAGCGCGCCGGCAGCGTCACGGTCGCCCGGTTGCTCGTCGGGATACGAGACTCGCCAGTGTCCGTCTGGGCAGCGGACGCGTTGGATCGCGTGGACGACAACGGGTTCTTCACCCCAGAACGGCACCAGGTAGGGCACGGGCAGTCCTCGCTGGACGGGGCGAGTATCGATTGGATCAGGCATGGTTGATGTCCGTGCTCTCGTCCGGGCGGCGGCTCCGTGCTGTGCGCCGTGAACCGCCGCGCCGGCTATGTCGACAGGGTTGCCGGGGCGAGGTGGCGGTAGATGGTGGGTCGGGTGACGCCGAACTCGTCGGCGATCTGCTGCACGGTGTAGCGCCGTTTGCCGTCCTCGCCGCGCTCGTCGTACATCTCCCGCGCCAACGTCACCTGGCGCGCCCCGAGTTTCGGTTTCTGCCCCCCCGTGCGGCCGCGGGCCCGCGCGGCCGCCAGGCCGTCCATCGTGCGCTCGGACATCAGGGCGTGCTCGAACTCGGCGATCGACCCGAGGATCTGGAAGAACATCCGGCCCACCGCGGTGGACGTGTCGATGCCCTGGTCCAGCACCACCAGGTCCACGCCCTTGGCGTGCAGCTGCTTGGACAGCTCGATCAGGTGCTCTAGCGACCGGCCCAGCCGGTCCAGCTTCGTCACCACGAGCTGGTCGCCGGCCCGGTTCGCCGACAGCAACGCCTTGTCCAGCGCCGGCCGGCGGGCGAGCTTGCCGGAGGCCTTGTCGATGAAGACCTCGTCGCACCCGGCGCCGGTGAGGGCGTCGTGCTGGGCTTCGGGGTGCTGGTCGCGGGTGGAGACCCGTCCATAGCCGATCCGCATGGCCCGGACCGTATCGCGAACCCCCGACAGCGTGACGATGCCGCGTACACGGCAACCGTTACACCTGCCACGTGCGGAAATTGACAACCCGATCGGTGTGTTCGCGAACGATCGTTCGCGAGACGATGGGGCAGTAGTTCGATATGCGAACCATGATGGCTACGTATCGATCTGGTCCCCAACCTTGCCCTCTGGCCAGCACGGTCGGCGTGCCGGCGCCGGGGCCGGGCGCCAGACCGCGCGGTGCGATACCGAGATCGCGCACCGCGTTGCGGCGTTGCGGACGGGACTGCCGATCATGTGAGGGCTGTCGGGATCGCGGTACCCGTTCTGGGGAACTGCTACGGGTACCAGGTCCTGTGCCTGGCGGTACGTGCCGTTTACCTGCACGAATACGGCCGCCGTTGCACTCGCGGGAGCTACGAGATCGACCTGAATGAGGCGAACGCGAGCAACGAGTTCGTGACAGGTAAGCCAACACGGTTCTGGCCAACCAACGGCCCGCCCATGTGTCATGACCTGCACGAACACGGCCGGGGACGGCCCGCTCAAACTGCCAGCGTGGGCCTCATAGCGGGGTTGTCAGTTCCCACAGTGCGTAAGGGGGGTCGGATAGGCTGCTCGCATCCCGGTCTCGCACCGACGATCTTCAGGTCCAGATGGCCTGTTGTCCGTCCGGTTCGGGATCCAGATCCCCCCGCCGGGCGGGATTTCCTTCGCGAGATCGGGAGTTGCGTGGTGAAACCACCCCGCAAGCAGAACAGCCCGATGCGGCCGGGGCCTGGTGGCCCCTGGACCAGCATCGAGCTGTGTCTGTTCCTGATCCTGGTGAGTCAGATTGGCAGTCTCGTTCACCAGGGTCGATAGGCACGAGGGCCGCTCCTACGGGGGCGGCTTTCGTGCTGTCCGAGGCCTCGTTCGTCACCCAAACGGGGCCTCGTTGCCGCAAGACTAACTCATCTCAACAAGAAACCTTCTACTTCGGGCAACGTTCACTCCGTTCGCGCACGCCTTCTGACCAGGAGTTTCCGTAGTGCCACTCGACGGTGTGATGAGCATGTCCAACTTTTGTCACACAGAAGTTGCACGTCCGCGTGATCAACATCCCCGACCGCTCGCGGCGTGAACGCTTACGGGCGCCGCGGCATCGGCAAGACGCAGACGGCCGTCGAGTACATCTACCGGCACGTGGCCGACTACGGAGCCAGCGGCGCCCAGACAGGCGGCGCTCGGCGGCCCCATGCCTTTCCGGTCGTCGCGATCACGGGCAACGGCGAACTCGGCTGATCACTGTGCAAGGTCCCAGCGGCACAGGAGGGCGAGGGGTGCCCAGTCGGATCGTGGTCCGGTTCGCGAAACGCCCACCGGCCCGACGCAGTCGGAGGAATACTGCCGACAGGCGAAGCCTGTCGGCAGAGATCTACCGAGCTTGTGCCGCGGCCCGCACCACCACTGCTCCGAGCGCTCGGCCCCCAACGGAGTCGGCAAGACCACCACGGTCGGACTCCTGGCGCAGACTCGGGCCCATGAACTGGGACAACACCGACGATCCCACGAAACGTCGCCGGCACCTGGTCGACATCGCGGCCACCCACGCCGAGACCGTGCTGACTGCGATCCGCGAGTGCGTGCCACCCGCGCCGGGCACGCTGAAACTGGATTGGCTGCTTTCCGGCTTGCGGGCCGAGATGGAGCGGTTGGCGGACCGGCTGAGGGTTCACCTGCCGATCGTGGTGGATGAGCACGGGCGGATCCACCCGGCCGGCGACGCGATCGCCCGCCTGCTCGCCGAGCTGCTCTACCTCGTCACCCGCTACGGCTGGCTGTACGAGTTGCCGCCGGTGCTCGCCGAGGCCTTCACCGGCGACCTGGCCCGGCTGTCCCAGGCCGCCCACCGGATGCGCGAGGTCGCCGGCCGGCCGATGCTCTGACGCGCCCGTTCGGCGAGGAGTGACACCCCCGGCCCTCCGATGCGGGGGCTGCTGGACTCCACGGCTTCAGGGCGAAGTCAGGATCCCGATCAGTTCGGTGATCTCCGCTGGGCTTAGGCGTGCGCGGACGGCAGTTGCGAGCGCTGATGGATCGTGCGCCGGTACTCGAAATACCTCCATTGGGAGGGTCGCGCGGGAGTTGGTCCCGGTCGTTCCGGGCTCAGGCTTGACGGCATCGGACGACACCGGCTCGGTCTGCGAGTTGCTGGACGCGGGCGGGGTGGTAACCGGGTTAACACCCTCCTCTGGCGGGGCGGGCGCCATGTATGGCGCGCCGGCCTCCCACACCGTGCGTTGAGCCTCGCTATCCAAGCCGGCTAGGGGCCTGGCGTCCTTGATCCCGAGAGTGCCGTCCAACAGTGCCTGTTGAAGCTCGGGGATCAGTTTCAGCAGCGAGATCCGCTGCTGCACATACACGTGGGTCTTGCCGATGCGTTTGCCCACAGTGCGCAGCGAGCCGCCTGGCTTGCTGACCATGCGCTGCAGGAACCGGGCCTCTCGCAGGGGGTGTAGGGCCTGTCGATGAATGTTCTCGATCATGACGGCTTCGTCGATGCGGTTGTCGCCCTCACCGAGCGAGTTTTTTACCGAGATGTCCAGGGTGGGTAGCCCCGCCACGTGAGCGGCGGCCAACCGGCGATTCCCGTTGATCACAACCCAGGGTGCGTCGCCGATGACGTCGGCGTGGTGCGGGTAGTGCGACAGGAACACGTCCCGGGCGACGACCGTCGCTGGTTGCAGTTGGCCGTGATCCCGCAGGGTGTCGGCCAACTCTTGGACATCCAGATCCTGCGGGTCACGCGGGTTGTCAGGGTTGGGGGCCAACTCGCCCAACGGTGCGGTGGTCGGAGGCGCGCTGCTGGCATCAGTGACGTCCAGGACGTCGCCGAAGCCGTCAGCGAACGAGACACGCTTGCCCATCAGTGACCGCCCGGGGTGTTAACCGGGTTACCACCCGCAGAGCCGAGGTTGAGTTCCAGAGCGAGCCGGTAGAAGTCCTCGCGGGCCTCCAACGCGACACGGTTCTTGGCGTACTGGGTGACCACGGTGCCTTCCGACGAGGCCCGAGTGTGGACCTTGTAGCGGCGGATGGGCACGTTGGCCCGAGGCCAGCCCTGCTTGTCGATGAACGCCTGTGTGTCTTCCAGGTCGCTGCGGCCATCACGCGGATCCCAGCTGTTGATCACCACGCGGTAGGGCAGGCCGGTCGGTGCGATGACCTGCCTGATGGTGCGTGCGGTCGGATCGAATGACAGTGGCTCCGGCTCGATCGGCACCAGGATGTCGTCCGCGGACTCCAGGACAGCCTGCAGGATGTGGCCTTGTTCCAGGCTGCCCGGCGTGTCCACGAAGATGTGCCGGTATTGCTCGATGGTCTTGAGCTTCCCGAGCGCCTTCGGGTTGTCGTGAGCCTGGGTGAAGTCGAACGGCAGGGCATCGCCGACCCGATCCGCCCACCACACCGTGGACGCTTGCGGGTCGGTAGAGACCACCAGGACGGGGCTGTTCTGGGCTGTGCCGCCGAGCACGTCGGCGGTCACCGCAGCGAGGTTGACAGTGAGAGTGGTTTTGCCGACGCCACCTTTTTGGTTGGCGACGACATGCACGTAGGCCATGGGCTTCTCCGTGTGCTTCCCGAGGATGTCGGTACTTCGGATCAGCCGACAGCATGGCAGAGACCCCCGGCGGTGTGGGCCTTGTCTTGCGGACGCGCCGAGGTGTTAACCGGGTTACCACCTATCGGGGTGTTGGGCGGGCGGTCAGGCCGCGACCTCGATCACGTGTGGTTGAGGTAGGGGTAGTTCGACCGCCGCGCCGGAGTCCCATTCGATCCGGTAGACCGGCTCGCCCTGTGCGTGGCCGAGGAACTCGGTTACTTGGCCTTGGTCGCCGGCCGTGACGCGTACCCCGTCGGCGATCTCCCACACCCCGGGGGCGATCTCGGTGGCCTCGTGGATGGGGTGGGTGCCGGGCCGGCACTGGTCGACGGGCACGTACAGGTCACCGCCGTGCCACTGCACGCGGCACCCGACGTAGGTCGCGGTGTCGGTGCTCATCGGATACCTCCGGCGCAGTCGGCGATGGTGACGTGCCGTTCCAGCCCGGTCAGGGTGACCTCGCTGGTGTGGCCGGCGGTGTCGGTGGCGGTGACCGTCGCCGTGGCCTGGTACCAGCCTGACACACAGGTGGCGTGCGGGGACACGGTGAACCCGGCCGCGTCGGGGAGGCGGTCGGTGTAGACCGCCCGGCCGAGCGGGGTGTAGGTGCCCACGGCCCGGTACAGCATCCGGGCGGTCAGTGCGTGCGACGCGGGCGAGGGTGAGCACCACACCCGGAGGTCGTCCCGCACCTCACCGGCCCGTACGTACGGGCCGGTGGCGGTGTAGGTGGCGTGGCACGCCGTGACCGCTGCGCATCCCCCGCACACCGCGACACACGGCACGGTGAGCAGCGCGGCGACCAGGACGGCAACGCGGGCCGGGATGGTCACGAGGTTTTCTTGGGTGTCAGCGCCTCGCGCGGCATCTCGCCCAGGGCCTTGACGGCCGCGTCGACGGCCCGGTCGATCTCGAACTTGCCGGCGTCGCCGAGGCTCTCGTGGCGTTTGTTCCGCAGTCGCCGGACCTCATCGACCATCCGGCCGCCGCCGGCCCGGCCGGCGGCGAAGTCGCCGATGATGCCCAGCAGCGGGTCTAGTTCCTTGCTCCGGTCGTTGCGCACGATCGGGACCGCGTTCAGCGCGGTGACCAGGTCCCGCAACGGTTCCGGCGTGCCGTCGGGCACCTCGGGGGTGGTGCTGGGCGGCGCGTCCATGTCCTGGATCGCCCAGTCCAGCGAGTTCCGGGCACGGCTGTCGCTGGGCAGCCGGTCCCGCAACGCCTTGAGATCGTCCACGCACTGCTGGGCGGTGCGCCGGCCGGTCACGACGTCGGTCGCCATCAGGCCCACTACGTTGGCCAGCGGATCGCCGTCCACGTCCAGGTAGCGGTCCTGGCCCATGCGGTTGACCGCAGTGCCGATCGGCCCGTCGTCGTGGTAATGCACCGGCGAGTTCGAGCCGCCGCCCCAGCCGTTCTCGTACACGGGCTTGGCCGACAGCGCGCCGGTGACCGGCGCGGCCGGCGCAGAGGCCGGCTCCGGTTCGGGCGCCGGGGCCGGCGCCGGCTCGGGTTGCGGTGCGGCCGGTTGTGATGCGGTCGGTTGTGATGCGGTGGCCGGCTCCGTCTCCGGTTCGGCGGCCGCGGTGGGCAGCGTCTCGCCGTAGAGGTCGGCCAGGTACTCGATGTGGCGGCGCGGACCGGTGACCTCGAACGTGACCCCGGTCGGGGTGGTGATGGGGTCGACCTGGGTGGCCAGGTAGGTCCCCAGCAGGTCGTTGATGTTGTCCTGGATGCTGTCCAGGCCCTTGCCGGGCCGGTAGTCGTCGAAGTCGTTGAAGGGGACTTCGGGGGTCGTGTACGTGACGGTCGGCTCGGTCGGCTCGGTGGTGTCCGGCTCGGTGTTGTCCATGCCTGGGTTTCCTGTTGCGGAGGTGGTCGGGGCGAGCTGGCCGGCGAAGCCGGTGCACTCGGGGTGGCGGCCGCTCGTGCTGGATGGTGTGCCGGTTTCGGGTCCATGGGCGTCGTCTAGGACGGATTCTTTCGTGCCGGCGTGGTTGTTGGCCGCGTAGGCGTCGGCCACGGCCAACGCCCGCTGGAACGCGTTGTGCGCGTCCTCCAGCGCCGATGCGGCGGTGGCAAGCGATTCCTTGGCCCGGCCGAGTGCCTCGATCGGCTCGTCGGACCAGTCCTGGGTTTCCAGGGTGCCGATCGTGGTGTCGAGGCTGTTCACGCCGTCCTGGCATGAGCTGGCCATGGTGGTGGAGTAGCTGAGGTACGCACCCAAACCACTCTCAGCCGCAGTCATCCGCGTGTCCCCTTCCTGGTCACGATCCGTAGTGTTCTGGCGGGGCTGGTCGGTCCTGCCGGCAGGACCGACCAGCCGTTGGTGCGGCGGGGAAAGCCCAGGAAACGGGCCCGTGAGGGGGGATACAGGGTTCTGCCGGCAGGACCCTGGTGGCACGGCTCGCGGCGGTGTCTTCCCTGGTCGGATGTGCACAAGGGTCCTGCCGCTGATCCTGCCGTGGGTCCTGCCGGCAGGATCGGTGGCAGGACCTCGGCAGGATCGACGGCAGGATCTCCATCGGTCACGCAGCGTTGGTGTTGTGGTGGCGTCGGACAGCCTGACCCAGGTCCCACCGCTTGTATGCGGTGACCTTGCGGCCGGCGATCGAGGGCCGGTCGGACTCGACACCCACCGCTCGCAGCGCCGCCGAGAGCCGGCGGCCGCCTTCGGTGTTGACCGGCCAGCCCAACGCGTCGGCGACCACGGTGAGCACGGTTTCGCTGGGCACATAGTCCTCGGCGCCGACCAGGAGGTCGGACTCGGCGATCGCGGCCAGGACCGCGGTCGTGTCCGCCGGCACGGAGGCCGGCTGCTCGAGGGCGAGCATCGCCTCCAGGTCCTCGACGGTGATCGGTGCGGCCCACGACATGCCGATCGGTGCCGGCGCCGGCAGGGTCGCCGCCGGCGTGGTGACCGTCGCAGGCTGGACGGGCGGGCGCCGACCGGCCATGACCGCGGCGAACCGCTCCCGTACCGCGGTGTCGGCCGGGTCCACGGTGCCGGTGTCGTCGTGCGGGAGCCACTGCTGGGCGGCGGCCACGTCCAGCGGCCACAACCGCTCGGCGGGCAGCGCGTCGAACAGGTCCTCCGCGAACGCGGCGCAGCCGGGCGCCTCCGCGGCCCTGGCGCGGCGTGGCATCCAGTCCAGCATGATCTCCATCCGGCGGGTGGTCTGCCCGCACGCCAGTGCCCGGCCGTACTGCTTCGGGATGAGTTTCGGTGAGTAGGGCAGGCCGGGGATCAGTTGGCCGCCGGCGTTGGTGGAGATGTGCCCGGCGATGAAGTTGCGGGTGGTCAGGCTGCTGCGCAGCAGGTCGACACTGCCGAACGCCTTGACCTCCTGGACCTGGGTGACGGCCAGCATCGACTTGCCCAGTTTGCGGATCTGCTTGGCTTGCCGGCCCCAGGGAATCCCGTACCGCTCGCTGGAGCGTGGCAGTTTCTCGTCGAAGATGAGGTCGCATTCTTCGACGATGGTCAGGATCGGCGGCGGCACGACCCCACCGCAGGGGCAGCGCGGGTCGGGGTGGGTGCCGTTGGGTGCGCACGGCGCGACCATGCCCGGCAGGATCTCCGCGATCCCGGCGTGCAGGTGCATCTTGAACCATTGCCGCCGGTCCAGCGTGGTTTGTTCCATGAACCGCAGCGCGGCGGGGGCCTTGTCCGCGCCCAGCGCCAGCCAGGTGGCGTAGCGGGACAGGACCGGTGAGGACGTGCCGTCGGTGGGGTCGATGTAGAGCACGTGGAAACCGAGCTGCCGGGCGCGGTAGGCGATCTGGTCGGTCAGGCTGGACTTGCCCATGCCGGTGCCCGCGACGATCGCCCCGGAGTGCAGCCCGGTGTGATCGGCCAGGTCGTAGTAGTAGGGCTGGCCGGTGTCGATGTAGCGGCCGATCCGGATCGAGAACGGGTTGTCGGGGTGGGTTTCCATGCGCGCGATGACGTACGCGGATCGCGCGGTGCTCGACGCCCGGTTGATCACCTGGACTCGGAACACCGACCGGTCGAGGTGATCGCTGTCCGGTTCGTCGAACACCAGGTCCTGGGAGCGCCGCAGTTTGAGTGCCGCGGCGATGGCCTCTCGTTTCTTGTTGATCACTTCCAGGGTGGTGCCCTGGTCGCTGGAATGCAGCAGGAAGGACATGCGTCCCTCGGCGTGGAGTTGGCCGTCGGTCAGGTGTGATCCGGGGACGTGGCTGGTCGCGACGGCCAGCGCCCACCGGTTGATGATGTCCACCACCTCGTCCATCGTGGCCAGCGCGGCCGGCCCAGCCGTGACGGCCGCCACGGGCGCGGCGGCTGCGAGTTGGGGGTACTCGCGCTGCGGCGTGTTGGTGGTGTTGGTGCTGGTGGCCAGCAGTTGCTGGCGCAGGGCGCGGCGGGCCTGCCAGCGCCGTTTGTGCCAGGGCCCGGTGGCCACCGCCGCGGCCGCGACGTACCCGGCGTCGATGACCGGTTGGACACCGAACAGGGTGAGCACGGCGCCGGCCGCGACGGACCCCCAGCCGATCTTCTTGACCGCCAGCCCGTCCAGGGCGTCGTGCCGCGCCAGCAGCCACGTCGCGATCAGGCTGGTCAGGCCGTTGCTGGCGGCGCCGATCGCCACCGCGAGCGGCGCGGACCAGATGTTGGTGTGGATGGCGTGCAGCATCGCCTCGTGCAGCCACAGGTCCACGCCACCGGACACCGCGGTCGCGCTGGCCGGGAGCCACGCCAGGCGGCTTTCGGCGCGGAGCAGCCGGTAGAGCATGGGTGTGGGGATCACGGGCGTGTGTGCGTTGGGGCCCGCCAACGCCGGCGGAATGCCCGGCGGGTTCTGCGGTTCGGGGACCGCCACGTCCGTGGACGACATGCTGACCTCCTGCAATCTGGGTGGAACGGCGGGTGGTTGGTCCCCTGCGTCGGTCGCGAACCGGCGCCGGCCTGGGTAGCCGGGCGCAGGGGAGCGGATCAGACCGCGGTCACGCTTTCCTTGGTGCCGGCGTGGTCGTTGGCCGCGTAGGCCTCGGCCACGGCCAACGCCCGCTGGAACGCGTCGTGCGCGTCGCCGAACGCCGATGCGGCGGTGGCCAGCGATTCTTTGGCCCGGCCGAGTGCCTCGATCGGTTCACCGGACCAGTCCTGGGTTTCCAGGGCACCGATCGTGGTGTCGATGCTGTTCACGCCGTCCTGGCACGAGCTGGCCATGTTGGTGGAGTAGCTGAGGTACGCACCCAAACCACTCTCTGCTGCGGCTTCCATTCCGTTCCTTCCATCAGTGATCGCCAACCGGTCGGACGACGCGGCTGGAAGCGCGGGGGTGTCCAGGCGTTGCGCGGTGGCCTGGATCGGCGTGCCCGGACTGGTGTCCACGGCGGTTGCGGTGCGCCTCGCGTACTCGGCCAGGTGCGCCTGGCAGAACGGCTGGTGGCGGGCGCGCTGGTGGGGGCACGGGGGCACGTTCGGGTTGCCGTC
>WNGL01008755.1_pt1 | contig 17261 bp, 14 predicted proteins | sample 5400591 | NCBI WGS metagenome assembly WNGL01 (sample SAMN13153377, study PRJNA577476) | soil metagenome | isolation source: 80 cm soil or saprolite under Garry oak tree replicate 1 | place: USA:California | collected 2016-06-15
CTGCAGTCATGTGTTGCATTCTCCCTTTCGATGGCTTGTCTTTGACTTCGTTGGCAGTACAAATCATGCAATTTGAGTAAAGCGTCTTTTCCTCACATCTACTAAGCAAGACTTTATCCCAACCATACGAAGCTACAATGTCTTGTCAGAACTTCCTGAGATAATTTGGAAATCTTATCTCTAACTACACGTAATTTGACGGAAAAATCTTGACGAATGCATATCAGACCTATATCATGTGGTATATCATTTCTATTCACTCTCAAAGGATGCACAATACTTCGGGTAGGTCGGTAAAACTCAGGCAGGTTTCTCGTTAAAGGTCAGATTTGTTAGGAATCACACAATGGGTACTGAAGAAATACCTGCTCGCAAGAAGGATTTCAGGACGGCTGCCTCTCGGCTGAAACACGAACGGGAACGACGCGGTTGGACCCAAAGCGAAGTAGCAGAACGAATTGGTACAACCCAGGTCAACATCAGTCGATGGGAAAAAGGTATCACGGCTCCTGGTCCGTATTACCGCCAAAAACTAGGGGTTCTTTTTGGGAAAACCCTTACAGAACTCGGTTTCGTTATGGAAGAAACCGAGCGTAAAGAGGATATCAGTACTCCCCCTATTCCTTCTCCTGCTCCAAACCAGCAACCCCTTTGGAATATCCCTTACCGGCGCAATCCGTTTTTTACGGGTCGCGAGGAGATACTGACTTATCTGCATAACGTTCTAACTGAAAATAAAACAGCGGCAGCATTAACCCAGGCACAAGCCATTAGTGGTTTAGGGGGGATTGGTAAAACGCAGATTGCTGTAGAGTATGCCTATCGCTATCGTGATCACTATCAAGCCATTTTCTGGGTAACAGCCTCCTCACGTAATGCGCTGAGTGCAGACTTTGTGAATCTGGCAGATCTGCTGAATTTAGCAGAGAAACATGAAAAGAAGCAGGATATAGTTGTTGGGGCAGTCAAACGCTGGTTGGTATCTCATAGCGATTGGCTGCTTATTCTAGACAATGTCGATGACCTGGCAATGGTCCTTGACTTCCTGCCCACTCAAGGCGCTGGAAATGTCCTGCTTACTACCAGGCTACAGGCATTAGGATCTCTTGCTCAAAGTATAGATGTAGAGAAGATGGGGGTGGAAGAAGGGGTTCTGTTCCTATTACGTCGTACCAAGCTACTTTCATCAGAGGCCTCTCTTGAGCCGTCAAAGCAGCAAGATCAAGTTCAGGCAGCAGAGATAGTTACGGAGCTGGATGGGCTGCCACTGGCTCTGGATCAAGCAGGCGCTTATATCGAAGAGACAAAATGCGGTTTCGCTGGATACCTCAATCTCTATCGTACTCGCCGCAAGGAACTGCTACTGCGACGAGGCACACTACCAAGTGACCATCCTGAACCTGTGGCTACAACGTGGTCGCTCTCTTTCCAGCAAGTTGAGCGGGATAGCCCTGCTGCTGCTGATCTGTTACGTCTGTTTGCCTTTCTCAATCCCGAAGGTATACCTGAGGAAATTATTACCGAAGGCGCAATCGAACTTGGTCCCATACTTGGCCCGATCGCAATTGATCGTTTGAAAATCGATGCAGCGATTGAAACGTTATTGCGGTACTCACTGATACGGCGAAATTCTGAAGAGAAGACTTTCAGTATACATCGCCTGGTGCAAGCCGTGCTCAAGGATGGAATGGACAAGAACCTGCAAAGTATATGGGCCGAGCGAGCCATACATGCGGTTAACCAGGCTTTTCCAGATGTAGAGGTATCCGCATGGTATCAATGCCAGCGATGTCTTCCACATGCGCAGGTTTGTGCAATACACATTGAAACTTACGGACTTGCTTTTCCAGAAGCAGCGCACTTGCTCAATAAGGCCGCAATGTACCTGACAGCTCATGCTCAGTATACTCAGGCCGAAACGCTTTTGCAGAAAGCACTGACGATCCGTGAGCAGATATTGGAACCAACTCATCCTGATACGGCCCTCACGCTGAATCACCTGGGGGCGCTTTATTTGACTCAGGGGAAATATCAACAATCCGAGCCACTCTTGTTGCAATCTCTTTCTCTGCGTGAACAGACCCTTGGTCTAGAACATCCTGATACGGCAACCAGTCTCCATAACCTGGGTGAACTCTACCGCAAGCAGGGCAAATACTCGTTCGCTGAAGAATTGTACCAACGCTCTTTTCAGATTCGCCGACGAATTTTTGAACCAACTCATCCCGATAGAGCGCAGAGTTTGAAACACCTGGCAAAACTTTATCTCTCTCAAGGCAAATATCCCCAGGCGGAAGAATTTTGCCAGCAAGCCCTGGATATTCAGGAGCAAGGGCTAGGTGACGAGCATCCAGATATTGCTGACACACTTGGTATAATGGGAAAAATTTGTCAGGTGCAGCATAAATACACCTATGCCGAAGAGCTGTATCTACGCGCTTTGATGATTCGAGAAAGCACTTCAGGTTCAGATCACTCCCATGTAGCCTACATCATCAACAGTCTAGCTGAAGTCTACCAGGCTCAAGGAAGGTACGGGGAAGCCGAGCCATTGATTAGAAGATCGCTCACGATCAGGAAACAGTCGCTTGGGCACAAACACCCGTATGTCGCGTACTGTCTCAGTAGCTTGGCCGAGAACTATTTTTTACAGGAGGACTTTACTCAAGCCAGGTTACATTTCAAAGAGGCTCTAGCCATTCGTGAGCAGGTTCTGGGTTCTGCTCACCCACAAACCGCCTCAACAGTTCATAACCTCGCGAAACTCTATGCCGCTCAAGGACAGTACGAAGAAGCTGAGGCACTGTACAGTAAGGCGTTAGCTATCCGTGAACAAGCGTTGGGGAGAAATCATCCAGATGTAGCTACCAGTCTAGAATATTTGGCAAATCTATTGCGTCGGACTGAGAGAGAAGATCTAGCATGTGAGTTGGAGGCACGTGCTAAGACAATAAGAGAGAAAGCAGATCAGGTCTGAGCGGCTTCTTCGGGATTACTTAAGGTCTAGTATTCTTGCACAATTTTCGTATGTCGTTATACTTGTATTATTATCCTTTTTTAGTGTGGGAATTGTTTATGGAAAAGATTGTAGTCATCGGTTCAGCAGGAGCAGGCAAATCGACGTTTGCGCAAAAGTTAGGTTCCATACTCAAAATCAATGTTATCCACCTGGATCGCTATTTCTGGCAGCCGCAATGGAAGGAAAAACCCAGAGATACCAGAATAGAGATTCAGCAACATCTCGTCCAAAATGAACGATGGATCATTGAGGGAACTTACCTCAGCTCCTCGGATAGTCGCCTTTCCTGAGCAACTCAGCATCCCCTATATCTTGAAGGTCCTGGTTTTCCCGTATAGAGGTCGTAAAACGCTTTTGCAGAAATTTCGCTATTTTGCTCCCGAAAAAATCGTCTGGCTTCACTCAGAAAAGGAAGTATCAGACTTTTTACAAAATATCCAAACGCCGTGTAAAGGTCAAACTGCGCAAGCAACCTTTTTCTTCTCAACTTGTTATAAGCCGCCATCTCAGGGAGTAGCGGGAATTGGCTGATACACAAGACCAAGCAGCTTCATCTTGCTCAAAAACGCTATACTATAGACATGCGCACCATCTACACTATTGGACACTCAACCCATACCATTGAAGAATTTATAGCGATGCTTCAGGCGCACAACATCCAGGAGCTGGTTGATGTGCGTACGGTGCCTCGATCCAGGTATAACCCGCAATTTGGGACGGATGAACTGGCGGCATCGCTGCGGCAGGCAGGCATCGCCTATACTCATCTTGCAAAGCTGGGTGGGCTGCGGCGCACCACTAAAGACTCTGTCAATACCGGGTGGCAGAATACCTCGTTTCGTGGCTATGCAGACTACATGGCAACACCTGAATTTCAGGTTGGATTGGAGCAATTACAGCGGCTGGCGGAGACAAAAACGGTTGCCATCATGTGTGCCGAAGCGATGCCCTGGCGTTGTCACCGTTCACTTACTTCTGATGCGCTGACAACCCTCGGCTGGCAGGTTTTGCACATTACGAGTAAAAAAACGGCGAAGCAGCATGAGCTTACGCCGTTTCTCAAAGTGCAGGATGGGAATTTGACCTATCCTGAACCACAAGTATCTACCTGAAATATACATATCTAAAAGTACTATCTATTTGGAGGTTGAGCAGAATGTATCATAATGAATTGAGGAGATTGTAGTTACCTCAAAAGTGAGGAAAGGTGGTAGGGATATATGGATAACGGACAGAAACGATTTGCTCGATGCCTGCTTATGGTTGTTTTATTCACACTCTTCTTACTCAATGGGTGCGGACTGGATACAAACCAGAACAACAGCTCGGAGACACCGGAAAGGCAGTCCTCACAGGCAGCGTTTTCAGCGCAGCAAATACCCTCCACTCCCATCCGTCCTGTAGCGGGGCCAGCCGTGCTTGGAGGACAGATTGGCGCATTTGTGAAAAAATTTGGCGACCCCAACAGTCATAGCGACCCATCGTTCGATTCGTATAGCTTTCGGCGTTATAACGCGTCTAATGTCGATTATCTGAGGGTAGTTGGTGATGCAGGCGATGGCCAGCAGTGGATGCCCTACGTGTATCTAATCGTAGCCAGCGCGCCGCCTCACCAACCCTGGGACTCTACGTCGGCGGAGGCCATCTGTAGCTCGTTCTTGCCAATGGATGCGAAGTATGTAAGCCAGCTTCTGGATATCGGAAAACAGGGTGTGACGCAAGGAGTTAACATTCTCTATTTCAGCGCAACCCTGAAAACAACCTTGCCTGCCACGCAGTTCAACAATGCACAGCATAACCCGGTGCAACCCGGTCTACTCGATATCTATTATTCTTTTGTGAATGGGAGCCAGAATATTATCGATGGCTGTACGCTGACTCCTGGGACGCTGGCAGCCTAATCCAGGAGCCAGTGTATAGCACATCCCTACGTTTGATTATGCTGCTCAAACATATCCCAGAATAACGCCATACGCAGCACGTCATGTGTATGTTCGGCAGTATGCTGGAATGTTTTTGTCACTACCCATTTTAACGTGACATCGCCCCATACTGCCTCGCGAGTTTCATGCCAGAGCGCTTCTTGAAATTTGGGGAGAAGCACAATCTGTTCAGCGCGCACAGTGCGAAAATCGGCCAGCATCTTTCCAATATCTCTGCCATCACCCCAGGCGGCATCCTCGTCATACTCCTCTTCGTTCAGGGTGAATGGTTGGCCTAACCACTGATTCATGCTGGGCAGTGCAATTTTCTGTTCATAATACAGCATATGGAAAACGTGTCTGGCTGCATTCCACTCACCCAGGCCAACGGGAGGAGCGACTAAGCGCCGCTCTACTGGCACTTGATCTACAGCCCAGATGAAGCCCTCCGCGCTGGCATTCAACTGGTTGTTAAACCATTGAGTAAGATCCATGTGTATTCTATCCTTTCGAAAGAACCCCTTTCCATTTCACCATTACTAATACAATAAAAGTTCGCGCCGCTCTAACCAGTAACCAGCAAGCAGTACGAGACCTGCGATGTAGAGGGCAATACCGAGAAAGCCCGTCAGGTTTGTCAGGTCAAGACTGCCATTGACAGCGACATTGTAGCACACGCCTATGGGAGCTAAAGGGATACGCGCGAAGCTCAGGACATTGATAGCCGAGTCGGGCAGGAGAATGGCTGGGTCACGAATGTGATAACTAATCCGTATACCCTCTAGAAAGACTTTTATTTTGAAGGAAGGCAAGCAAGGAGGGCGGCATGGAAGCACCAGTCTACGCGGCTATTGATATTGGAAGTAATACGACGCATGTGGTGGTTGCGCGTTGCACCCCCCATGATCTGGACATTCTTAAGGATGAGGTGACGATGGTGCGGCTTGGTGAAAGTGTCGATGAGAGCGGGGAAATTTCACCTGAGCTACAGGAAAAAGCGCTTGAGGTGTTGCAACACTATAAAGAGTTGGCGGAACAGGAGCAGGCGGAGCAGATGCTGGCGGTTGCAACGGAGGCGATAAGGAAAGCGCGCAATGGTGAGGAGTTTTTGAAACAAATACAAGAGAAGACGGGATTGCAGGTACATATTATCAGTGGTGAGGCCGAGGCTGTCCTGACCTTTTATGGCGCGACCTATGAGATGGCGAAGGAGCCAGGCGCGCCCAAAGAGGTAGCGGTGACGGACGTAGGTGGAGGCAGTACCGAGTTGATCACGGCGAAACAGCAACGCATCACGTGGCGCACTTCTCTGCATATCGGTTCAGGACAATTGCATGATCGCTTCCTGCACTCAAATCCACCGACGTATGACGAGCAGGAAAAGGCGCGAGCATTTTTGCGGTCTTCCCTGCAAGATGCCCACATTCCCCCCACCTTGCACTCCCCTCCGCTGTTGATTGCCACAGGTTCGAGTGCTGCATCGCTATTGCAGCTGTCGAAGGAGGCCTTCGGATTAGATACGCATCGAGACCCTTTGACGCGGGAGGATTTATTGCGCTGCGAGGGTTTGTTGAGCGCATTACCTGCGGAGGAGGTGGCGCAGCGTTTTAAGCAAGACCTGGAACGCGCGCGTATCCTGCTGGGGGGCGCGCTGATACTTGAGGAGGTAATGAAGGTGTTCTCGCTGGATGGGCTGCGCGTCACCACGCATGGCGTGCGCGAGGGCCTACTACTGGCCTATGCGCGTGATGGAGAGCGTTGGCTGGAAAAGGTGAATGAGGCCGCGCAACAGCAGGCAGTATCATCGAAAGGGAAGCAAAGCGATAAGGATATCCAGGGACAGACATTTGCGGAGTTTGGCAAAGAGATTTTAGCGGACTATGCTAAAAAGTTTTTGAAATGGCCAGATGAAATCCTGAAACATGAAGATACTGAGCCGGTACACAAAATGCGCGTGGCTTCACGGCGTCTACGAGCTGCGCTTGATGCTTTTGAAAGCTGCTGCAAGCGCAAACGCTTCAAGAAGATCAATAGCCAGGTGAAAAAGCTGGCCGATCTTTTAGGTGCAGTCCGTGATAGTGATGTGATGCTTCAGGGATTGCATGCACGGCTTGAACAGGTGCTAGACGACGAACAGGATGGTATACAGTGGTTGATTGATCGCCTGAATACCTACCATAAAGAGCGGCAGCAGGCGTTGGACGACGCGCTGCACGCACTTGATGCGGATGCATTTAAAAAGCAAATCACATCGTGTATTAAGAAAAGCGCGCTGCGCCATTAGAGCCAGGGCCACTCTCCGCGCTTCATCATGGCTGACGAGCCAACCGGCAACCTGGACTCCATGACGGGCCGCGCCATCGCCAACCTGCTGCGCGATACCGCCCACTATTCGGGCATCGGGCTGCTCGTGGCTACCCATAATGCTACGGTGGTGGAGGCTGCTGATCGTGTGTTGCAGATTCAGGATGGGCGGATTGTGGGGTGAAATAGCCTACCTACACAGCCCTCTGCTTGCGTGATATAATAACCAGGCATTCGTGTAAGGTCGCTTCATACGTCATGAGCATAGTGACCTTGCGAGTGAAGAGTAAACAGACGGCGAGCGAGAGGCCCTGTAGGTATGTTTCGTAAGATATTGATTGCTAATCGCGGCGAGATTGCGCTGCGGATTATACGCGCATGCCGCGAGATGGGGATTCCCAACGTTATTGCTCATTCGGAAGTTGACCGTGATTCCCTGCCTGTACGCCTTGCAGATGAACATATCTGTATCGGACCGGGGGCAAGCAGCAAGAGCTATTTGAACATTCCCAATATTATCAGCGCGGCAATGATTACGAGCGCTGATGCTATTCATCCCGGCTATGGCTTCCTGGCGGAAAATACCAGCTTTGCCGAAATTTGCGCTGATGCGCGCCTGACGTTTATCGGGCCTGAAGCTCCGGTGATGGCGCTGATGGGAGACAAGGTATCTGCGCGCGAGACGATGAACGAGTTGGGGCTGCCTATGCTGCCGGGCACCACCGTTTTACGCACACTGGCTGAAGGAGTGGAGGCAGCGCGTGAGATCGGCTTTCCGCTGATGCTCAAAGCTGCCGCGGGCGGAGGCGGACGTGGTATTCGCCTGGTGAAACGGCAGGACGAGTTCGAGCGTGTCTTCACTACCGCGCAGAACGAAGTACGCGAGGCCTTTCGCGATGATGGCCTGTACCTGGAACGTTACCTGGAACACGCGCGACACATCGAGATTCAGGTGCTGGTTGATAATTTTGGACATGGCGTCCACCTGGGCGAACGCAACTGTTCGTGCCAGCGGCGTCATCAGAAGGTGCTGGAAGAATCGCCCAGTCCGCTTCTACCCCAGGAATTGCGCCAGGAAATCGGCACGAAGGCTATTCGCGCGGTACAGCAGATTGGCTATCGCAATGCTGGCACGCTTGAGTTTCTGGTAGATGAGCAGAACCGCTATTATTTTATGGAGATGAATACGCGCCTGCAAGTCGAACATCCGGTGACGGAGATGGTCACCAGCACTGACCTTGTCAAAGAGCAGATTCGTATCGCGGCAGGTTTGCCGCTGCAACTCGAACAAGACAGGATACAGTTTCGCGGACACGCCATCGAGTGTCGCATCACTGCTGAAGATACGGATAATGATTTCCGCCCGCAGACGGGAGTGGTAGAACGCTACCTGCCCCCCGGAGGGCCGGGCGTGCGAGTTGATAGTCACCTGTTCGCGGGATACACGGTTCCACCGCATTATGACTCGCTGCTGGCAAAGTTGATCGTGTGGGCAGAAACGCGGGAGGCGGCGATTGCGCGCATGCAACGCGCGCTGGATGAATACGTGATTGAGGGCGTGGTGACAACCATCCCTTTCCATCAACGTTTGCTTAAGCACGAGGGATTTATTCGCGGTGAAACATATACCCGTTTCCTGCAAGATGAAGCTGTTGCCTTAGGAATATAGTAGGATGCGATAAATCGCGTCCCTACCAGGAATATAGTAGGACGCGATAAATCGCGTCCCTACAAAGACATGCGTGCTGCGCACTCACACGCATGAAAGGAGTATCCTTTATGTCTCGCGTCGTTGTTACAGGTATGGGAATGGTAACATCATTAGGTCACGATCTCCCTTCGTCGTGGGAGGCGCTATGCCAGGGGAAATCAGGCGTCTCAGATATCGAGGGTTATGATCTAAGCCGGTACCGGGTGCATTTTGGCGCGCAGATCAAGCAATTTGATGCATTCCGGTACATGGATCGCAAAGAAGCGCGCCGTAACGATCCCTATGAGCAATTTGCCATTGCTACAACAAAGCAGGCGCTTGCCCAATCCGGCTTGCAGATCACCGAGGAGAACGCCGACGATATCGGGGTCTACATCGGCAGCGGCATCGGCGGCCTGACCACGATCCATGAACAGTATCACATCCTCTTTGAAAAAGGGCCTGACCGCATCAGCCCATTCTTCATCAGTATGATGATTGTGGATGGCGCACCCGGCGTTGTATCAATTATGACCGGGGCCAAAGGCCCGAACTGGGCCGCGGTTTCTGCCTGCGCTACCAGCGGCAATACCATAGGCGAGGCATGGGAGACGATTCGCCGGGGCGACGCGAAAGCCATGATCGCGGGCGGATCAGAAAAAGCCATTACGCCGATTGCGATGGCCGCGTTCGATAACATGCACGCCCTCTCACGCCGCAACGATGATCCGCAGGGAGCCAGCCGCCCCTTTGACGCGACGCGCGACGGTTTTGTGATGGGCGAAGGGTCCGGCATGCTGATCCTTGAAGACCTCGAATTTGCGCAGGCCAGGGGAGCCACAATTCTCGCCGAACTTGTGGGCTACGGCTCGACAGGCGATGCCCACCACATCACTGAGCCAGCCCCAGGAGGCGCGGGACTGGTGCGAGCGATTCGCCGGGCTTTGCAGAAGGCGGGACTGCGTCCCGACGAGATCGAGTACATCAACGCGCACGGCACCTCGACTCCGTACAATGATCGTACTGAGACGCAGGCCATCAAGACCTGCTTTGGCGAGCATGCCTCCCGCGTGGCGATCAGTTCCACTAAATCGATGACCGGGCACACCCTGGGCGCGGCGGGAGCAGTTGAGGCCGTGATCTCGATTATGGCGATCCAGACGGGCATCATTCCGCCTACGATTAACCTGCATAACCCCGACCCGGAATGCGACCTGGACTATGTGCCAAACGAGGCGCGCAAGGCGACGGTGAACATCGCGATGTCGAACTCGATGGGTTTTGGTGGCCATAACACCTGCCTGATTTTCAAACGCTTTACAGAGTAAGAACGATGGACAAAAAGAAGCATGAGACCCCCTGGATTGAGCGGGTTGAAGAACTCATCACGATGCTCGAGGGCAGCAGTATAGGTGAACTGGAACTGACCGAGGCGGGCACACACATTGTCATCCGCCGACGTCCAGATATGATGATGGTCTCCGTGCCCACTCAACAACAGGCTCATGCTATTGCACAAGCGGGCGCGATAAATCAGGCCCCTACACATCCATTACAAGAGGATCGCAGCGTCCCTATCATTTCGCCTATGACGGGCGTCTACTATTCCGCGCCATCCCCCACCTCTCCTCCTTTCGTCACCCTCGGCAGCAATGTAGCCGTCGGCGAGGTGATCGCACTCGTCGAGGCCATGAAAGTGTTCAATGAGGTACAGGCCGAGGTGGCGGGACGTGTCAAGGAGTTGGTGGCCGTCAATGGGGAAGTGGTGCAAAAGGGGGATACGCTGATCAAGGTGGAACCGATGTAGGGGGATTATCAGTGCAGCATTAGCTCAGCTTTTCCTTACGAATTACCAGGGCGACCGCGAGGGTCGCCCCTACCCTATACGCGCTTCGCGGGCCGATGGTCACTTCGTAGTATGGTACGGGCGACCCTCGCGGTCGCCCTGGTAATTCGTAATCACCAAATGTTCCACTTCCCTATCATTCCGATCTTGAAAACTCACCAGGTATTTCTTATCAAAACTCCTGATCGTCAAAGCTGGGTGCTGGTACAGGTTGAATATCGCGGGGGTTTGCTTAATGACCAGCATGAACTTTGCGCGGCACTGGTAGAGTAAATAGTTGGCTAAACGCTCCTGATCGTTCATATCGAAGGCATTTTGTGCGTAGGTGCTGAATTCGCTATCGTATGGAGGGTCTATGAAGAGAAAATCTCCTTCCTGAGGGGGATATTTCAAGAGAAACGCTTCAAAGTCCATCTGTTCGATGATGGTGTTTTGCAGGTGAAGGCGCAGGGCAGGTGAGCGCATATATGCTATTTTGCGGGATAGGTCCTTTCGGTTGTAGGAAATGCCGCCATAGGGGACATTAAATTCGCCGCGATGGTTGTAGCGGAACATGGAGGCGTAGGCATTCTCTCGCACAAAAAAGAACAGCGCGGCAGCAAAACCGGGCGATAATTCAAATCGCTGCAAATGATTGTAAAGGTAGCGCAAGTGCATGTAAAACGCGCTTTTTAAGGCGCATTCCAGATTGGCGATGATATCTGCCTCGGGCAACTTCCACTTCCTCTGCTCCAGCATCTTCATGCGCCTGGTTTTACTGAAAAGGTTTCGCTGAACTTCGCGCAGAAAGTTCGCACCTTCCCTCTGAACAAATGGTTCGATTATCGCAAGGAATTGATGTTGGTGCTGTTGGATGTAAGCCAGTAGTTGCTGCTCTATAGCCTGCTCGGAACCCGTGTCTATCGAATAGGCTTTGTACATCTCAAGCAAGTCTGTCATATGCTTATCCACAAGCTGACTGACCTGCTGCCAGCCACACAATAGTCGGTCTAACGCAGTAAAGAAATCGCGATCCTGTTGAGCAACCACCCGATAAAGATTCACCAGTTCAGGAGATTTGTCATTGATGAACTTCTGGTGGGCCTGAATGGAAAAAAAGACTGCGCCGCCGCCAACAAAGGGTTCGTAGTAGTTTTGGAAAGGTGGGATCAGGGGAATGATGTGCTTTAGCTCCTGCTCTTTGCCTCCCGCCCATTTGATGAAGGAGGTGAGTTTCTCGTATTTAGGCTCGATCATGCTTTGTGATACCTACTTATTATTGATAAGGCCACTTTAGCAGGATGGGCGAGGAAAATCAACAGCTTAGCTTATTTGAGCGGTTAAGATTTCTTAACGCGATACCAGTACTTTTCTATCATTTCATCACGTGTTGATGCTTGAACCTGCTTGCTTGTGGAGTAAGATTCCGAGTGAGTCAAGGATGCTCATGGGGCATCAATGAGTTTCATCTGTGATGAAGAAAGGGATAAACAGTGATAAGCCATCCCAGAGTTCTGGTTGTTGATGATAGTCCTACAACCTGTCTTTCTATCGCCGCTACCCTCGAGCAAGCAGGATATGATGTGGAGGTGGCTCTCAAGGGACAGGAGGCTCTTGCCAAGGTCACGATGTTCCAACCGTACTGCCTCATCCTGGATGTGGTTTTGCCGGACATCAGCGGCTACGCGGTCTGCCGGCATGTGCAGCAGAGCATGCCACACAATAGCGTATACATTATCCTCATTAGCGCAAAAAATGCTCCTCTTGATCAGAGTTATGGGCTGCGTCAAGGGGCTGATCGCTATCTGCCTAAACCCTTTACCGCAGAAGCCCTTGTCCAGGCGGTCTGGGAGGGAATTCCGAGGCCCTTGCGTCATACCGTTGTTCCCACGTTCTCCTCCATGCCACAACAAAGCGAGCCTCCAGCGCTGTTAAAACTGATACCTCGTCGTGTTGCCAACCAGGTTGCGATGCGAACGAGCAGTCCTTTTGCCCGTTCTACGTCCATTGGAGATGAACAGGCCTATCAGCTTTACGCGGCCATCGATGGAAGGAGAACGCTGGGCGAGCTCGCCACTGTGACAGGTCTGGAGACCAAAGCGGTCGCTAAAGCTCTTCGTGTGCTGCACAAAGAGAACTGTATTCGCATGTATGATGCAGCAGGGCAGCTCGTGGAGAGCGCCCTGTGAGGCAAACGACGTGCCTTCCTCAATGAGGAGCATAGCCGGAAGGAGACAGCTTGTGAATTCAAAAGAGATTACCGATCTCATTATAGCGTTCCAGGCAGTGATCACTCTATTCATCTCTCTGCGTGCTTTCTATCTCTATTTCAAGACGCGTAGTGATACACTCTTCATCGTGGGACTATCGATGGCAGTGATTGGTTTAGGTGGCATTACCGGATTGATTGGAGATTTTCTTATTACGAGCAGCGCCTTCAATACCTTCTGGTTTCGCTATATTGGACAGGCCGTCAGCTACCTGTTCATTTTTTTCATCTCGCTGCCCGGTGCAGAACGCCATGTGCGTTCCCTGAAGCGGTGGAACCTCACCGCCACTGCTTTCCTTTTAGCTTTGCTGTTCCTGACCCCTGTTCTACCCCCGATTCCTGGTACTGCGTTAACAGAAGTACTTAGTGGCGCTCGTGGTGTTGTTTGTCTGGCCATATTCCTCAATTATTATTTCGTGATTTATGGCGCGAAAGGCACACGCTTCAGTTTTTTGATGTGCGCCGCGTTTCTTTTAATAGCCGCCGGCATCGCGGTGTACACTTTAAAGTTTTCCGTTCCAAATCCATTACCCTATGACTATGTAGGAGACGGTACACGCGCGCTTGGCTTAGTGCTTATGCTGGCAGCCTTTTTTGTAGGGTAAGCCAATTGTACTAAATACACTTTTCCAACCTCAATCGGCCTCTAGAGGGGCTTTAGCCTTTTTGATATGCGCAAACCGATTGTATATAGTCTAGTGAGCTTCCAACCGTAGGTCATTATTAGTTGAGTTAGGAGATACTTCATCTTGCTATTTCTTTTCGCTCTACAGAACTTCCAGCAATTCTTCATCCTCATTACCAAACTGGTTAGTGCCTTCTATATCTAACGCAGTTTGTTTGGCTCTATTTCGCAATTCTACACGTTTCTCGACTGTTTCACGAGTGATGGATGAGATGCTCTTCTTTTTCTCTTCATCTTTGGGGATTGGGATAATAACCTCGAAGAGTCTCTTGCCAAGGGTGTCAATTACGTCGCGTGTAAACTGCTTTGCTCTCATTTGTCGGCGCACGATTGGGCAATTAAGGAGGGCTAGTAGTAGGTAGGGGTCAAGTATTGCCGGTTTTTTAACACGAATCTTATAGATGCCTCCGCAATAAAGTGAATTAGTATCGTGCTCCGTTAGAATGCAAGAGGTACCTACGAGGTAAGTTCCATCTCGTACAACAAAGATGTCACCGGCTCGTATATCCTGTTTCTTCCTATACAGTTCGTAGATACCCTCACTCACCTTCTGTTTAGGATCAGATTTAAGTTCCCAATTGGAGATATCAGAGGTACGAATAAAAGGAATATCTCCCGTATCGTAGGCCATTTTTCCAATCTCGTCACCCGTACTGAAGGTTAGAACACCCTCCTTCGCAAGATCACCCAACGAAATCAACTCGTGTGTTTGAGACAGGTTTTCGAGTTCTTGTTCGAGTAAGGGGTCATAATAGCGTGGTATGAAAATGTTAGATTGTAGTTTATTGTAACTTATTTTGAACCCCAGGTTTCCTGGCAACTCGAACTGTTCTTCTTGGCCTGGAATGATAGCGGAAACATTTGGAATGATTCCCTGGCTCCATAAAGGTATTTGTCGCAATTGCTCACGCAATTTGACGCGACTCTGAACAATTGCTAAAATGTCTTGTTCTATTCTTGACCGTATTTCTAAGTCTTTTGGGATAGGTAGCACTAGTTCCATATATCGGTTTCCGATTGAGTCAATGATGTCTGCTGTAAATTGTTTTGCTCGAATCTGTTTGCGGACTAAGGGGGCGGAAAGTAGTGCCAAGAGTAATGGGCTGCTGAATGGCGCTTTAGGTAGCACTCTAAACTTAAGAATATGGGATTGATACAAAGCTTTTGTATCAGCTTTCGTTACAATACAGGAAGCACCAACGAGGTAGGTCCCATCTCGAACGAAAAGTATGTCATTGGGTTGTAGGTCTTGCTTATTTGCATATTCCGCATATATAGTGTTGCTTACACCTTGCTTTGGGTCTGTTTTAATTTCCCAATTTGAAATATCCGATGTCCTGATGAATGGTATTGTGCCTGTACCATAGGACATCTTCCCAATTTCGTCTCCCGTAGATACTTTAACTAGCCTAATTTCAGGATTATAGTATTTCGGAATAAAGACATGGTTGTAGATGGTAGAGCTTTTCACGGTGAAACCGAGGTGGTCATGTGTTTTCATTCCTTTGCTCCGAAGAGTTGTCTATAGCGTTTTGCTACCACTGGTACATCATCCAAAAGAACTTCTTTTCCTGCTGCATCCTTACGAATGGTAGGATTACCTCTTGAGTCGTGACCACACCATTTCACATCAGCCATAAAAATGTCATAGTCCTCTTTGGGGATTTTATTCTCGATGAACACTACACAAACTTTGGCATGAGTGCCGCCTTTGCCGCTCGTTTTAAAAAGCGGCTCCGGCATTGAGACAATACCGAAAATTTTGGTTCTTCGTCGGAGGAAAGTTACTACATACTCATAGGTTGGCATGCCAAAGATAGACTCTGGCAAAACAATACCTAATCTTCCTCCAGGTTTTAGGAATTGTAGGCACCGTTCTAAGAAGAGTATTTGAGGTGGTTGGTCATCATAGAGGGAAATGGTCTTTTCAAGATATCCCGTCTCTTTATTCTTCGACCATTTATATCCCAAATCATATTGAGATAATATCTGATTACCTTTGATAGGGATTTTCGTACCAAAAGGCGGATTTGTAAGAATTACATCGAATTTACCAAGATGTATTTTATCCTGCGTATTATGCGACCAATCTTTGGGGGGGAGAAGACTATTTTCACAAAATACACCGCCTCGACCATCTCCTATAATAGCCATGTAAGCTTTAGTTACCTTGGACAGAAAAGAATCTTTGTCCAATCCACGAAAATATTTTGTGGCAAATTCCCGTTTTTTTCTGTCGAGTTGTATACTAGTCCAGCCCTTTTGTTCAGCCTCAACCTCAAGTTTTTCCCATACGTACTCTAAGGTATTTATGAGAAAACCTCCTGAACCACAAGCTGGGTCGAGAATCATTTCTCCTGGCTGTGGATCGAGAATATCGATTATCATACGAATAACGTTTCGGGGAGTAAAAAACTGGCCCTCTGACCCTCTAAGGGCAGGCCCAATAAAGACTTCAAACGCATCGCCGACAGCATCACGATCTGCCTCGGTAATACTATAGTTCTGTAGTTCACCGACAACATACACAAGACTATCTGTATCAAGGGTAATGGTGTCTTGTTTGGAAAATACATCATCATATTCATCTTTGACTTTCTCAAAGAGGTTGAGAATACGTTTTTGAATCTCTTGATGATCTTCTCCATGCCCACTGCGGAAGTCTACTACATCATCTTGTGCAGTATTAACCTCATCATAGATTTTACAGAAGAGGATGTTGATGATCTCTTGAGCAAAATGCTCGTCGCGGGTGATACCGGTAGCATTACCAGCAAGATGATTACGTAAATCCTTGAAAACTGCCTTGAGGTTTGATGGTTTCTTTAAGTCTTTTCGTTTAAAGAGCCCTATGTCCTCTATCCGTTGGTTTTGTCGTGGGATATTAGGTAGTTCTTCATAAGTTCGTCTACCATCTTTATGTAAAATTTTGCGTATATAAAGGTGCTCTTGACCGTTAAACCATACTCCTACCTCGGCAGGACTCATATCCATATATAGCTTGAGTTGCGCCTCGCCATCTTTACGGTTTTTTTTCTTACATTCAACTATAAGAAACAAATTATCCTCAATCTTGCGATTTGTCTTAAAAACCGCAATGTCTACAGGATAAGCTTTTTCCTCATCTGAGGGGCGTTTTCGAACTCTGAATTGAGGGCGGGTCTGTATTTGGTCTTTTGAGTAACCATAGTCATCAACGAGGCGACGAGCGAAAACTTGAACGGCATCTATCTCTTCAGCTGATGCTCTTACGGGTATGCCAGAGATGTAGTCCTCTATATATCCCTCTTTTAGTTCGGCCTCAATAAGCAAGGTCGTGGAAATATCCTTGTTGTTACCCACAGCCTTTCCTCTCTTCTTAAATATCGTGGTTGCGGTTTTTGTTGACTTTTGATGTCACTATACCACTTTGACAAGATTGGATGCTAAAGGTCATGTATAGGGCGACTTTCTTTGATTCAATCAAACGTTCTGAAGCCGCGAAAATAGTGCGGTTATTGTAACAAGAGATAAAAATCAAGTCAAGAAAAGTTTTTCTATAGGAAAA
>WNGL01004248.1_pt1 | contig 17254 bp, 16 predicted proteins | sample 5400591 | NCBI WGS metagenome assembly WNGL01 (sample SAMN13153377, study PRJNA577476) | soil metagenome | isolation source: 80 cm soil or saprolite under Garry oak tree replicate 1 | place: USA:California | collected 2016-06-15
GCGGAGCACTATCAAAGCATCGTGCGGGTGCCGTTCATCTAGTCCGATCCGCAGGCCACCGACTATCCTGCCGTTGCCGATGCGCTCGCTTCGACCTTGGACATTTCGGCTACGGTGCTCGACCGCGCCAGGATCGAGCCATTCACCGGCATCCAGGGGCGTAGCCTGCTGCCGGTGCTACACGGCGCGACCGCACTGCGCGAGAGCGTCTTCATCGAGTGTGTTCCACGGCACTGGATGGGGCGAGCTCTACGATCTCGAAGCCGATCCCGGCGAGTTCGAAAACCTGTGGGACGATCCGACACACGCCTCGACCCGGGCGCGAATGGCAGAGCGGCTGCTGCTAGCCGAGATCGAGCACATCGACCGCGTGCCGCTGCCAACGCGCAGGGCCTGATGTGGCCCGTGTCAGCGCGTGCTGCCGCGATCCTCGATGCTGAAGCCGGAGGCCTTGACCAGGCGGCCCCACCGCTCGACCTGTTCCTTGATGTTGGTCTTGAGCTGCGGACCGGTCTCGCCCGAGACCTCAAAACCCTGCGCCTCAAGCTTCTCTTTGACGGCGGGGTCGTCATGCGCCGCCTTGGCCGCGTCGGTGAGCCGTCTGAACACCTCGTCGGGCACACCTTCCTTGACCAGCAGGCCGAACCAGACCTTGGCGGTGAATTCGGGATAGCCCAGCTCCGCGAACGTCGGCACGTCTGGCATGGACCGATCGCGGATTGGCCCGGTGGTCGCCAGCGCCTTGAGTTTGCCAGAACGCACGTGCGGCAGCGACGAATTGACTTGCGCGAACCCGAACAGCGAATGCCCGCCGAGCAGGCCGGTCACCTGCAGGCCCGAGCCGCGGTAGGGCACGTGGGTGAGGTCGAGGTCGAACTTCTCGTTCATCTGGAATCCGAGGAAGTGCGACGGCGTTCCTGACTGATAGGACGAGTAGCTCAGCTTGCCCTTATTCTCCTTGGCCCATTTGATGAACGCGGCGAAGGTGTCGGCTGGCACGCTGGTATGGATGACGAACGCGAGCGGCGCCTCGACACCGCGGATGATCGAACTGAACTGATCGATCGACCAATGGGCGTTGGGGAATGCATTCGGGTTGATCTCCGTGAACGCCTGGGTACCGAGCCACAGGATCGTCCCGTCGGCCGGCGCGTTCACGATGTACTCGGCTGCAAGCGTGCCACTTGCGCCCGCCATCAACATGATCACCGGCGATCCGACACAAGACGTCAAGGCGAAAGTCCCACGGAAGGGTGAAGGCTATCGCGCATGGGGCGAGGAACAGATCGCAGCGTTTCGTGGTCATCATAAGCTCGGGACACGTGCTCGCCTTGCAATCGAGCTTTTGCTCAACACGGCGCAGCGACGCGGTGACGTCGTGCGCATGGGACCACAGCATATCCGCAATGGGTTGCTGCACGTCCGTCAGCAAAAGACCGGCGCACCCTTGCAGCTGCCGATTTTTCCCGAGCTACAAGAGGCGATCGACAACATGCCCAGCGAGGGCAGGCATTTGACGTTCCTGGTGACGGCGTGTGGCAAACCGTTTTCACCCGCTGGCTTCACCAACTGGTTTCGCGACGTCTGCAACGAAGCCGGCTTGCGCGGTTTCAGTGCGCACGGTTTGCGCAAGGCAAGCATGAGGCGCTTTGCGGAAGCCGGTTGCAGCGTGCACGAAATTGCAGCGTTCAGCGGACACAAGACATTGAGCGAAATCGCGCACTACACGCGCAGCGTAGAGCAGGCGGCGCTGGCGCGCGAAGCCATGGTCAAAGCGCGAACAAAGTTGTCAAAAACCGTGGGCCTAACTGTCAAAAACCGCAGAAAATCCAGCAAAAACAACGGCTGAAACGCCGGGTGGTGGGCCCGGGAGGATTCGAACCTCCAACCAGACCGTTATGAGCGGTCGGCTCTAACCATTGAGCTACGGGCCCGATGCGCTCAGGCGCAGGCAGCCCCACCCCGCACCCCATACAATGCCGGGCCGCGAGCGGCAATCGCGCCGCAGCCCGCGCGGCTGATGCACAGAAAATGAGGCCGGCGAATCTCGGCCCAAGCTGGCCTTTGGTGACCGGCCGGACCGGGCTACATTTTGAACAGCCGCTTGGCGTTGCCGCTCAAGATCTTGGTCTTGTCCTCATCGCACAGCGGCACGGTCTCCATCCATTGCACCGCCGGCTTGTTGGCGACGAAAGGCCAATCAACCGCAAACAGGATACGGTCGATGCCCATCTCCATCACGCAGCACAACAGCGCCGGATTGGAGAAGTTGCCGCTGGTCGTAATATAAAAGTGGCCGCAGAAGGCCTCGCGGAAGCTCAACGTCTTCGCGCCCGGGCGCGCGAGCGCCTGATCGACGCGCCACACCAAGAACGGCAGCGTCTCCCCGAGATGGCCGAGAACGACCTTGAGCCGGGGATAGGCGTCGAACACCCCGCCGAGCACGAGCCTGATCGCGTGGGTCGCCGTTTCGACCGTGTAGCCCCAGGCGGCACGCACAACCATCGGAAAATCCTTGGCGTAGTCCTTGTAGTAAGCGTCCATCACTGCCGGCAGAGGAACCGATGGATGCAGGTAGATTGGAACGTCGAGCGCCTGCGCGCGCTCGAAGATCGGCCAGAACCGCTTGTCGTCGAGAAAGATCCCATTGGCGAGGCCGTGAATCATCGCCCCCTTGAAGCCGAGCTTGGTGGTGCGTTCGAGTTCGTCCGCCGCCGCCTTCGGATCGCTGGTCGGCAGCGCCGCGAAGGCGGCAAACCGCGCCGGGTTCGCGGCGACGACGGCGTGGAGGCGGTCATTGACGCGGCGCGTCACGTCAACCGCCTCGACGCCGGAGAGCTTTTGCGCCGAGGGCGCCCCATGGGACAGGATCTGCACGTCGATCCCGGCCTCGTCCATTTCCTTGAGGCGCAATTCGCCGAGATCGTAGAGGCGCCTGAGCATTTCCGGATCGCGCACGCCTTCGGCGCCGACGAAGAGCGCCGCCAGTTCCTTGTCCCAGTAGTGTTCCTCCAGCGCGATCACCGGACATTTCAGCGTTCGCAGCATGATTGCGTTTCCCCGCTCCGTGGCCGAACGAAGTCTCCTAGCAACCACGAAGCGGACTGTCACGAACGCGGCTTCGGCCACGCGGTTTACCGAGGGAGCCGCAAGGCGGAATCGCGAGCGCTCCGCAAAGGCGCTACGCATCCGGTGAGCGGGCGGCGGCCGTGCGGGACAGCAGCGAGCGCGCTGATCGCTTGCGTAAATGGCGCATAAACGAGCGGCTGAGCCACGCGCGAGTTGCAACCCTGGTGTGCAGTTGCGGGCTTAGCCGGACCGGCGTCAGGCGTTACATTCTGCGCTTGGAACGGGGGGCGACTCGAAGAGGGGCAACTTATGGCCCATCTGGTCGACAAGGAATTTGTAGAACGCGCGAATACGGTGCTGCTGCTCGGCATCCTGTGGACCGGGCTTGCAGTTTGCGTCGTTGGCGCGCTGGCTTATGACATCGCTTATTGGCTCCAGAACTGGTAAGGCACGCACATCGGCCGCATCGCCAGTCTGTTTGAGCTCAGACGCTCGTTGCAATCCGACGCCGCATCGCCCGCGACCTTCCTCGCGGGCCTCATTTATTCAGCGCAAGGTCTAGGCGGCCTTCTCAGCGGCAAATCGAGCAGCGGGCGCATTTAGGCGGGATTTAGATAACGAAAACGCGTAGTCGATGATTTTCGGGGTCTTTCGACCGCCCATCTCACCTTCCTCGCGCGGCTCACCTGACCGCCGAGGGCGCCGGCCGGCCAAACCAATTTGCGAGTTGGCGCGCGCACAGCCGGACAGGTATATTGATGCTGCGCGTTCATGTTGGAATTTCCGGCGTAGGCGCAACGCCAGGGAGGGAGGTCTGACATGTCAATGGACTCGGGCGACGCCAGCCAGCTGCGGCGCGCGCTGGCGCAAGCGGTTCACGAGCATTGGGTTTTGTTCTTGGTCGAGGGGATAATCCTCGTGGTGCTGGGCCTATTGGCGATCGTAATCCCGCCGCTCGCCACCATCGCCGTCACAATCTTTTTGGGCTGGCTCTTCCTCATCAGCGGAATCGTGGGCTTGGTCACGACGTTCTGGGCGCGCCATGCGCCGGGATTCTGGTGGTCGCTCCTGTCTGCGGTGCTGGCCATCGCCGCCGGTATCGTCTTGCTGGGATGGCCGGTGCGGGGTGCAATCTCGCTCACGTTGCTGCTGATCGTGTTCTTCATTATCGAAGGCGTCCTTTCAATCATGTACGCCTTCGAGCACAAGAAGGAGCTTTCGGGGCAATGGGGCTGGATGCTGGTGAGCGGCATCATCGATCTCATTCTGGCCGCCATCATTTGGGCCGGGCTGCCCGGCACGGCGGAGTGGGCGCTCGGATTGCTGGTCGGCATCAACATGCTGTTCGGCGGCGCTGCGATGATCGCGATGGCCTTGCACGCACGCACGGCCGCTGCCAGCACGCCGGGCGCACCGAAGGCCGTCTAAAACGGCTACACGAGCAGGCTTGCGGCCTCGCCGCGCCTGCCCACCAGGGCGGGCGCGGCGAGGAGGAGCGGCCTTCCTTCGATCTCGAAATCCGCCTGCACCGAGACGAGCGCGCCCGGCGCGAGCAGATGCGCTGCGGCCACGCGCGACCCCATCAGCGGCGCGAGCGGCTGCGCGATCCAGCAGCCCTCGACCAGCCAGGACGAAAAGCCGGCAAAACCGTCCGCGCTCGGAAGCTTCGCGACCGCGGCGGCCAACCGCGCGACCGCCTCCTCTTGCGGCCTCGCGGCACCATCGCGCGAGAACGTACGCGTGAGGCGAATCCACGTGCCCTTGTAGGCAACGGTGGCGCGTAGCGCGAAGCTTTCGCCCAACGCCGCCTCGCCCTCGATGCGCTTGAGGCGACGGTCGCGGCCGAGATCGGGGGCGGCGGCGATATAGATCTCTTCCGCCGCGTCGCTGCGCGCTTGCGCTTCGACCGCGGCGACGATCTCGCCCAGGCTTGCGCCTCGCCCCGGCGCCTGCGCCAGCGCGCGCTGCGCGATCGCCGCTGCCTTCATCGCCAGCGCGATCTCCGCCGGATCGGCCTCCGCGCGCAGCGGTGCAAACAAGGGCGTCGCGTCGCTCAAGGTCAGGCGTGGGCCGCCTCGGCGCAAGTCGTCGACGATCCCGGCGGCGAGGCCGTCGAGATCGACGACCCCCAGCGCGGCATCGGCTTTCGACGCCGCGATCATGCTCGCGGCTTCGAACCCGATGCGCGGACCATGGACGACTTCGGCGACGCGGCTCGTGCGCTCGATCCAGCTCTTGACGCGGTAGCTGAGCGCCGCCACCAGCACCGGCTCCCGCTCGCGCGGCACCACCAGCAGCGCCTCCGACCAATACGGCACGAAGCCGGTGAGCCAAGATACGCCGGCCGCGCGCGTATTGTTGGTATAGAGGAGGAGCGCATCGAGACCTGCCTCGCCCATCACCGCGCGCACGCGGGCGATGCGTGCATCGAGCACCGCGTCGGGCAGCTCCGCCTTCGAACGTGAGATCAGGCCGCGTCGCATGCTCGCCTCACCCCGCGACCTCGAACAGTTCGCGCGAGGTCTTGCACAAGACCTCGGCGCCCTTTTCCGTCACCACCACCGCGTCGCCGAGCACGACGTATCCGACCTCGGGATGATAGGTGTTGGGATGCACGATCAGCGCCATGCCCGGCGCGAGCGGCGTGTCCACATCCTCGAGCAGGTGCGGCTTCGAGTCGCAAAACAGACCGAGGCCGTGGCCGCGCACGCGCGTCCATTTGCTGGTGGTGTACTCGCCCAGGCCGTATTTGCGAAAGACGTCGTTCTCGGCGTGGGCGACGTCGGCTGCCGTGGCGCCGGGCCGCACGGCCGCGACGCCGGCGGCGAGCGCTTCACGGAAGACATCGAAGGCACGGCGCTGCGCGTCGGTTGCCTTGCCGACGACCAGCGTGCGGCAAATCTGGGCGAAATACCCTGCGACCGCAGGCGTAAGCTCCGTCGTCACCAGATCTCCGGGAGCGATGCGGCGTTCCGACGGCGGTGTCATGCCGAATACATCCTTCCCCCCCGAGCCGATGATCATGAAATTGTCCGGACACCCGCGGCGGCGCAGATAGGCCTCGATGTCCGCCACGACCTCGTATTGCCGGCGGCCGGGCTTTACCGCGTCGCGGAACACGGCATAGGCGTCGTCCGCCATCTGCGCCGCGCGCCGGAGCACCGCGATCTCCGCCGGCAGCTTGTGCATGAGCAGCCGGTCGAGGAGCGCGGTGGCATCCTCGAGCGCGAAGCCGCGGCCTTTGTCCACGAGCCAATTTGGCAGGAAGCGACGCGGCGCGGCAGCGAGGCGATCATTGGCCACCCGGTCGAGCCGCGCACCGACGGCGCGGGCGACGTCGGCTGCGAAATGGATTTTTATCGCCGGCGTCTCGGCTTCGGCACGCTCGGCTTCGGTCGCACTGTCGAGGAAAAGCTCGGTGGCGCCGTCGGCTGCCACTAGTGCGACGCCGTGACCCTCGAGGATGCCGAAATCGGCGGCATAGCGCAGGTAGTCGCCCTGCCAGGCATTGCCGTAGAGCACAATGTGCTCGATGCCGGCATCCGCCATGGCGGTGAGCAGATGTCGGCGCCTCGCCTCCGCCAGCATCTCGCCCTACCCCACCGCGCTCGCGTGCGTTGACGCGTAGCCGTAGTCGCGCCGCGCCGCTTCCGGCGAGACGTAACCGGCGACGATGTCCTGCTCGACGTGCTTGCGGTCGCGCTGCCGCGGATCACCCCATCCGCCGCCACCGGCGGTGCCGAAGGTGAGCCGGTCGCCGGGCTCGAGCGCGATGCCGGTCGCCTTCAGCAGCTTCGTCGTGCTGCCGTCGCCCCGCGTCAGGACGGCTTCATTGACCGCGCCCGGCTTGCCGCCACGCAGCCCCCAGGGCGGATCCTTGGTGCGGTCGCAATTCACGTTCGCAACGCACTTTTGCAATGCGCGGTAGGTGAGATCGACGCCAAGCCCGCCGCGGTGCTTGCCTGCGCCCCCGGAATCGGTGCGCAGCGCGAAGCGCTCGATCAGGAACGGATATTGAATCTCCTGCAGCTCGATCGGGGCGCTGCGCACGTCGCCCTGGCAGATCGAGACCGAAGCGGATTCGCCATCCTCGTGCGGCCGCCCACCCCACCCGCCGCCGAAAATGTTCATCAGCAAGAAGCGCCGCCCGTCCGGCCGAAAGCCCCCGATGGAGCAGCCCCCCATGTCGCCCTTGTGCGCGGCGGGGATGCGCTCGGGCAGAGCCTCCGCCAAGGCCTTGAGGATGGTGTCGATCACGGTCGGAAGCGGGATGCTCCAAAGGCCGAGCGCCGCCGGCCACCTGGCGTTGAGGATCTTGCCCTCGGGCAGGATGAGGTCGAGCGCGCGAAACGAGCCTTCGTTCACCGGCGCTTCGCCTTGGGTCAGATTCTTGAAAGCGACGCGCGCCGCAGCGAGCCCGCCCGAATAGCCCGAATTGGTCGGGCCCGGCACCTGGTCGTTGACCTCCGAGAAATCGACCATCATGCACTCGCCGTCGATCACCACCTTGACCTTGATGCGAAGCTTGCGGTCGAGATCGCGGCCGTCATTGTCGAGAAAGCTTTCGGCCTCGTAAGTCCCGTCCGGAATTTTCGCGACGAAGGCGCGCACCGCGCGGTCGGTCGCGTCCCAAACCGCCAGAATGCAGGCTTCGACGGTACTGCGCCCATAGCGCGTGATGAGCTCGTCGAAGCGGCGCACGCCGAGTTGGCAACAGGCGACCTGCGCACGCAGATCGCCCAAGGCGGCCTCGGGAAAGCGCAGATTGTCGTGGATCACCTGCCAGAGCGTGTCGTTGCGCTTGCCGGCGTCGTAGATCTTGAGCGAGCGCAACTGCAATCCTTCCTGATAGATCTCCGTGGTCTCGACCGAGCCGAAACCCTGGCGCATGCCGCCGATGTCGACCCAGTGGGCGCGGCTCGCGGCGAACGCCACCACTTTGCCCGCGTGGAAGCAGGGCGCATAGATCACGACGTTGTTGAGATGCTGCCCGCATACGAGGCCGTGGTTCATGATGATGACGTCGCCCGGCGCGAAGCCGTCGAGACCATAGCGCTCGATGCCGTCCTTCACCGCGATGCCGAGGTCGGCGAGGAAGATCGGTAAGCCGCCCTTGTTCTGCGAGATCATCCGGCCCTCGCCATCGATCAGGCCGCAGCAGAAGTCGCGCACCTCGTAGATCATCATGTTGTAGGCGGACTTGCACAATGCCCTCGCCATCTCGTCGGCATAGACATTGACGGCGTTGCGCACGACCTCGACGGTGATGGGATTGATTTTCATAGGCTGTCTCTGCGCGCCAGCGTCACGATAATATGCCCGCTCTCGTTCACGACAGCACGGTCGTTCGGGCCGATGAGCGTGGTCGAATTCGGCTCTTCGATCACGGCGGGGCCGGCGGTCTCGGTTCCCGCCGCCAGGCCGGGCCGCCACAGGATGCGCGCCTCGAGCGGCCGCTCGGGATCATCGAACACCACCGGCCGGCGCTGCTCGGGCGCGGCTTCGAACGGCATCCAAGGCCGCGTCAACCAGCGGGCGATCGCATCCTCCATGCGCGGCACCGTGACGGTGAGGCGCAGATTGACGATCTCGATCGACTGGTCGGGCGCGGCGTGACCATAGCGGCGATCGTGCTGCTCGTTGAAACGCATCCGGGTAGCTTTGCCATCGCCGGTTATATCGTCCGCGCCGCCAACCGGGACGGCGATGGTATGCTCCTGGCCGCGATAACGCAGATCGGCGGCGAAGTCGAAGCGCGCATGATGATCGCGTGAGAGATGATCGCCAGAGAGCGCCGCTTCGCCGGCGCGTCGCAGTTCCGCGAACGCGCGCGCCGCATCACTCCCGCTGATCTCGCCGAACTCGCCGACCAGCGTGCGGTCGAAATCGTGCCGCCACTGCGCCATCAGCATGCCGAGCGCCGAGAAGTTGCCGGGAAGCTTCGGCACGACGACGCACGGGATCGAAATCTCGCGCGCAATGGCAGCGGCGTGAAGGGGGCCCGCGCCACCGAAGGCAATCAGCGTCGTGTCGCGCGGATCGATTCCCCTGTCGACCGAGACCGCGCGCACCGCCAGCGACATCGCCCCGTCCGCAATGGTGGTAATGCCGAGCGCCGCCGCGACGCTGCCGAGGCCGAGCACTTGCCCGATCCGGGCGACGGCGGCCTCCGCCGGCGCGCGCGCGAGCTTCATGTGGCCGCCGAGAAAGCGTTCCGCGTTGAGGCGGCCGAGCACGAGGTCCGCGTCGGTCACGGCCGGCGCCGCGCCGCCGCGGCCGTAGCAGGCGGGGCCCGGATCGGCGCCGGCGCTCATCGGACCGACATGCAGGGCGCCGCCGTCGTCGCACCAGGCAAGCGAGCCGCCGCCGGCGCCGACCTCGACGATATCGACCACCGGCAACTGCATGGGCTGGCCGGTGAACTCGTCGCCGATCACATAGCCCTCCTCGATCGGCGCGACGCCCCCGCTGATCAGCGTGCATTTGGCCGTGGTGCCGCCCATGTCGAAGCCGATCGCGCGCTCGATGCCCAGCAACTCGGCGAGTCGCCCGGCGCCGATCATGCCGGCGACCGGACCCGATTCCATCATCGCCACCGGCTCGCGCCGCGCCTGCGCGATCGACATGGTGCCCCCGTTCGAGCGCATGATCGCGATCCTGCCGGCAAAGCGCGCCTTCTGCGCGAAGCCTTCGAAACGCCCGAGGTAGCGGGAAACGCGCGGACCGACGAAGGCGTTGAGCACCGTCGTGGAGGTGCGCTCGTATTCGCGGAATTCGCGCAGGATCTCGTGGCTCAACGTCACGAACAGCGCGGGGAAATGGCGTCGCAGCACGGCGCCGGCCGCGGCTTCGTGTGCGGGGTTGGCATAAGAATGGAGAAAGCAGACCGCAACCGCCTCAATCCCGAGCGCGATGAGCTGCCGTCCCAAAATTTCGATCGCCGCCGGATCGATCGGGACGAGCACCTCGCCCGCGGCGTTCATTCGCTCGGCGACCTCGAAGGTCAGTTCCCGCGGCACCAGCGGCCGCGGGCGATGGAAGAACAGATTGAACGCATCGGGCCGGTTGCCGCGTCCGATGGCGTAGACGTCGCGGAAACCTGCGGTCGTGATCAGCGCGGTCTTGGCGCCGCTCTTCTCGAGCACGGTATTGATGGCGATGGTGGAACCGTGGAGAAGCTCGTCGATGGCCGCGACATCGCAACCGGCCAGGCGCAGCGCAAGCGCGGCGCCTTCGGTCGGATCGGCCGGCACGGTCGAGCACTTCGACGTGACGATCGCGCCATGCTGATAGCCGACAAGGTCGGTGAAGGTGCCGCCGATGTCGATCCCGACGATGCTCAAGACGCTCTCGTCAGAACCGCACCGGAACGAACTGGTCGTTGTAGATCGCCTTCGCCTCCGGCACGGCGGCGAGGATTCCAAGCTCCTTGAGCGAATGCCTGATCACGTCGATCGCCGCCGGGCTCCAGGCGCCGTCGACCGAGAAACCCGCGATTTGCGCGTCATAGATTTTGGCGGCGATGCTGGGCTTGACCTCGATGGTCTTTGATTCGGACGCCACGACGAAATCCTTGTTCGCCTTCATGAAGGCGATGGTCTTGAACCAGCCGCGCAGGAAACGCCGCAGCAAGTTCGGCCGCTTGTCGATGATGTCGTCGGTCGCGAAGATGACATGGGTGTAGAAATCCTTCGCGATATCGCCGAACAGGATGAAGTTTCTGGCCTTGCCGGCCTCTTCCAGCTCGTAGCCGGTTGCCGCCTCGATCACCATGCCGTCGAGCTCGCCGCGCTGGATGGCAGCGAGCCGCGCCTGCATCTGGCCGAGTGCCAGGATTTGGATGCCGTCGCTACGCCAGCCCTGCTGGCGCGATAGTTCTCGCACCAGCCAGTCCGTGAGCGAGCCCGTCGTGGTCACCCCGATACGCTTGCCCTTGAGATCGCTGACGGTCTTGATCGGGGTGTTGAACGGAAGCACGAGCGCGAGATTTGCCGGCGGTCCGTACATGGCGGCAACGCCGATCGCCGGCGCGCCTTTGGCGCGGAAGCCGAGCCCCGGTCCCGAGCCCAGGGCCACGTCGAGGCTCCCGGCGGCGAGCGCCTGCTGGAGCTGGGCGTCGCCGCGAAAGCTGGTAACCTCGATTTCGAGCCCCTCCTGTTCAAAAATCTTGGCCTCGATCCCCACTTCGGTCGCGCCGAAGGCAAACGAGTTGGGGACCGCCTTGCCGAGCCTGACCTTATCGAGCGCGAACGCCGCGCCGGCAGGCCACAGCACAAGCGCTGCGAGGAGGCCTACGAGCGCGCCCCGCCTGAGCCTCTCGAACATTGCCTCTCCTTTACTCCTTGGCTTTATCGGGAACAGGCGGCCGCCCGGCATAGGAATGGCTGTAGACCGGAACCGTTTTTTCGCGCAGCCGGTAAAGATATTCGATGACCTCTCGGTTGCTCATGTATTTGGACATGTCGAAGCGCTCCTCATGGACCATGTCCCCGAGGGGGCGGCGCACGCCTTCTTTCGGCGGCACCGCCGGATAGCCGATCGGCATGATCAACGAGAAGGTGAGGAGATCGGGCACCCGCAAAATGCGCTTGAACGGCTCCTGGATGTGAATGGTCACGTGCTGGCTGCCGAGCCCGAGCGCGGCCGCGGCGAGATGCATCATCATGGACGTGTTCGCGAGCCCATCGGTGAGATGCGACTGGTCGCGGCCGAAGGTATGGGCGCCCTGCACCGTCGCCCATTGCCGGCGTCCGTCGCCGACGATCACGATGAGCACCGGCGCGACCGACCACCCGACCTCGTTGCGATGCTTCTGCAGCGCCTCGTCATGGGTCATCTGGAAGGACGGATGGCGCAGCTTGAAATCGCGTTGCTGCTCCATCCAATAGATGAAGTCGTTGTTTTCCTCGATGTAAGCGCGAAACAGCGCCTTCTTGGTGTCGGGATTCTTGACGACGATGAAGTCCCACGGCTGCCCGTTGGCACCCGACATCGCCCACCGCCCGACTTCGAGGATTTGGGTGACGTACTCGTCGGGGATCGGATCCGGCTTGAGCTTGCGCACGCTTGCGCGCGCCTTCACGAGATCGAGCAGGACGTCGTAGTCACCGGAAAAATTGGGCTGATCCATCGCGCGTCCCAACTTAAACCTCCGCCGACAGCCGATTCACCCGATGGCGTCGTGCGGCAAGATAAATTTAGCGCCATTCCCCAGCAGCATCAATCGATGCGGCTTGGGCCCCTCATCCCGCTCCATCTCTTGCGGTTGCGATCCGCCCCGGAGCTGATCGGGTGTCCAGGGAAGGCTGCCGCGCTCACTGGCGGTGCACGCGCCGCTCGACGACGAGCAACAGCGCATTCGCGCTCGCGGCAAATGCGAACAGCAGCAGCGTCAGCGCCATGATATCGAGCACCTTGTGCGCCTCCATGGCGCGAATCAGCATGAAGCCCAGGCCTTGATCGGAGGCGAAAAGCTCTCCGATCAGCGTGCCGAGCAACGTCGCCGAAAAGCCGATGCGAAGCCCGGTGACGATCTCCGGCAGCGCCGCGGGCAACAGCACGGTGCGCGCGGTTTCGACCGGCGCGAGGCGGAGCACGCGCGCCGTCTTGATCAGCACGGGGCTCGTATTCTTGAGCGCGCCGATCGCAAAGAGTGCGACCGGAAAAATCCCGTGCAAGGCGCCGAACGCAACCTTGGCGGAAACGCCGAGCCCGAACACCAGCAGAATGACGGGGTAGAGCGTGATCTTCGGCATGGAATAGAGCGATGAGAGGATCGGCTCGCCGACTTCTCCTGCCAGGCGGTTGGCGCCGAGCGCCAGCCCCAGCAAGAGCCCGCCGACGAGCGCGACGACGCAGGCATAGGCGAAGGCAAGGCCGGTCGCCGCGGCGTGCGGCCAGAACTGCGCGCTGGTGAGATACTCTCCCATGCGTTGCAACGTGTCAGCCGGCGGCGACAACGCCTCCGGTCCCGCCCACTGGAACACCAAGACCCAGGCAAGCCACAAACCGGCGACAAGAAAGGCGTAGTCGAGCACTCGCGCCCGCGCGGTCATGACCGGTACCAGCGCCGGTGGAGCGCCTGCTCGAACGCGCCGAGCGCCGCGTTGAGCGCGATGGCGAAGGCAAGGATCAGCACGAGCAGCGCGTACATGGTCTGATTGTCGAAATTGTTGTAGGCGAGCGCGACTCGCCGTCCGATGCCTTCGGTCGAAAGAATGAATTCTCCGGCGATGATGCCGATCACGCTGTAGGCGACAGCGAGCCGCAGCCCTGTCATCAGATGGGGAGATGCGGCCGGCAATTTCATCAGCAAAGCCGTGCGGACGGACCCGAGCCGCGACACCCGCGCGACCTTCAGCAAGACTCGCGGAATTCGGTCGATCGCCGTCACGGTGGCGACGATCATGGCGACGATCCCGAACAGTGCGCCCAAAACAATCAGCGACGTCGGACCGATGCCGAAAAAAACGATCAGCAGCGGATAAAGCACAAAGGTCGGAACCGCGTAATAGGAGGTGAAAATCGGATCGAGCACGCGGCGAAGACGGGGGATAGCATGCACCAGAACTCCGATCAGGAAACCTCCCAATACGGACAAGCCGATCGCAGCGACGAGATTGCCGAGCGTGTAGGTGACGTCGGGCCAGAACCAGGGCGCGGTCGCGACCACGTGTACCAGCGCGCGCATCATCTCGGTGGGCGGGATCATGGTGAAGCGATCGATGATCCCAACGCGACAGAGCAGTTCGAGCGCGACGATGGCCGCGCAAACGAGGCCGAGCTGAAGGATGCGCACGCGGATCATCACAGGCCCAGCGCCTTCCTCGATTCCTCGCGCAGCAGCGCCCAAAGACGGCTGGTGAGCACGCCAAAGGCCGGATCGGCGACGAGCGCGCTATCCCGCTCGCGCGGCCAACCGGTGGCGACGACGTCGATCAGCCGGCCCGGGCGCGCCGACATCACCGCCACGCGGTCCGACAGCAACGCCGCCTCATCGAGCGCGTGCGTGATCAGCATCACGGTCGCCGCGGTCTCGCGCCAGAGCCGCAACAGCTCCTCGCCCATAAGCAGGCGCGTCTGCTGATCGAGCGCGCCGAACGGTTCATCGAGCAGAATGAGGCGCGGCTGGAGCACCAGCGTGCGCGCGATGCAGACGCGCTGGCGCATGCCGCCCGATAATTGCGACGGATACGCGCGCCGAAATTCCGCGAGCCCCATGAAGGCGAGCGCATAGTCAACCCGGCGGACAATTTCCGCCGGCGCGACGCCGGCGCGGCGCAGGCCGAACGCGACATTGTCCCATACATTGAGCCAGGCGAAGGTCGCGTCTTCCTGAAACACGACGCCGATGTCTTGCGCCACGGTGCCGGTGATCGCTCGCCCGTCCATCTCGATCGTGCCCGACGTCGGCGCTAGCAGCCCCGCGATGATCTCCAACAGCGTGCTCTTGCCGCAGCCGGAAGGCCCGATCACGCCGACGAACTCGCCGCGCCGGAAATCGAAATCGAGCGGGCCGAGCGCAGCCACCGCGCCGTGACCGGCGCGGGCAGGATAGGTGTGCGAAATGCCGCGCAGCGCGACGTGGGTATCGGAACAGGCGGTCGCCCTACCCGGCATGGCTGCCGCTGTCTCGCGGGTGAGCGCAGCCTTCGCCATCAGAGCGGGCGGCGCAAGTCTTCGTCGAGCAGGCTTTGATCGATCAGCTTGCTCCAGTCGAACGGCTCCTTGAGCTCGCCGACGGAGATGAGACCGTCGGTGACGGCGTCCAGTCCTTCCTTGGAGAAATCGCCGCGGCTCCAATGCTGCCATTCGTAGTATTTCGGCAGGATGGCGTTGGCTTCCGCCAGGGACACCTCCCACACCTTGGCATAGATGCGCGCCGTCTCCTCGCGGTTGTTGTAGACGAACTCGACCGCCTGACGATGGACCTTGAGGATCTTGCGCAAGGTCTGCGAATTCTTCGCCGCGAACTCCTTGGTCGTCACCGCAACCTGCCAGGTGAATTTCGGATAGTATTGGTGGCCGTAGAACAGCACTTTGTATTTGTCCGGGGTGACGGTGAGCGCCGGATCGTTGAAGGGCGCGGCCGCGACCGCGCCCTGCGCCAGCGCCGTCAAGGCCGGTCCCAGGCCGCCGAGCGGGAGGATGTCGACCTTGCCCGCGAGGCCCTCTCGCTTGAGCGCCGTGCGGATCACCATTTCGGTGATCGACTTCGGGCTGGTATAGGCGACTTTCTTGCCAACGAGGTCCTTGATCGAATTGATCCCGGCATCGGGCTTGGCGGCCCAGGTCAGCTCGCCGATGTGGTTCGAGGACGACGCCAGCGCCTTGAGCTCAACACCCGCAAGCGAGCCCGCGATCGCCGCCGTGGTCGCGAGTTCGGCATAGGGCAGCTCGCCGGCGAGCATATTGCGCAACGACGTCCCGCCGCCCGCGCCCGCCGTGATGCCATCGATGTCGAGGCCCGCCTCCTTGAACATGCCTTTTTGCAGCGCCACCGCCCAAGGCAGCGTCGCCACCAGGCGTCCATACTGGCTCACCGTGATTTTCGCGCCGCAGGCGGGCGTCACGGCCAAGGTCATCACGGCGGTCGCGAGCGCGGCGTGGAACCACATGGATGTTTCCCCCGTTTACGCCTGCGTTGATCGCAGAGATCGTTGTGTCCGAAAGCCTTGTACATTAGGCTTTCCGCCACCCGCAAGGTCGCCGCGCGCCGCTGCAAAAGAGAGACCGGAGGAACCCCATGAGAATCGTGCACGGAGATCAGATCGAGGAGAAGATCCGCATCCACCAGCACCGCCAGGGCATGTTCCGCTATCGCACGGTGGCCGCGGGCGAGCCCGGGACGTCCGGTAATTTCATCCTGGAAATGGTCCGCACGACCGACGATTTCTTCTCTCCTCGCCACAAGCACAATTTCGATCAGTTCCGCTACCAGCTCGAGGGCGAGTTCGACTTCGACCGCAATGGAAAGATGACGCCGGGCATCATCGGATACTTTCCGGAGGGCACCCCCTATGGACCGCAGAGCTCGAGCGTGAGCTCGCTGACGCTGGTGCTGCAGTTCGGCGGCGCGAGCGGCAATGGCTACATGACCCAGGAGCAGATGGAAGCCGGCACCGCCGAACTCAAGAAGCATGGCACGTTCGAGAAGGGCGTCTTTCGCCGCAACGAGGGCGAGGACGGCAAACGCAACGTCGACGGCTATCAGGCGGTATGGGAGCACGTGAACAATCGGCCGATGACTTATCCGGCGCCGCGCTACCATGAGCCCATCATGATGAGCCCCGATCATTTCGACTGGGTGCCGGTCGAGGTAGTTCCCGGCGTCTGCGAAAAGCTGATGGGCGTCTTCACCGAGAGGAGCTGCGAGGCACGCTTTCTGCGCCTTGCGCCGCAAGCCAGGATGCCGGCACCGGGACGCAAGGTTTATTTCGTGCTCACCGGCGACGGACGGGTCGGCGGTCAAGCCTATCGCCACTACAGCACGGTGTTCTGCGAGCGGGGCGAGGAAACCGCCTTCGAGGCCGAGACGCCGACCGAGATTCTCGTTTTCGGGTTGCCCAAACTCGACACGCCAGCGCACTACGCCATCGCAGCGGAATAACTCCGCCCGTAAGCGCTCGGGGACGACTGAGACATCAGCGGTCTGGCCAGCCGTTAAAAAAAGCGCCGCGTCGGTTTCCCAACGCGGCGCGCTTTGTTCAGGGCGAGCGCGGCTATGCCAGCGCCCTCTTCACCCGGTCCGGCGACATCGGCAGATTGCGGATCCGCTTGCCGGTCAGCTGAAACAGCGCATTGGCAATCGCCGGGGCGACCGCAACCACGCCGATCTCGCCCATGCCGGTCGGCGGATTCTCGGTCGTCACGATCTTGGTGTGGATGTCCGGCACTTCGCTCATCCGCAGCACCGGGTAGTCGTTGAAGTTGCTCTGCTGGATGGCACCGCCCTTCACCGTTAGTTCTTCCAGCAGCGCAGCGCTCAGGCCGAAGACGACGGCGCTCTCGAGTTGGCCATGGACGTGGTCCGGCTGAATGACGAGGCCCGGATCGACCGCCACCCAATAATTGTGCACCTTGATCTTGCCGGTGTTGCGATCGAGGGAGATCTCCGCCACCCCCGCCGACAACGTGCCGTGGTAGTCGGAGAACGCGATGCCCATACCCCGGCCCGGACGCTTGC
>WNGL01004251.1_pt1 | contig 17252 bp, 15 predicted proteins | sample 5400591 | NCBI WGS metagenome assembly WNGL01 (sample SAMN13153377, study PRJNA577476) | soil metagenome | isolation source: 80 cm soil or saprolite under Garry oak tree replicate 1 | place: USA:California | collected 2016-06-15
ATAGACCGCCGCTACAGTACTAAAGCTCATCCCCAACGGAGATCGTGATTCTTCACAGGGAGCGAACGAACGCGTTTTCCGGTCGCGGCGAAAATGGCGTTGCACACAGCCGGGGCGATCCACCCGACCACCTCTTCGCCCATGCCGGCGATCGGTTTATCTGTTGCCCGGACAAAATGAATGCCGATTTCCGGCATCTCCTGGCGCGTCAACAGAGGGAAGTTATTAAAATTGCTCTCGACGACTCGGCCCTTCTCAATTGTGATCTGTTGTTTGAGCACAGCCGCTAATCCCATCACGACCTGCATTTCAACCTGTCGTTCCGCCGCCAACGGGTTTACCAAAAATGGACCGGTATCCAATGCCACATCGAAACGTTCGGCGCGAACGAGTCCCTGTTTGCTGACGGAGACAGTGGCGACAATGGCGCAGATGGTAATTTCGTCCCGAGTCACTCGCCGGCTATCACCTATGGCGATTCCTCTGGCCGTTCCGGCCGGCAGCTTCTCACCCCATTTGGATGTCTCCGCGGCTTCGTCCAGAACCTTAATCCAACCTTTCGCCGCCGCAAAATCCGTATTTCCCTCGAGCAATGCGCGCCGGTATTGATAGGGATCTTTCCCAGCCGCGTGAGCGAGCTCATCGATGAAGGTCTCCAGGAAAAACTCGTTTTGCGACCGGCCTACCGATGTCCAAGGGCCGGTCGGGATCTGATTTTGGCGATAATGATAATCGAACAGCTCGTGCGATACCCGATAGGGCAGTTTATGTAAGCCTCGGATGGTTTGCTCATCGCCGGGATAGGGTGTTTCAATCCCGACCACGCGTGTGTGCCATGCGACAGGCATGTCGTCCGGTCCCAGAGCAGCGCGAAACCTGGAGACGCGCATCGGCCGATAAGCCCCGTGCTGCATCGTCTCTTCACGGCTCCAGATCACCTTTACAGGACGTCCTAGCTGCTTGGCAATGACGACCGCCTGACGGACATTATCGTTTTCCCCTCGCCGGCCGAAACCGCTTCCCAGAAAGCAATTGTGGAGATAGACGTTCTCCACGGGAACGCCCGTCAACTCGGCTGTTTCCGAGACGGCCCCTTCCGGATTCTGTGTTCCGACCCACAGGTCCACGCGATCCGCCGTCACGTGAGCCGTGCAGTTCATCGGCTCCATCATGGCATGATCCAAATACGGGACTTCGTACACGGACTCCACGATCTTCGTGGAGTTCCGCAGCGCCGCCTCGGCGTCTCCCTTCTTCGTCACCACTCGAGCGCCCGGTTCATCCAACAGCTTTCGCGCCATTTCGAAGAAGCCCTTGCTGCTGTCGCTGCCGTGTGTACCCTCATCCCACTCGATGGGAAGCGTGTCCAAAGCGGACTTGGCGCGCCAATAACTGTCGGCTATGACGGCCACTCCTTCCTCGACGCTGGGCCCACCAAAGCGAACGACGGAATGAACACCCGGACGCCGGCGGACGGCATCCGCGTCAAAGTTCTTCACCTTTCCCTGAAACACGGGTGATTGTTTGACCGCGGCATAAAGCATTCCGGGAACACGCACGTCGATGCCGTAAGTCGCGCTGCCATCCACTCGCAACGGCGTTTCGAGCAGAGGAGTGGGCTTATTCAAGAAGGTGAACTGGTCCGGAGTCTTGATGGCCGGCTCCTGGGGTAATCGAATGGAAGCGGCCTTCTGCGCGAGCTGCCCATAACGGAGGGACCGGCCGGTTGGTGTGTGGGTGATCACGCCTGCCTTGACGGTCAACTCCGATCGGGGCACCCGCCACTGGCCGGCCGCAGCCGCCATCAGGCGCTCGCGCGCGCTGGCGCCGGCCTGCTGCAAGTACGTACGGCTCACGCGAACGGAACTGCTGGAGTTGGTCGTCATGCGCCGGTAGACCTTGTTCTCGCGAAAGTGCCGATTGACAGAAGCGTATTCTGCACGCACTTTGGACCAGTCGCATTCCAGCTCCTCGACGATCATCTTCGCCCAGGAGGTAAACGTCGCCTGTCCCATTTCGGATTGGGCCACACGGATGGTCACCGTATCGTCCGGTTCGATGACGAGCCAGGGATCGATTTCGACGGCCTCTTTTCCCGCTAGCGTTTCCCAAGGAGTTCCGGCGATCCGAGCGGTGGGGCTCGCGGCTGCAACTGGACTTCGAGGAAATACCAAAGACAGGGCAAAACCACCGCCCAACGCAAACGACGTCACCATGAATTCTCTGCGATTGATTTTTGAAAGGTTCGTTGACACTTCCGTCGTCTCCTTTTTCTTGATGGCTGCGCCCTATCGGGCTTGCGTTCGCAGCCGCTCACGCCGTTTGGCAACCAACTGTGCTGCCCGGTGAATGGCTTTGCGCATGCGGGAATACGTTCCACACCGGCACAAATTCGTGATCTCCCGGTTGATATCTGCATCTGTGGGATTCGGTATTTTGGTTAGCAGCGCCGCCACGGCCATGATTTGTCCCGACTGACAGTACCCACAGTCCGGAACATCGCCTTCGCGCCAGGCCTCCTGCACCGGGTGTGTTCCGCCCAATCCCTCGATCGTCGTGATTTCCTGCCCGGCAACCTGGCTGACACGCGTTGCGCACGATCGCGCCGGTTTTCCATTCACATGAACCGTGCATGCACCGCACAATCCGATACCGCAGCCAAACTTCGTCCCCGTCAAACCGATCGTGTCTCGAATCACCCACAGAAGCGGCGTCTCGGGTTCGACGTCAATAGAAACGACCTTTCGATTGACTCTAAGTGAAAGCATGAAATTACCTCGGAAATTCAGCTGACGCATTATGAACCACAACAGGCACAATGAAGATCACAAAAGGCACAAGAGAAGTAGTTTTTGTGCTCTTTCGGCTTCCCTTTGTGCCTTTTGTGTACGTTCCCGATTTCTTGGGCAAAGCCGCAAAGCCGACTCAGAGTTTCAGCAGCCTGGTCAGGTTTCCACCCAGGATCATCTCTTTCTGGTCGTCCGGAATCTTTGCGGCCAAAATGTTGTCCACCGCGTCCGGCCAGGCCAGAATCGGAATGTCGGTGCCATAAACGACCTGCGTCGGGCCGACTTCCTCGACAAGATGCCGTACGCCTTCGGGTGAAAACACCATTGCATCGACGATGATCTGGTCCTTGAAGTACGCGCTGGGTTTTTTCTTGTTGGCGCAATTGGCATTGCCGCGCACTTGGCAAGCCACCTCCGTTCGTCCCAGGTAAGATGGGAGGTAACCTCCACCATGAGCGGCGACAACCTTGAGATTAGGGAACTTGTCCAGCGTGCCGTCGAAGATCAAGCGGGTAAGAAACACGGTCGTCTCTAGCGGATTGCCGATGATGTTACCGAGATCGCCCCTGCTGCCCTCCCAGGCATTTTCCTTGAGCACATTGTCGGCGCCGCCCGGATGCATGAAGACCGGCACTCCAAGATCCTGCAGTTTGGCCCAGAAGGGGTCAAACTTCGGCGAAGAGAGCGACTCACCCTCGACGTGTCCACCGATGGAAGCACCACGATGGCCCAATTGGTTGACCGCACGCTCGACCTGCGCCGCCGCCAGATCGGGGAACTGCAGGGACGGCGAGGTTAGAGCCACAAAGCGAGTCGGGTGCTGCTTGCACCAGGCTGCAAGGCCGTCATCCGCCGCGCGCACGATCTTGTCGGCTAGAGCGCGATCTTTCACCGCGTACCACCAATAGCCGTTGATGCTCAGCACCTGAACGTCGATCCCGCGCCTGTCCATCTCCTGGATACGTTCCATGTCTAACGGCCGCCCTCCGGCGTTGCGAGCGAACTCGGTATTCGCAACGACGGGCTTCACCTCGTCGACTGTGGCGTGCGCATGGACGTCCACCACTCGAACGCGCCGGCCTCCTATTTGCACCTCCCGCCGCGTTACTGCGGCGGAAGCCCGCGGCGCCTGCCCACGCCCCTGCCCGCCCCTGCGCTCCTGTGCGTCCGCATCCGGGAAGCTCCGGCTCACGGCTAACCCGGCGGCGGCTCCCGTCACTGTCCTGATAAAAGATCTCCGGTTCGGCATCGATGTCCCTCGTGAGAATTTTTTCGGAAGTCTACCTTCTTCCCCAGAATCTGTCATTATTTCTCGGAGATTTTAGGAGATTTTCTTGACAGCAGTATGGGGCGAGCCTATCGTGAATTCCGCTTCGCTTCCTGAGAAAGAGTTTCAACAGGAGATCGGCATGAAACCGAAAGTAATTTTCGTTGCACTGTTGTGCCTGCTTTGTGAAGTGGCTGCGTTCGGACAAACTCGCGAGAGTGGCCGGGGCCGTGGCCAAGAGGGTGGACGGGGCCGTGGTCAGCAAGCCGCCCAGCCGCCGGCCACGGACAAAGTGACACCGGAGATCGCTGGTGTAGTGAAGGCCGGCACCAAGATAGAAATTGTCAAATTCGGGCTCGGAGGCACCGACGCAGGCATGGGCATGTCTGACGGCAGCGTTCTGGTGTCTTCTCGTGGTTCGCTCCTCAAAATCGACCCGGACGGCAATGCGACCACGCTCGTGGAGAACACCGATCAAGCAGCGGGTTTGGCGATCGATCGCAAGGGCCGGGTGATTGCGGCGCAATACTCGAAGAAAGTCAGCGTGCTGTATCCCAAAGGAAGCGAGGAAGTGCTAACCGACAGCTTCGATGGCAAACCTTACATCCGCCCCAACGATCTGGTTGTCGACAAAAAGGGTGGCATCTATTTCACCGATTGTTACCAAATCGGCGCAACGCCATCGCCGAATGACTTGCCCCAATCCGTTTATTACATCGCTCCAAACAGCCACAAGGTTATCCGCGTCGCTAGCGACGTCAGGCGGCCGAACGGCATCACTCTTAGCGCCGATGACAAAACTCTCTACGTCAATGATTGGGACGGCGCATATCTGCTGACTTACGACGTTCAGCCGGATGGCACCTTGAAGAATCGGAAGAACTTCGGCAAGTACACATTGAAGGAAGAGACAGACCATGGCCTGGTCAGCGGTGCCGATGGCTTATGCATTGACAGCGCGGGCCACACTTTTGCCACAACGCCGGCTGGGGTTCAGGTATTCAGCGCCAAAGGCGAGCACCTTGGCGACATCGAAGCTCCTTACGATATGCCGCCTCAGAACTGCGGCTTCGGTGGACCGGGTAACAGCTATCTTTATGTCACCGGTCGAGGAGTCGTTTACAGGATTCATACACTAACTGCAGGTGTTAAAGATCGGGGAAAGTAATCTGTAGCGGCGCTCGGCGAAGCGCAAGCGCGACAGCGCGCAGCCTCAAGAAATAGACCGCCGCTACAATACGCTATTTTTTCTTTTCTACCGCAGCCCCTGCCGCAACTGTCTTGTTATAGTCTGCGGCTTCAGAGGCGGCGCAGACCTGCTCCCGGATATCAAACCACTCAGGCTGCAATCGAAGGGGGAATTTGTCCAGGGCGTTCCAAGGCTTCGTGTACATCTTTGGATCATTAATCGTTAAAGTTAACTCCATGATGTCCTGATTCACTCGATGGAATGTCTCCTGTACCATCAATTCATCGCTATGAGGGCGGCCCGCGTTATCGATCCAGGTCCTTTCATCCAACCCCCTCGTTTGGACGACAAACGTATAGTCGTCCATCCATTTTCCAACGGAGTAGCCGTACCACCGAGGCTCCAGAATCTCTTTAGGAAGCTCTCGCCCGTCCGTCCAAATATTCCGCCAGACTTGGCTATTCTGATAAACGAACAACACCTGATTTTTGTTTTGCCAAATCTGTATCGCGCGCAGGTTAAATAGTTCTATGCGCGGAAACCCTATGGGATCGCAGATGTCGAAGGGATCATTATTATCCTCAATCGGAACGGCCGTAACTCCCCATCCCGGTTTATGAGACTTCCATGTTTCGAACCCCAAAGGAGTGAACGGCAACTCATGTTCAGGCTTCCCATCTGCAGGGTAGTTTCTTGCGCCGGTCGCCTGGACTCCGTCGCGGTAACCCGGTGTCGGTTCCCAAATTCCGGTCAGATCCCGGACAGGAGCAGGAGCCGAGTTCTGCGTTTTCGGGGCGTCGGGCACGATCCGATCCCAGCCATCGCGGTGTATGCTCCTGCCTGACTCGCGCTGTTGAGCGATTTGAGCTTCCAGGCCAGGCACAAGAATCAGCAATGCAATAGTGGAGGTCACATAGCGGCTTTTCATTTGAGTCCTTTCGGTCTCCTAGCGTTCATTACCCATACTCAATTCCTGACCATCGGGAAGTACAACTTTAACGACACGCCCGAGGTTAACACCACTCTTGGCAATTCCGTTCATGGTGACGGTGACCTCGTCACCGACTTTGAACGATTTGGCAGTGATGCCGAAATTGATCAGTGTGGATGGATTATTCCACTCCCCGATCCATTGCACGACGTTGCCCTTCTCGTCTCTAGCATCGAACTTCAGGAAGGAATGGGGATTGGTCCAACGCCACTCCGTCACGACACCCTTGATCGTGACGGTTTTGTTGTCGTAGGAGGCGTTTCCGTGATGTGCAAATGTGGGAAGGATTAACAGCATAAAGAGAACTAAAGATGCGCAGATCGAAACCCCAGTCCTTTTCTTCATATAGTTTGAGCCTTGGCGCAAAATCTACGTCCGCCCCCGGACGAAGTCAAGACCAAGACAATGGAATTCAGCCGCACAAAAAGGAAAGGCGCGGTGATGCACCGCGCCTGCAAGTTGAAGATCGGAAGGATTCCGGACAAAACGAATATTAGTGCTTGTTGTGACCTCTGCCGCGGCCTCGTCCGTGGTGTTCTCTGTCTCCGTCTCTGTCTCCGTCTCGGTCTTCGTCTTCGGCCACGAAGTGCCTACCTCCGAACTTCGGTCCCTGAACTTGGTAGACCCGATATTCGCGCTCTCGGAATTCACGCAACTGTTTCACCTTGTACCTTCGGAGGCCTGGAGGCAACCTTTCAACCTCCATGTAGGTCCACGGTCCGCCGTATCCCGCTCCCCAGAACCAATGGTCGCCATGGAAATAGTAGTAGCGGCCGCTGACGAAAAAGATGTCATAGGGAACACCTACGGCTACGTACATTTGGGGCTCCGGCAACATTACCATTGTTGGAGGAGAGTACACAACGACGGGCGGTGGCTCGCCGATGTGGACGTTTACGCTCACCTGGGCACGGGCGGGCGTTGTCAAGAGTCCGAGCAACAGCATCGAACCCAACAGCATCCCGCATCTTGTCCTCATCATAAGGTCACTCCTTTGAGCCTGGATATTCAGGCATCCTTGACGCGCATGCATTCCATCGGCAATCGCCGTGCCACTCCTGCGGTATTAAGGAATAAGCCTTTACGCCCCAATATGAGGTATCTACGCAATAAAGTTTGTAGCCAGTTCCCGAAACTCAGCCACGACAGGATTGTGATCGCTCAACTGCTTCCAGCGCGAGCCGCGAACGACACGGCAGGAGATCAAAAGCGGCAGCCACGAACGCGGGACGAAAATGCCGTCGCAGTGATACGGCGCGGACGGGTTTCCTGTCCATCGCAGCGTTTGCGCCAGCGGACGATCCGGATTCGCCGCCTGCCAACAACTCACCAACTCGAACTCGTTCGTCAGGCGGTCGAGAATATCGCGTTCGCCTCGCAGCATCCGGATGCGATCGCGCGGCTGCCGGTAGCCGACGGCGATGTTGAAGTCACCGCCCAGTACGAGGTCAGCGCGCCCGCGGAGGGCGGCGATGCGGTCGAGGATGTGTTGCATTGTTCGGATGTATCCAAGTTCACCGGCTGGTCCGTGAACGCTGAACACGATGAACGGACGTTCCAACCACGACGTATTTCGGATCTGGCCGCCGACAACCCAGCCGTCGTAATCGGGAATCGCGATCGGCACGAGCGACGCCGATCGCGCAAAAAGTCCGCTGCCCCAATCCCTGGTTCCGGCGGACTGCCAGGCGAATCCATCGCGCTGCCCGTGCCGGAATCGCTCTCCAGGCGAAGTCTCCGGCGGACGGCATTCCTGGGCGAGCAACAGATCGGGTTTCAAACTGCGGATCACCCGAGACCAGTGACCGCACCGCTTCAGGCTTCCTGCGCGGAGAAAATTGTAGGTGACGATTCGCATTTCACAGAGCCGCGGTTGGCGAATTTGCGCCAGCCTCTAAAAAAAATGCGGCAAAGGCACGGGCCGCTACAGGACCGGCCGTAGCATGCGACCGATTGGCTTTCCAACGGGCTCGCCATCCCGCATCTGAACGTGGCCGCGGACAATCGTGCAGACCGGCACGCCTTTCACCTTCCAGCCGTGCCATGGTGTGGGCTTGTTCTTGCTGTGCAGTTTATTGCCGTCGATCACACTCTCTTTGTTCATGTCGACGATGGTAACGTCGCCATCGGATCCGAGCCGAATGGCTCCCTTCTTTGGATAGAATTGCCAGATCTTTGCCGGGTTTTCACTGGCGAGTTTAACGTAGTGGTTTAGCGTCATCCGTCCTTTGTTGACCTCGGTCAACATCAGCGGTACCGCCGTTTCGACGCCGCAGAAGCCCGAAACGCAATCCCAGATGGCGGGCTTCAGCAACTTCCCTGTCATGTCGCATCCCTTCTCTTCAAAGGTGTGAGGAGAATGATCGGTTGCGAGCATGTCGACGTATCCATGGAGCAGCCCGTCCCAAAGCGCCTGGGCATGATCGCGTGGGCGAACCGGCGGATTCATTTTCAGAAGCGGACCGACCTCCGCCATGTCCTTTGGCTCGCGCAGCAGATAGTGAGGCGCCGTCTCGGCGGTCACTCTCACGCCTCGTGCCTTGGCATCCCTCACCAGGAACGCGGCCTGTTTGGAGCTCATGTGAAAAACGTGCAACTTGGTCCCAAACGCCTCGGCGAAGAACAAGGCGTGTGCAACGGATTCGGCCTCGCAGAGAGCCGGTCTCGACGATTCCCAATAGATCGGATCGTTTTTTCCTTTGGCTTTCAGTTGATCGGTGTAGTGATCCATGATCTGGCGATTCTCGGCATGGATCCCCAGAGGAAGTTTCGATTCGGCAATTCGGGAAAAAGCTTCCAGGCAAACCCCGTCGTCGGGACAAGGGAGATTGCCGACGGTTGCGCCAAAGAAGATCTTGTAACCAATAACGCCGGCTTCCGCCATCGGAGCGATCTGGTCTGTATTGGTCTGAAGGATGACTCCGATGAGCCCGAAATCGACCAGAGATTTCTCCTCAGCGAGCCGCTGTTTCACTGTGACCTGTTCGGCGTCCGCCGTCGGAGGAATCGTGTTCGGCATATCGATCACTGTTGCGATGCCGCCACAGACCGCTGCTGTCGATCCTGTTCCGAAATCTTCTTTATAGGTGAGACCCGGCTCTCTAAAGTGCACATGTCCATCGATCAACCCTGGAAGAATGTGCATATCCCCGGCGTCAATGACTTCTTTGCCGTCGGGGAGGGAATCATCTGTTCCAATAGCAACAAATTTCCCATTCGATATGGCAACGCCGCCTTTGAAAGTTTCCTGCGGTGTGACCACCCAACCGCCCTTAACGACGAGATCGGCTTTCATCCTTTCACCCTAATGAGAATTGAAAATTGATTGATGAGTAATGATTAATTGACTTGATAAAATCGCAAAATTTTTCAAGCGCATTGATCATTCGTCACTAATCAATTCTCAATTCTCATTTATAAGCCCGAAGAACAGCCAGCATACAAGAGCGCCCACCAGGCTCATGGATAAGCCCCAAGCCAACATCTTATTGAAAAGTGATCTCCGGTCTTCAGAGGGCGCAGCGCTCGCAATGCATAAAGCACCGGCGGTCGATAACGGAGATGTATCCACGATCATCGCGCCGACGCTGATGGAACCGGCGATTGCGATAGGATCGCCTCCACCTAATTTCGCGATCAGACCTGGGATTGTGGGAATAAATGCCGGCATGACGACACCGGCAGAGCTCGCGTAGACCGAGATCAATCCAGCCACGAAGGCGATCACTCCGTTAACAGACGTTTTCGTTGCGAACTTGGACAGAATCGTAATGAACAGGTCCATTCCGCCTTTTTTCTCGAGGATGGAAATAAGAACGATCACGCCACACACCATAACGATTACATTCCACGGAAGCGCCTTTAGTGCGGCCTGTTCGTCCGATGCACGAGCCAGCGTGAGAATGGCCGCCGCCATGAATGCACCCATCGCAACGTCGATCTTCAATAACACGACAGCCGCGATCAGCAGTGCGATTAGTGCCAGGGTTAACTTCTGATTCCACGACATCGGTTCCACACGGCCCAGACCGAATGCATTTTCCTCTTCTATCCCTTTCACGCGTGGACGAGTCAGTAATTGATATCCGCCGAGAATGAAATAACCCCCGAGGCCTACAATCGACTCGATATAGAGGTTGTTCAGGTAAATCGCCGATTCCTGACCGGTGATTTGAATTCTCGCCATTAGACTATTCGCAATCACGCCCGATGGTGCGATCGGTGACAGAGTGCCCGCATTCGCTCCGGAGCTCAGCACGATCGCCATGAGAAACCCACTGATCCCAACTCGGCCTGCCAGATTCATCGCAACTGGCGCCAGAAACGCCACCGTTGCGATAGCGCCGGGTCCGATCGAAGAAAACACCAGCGAGATAAAGAAGAAAATGACGGGAATCATTCCGACCCGGCCACGTGCCAACTTCAGGCTGCTTTGCGTGATCTTGTCGAGAGTGCCGTTGACGGTGGCTTGACTGAAGAAAAACATCACACCGATCAGCGTCAGGAACAGACTGGACGGAAATCCAGCCATCACTTCGGCAACGCTCATCCTGCCGAACACCACACCAACAAGGAACGCGAACGCGATGGATAGAAGACCGACATTGAAACGAGAGACACAGCTGATGAGGATTGCAAGGGCCAAAGCGATGATCGAGAGAACCGGTAAGCTCATCAGGAAACCGCGACTCTAGCGGCGCTCTATGAGCGCCGGCTTTTCCTGGAATCAACGAAAATCCGGCGGTCCGCGAAGCGCAAGCGCGATAGCGCGCAGCCTCAAGAAATAGACCGCCGCTACAGTTAGTCCGTTGCCGCCTGGATCGCCCAGTAAACGCGTTCAGGAGTTAGCGGCAAGTCATAAATCCGGATCCCCAGAGCATTAGCCACGGCATTTCCAATAGCTGCAGGAGTTGGAGCCAATCCAGGTTCTCCAAGCCCCTTCGCACCGTAAGGCCCGTCGGGCGCCGGACATTCCACGATGATCGTTTTCATCTCCGGCACGTCCAGCGACGTCACCAGGTGGTAGTCCAGGAATGAAGAGTTTCGGACCCTGCCCTGGTTGTCAACGACTAACTCTTCGTGCAAAGCAGCGCCGATACCCATAGCGAGACCGCCCTCAACCTGCGCGACGCAGTTCAGCGGATTGATCGCTTTCCCGACATCGTGGGCTGCAACGACCCGGAGAAGCCGCACTCTGCCCGTCTCCTCGTCCACCGCCACCTCAGCGGCCTGTGTCGCATACATATAGAAGGCCGAGGCGTGGTCGCTGTGTCCGGTTTGCGGGTCAACGTCTTTACCAAGCTCGTAGGTGTAGGATCCGTTTCCACGGACGACTCCATCGGGTCCCAGTTGCGTCCGAATAACCTCACCCAGGGTTATCGCATGGTGCGGATCTTTTTTCAGAAATACCTTGCCGTCCGAAAAGCGAAGATGTTCCTCCGGCCCCTGCAGAATTCCACTTGCCATTTGCGCGATCTGCTCGCGAGCGTGGATAGCCGCATGCCGGACGGCGTTGCCCATATGAAACGTGCTCCGGCTCGACGTCGTGGATGAGTCAAAGGGAATCACGTCTGTGTCCAGCGGGTGCATGCGTGTGTTTTCGATGGGGACTCCAAGTTCCTCGGCTGCGACCTGGGAAAGCATGGTGCTGCAGCCCTGACCGATTTCTACAGTCCCTGCGAGTATAGTCACCTTTCCCTGACCATCAACCAGAACAGACGCATTGGAGGTTGTGGGCGTGCGCGTCGGTTTCGAGATACACGCAAATCCTTTCCCGATTTTGAATCCTTTCGGATCTAACTTCTCTGTCTTGCCCCAACCGATGGCCTCTGTCGCTCTTAATAAGGTTTCCTTCAGACCGACGTTGTGAAGCTCCTCTCCCCAGTAAGTGATGTCCCCATCGACGAAAATATTCTTCAGACGAAACTCGAGCGGATCCATGTGCAGCCGTTTCGCCAGGTCATCCATGTGCTGTTCGCAGGCCCATGCGGCTTGAGGGATGCCGTATCCGCGGAATGCGCCGGCTACAGGCTTGTTCGTATACACAGCGTACCCATCGACCTTGACGTGCGGAATGCGGTAAGGCCCGGGCGAAGGCAAGCTTCCCCTGATGCAGACCGTGGCACTCTTTTCAGAATAGGCGCCTGCATCCCAGTAAATCGTAATTTCACGAGCGACGAGTGTCCCGTCGCTTTTCACGCCGCTCTTGATTCGAACAATGGCTCCATGCCGAGTACTCGTCGAAACGAAAGTCTCCTGCCGGTTGAACTTGACTCGAACCGGACGGCCTTTCGTGTGATAGGCGAGAGCGATAGCAATACGCTCGACTTTCAATCCGCCTTTGGAGCCGAAGCCCCCACCCTGATAGGGATTGATGTAGCGAATCTTCTCGGGAGGTAATCCCAAAGCCTCGGCGGTCTCGGTGCGAACGCGGAATGGAGCATCGTTCGGAACCCAAACGGTCAGCTTTCCGGAGTCGTCCACCATTGCATGGGCAGAATGCGGTTCCATCGCCGCGTGCTGAATAGCGGGAACTCTGTAGCGTTGCTCGAGAACGAGGTCGGACTTGCGAAAGCCCTGCTCCACATCGCCCGTGCGAAGTTTGAAATGTTCGCAGACGTTCGGCAGCGGGCTGGTGACGATGAAGTCTGCTTTGTGGTACTTCGGATAATCCTCGTGGATCGCCAGCGCACCTGGTTTCGAGGCTTCCTCGGGCGAAAAATAGGCCGGCAGATCTTCATATTCGACTTCTATCAGAGCAACGGCAGCCTGCGCGGTATCTTCGTCAACCGCAGCAACGGCCGCGATAGGTTCCCCGACGTAACGGACCTTTCCCTGAGCGAGGAATGGAGTGTCCTTGATGGTTTCGCCATGGATCCAGGGCGCATCTGCTCCCGTGATTACCGCATATACTCCCGGATAATTCTTTGCCTTTTCAGTATGGATACGCTTGATGACGGCGTGTGGCCGCGTGCTGAACAGCGCCTTTCCATAAAGCATGCCGGGAAGGACGAGATCGTATCCATAAACCGTCTGGCCGGTGACTTTCTCCTCGGCGTCGATGCGCGTCACCGATTTTCCGACGACTGCAAGTTCTTCCATTCTATTTTCCAGCCTCATTCCTGCGAAGCTCTGCCGCGGCAGTCTGAACCGCTTGAATGATCTTGGCGTAACCCGTGCAGCGGCAGAGATTGCCCGAGAGCGCAAACCGAATCTCTTCCTCCGTGGGGTTTTGGTTTTCGTCCAGAAGAGACTTGGTCATCATCAGCATGCCCGGCGTGCAGTAGCCGCACTGCGCGCCGCCTTCTTGAACGAATGCTTGTTGCACGGGATGCAAGTGGGGACCAATCTTCAAACCCTCGATGGTTACGATGTCCGCGCCGTCCAGTTCACCCGAAAGGACAAGACAGGAGTTCACCGGCTTACCATTCAGAAGCACGGTACAGGCACCACAGTCGCCCGTTCCGCAGCCTTCTTTCGTTCCTGTTAAACCAATTTCGTCCCTTAAGAGATCCAGCAAAAGCCTGAACGGAGGAACCGTAAGCGGGAGGATTTTTCCATTGAGCCGGATCCGAATCCTCGTATTCATGAGTATCTTCGATCCCTTCTTGCCGTCCAGGAGAGGTTGTCTAGATAGCCGGCCGCTGCATTCAGAAGCGCACGCCTGGTATTCACTCGAACCATTTCTTTTCGATAGGCCGCGGAGGAGCGCACGTCGCTAATGGGCTTACATTCGTTGGAGGCTTCTTCCCCAACACGTTCCGCGAGCGATGCCGTTATCTCCTGATTCAGGAGGAGCGCCTCAGCCTTCCTCGTCCTTATCGGCGTTGGCGACACCGCGCACAACGCAATTCGTGCATCCCGGCATAGTTTTCTCGCTCCTTCTGCGACGACACCCACTGCTACCCCGACATATGCGAGGTCCATCATTTCCCTCGGCGAGAACTTGATGTACTCCCCACAAAAATCGGGAGCAGTAGGTGGGATCAGGATTTCGGTCAGGACGTCGCCCTGCTGTATTATCGTTTTGCCGGGTCCGATGAAGAACTCTTCCAGCAAAACGATTTTCTCACCGCCGGATCGGGATATTTTCACTCGAGCATCAAGGATCAGAAGAGCCGGCGCGACATCAGCAGAGGGTGTGGCGTTCGCCATGTTCCCTCCAATGGTGGCGCGATTACGGATTTGTATCGATCCCACCTCAGCCGCGCTTTGCGCCAAAAAGGGATACTTTCTGCGAATCAAAGGTGCGGTCTCGATCTCTCGCATCGTCGTCAGGGCCCCTATGGTCAGTGATCCGTCGGAGGCTTCACGTATGCCGGTCAGCGAGGGGATTTTCTTGAGATCGACCACGTATCGAGGAACGAGTCCCTTCTCTTTGATCGCGATGACGAGGTCCGTCCCGCCCGCCAGAAAATGTCCTCCGGGCCCATGTTTCCTGAAAAGTTCGCAGGCTTCCGGAATCGAGACGGGTTGAAACACTTCGAACGGCTCAGGTCGCTTCATCTGCAGGAATTCTACAGCACCTTCTGTACGATCTCCTCCGCAATCATCTGCAGATAATCGATCCGGGCTTGTGGGTCGCGCGGCAGGCTATAAATGGTGAAACCGACGCGGTCCAGTCCTGTGGTCTCGCGTGCTCTCTCGAGTATTTCGATACAATCTTTTGGAGAGCCATGGATGGTCCAGTCATCCAGGTCGTGCTCATGCCCGAGCTGGAGTGAAACCATGCTCTTCTCCTGCATTTCCCACGCTTGATACATATTGAATGTTTTGTCGAGGTACTGCCGGGCCGTCCGGGCGGCATCCTCCTTACTCTTGGCGACCATCAGACTGCGCGACGCCCCGATGGTCCCCGGGCCCGGGTGACCTGCCTCCGCGCGCGCTTCGCGGTATACCTTCGCTAACGTCTGAATGTCGGCCCAGGCGACCTGCGGTCCAAAAAATACGCCATCGGCCAGTCGAGCGGCTCGCCTTGTAGCTCCTTCGCTCTGGGCTCCCATCTCGATTGGCGGGTGCGGCTTTTGATAAGGCGTGAAGCCTACACGGCCTTTGGTCACTTTCGAGTACCTGCCTTCAAATGTGACTTCCTGTCCGGTCCAAAGCTGTTTCATGAGTTCGATGGATTCCTCGAGCTTGGCGGTGCGGTCCTTTCGACTCAGTCCGGCCGTCTCGAGTTCCGCCTCGCGGTAACCGATCGCCACACCCAACACGAGGCGTCCATGAGTCATGTGATCCAGTGTCGAAACGTTCTCGGCAACCTCCACTGGATTCAAGAGAGGCAGCAGGAGGACTGAGCTCTTGATCTGCATATTTCCGGTTTCGGGAGCCAGCCGCGCGATCAACGGATAGGGCTGCGGCCAGATAGTGGGGTACGTCAGCCAGTGCTGTCCCATGGAGACCCAGGCGTACCCCATCGTCGATGCCGCGCGCACGACCGCTATCGCTTCGTCAATGATTTGGGTCGGCGAACGGTCGGTCGGACTCCAGAAAGGCGTTAAATGAAAACCGATTTGCATAAAATTCCAATCCAATCAATAAGTCTCGAATGCCTCAGCAATCTTCTCAGGATCGCTCGTCCGGGCAAGCATCAAACTCAAGAGGATGCGAGCCTTTTGTGGACTCAAATCGTCTCCGGCGATGATGGACATCTCGCGAAGATACCGGCGCGGGGCGATTCGTCCGCTCGGAGCTCGACTGCACTGGACGACGACGACACCGCGTGCCTGCACACGCTGCAGTGCCTCGGTTTGCAATGGAGTGGTGAGTCCCGGCGCGAAACCAGCCATCACGATTCCGGATGCCCCAGCCGCAGCCGCCGCGTCGACCAAAGCGCCATCGGCGCCCGCATAAGAGTAAACGATGTCGACGCGCGGCAAGGCCAACTTTTCCATCGAAACAAATTCGGTATCGGGTGCGTGGCGCCGCAAGGGAGACCGATAAAATCGCACGGCATCTCCATCCACATGCCCGATGGCGCCAAAGTCGAGCGAACGAAACGTCTGAAGTCGATACGTGGAAGTTTTGATCACATCCCGCGCCGCATGGATTTCATCGTTGAGAACAACCAGCACACCTTTGCCGCGCGCATCCGGGCTTCCAGCGACGCGCAGTGCACTCACGAGATTCATCCCCGCGTCCGAACTCAGCGCGCTCAAAGGCCTTTGCGCGCCGACCAAGACTGCGGGTTGAGCGATGTTCAATGTCAGGTTGAGAAAATAAGCAGTCTCCTCGAGCGATCCCGTACCATGCCCGATTACAAATCCCTGGATTTCGGGATCCTGTTTCGAGCGCTGGTGAAGAAGGGTTCGGAGTTCGAGCCATTCCGCGAAACCGATCGCACTGCTGCTGACGCTTCGGAAAGAAATCGGAAGCGGATCGGCAACCAATCGCGTCTCGGGAAAACGTTGGAGAACGTCTTCAATCGGGAGTTTCGATCCGAATTCCGGATAGTCGAGCACATCCAGGCTCGACGGCGCGACCGAGGCGATTGTCCCACCACAACCAATGACGGCGATACGAGGTAAACGTGTCATTACGGCCGCCCGCCTTTTTGCGCTGGTTACCGTCCTGAGACCGGCGTTAGCCCCGCCTTCCCTATCGTGGCCGCCGCGTCGGGCGATGCGAGGAAGCGGATCAGAGCTCTGGCGGCCTCCGGCTGCCGGGCCATGCTGGTGAGGGCCCCCGCGAAGGAAACGTCGGGCTGAAGCTCGGCCGGAATCGTGCCGACGAAAGTAACACCAGGGACGTTGATCAGCTCACTGACCTGCTGAAAGCCAATCTCCGCCTCACCGCGCGCGACGACTGCGGCCACCGGCTCGCCGGACGGCGGCCCTCGCACTTTTTGAGTCTTGCGCCCAACCTGGTCCGCAACACCGAGCTTCGCAAACAGAGTCGTAGATAGGTAGATGCCGCTGGCGCTATCTGAATACGCGATAGACTTCACCGCAAGCAGGACTTTACGGAACGCTTCGACGCTGCCGATGTCCGGCTTCGCGGCCCCAGCGCGCACCACCA
>WNGL01004257.1_pt1 | contig 17243 bp, 17 predicted proteins | sample 5400591 | NCBI WGS metagenome assembly WNGL01 (sample SAMN13153377, study PRJNA577476) | soil metagenome | isolation source: 80 cm soil or saprolite under Garry oak tree replicate 1 | place: USA:California | collected 2016-06-15
ATATATGCATATCTCAGAGAATGAGTATTACACTTATGATATTTAAGTAAATAATCGAGCACCCTCTTCTTTAATGCATTGGTATTTATATGTGCAATATATGTTTCAATACTATCTTTTAGATTAGAAGGAAAGTCAATCCATTTTTTAGGAAATATTAAGTATCGATATCTAGCTTTAGTAGTATACTGTTCTCCAGTCTTTTTATACTTGATTGATTCAGATTTAGCTATCTTTGTAACTATTTTTAGATCCGGATCACCTGTAATAAAAAATTGTGATAGGGCATGACATGCTTCACTAATTCTTGCACCATTAAATAGTTGTACCATACATATTAATATATATATGATACGATGTGTAAACTTCTTCTTCTTAGTAATATAACTTCTTTGCCCTTCTACTAGGTCTATTAGTTCTTTTAATGCCTCACCATATACTTTTATTAGTTTCTCTTTCATTTCTTTAAAGTCAATTCCTCTATCAAATCCCGAATCAATATTCATAGGGCTATATATTGAGGAGATAAAATAATTTGTATCGGACATAAAATTGATTTGCTTGATTAATACGATTTATTATTACTCTAAATGTGATTAATAAATCTTTATATCATTAACGAGTTTGTATACAAGAAATCACACTTAGGATTATGAGAGATAAGGCAATTTTGTAGTATCATTTGGTTTTAGTTGATGAGAACATAGTAAAATGCTATGTTAGAAAAAGACTGAGAATCAAAGTAATCACACTTGAAGTTCTAATAGTGATTTTCGGCACCGTAACCGATTTCACTATCTGAAGAAAAATCCCCGAATAACCATTCTAGATATGCGAATATGGGTAGTTCCGCAACTTACAGCAATGTTGTGTCGTACCATAACCGATTTTCTAATACCGCAACTTACGAGGCCCCTGATCGAAAAATGATGTTACAAGGAATTCCGGGATGTAGTTAGCATATCTCTTTTTTATTTTTTGATGGTAGCAATAATCTATTTTGTCTCCGACAAAAAGCGACTTAAAAATGCGAAGCATTTTCTAAGTCTCACACATAGAAATCTCATCTATTAATATAATATGCATAACAATAAGATATTAAAACAATATGAGAAAATAGCATTATCAGACAAGCATATATTTAACATCTTAGATGGTAAAAATAAATTAGTATTGTATCCCGATCTTATTAATTACAAAAATATTGATCAAGTGCTAGGAAAGCATGGGATATGTGTATTATTATTCGAAGCCAAAAAAAATTATGGTCACTGGTGCTGTTTATGGAAATTAGATTCAAATACTGTTAGTTTTTTTAATTCATATGGTGGTTATCCAGATGATTCACTTAAATATATCCCAGAACATTTTGCTAGGATATCAAATCAAGATTATCCATATCTATCACTATTACTTGATGAAAGCCCATATGATCTAACTTATAATGAAAGAAAATATCAAGCTAAGGGATCTAATATTAAGACATGTGGTCGTCATTGTGCAGTTAGATTAATTTGTAGACATATGACAGATGATGAATATTATAAATTTATCTCTTACTTCTGTAAAAAATATAAAATCGATGCAGATGAGTTTGTTACGCTATTGACTCTCGGTGCGACTTAGAAAATGCTTCGCATTTTTAAGTCGTTTTTTGTCGGAGACAAAATTGATACGGATCCACCTAATACGTGATTCCCGTATTGAGGCATTATGGCGTACTTTTGGAATATAGAGGAATTTCATGTCTTTTAGGAGGTAAAAGGCAAAAGTACCTAAAAAAAGCAGTTGCGCGAATATACGCTCGACAGAAAAGACAATTCGCCTGATCGAATAGGTTTTTAAGTCTTATTTTTGCGGATGACACAAAAAATAACGCTATGAGTAGATTTTATTTTTTAATAGTACGGAGGCTCCGTAAAAAGAACACTACTAGTGTTCTTTTATCTTTTAATTTTTCATGACATCAGCTAATGCCCAGAATTGTTTTTCAGTTAACCCATCGAGGTACTTATTTATTTCATTATCAATTACTTTTTTTTCCTTCTTTTGATTTTTTTTCAAGGCATCAACAACTTTTGTTTGATTAGCTAATCTTTTTTTAAGATTATCTCTTTTTTTTAATAATTCCACTCGTCGCTTTTCCGCTTGTTTAATTTTAGTAGGTCTACCAAGATTCTCATCTATGATTTTTTTTACTAATGAGAATTCCTTAATAAGAATTTTAGCATCTTCATAAAGCTTTCTTAATTTAATTTCTTCTTTTTGCATATCTGGTACTTTTTTAATATCTAAGTATTTTTTATTAATTTTTTCGACACCATAATATCGTACTTGATTTGTTTGAGCACAATATTTTGGTGATCCACGTTTTTTACCTTTTGGTATCTTTTTAGCTCCACAATAATACATATAACTTACAGTATATATATTTTAGATTATATTAGAATAAAATAAATTATATGTATTATTAATATAGACAATATGCATATCGCAGATACTTCTAAAACGATAAAACCTGGGAAAAAGCAAGAAAAGATTCCATATTATTTATCACAATTACAAAAACAACCACATGGAGTACAATTACCTTCAGGACGATTTATAGATACGAATAAAGTAAGAGAAATTGATAATATTTATCTAAATGTAGTTATTAATCATGAAGGTCTTACTACTACTTATCCGAATGGACCTACAGGAACTGTTGTAGAAGTAGGAGCAAAAGATACTAATTCTGAATATGATGTTACTAAAACAATTCCTATTTTAGATAAATGTTCAGACTATTATTGTTCTATTGTAAGATTTTCAATTCCATTAGATACTGTACCGCTAATGATTATGCCAATTGTACCTAATCAAATTAGAATGGGAGTACCGCCACATACAGATCCAAATTTAACTCCCCTAATAATAGGAATTAGATTTGGTGGAGTAAATTATTCATTAAATTTAGAATATGTTAGTCGCGCTAATCCAATTTTATTTCCTCCTCCTGAACAAGATTTACCGTTACAAGTAATAACTCCTTATTATTTTGTTTTTAGTTATCAAGTATTAATTGATATGCTTAATACTGCTCTTCAACAATTATTAATAAATTCAGGAATAGCCGCATTATTACCTGCTCCACCGACACCCCCTTTAATTAATCCTAATCAACCATTTTTCTTTTTAGATCCAGATACTAATTTAATTTCATTAGTATATCCTAAATATTTTGCAAATATAACATCTCCTTTAACAACTCTTCCGGTAATATTCATAAATTCATTATTAAAAAATTATTTAGATTCATTTGACTTTTTTTTCTTTCAATTTGATCAACCACAGGGAAGAGATTTTGATTTTGTATTGGTTGAACCAACCCCTGATAAAATATATTATCCTCCTAATTTTGTTTTACCAGCAAATGCTACAGCTGCACCAGTCCAATCACCTATAATATTTTATAGAGAGGAACAAGAATATTCAGTCTTAGAATATTGGTCTAGTCTGAGAAAAATTATAATAGCAACAAATACTATTCCTATTAATACTGAATATGTACCTTCACCTGGATTAGGATTGAATGGTAATGGTGGTAGCAATGTATCATTTCCTATAATTAGTGATTTTATACCTAATATTGATCAATCAGCTGGTATATCTAGATCTATTGCTTTCTATTTACCTCAGGCTCAGTATAGATTAGTAGATATGATATCAGATAATCCTCTACAAAAAATAGATCTTAAATTATTCTGGCAAGATATAGCTGGTAATCTCTATCCTTTAACTGTTTCTGCATTTCAACAGTCTGAGATTAAATTAGGATTCTTTAGGAAATCTTTGTATAAAGAATCACTTCGTTTAACTAAATAAGCCCATATAATTTATAAAATATAGATCAATTTACCATATAATTTATATATTATAGATTATATGGATGAGAATTAAAAATATCTGATTAATATATAATAGTATGTCATTAAGTTTTCAACCCTTAACTCCTGTTTGTGTTATGGATCCTCGTATGCTTCTAGAAAGCCAGAGGTCATATGCAATTTTAAAAAGCGGTAGTCAAACTACTTGGAAACAATATACAACTACTTCTATCTCGAATTCATCATTAAATTTCAGTTGTCCTCCTCCTTCTGGTGGTGTTGCTGTAGATAGAAAACAATATATTTATCTTCCTGTACGTTTGACATTTACTTCTATTCCACCCCTTGGAGTATCTGTTTTTAATCCAAATGCAGATGCACCTAGAGCATTTCCAGTTTCTTCATCAATTGATACGTTACAAGCAACGATCAATAATCAATCTGTCTCTATCAATATTGCTGATATTGTTCATGCTCTCTTAAGATATAATGTAGGTAATGAAGTTAAAAATCTCGATTATTCAAGTACACCTAGTTACATGGATCAAAGTCAAGATTATAATTTCTTGTATGGTTCAAATAGGAATCCTCTAGGTCTATATGGTAATTCCGAAGATGGTTCTCAAATGCCACGAGGTGGATTTCGCTATGTTATTATTCAAAATCCTGTACAAGAAGTAGAAGGAACCACTTTAACTGGTATTGTTGATGTTGCTTTTACTGAACCATTATTTTTAAGTCCATTTTATTTTGGTAAATCAAATGAATGTGCTTTTTACAATGTAAATACTATGGATTTTAATATTACATTTTTAAGTCAAACTGCTAATAGGATGTGGTCTCATTGTGATTTAGGAGGTACTAATGTATTTCTTACTTCTAGTTTCGTATTTGGAGGATTACAAAATGGTCCTACTTCATTTGGTAATGAAGGCGGTAATTTACCTATTATGTTGTTTCAATATATTACACCACAAGAAACAATGATTATTCCTCCAAATTTACCTATTACGTATCCTTATTTTGATGTTTTAAGATTCCCTTCAGATCAAGCTTTAAGTGTAGCTGGATCAGGACCAGTAACATATCAATCTAATAATATTCAGCTTTCATCTATTCCTCGAAGAATGTATATCTACATCAGAGAAAGAAATTCAGATCTATTTGCTAATGCTTCCAAGACTGATACATTCTTTCAAATTAGCAATATTAGTATTCAATTTCAAAATAAAAATGGTCTATTAGCATCTGCTTCAATGCAACAATTATATGAAATGAGTGTACGTAATCACTGTGCTATGAATTATACTCAATGGTCAGGTGGTCCAGTATTTAATAGAGATTTCAATACTTCTGGAGGAACAATCGGAGGTGTTATCTGTATTGAATTTGCTACTGATATTGGTATGGCTTCTTTAGAAGCACCTGGTATTCTTTCTCAATCAATGTTACAAGTCCAAGTTCAAGCTAAAAATGTATCAGGAAGAAATATTAATCCTACATTGTATATTGTAGCAGTTATGGAAGGTACATTTACTATTCAAGCATTAGGACAAGCATCTACAAATGTCGGAGTTATTACAGCTAAAGATGTTCTTGATTGTCAACAAAATCCTATGATTTCATATGCTGATGTAGAAAATGTTAATGGTGGTGATTTCTTCAGTGGTCTTAAATCATTTGGATCTAAACTATTACCATTTTTGAAGAAAGCCCATGATTTTATTAAAAAGAATAAATTAATATCAACCGGATTAAGTTATGTTCCTCATCCTGCAGGTAAAGTTGGTTCTGTTATAGCACGAACATTAGGATATGGTGAAGGTGAAGGAGAAGGAGAGGGAGAAGGTGTTTTAATCGGTGGAAGACAAATGACTAGAGCTCAGATGAGAAAACGATTACATCAATACTAAATTAATATTTAATTAATGTTAATTTAGACAGCGCGTCTGATTTGTACAATATTTTCATATCCGGCACTTACATCTTTATATTTTTTCATAGGATTTTCTACACGATCACTTGGTCTTCGAATAATTTTTCTATTATATTTTGCTTTTGGGGGAAGAAGTAAATCTTGAGGAGGTGGATTTAGACCAACTTTACCAAGATAATATATGGTTTGATAATTTATTAAATATTTCATTTGATTTAATATTACTTCAAGGTTATCTAAAATAATATCTCTTTCTTTAGAACTACTTATGTTAAGAATATTTTCAGTCATACTGAGAACTTGTTTATCAGTTAAATCAATATTAGTTGCTAATTTCTCTATTATAATATCAGCTTGTTTTTGAATAGCTTCATATGGTATTACTTTACTTTTTTGAACTATTAATTCAATTGTACTTAGTTCACTTTTCATTTGATATAATTGAGAAGTATTACTTGAAATAAATGAAAATAATTTTCTTTGAATCTCTTCAGCGAAAGTATTACGAAAATATTCAGGATATTTAAGTAATGAAAAAATACGTTTTACCATCTTGAAAGGATTATAGAACATATTTGAATAATAAAGTTTTTCAATTTCTCCTTGTAAACCAAGAACACTGTGATTAAGTGGATTAAGAAATTTTAATTCAGAAGAATCAGGATCAGGATAATATCCTAATAGATATACATTAGTTACTTCAACTGCATTACCTAGTAAAAATGTCAATTCATCTAATTTTAGTAATGAATCATGACCTAATGCTTCTTTTAAAGTAATAGTTCTTCCATTTTTTACAATTTTACCTTTTAATATATCATGTACGAACCATCTTAAAATATAATGTTCTCTTATGATATAATTAATAACATCATAATCATCGGCATCTAATTTTCCAGTTTTCTGATGCTTAATTATAATTTCCATTATTATTTTTGATTCTTCTTTAGTTAAAAGCTTACGTTCATAAAGACCCATAATAACTTCACCTAAATTTCTTGGAGGATGATAAAAGCCATTTTTAATTTCTCCAATATCTATGTCATATCTATCATCTACTCCAGCTTTTACTTCTGAAAAATAGTGCATTTTTCTTGATATTATTGCTTGTACTATTTTTTTGAATTTTTTTTCAAATGAATTTATTACTTCATTTCTAGAATTACCTTCAACGATTTCATATAAATCAATATCACCAGGATATTTTTGAATTCTAGATTTATATGATCCATATGAAACTGGGACCTTTTGAGCTGCTACTAGATTAATTTCATCTTTAATAGGTTGAGGATATGAATAAGGCTGTCTTGATGCTAAAAATCTATTAAAATGAGTATATGGATTAAGTAATACTGACATTTATAATCTCTGATGAGATTAAAAATGAGAGTTTCTCATATCTATATGTGAAACGACATTAAACATATATTATATTTAGATAATAAACATAATATAAATTATTAGATTGTATAACTAAAGCATAAGTCTCCATATAAGAGATATGGGGGTGAACCAAATAATAATGCATCATATAATTTCAATGTGCATACTGCAGTTGTATCAATTATAACTTGACATGGAGATGTTGTACCAGTATTAGATAGTATATTTGCATTTAATGAAATAGTATTAGATGGAGCAAGTTCAGTTAATAATTGAAATGTTATTCCTGAAGGGGCTGCAGATCCAGTAATAGTTAAAATACTAAATTGAGGAACTGTTACATGAATTACTTTACCTTGGAAAGCGAAATGTGTTTCTATGATATGATAATCAATTGTAGATAAAACTGGAGGAAGTGTTCCAGCTACTCCTCTTTCAGAATATGAAGTAATAGCATAATTTCCATCTAGAAATCCAAATAGAACTTGAGGATCTTGTAAGAATCTCATGCTAGCCATTTGAACTGAGCCAGTTACTCCAGGAACAGTACCATTAAATGAATTAGCAAAAATATCATAGATATTAGGCACAAATAGATTATCTATTGACATTTATACTAATACTTAATATATTTTTTAAAGAAGTGGATAATATTTTTTATAATGTCCATGTTACATTAATATCATAACGTATTCCAAAAGGTGGTGGACCAAATGTTCCTGTGGGTAAATTTATATATACTACTCCAGCTGCAAATACTATTACTTCCGCTAGTGCTGAAGTTCCTGTTGTTGTCTCTACAACTGCAGCAATATTAAGATCAAAAGGAGGTGCATATTGAGGTAAAATTGGAAAAGAAATTGCATTTGGTGCACCAGATCCAGATACACTAGTTACAGTAAATTGTGGTATAACTATTGTTATTTGTGTCATTGCAAAAGTTCCAGTGTCTCCGGCTGGGGCTGCTGCCTCTATTACATTATAAGCAACTGAATCAAAATGTGCTGGTAATGTTCCAGTTACACCTCTAACTGTATATCCAGTTATAGTTTGACCTCCACCTACTAATGAAATTAAAGTTGTACCAGATAATATTTTATAACCTCTTGCAATTTCTGCGATAGGCCCAGTTGGTCCAGTTACTCCAGTTATTGTTATACTTCTAGCAAATAAGTCATAGATATTTGGAACGAACAGATTATCAATTGACATTAATTATACTAATATATGATATTATAATTTCATTACAGTTTATAAGTCATTGTAATATCATTATAAAGTCCATATGGTGGTGATGTAAAGCCTGTACTATTTACCATTTCTATAATTACAAACCCTGTATTAGAAATTGTAACATTGACATTTTGAATAGGAGGAGGATTATTATAATCTTGTATTATTGTAGTAATATATGTACTGTAAGTAGGTATAAATTGAGCTGGTATCGCAAATGAAAAAATAGTTGTAGATATACTAAAATTATTATCATTTATTAAGGTAAATTGAGGAATAGTAATAGTAATTAATGTAGGTCCACTTGATCCGGTAGATTGAAATACATCATAAGCAACAACTGGTAATACTATTGTTCCTGAACCAGTTACTCCTCTTACTGAATAATCTGTAACAACACCATCACCATTTGTTGTAACAGGAACACTTTCATTTATAGTTTCAGAAAATCCCGGACCAGTTGGACCAATATCGCCTTGTGCACCAGTTGGTCCTGTATCTCCAGTTGGACCAGTATCGCCTTGTGGACCCTGAGGACCAATATCACCTTGTGGACCCTGAGGACCAACATCACCTTGGGAACCAGTTGGTCCTGTATCTCCTTGTGAACCTTGTGCACCAGTTGGTCCCATATCTCCAGTTGGACCCTGAGGACCTGTTGGACCTCCAGATGGACCCGCTGGACCTGTTGGACCTACTGGACCTACTGAACCTGTTGGACCAGGAGCAATAGTAAATATTCCCACAACATCGGTATCAGAATTAACACCTAAAGCTAATTGAGGACCTGTTATTCCTTGTAAGTTTTCTATTATTAACTGATTCTCTATATCTAATCTATGTAGATAAGCATCATAGATATTCCTAATAAAAAGGTTATCAATCGACATTAATATAATAATATATGATATTATATTAATTTAGGTTAGTGTTTTCTTCATTTTATCAATGAATTCTCCTTGTTCTTTAACTATTTTTCTTAGTTTCTTGACTTCATTTTGTAATAGGGGCCATAATTGATGATATTGAATTGTTTGTGGAGTTACTCCATCTTTTTCATAAAGAACTACTTCTGGTAATATTTTCTCTGCATCTTCAGCGATAAATCCATAATTTGTAGAATTAGTTTTATCACCATTTAATTTATAACTTACACAGTCTAAATCTAATATTTTAGAACTATAATCTCCTACATTTATAATTGTATTCTTTTTTGTTTTACTTGATAAGATTGTTCCTAATTGACCATTAGCATCTATAAGAACTGCAGAAGAAGCTGCAACTGTTACTCCAGAAATTCCTTGAATAAAACATACATTATGTGTGAGATTAGTACCAATATGAATTGCTCCTGTTTCTCCGTTAATTCCAGCAGATCCTATTACTATATTATCAGCTTCAGCACCAGTATAATTATCACCAGCTGCAAAACCTAAAGCTGTATTATTAGTACCAGCAAATGCTCCCGATGTTAATGTTAAATATCCTAGTGATGTATTATTAGTACCGGTTGATGCTCCTGCTCTCCCACTTTGATATCCAACATATATATTTGTATTTGATCTTCCGCACGTTAAAATAGTATTAGCGGTTGATGTATCATAAATTCCTTGATTAGCAGGTGTTCCCCAACTATCAAAAAATAGTGTTGCGTGCACGCCATTATTTATTCTTATTAAATCTTGACATGTTACTGAACCCCAAAATGTTGTGTTACCATCCCAACTTTTATTTCCCGCAAGAGTTTGAGTAGTATTACTCATCATACCTCCATTATCATCATCAGCTAATGTTGCATTTAATACAGTTCCACTAAGTACTAATCCATTTGGATTTGTACCAGTAAGTGAACCAATTGATAATACTCCAGCTGATCCTTGTGGACCCTGAGCACCGGCTGATCCTTGTGGACCAATATCGCCTTGTGGACCAGCATTCCCTTGTGGACCTTGATCACCTTGAGGACCCTGTGGACCAATATCACCTTGAGGACCCTGAGGACCAATATCTCCTTGTGGACCGACTGGACCTCCAGATGGACCCGTAGGACCAATATCACCTTGTGCACCTGTAGGACCAGCATCTCCTTGAGAACCTGCAGGACCAGTTGGGCCTACTGGACCTGGAGTACCTGTAGGACCAGGAGTAATAGTAAAAATACCTACAACATTAGTATCAGAATTAACACCTAAAGCTAATTGAGGACCTGTTATTCCTTGTAAGTTTTCTATTATTAACTGATTTTCTATATCTAATCTATGTAAATAGGCATCATAAATATTTCTAACAAATAGATTATCTATTGACATTGTATATATTAATAGATAATATTATATTAGCGTCTTCGTCTTTCAGCTGAAGCAACTTTCATCGCAACTCCATATGGAATATTATCTCTATGTGATACCATTTTAACATGTTCTATCCAAGGATTATGAACGGCTCTATGTCGACCAGCAGTAACTCCTGCTCTATGTCTACGTACAGGAGCTCTTCGTCTACTAGCTCTAACTCCTTCGCCGGCTCTAACTCCTTCGCCGGCTCTAACACCTGCATAAACTCCTTCGCCGGCTCTATGTCTACGTGCTGGAGCTCTTCTACGTCCTCCCTGAGCTCCTTGACCATATCCCATACCATAATATTCATAACCATTTCCTCTCATTCCAGGAATAGCCATTTCTGCTTCTACTTCTTGTGGACCACTAAATAAACCAAATACATCTTCTAAGAAATTAGCTCCTTTAGCATGTCTACGAGGAGCTCGTCGACGTTGTGCTCCTGCTGCTTTACAGGTCTTATGTTTTCCATTAGGACATCTAGTTCTCTTTACAGCAGCTTTACTACCACTTCGCTTATGTCTAGCTCCTCCTTGAGTTGCGCCTAGTGCAATTCTTTCACGTAATATTTGATTGGTTCTTGCTCTAATATAATCAGTATTAGCCATCTATACATTAACGACATATTTTATATAAACCTTTTTTATTAAGGTTTATATACATATAATAACGAGGTCCAGTGAAAATGCGAAACGAACAGAGATACTAATGAATGGCCATAATATTTATTGATATTTTATAATTCCAAATATTATACAATATATATTTTAGATTATATTGGAGAATCTCCATTAGATAGTAATTCTATTAATTTATATGTATCAGTATCTTTTCCAATAGAATCTACATATTTATTCTTTAGAAAAATGGCTACACTTCTTAGATCTTCACTTAAAATAGTTGCATGTAGCTCTAATAAATCAATAACATAATTTTTGTCAATGGGTTTTAATTGGATTATTATTGACTTAAATTCATCAGTTAATACATCTATTAATTCCTCCAATAATCTCATTGCTTCATCTTTGTCTTCATTACTCTTAATGATATCTATTACGGATCTATTCATATATATTAATTATTAGAAAATAATTTTTTAATTTTTTTTAGAATTGTTATATGTTCTTCTAATTTAGCTATATTTTTCTTTAATAATGCATTTCTAGTCTCTAATGTTGCCTTTCTACTCATAGCATTATGTTTATGATTATCAATATAGAGAATATAATTAGGACGTGCCTCTTTATTTCTTACTCCTAGAAACATATTAATACCATTTAACTTTCTCTGATTCATATCTCTCTTTTCTTCTAATGATCTCAATACTGATTTTTGATTTGATAATACTTCATTAGTCTTTTTAATCAGGCTATCATATCTTAGATTAGAACATCGTAATTGCCTATATTGCATACAACAACTCGTATGCATAGGACATCTATTACCACTTTTACATGGAGAACCACAGAAAGTCCCCTTCTTTTTACTTGGCTTATCTAACTTAAATGTACACATATTAGCTTTTACAGTCTTTCTATGCTTTTTCTTGTTGGTTTTAGACATTATCTTACATTTATAGAAGATAATATTTTACCCTTTTAAACTATCATTTTTTTTGGCCCTCGCCTCCACCTGTAACAGTATCATTATCTCCCATAATCGTGACTTCATGAGAGTTCTCATAATATCTGGATAGACAGTATATGCCCTACCCAGAAAGAATGAGAAATTAGCCTTTGGAAAAGTTAAAAAATAGATATACTACTAATTTTGGCAGACTTAGGAATGTCCTTGGAATGGGTTAAAAACGTGTATACTACTTACTTAGGAAGGTTGGAAGGATATTTTTTTTTAAAGTTATTATATATATTTATATATATATATATAGGAGAAAAGCTTTAGAGAAATTAGACCATTCCCGACTTCCAGCTTGGAAGCTTGGAAGGAAGGAATATTAAAACTTATAAAGTCTTTCTAAGAATTTAATAATACTTTCTTAGTTTGAATAAAACATATCTGATTAAGCCACAATGGTTAGGGATAATACTGTTACAAGCGGGAGGCGAGGGCCAAAAAAAATTATCATATAGATTTTTTAATTCGTTCAAAAAAATAAAATAAAAGATCTTCTTAGAGTATATTAATGTCCAAGACCAATCCTTCATCAGCTAAAAAGCCTGTAAAGAAAGAGAAAAGCAACTTTTATAAATATTACACTGCTAAAGAAAGACTTCAAATAGAAGGAGAGTTACCTAATTATGTAAATTGGACTACAGTTTATAAATATATTGATGATAATACTGATGAAGAGGGTGCTCCTGCAGTATCTACTTTAATAAAGGCAATGAAAAAACTGCCAAAAGAAGAAGAAAATAAAACTATTAAGAAGAGTATTAAATCAACTAAGAAATGTACAAAAAAGATTAAAAAGGAAATAGAATCTGACAATAAATCTTGTGAGCCCCTATTTTCATCAGTGGGTCAAGCTTGGGCAAATGATTATGCGAATGTTAATATTGACTCTTCTTCTGATGAATTTGAATCTGATTCTGATGAGATTGAATTAACTAAGAAACAGACCGAAGAAGCAGAAAAACAATATAAAGCTATGAAACCTAAAAAAGATACTTGGTTTGATATAGAAGAAGAACAACAAGAATATGAAACTAAAAATCCCATCAAAAATCGACTCGATTGGAAATTATTTAATCCCGAATTATGTACTAATATATCCATTTTAAACGCATTATTAAATGTAAAAGATTATGATATTAGAACATGTACAACTCCTAGTAGAAAATTACAAATATCAATATATCTCTTTGATAATACTACAACATTGTATCGTAAAATACCAGTTGAATTATTAAGAAATTTACTATCAAGGGATATGTTAGAGATAATACTTGTTAAAAAGAATGAATTATCATTACAATTAGCTGTATTAAAAAATAAGAAGAAAGCAGAAGCATTATCTGAAAGGATTGAATATCTTGATAAGGTACGAAATAAAGTTGAAAGTATTATTTTTATGAATCAAGTAACAAATGCATTTTGTGTACATCAAAGAATATATGTTGAAGATCTATATGAGAAATTTGATTCTAATACTAATGTAGTCAATTTTAGAAACTACATATTAGATAATAAAACAGGTAAATTTAGAAGAAGAACTCCTAATGATTATTACACTAAAACATTAGATTTTAATTATAATTCTAGTTATGATGTAAAAGCATATGAACATATTGGAGATATATATTTTCGCGTATGTAATAATGATATTGATTTAGTAGAATTTTATAGAAGATGGTTTGGTTATTGTATGACTGGTATTACTTCAGAACAAGTAGCATTGTGGATTATAGGTCAACTTTCGTCAAATGGTAAATCCAGTCTTATTGAAGCATTTGTTCAGATGTTTAGTATTTATGTTAAAGAGTTTGATAGTGAAACTTTCAATAAAAATTACAATAAAAAATATAAGCAATTTGCTGAATCAAAACTCGTAAGAGCAGCTTTTCTTGAAGAACTTGATAAAGATAAAATAGATGAAACTGCTTATAAAAAAGTAATGAGTGGTTCTACAATAGGTGGTAATGAAATATTATTTGGTACATCTGAAGACATAGATATATTTTTCAAAGTAATGTTTTTATCTAATAAATATCCAAATATTAGTTCTGATAAAGCAGTTAATAGAAGAACTGCATGTATTGAACATAAAAATACATTTGAAAATATGAAAGATGATGAGATAGAAGAAAAGGCTATACAATGTATTTATCCTATTGATAAAAGAGTCAATAATAAAAAGACTGGATATTTCTCTGAGGATAAATACAAACTAGCATTATTTCATTATTTACTTCCAGGTATGAAAGAATCCTATGTCTGTGGATTAGAAGGATCTGGAATAGAAAAACATAAGAAAACTTGGCTAAATATATCAGATGATTCAGATTATATGCAAATATTTCTTGAGGCTCGTATTGATTATACAGGTAAAGATGAAGATAAGATTCATAAAAGTGTATTCTTAAAAGAATATCATGAATATTATCCTGGTTATGATAAGGTTTCTTGGTTAACATTACTATGTAAACTTAAGTCAAAGAAAGAATACAAAATAGTCTATAAAGATCAAGTCCGATCATTAGATATAAATGGATGTAGTATGAAAGGATCTATTATTGGTGTCAAATTAAATCCTAAAACTAAGACTAAAGCTCAAAAAAACTTAGATAATTTAGATAATTCTAATGAAGTCGTTGATATTTAAATTTTACGATTGGATTTGATAGCCCTCATTTGTCTTAATGCATTTTTATGAGCTGTATACTTAGAATTAGAATCATTCGGATTGTAATAGTATCTCTTTCCTGTATGACCCCACATATAAAATTCCCCAAACTGATCAATTCCATTAATAATTGGCATTATATATAATTTACAATATATATATTTTAAAGTATATACGCACCTTTATCATATAAAACATATTGAGGATAACTCTTTGAAATTCTTACCCATCGGGATTTCAACGCTAGAATATCATCAATCTGTTTATTATTAAGACCAACATAAGTCTTTAAAGCATATCTAATTTGTTGTGATGATCCCGATTTAGGAAAGACTGTTAAAGTATTAAATTCATTTAAGACTGTTCTAGCGAATTTCTTTTCATTAGGAATAACAAGATGATTAGTTATGATAATATTACAATTTAACTTACGTCCTACTTCCATAGCATCAGACATTAGCTTTTCAACTTCTTTTCTTAATTTATCATCTTGAATAGTACCACAATCATCAAATATCATAAGAGCACCTCCTTCTTTAATTTCATCAGTGATATCAATAGGATCTTCTAATAATGTTTCATTGATATCTATCTGAATTGGTTTAAGATTTCTATAAACTGGATCTTTCCTAGCATCTGTACGACTAAATATATAAACTGGCTTTCTAGGATTTATTCTCTTAAATTCAGTGGCTAATCCTGATGCAATATGAGACTTGCCTGAGCCTGAAGGACCAGCTATATATTCTACAAATCTTTCTGTCAAATCTGGTAATGGTACTAACTTAGTATCTCTAGGAGCAGTAAATCTAGTCATTTGAAGGCCTTTTTCTGAGTGTGATTTCTGACATTCAGAGGATTCACTACTAGAATAAGCATCAGAATTATCAGATGATGTCTCAGTAAAATCCTCAGCATAATAGATCCTACAATTATTACAACAAGGTAAATCTGGACATTCTTCTTCGTCACAGTGTCTACAACATGGTTTTTTATTATGACTTCCACATCCTTTAAATTTGCATCCACCGTTACCTTTTTTCTTAGGTATTATTACTGGTTTCTTAGTCTCTCTCTCATCTTGTTGATCAGGATCTATAATTGAAAGTATTATTTTATTTTTACTTAGCCTATCTGATTTTGCTATAGGTCGACCATCTTCTAAACTAAACATAATATTCTTATATGAGAAAAAAAAGGCACTTTGGTTTTAGGACTCATCTTTTTTAGAATAATCTTTGTTAGATATAGGAAGATAAATCTTATAAAAAGGAAGATATGAGTATTTATAAGAAAGCATTAACTAAACAACAATTAGAGCAAGTCATAGGAGAATTAGAGGCACAATTAATTGAGAAAAAGATAGAAGAAAATAAGGCTAAATCTATTGATAAAAATGCTAATATAGAATGTGAATTATGTGGTGGAAAATATAGTCATATAAATGCATCTCGACATAGAAGAACAAAAAAACATATGAAAGAAGAAGAACATCTAAAGCAAATGAAAAGAATATTAAGAGCTAGAACTATCGAGGGTCGATCTAAAATTTAGTTCAATATAATATAAAATATATCTATTCTAAATTATATTAGGGATGGACTACTTCACAGCTCAAGAATTAGCAAGAGAACAGAAAGAATTAAGAATCACTGAAGATCATATGCCACTTTATATTAATAATCCTAAACTAATAGAGCTTCTACAATCTAAAAATATTAAAGAGACACGGAAAGAATTAAATGCTTGTACTCGTGAAAAATTCACATTAGAAGAGCAATTAAAATATATTGACTGGAAAATCAATATATTAAATAATATGGATCATCATTTCAATATGAGTGATATGGTAAAAAAAATGAATGATAGTCCCTTAGTAGCTAATTCTTCTTCCTCTTCATCAGATTTTTATTAGATATCGATGTCAAATAATTTATCAGATTCTTTTTTCTGAGTATATCTGACTAACTGAGCCATTGATGTATGTCCTACATGTTTAGCTACTAATGATGGTTCTTTTTTTTCAGTATATAACATATAATTAATATATGCATATCTCAGAGAATGAGTATTACACTTATGATATTTAAGTAAATAATCGAGCACCCTCTTCTTTAATGCATTGGTATTTATATGTGCAATATATGTTTCAATACTATCTTTTAGATTAGAAGGAAAGTCAA
>WNGL01013239.1_pt2 | contig 17234 bp, 11 predicted proteins | sample 5400591 | NCBI WGS metagenome assembly WNGL01 (sample SAMN13153377, study PRJNA577476) | soil metagenome | isolation source: 80 cm soil or saprolite under Garry oak tree replicate 1 | place: USA:California | collected 2016-06-15
CGTTCGCGCATCAATCGTTCGCGCTCAATCACCAAAGCTGCAAGCCGCGCTACCGCCTTGGCAAGCGCGATCTCTTGTGACGAATATTGATGTTCTGTACCACTATGATCCAACGATAGGAGACCAATGAGTTGATTGCCTATAGACATTGGCACAACGAGGACAGTGCGTACTCCATAGGGGTTGGGTCGCTCATTCCATGGAGGTTCGGTCATATCTAGCTCTAGCACTTCATTGGCACGAAAACGAGCAACAAGCTCAGGAAAGGGATTATCTCCCAGACGAGTTCCCTGTAGCTGTTGCTGTTCGACCCACCACTGGCGCTCTTGCTCAGGTGAGAGTCCAACGACTGCCACCGCCCGCAGTACTTCTGTCTCTGGCTCCACAGCGGTGATACTGACACGACTACAGCCCAGGACACTGCGTGTCAACGCTGCCAGCCTCTGCGCCACCTTGCTCGCCCCTGCTAAAGTGTGCTCTTCTGTCTCTCCAGGAATAACCTCTTCTGTAGAAGAATTATTATTCGTTGGAATAAGCACTAGTGCCTCAGCCATTGTAAGCAAAGCGTCAAGTGCTTCATGGGTACGCTGCTCCAACTGGCGTCGTACAGTCACATCGCGACAGACACAGACAGCGCCGACAATCTGCCCTTTGGTATCAAAGACTGGCGCTCCACTCACGCTGAGTTCTAGCTTTTGTCCATCCGGTTTCTCAACCACGATATCCATAGCATTCGCACTTGTGAAAACCTCGCCTTTCAACACGCGCATGAATGGCAACTGCTCCTGAGGAAGCGGTTGCGCATGTTCATCGTAGACCGCTGAGAAATATCCACGTTCATCAAGGGGCCTGGCATAGTATTCAGATGTTGCCTCAAGTGCAAAAAGCGCACGTGCCGCCGGATTCATCGTGACAATACCGCCATCACTTCCAAAAACGAAAACAGCATCAGCTATAGCCTCGAAGGTTGCTTCAAGTTCACTGGCCCGAGCGGCTACTTCTTTCTGAGACGCACGCAGAGCTGTGATGTCATGTGTGATGAGAACCACACCATCCAGCTCCCCTTCTGAATTGTGCAGGGGAGCCGCACTGGCAGAAGCATATCGTATATCTCCATCTGCATGCCGATAGCTAAATTCAACGCTAGAGACTGTCTCCCCACCTAAAGCACGAGCGACTGGCATCTTCTCAACAGGGAGAAGGTCTCCTGTCCCTGTGTGTACCTCATAAGCCTCTGGAGTTTCTACTAGAGTTTTACTGCCCCGACCCCCGACGTTCTGGCGACCAATACTGTTGAGGCGTACAAGCGTTCCCCGGGCATCAAAGATGGCGACACTATCAGGCACTGTCTCGATGATCGCATCGAGGCGTGCCCGCTCTGTTGCAAGCGAACTCGCCAGTTCTTCGGCATTACGCCGTGCCCGCTCAACCTGGCTGGCAACAACGGTAATAGCGAGGCCAACCATCAAGAAGAGAAAGGCTTCAACTGCACTCGCTATGTTATTCAAATTCCAGGTGAAATGTGGCGGCAGAACGACAAAATTCAGCAGGACAACACCAACCAGGGTTGCCACCAGGCTTGGTCCTGCCCCCCAACTGAGGGCCACAAGTACGATTGCAAGAACCTCTAGCAAGCCTGCAAAAGCAAATGTGGGAAATGCCTGGAAAAGCAACAATGTGAAGAAGACTGCAGCTATTTGCAGGAGAACTGCTGCAATGTAGCCAATTGCTGGATGATTCCATCTCTTAGGTAACCAGGTTGGTGTGAAGGTGTTCGCCAGGAACCAGTGATGTACACTCTGCCAGGGTGATCTGGTAGTCGCAGGCTTATGATTCATTCGATCCTCTGTGACATGATGGTGTGTCTGCACCTCAGAAGTGCTGAGAGATGGACTCTCTGGTTGAGATGAACCATTTTCTGTCATTGATCTGCTCTGCGTGTCAATATCTATGTCAGGGTGTGCTGATTTGGCAGCTGGTTCGTCGTGCTCCGGTGTGAGGGTAGTGCCAGATGCGTTCTCTCGGTTTCCAGGTTCTATACTCATTATCTTCTCCAACAGGGTTAGACATAACATATTCACATTGCGCCAGGCACCCTCAGCCGAGACCGATACACATCCGTGACTATCCTATAGCGAGCAGAGCCGATATTTCAATCCTGATTATGCACAGAATATTGGAAACGGCTGCTTTCGGATACAGTTTTTGAGTATTTACCTCAAGAATTCATGCATCCGATTGGAATCGAAATTTGTTGGCCGTCACATATCTACACGGATCAGAATACGTGAAAGTTGCAGAGGTAGATGCAGGACAAAATAGATAAGATAGTCAGGCCAGCATGACCGTAGGGGCCCGATTTATCGCGCCCCGTCCTGGCTGGCTCTTATCTATCTTGTCCGTTCGGAAATCCGAACACTCGGTTCTCCGCGTTCTTGATCGTAGCCCACCTCAACCATTTGGTCGGTACGTCCTGGCATCGGTTTTTGCCCTGGCGGTGGCTCTTTTGTTTTTGGTCCGGGTTTAGAGGTAGGCCAGGGAGGTAATTGCAAGTTATTGGGCAGTTGTAGTTTGGTCTGCGTCATCTTGGCTCACTCCTTAAAATCATACTATATCTCATCATTCCCCTATAATTATGTCACGCAAGAGGGGCAAGAGAGGAGACAGCTTGTTTTGTTGAAATGTCTGTCCGGATGTTTTACCCGACGAAAGTCCCTAGTACTTCAGGGCCGTTCGTCTATAGGCAACGCCTCTCGCTCGTTGCATAATAGCAGCGGACCTGGTATCCCTAACTCCTTTCAGACCGCCTGAGCGGAGCTAGAACGAAGTCTTCTTTTCAGACCTGTTGACCGTAGGTAGAACGAAGTTCGTTACAGGTCTGAATAGCAACTCCGTTGGCGGTCTGAATATCACCGCATATTGGAAATTTAGAGGATGGTTATGAAAGTACTGATTACTGGTGCCACTGGTTTGCTTGGTGGGCATCTGATAAAAGAATTGCAGCAGCGTGGTGAAAATATTCGTGCGCTGGTGCTGCCTGTAGAAAATGCAGACAGGCTCGTTGAGCAAGGGGTAGAGGTGGTGCGTGGAGATATTACAGATGCCAGCACCCTGGCCCCCGCCGTCAAAGATGTTGAGCTTATTTTTCACCTTGCAGGTATGATGGGTGTCTGGCGTCCTCTCGCGGATTATCGCCTGGTCAATGTGACAGGTTCTGAGAATCTGTATAAAGCTGCTCAGGCAGCTGGAGTACGTCGTTTCGTCCATACCAGTTCCCATACAGTTTATGGGCTTGGGCACGGTCGCTTCCTGACAGAAAATGATCCCCTGCAACCTGACCCTGATCCTTATAGCCTCACCAAGGCTGAGGGGGACCGCCTGATGCGTCGTCTGATGCTCAATAGCGAAGTTGAGACAGTTATTCTACGTCCAGGCACCTTCTTTGGTCCAGGTGATCGGCTTCACTTCGGACGCATGGCGCAGAAGGTGAAGGATGGTAAGGGTCTCATTATTGGCAAGGGAGACAATGCTTTACCCTTCTGCTATGTGACTGATGTCGTCCAGGGATTTCTGCTGGCGGCCTATCATCAGAATGCACCCGGCAATGTGTATAACATCACCAATGATCGTCCACTCACACAACAAGAAATGTTCAATGCCATTGCCGACGCGGTTGGTGGGACACATCCCACACTGCACCTTCCTTACCTGCCAATCTACTATGGCAGCTTTGTCGCAGAAAAGATCATTGCCCGTGCCACGGGCACTAAACCGATTGTGACACAACTCGGTGCGATGATGTTTGGCACAGATAACCGTCATAGTGTGGAGAAGGCCCGCAGCGAGTTGGGTTTCGAGCCAAAGGTGGATCTGCGCGAAGGTATTAAACTCGCTGCAGAGTGGTTTAATGCTGGTGGTATGGAGCAGCCATCTGTCACCTCGGCCAGTCAGATGGCCCCCCTCGCAGGTGCAACAAAATAAGAAATTTCCAAACATCATGGTAGTCATAGTACAGCCTGATCCCGCGCGGGATCAGGCTGTACTATGACTACCATGATGTTTGACTTTAACTTCTTCTGCTAAAACCAGGATGAAATAGCGTTGAACTCTGTGATACTATAAAGAAAGACAAATTGGCATATCTTCGTTGACTTTTTTGATAGAGTATCGTTATCAAAATTGAGTATGCTTAAATCAGAGGAAACCATTTCATGGAAGTCATTAAAGTCTCTCCCCGTGGCTACTGCTATGGAGTTGTTGATGCATTACAAATAGTACGTAAGGCTGCAAAAGATCCTTCATTGCCGCGCCCCATCTATATTATTGGACAGATTGTCCACAATCGTCATGCCATCGAAGAGCTCACCAATCTTGGCGTCGTGACCGTGGATGGACCGGACCGTGCGAGCATTCTGGAGCAGGTGACCGAAGGGACGGCCATCTTCACTGCACATGGCGTCTCCCCACTCGTTAAACGGCGAGCCCGCGAACGAGGCCTGCATTGTATAGATGCCACCTGTCCTGATGTGACCGTTACACATGATCTTGTCCGTGAGTTAGTTGATCAGGGTTACTATATCCTCTATATCGGCAAGAAAGGCCATCCTGAGCCGGAAGGCGTCATGGGCGAGGTACCAGGTCATATTAGTCTGGTAGAGAACGAAGCCGATGTGGATGCGTTGACACTGACATCAACGCAACAAGAAAAGCTGGCCGTCTCTACCCAGACAACTCTCTCACAATGGGATACCAGGCGCGTCATCGAATATATCAAAGCCCGCTATCCACATGCTGAAGTGCACATCGACATTTGCGCTGCTACACAAACCCGCCAGGAGGCTGTAGTCAGCCAGGCCAGAGGAGCAGATTTGACGATTGTCGTGGGCGATCCGCGCAGCAACAATACCAATCGCCTCGTACAGGTATCAGAGGAGCTGGCAGGCGTTCCTGCGGTACGCATTGAAGACCTCTCGCAACTGAAGCCAGAATGGCTCAAAGGCAAGAAGCGGGTTGCTGTCACTGCTGGTGCCTCGACCCCCAGCCAGTTGACACGAGAGGTGATCCGCTACCTGGAGCAGTATCAGCCAGAACCCTAGTGCGGAATCAAGAGAGTCCTTCGAGAATGGGGGTGCCGGGGGCAAAGCCCCATACTGGGGGATCGGGGGTGTCCTCCGAAACTCTCTTTTAATTCTGCACTCCCCAAAATGCGGAGAGAAGTCAATGGAGAGGGAGATTTTATATTAGTGAAGACACTCCAACAAGTATTAGCACAATGTACCAAAGAACAACTTGAGCAAATTGCCCGTCTATGGGGAATGAGTGATGTACCCCAAAAAGGCACAAGACAATTCTATGATAAGCTATTGCAGTACGGACGCGATTCTATTGCGGCTCGTTTTGTATGGGAATATCTCTCCCCAACCGAACGTATAGTATTCTATCGTGTGCTTAGTCCTCCAAACCGTTATGGGATAAGGCGCGATAGCATTCCGAAAAAAACACAACTGTCAACATCAGAATGTGAAACAGCGTTCACCAAACTTGAGTCCCATGCCTTACTGGTAGAAGAACAAGTAAAGATGAGGGGAAACCAGTTGGCAGAATATGGCTTTGGCAATAAGAATCAGCCTGTTGAAGAAGTATCTCTGGTATTTGCTTTCACCGAGAACAGCAATACCTTGTATAAAGTCGGGCGAGAACTCTTTTTACCCGGAGCTGACCGTTCAAAGATGACACTTGAAAAGATTCTGGCACCACTCTATCAGGGTGAACTGTACCAGATTGCTGACCGCTATAATTTAGACTGGCAAAGCTTCAATGCTCATGTCGACCTCCGTTCAATGATAGCGGAGGAGTTAGTACAGCCGGAGGTATGTTCCGATATTTTGCACCAACTCACTCCTGAGACGCGTGAACTCTTCAAGTGGCTTTGTGACCAGGGGGGCAAAGTAAGTATACAGGCGCTACGGAAGCACGCTGGTTATGATGATGCCACTCTTTTCACAATCCTTCATACCTTTGAGGACTATGCCCTCGCCTTTGATACGTTCTCTGAGAATGAGCGTGTACTCTTTGTACCGCAGGAGATGTACACGAATCTGAAAAATGCTGCTGCCAGACCTAAACCTGAAGAAGTACCCACTGGCCTGCTTTCTCTCGTTTCTCCCCCACAAGCGATACGCCCGGCCCATCCTTTCGTGTTATACGACCTGGCAATTATCATCGGCGCAATGTATCAGCAAAGTATAGAGCCAACCCAGGCAGGAAAAGTCCCCAAACGTATCGCTACCAGAATCCAACCTTTGCTACATGGCAAACCTCGCATCCGTTATCTAGGTGAAGATGATGACTATATGGAGATGCTATTCCGTATAGCAAAGGAGCTTGGGCTTATACAACTCTCTAAAACGCTGCTTGGTGATATCAAACAGCGTTATGAGCCAGGCCCTCAACTAGAGCAGTGGTCACGTCTTGGTCTTGTTGGGCAAACCAGGCGTCTCCTTCAATGCTGGTCCAAGAGCTTTAGCTGGCTTGATGTGTTGGGGGTTAACTTTACTCAATGGGACCCATACTCCTGGAATCCTATGGCAGCTCGTAGTGCGATCCAGCCATATCTACAGGATTGTGTTCCTGGACGCTGGTATAGTGTACAGTCGCTGCTGCAAACAATCTGGGACCAGGACTCTTTTGTGTTACGTCCGGTACAATACAATGCCCGGGGAATCCAGCGTCGTAAGACGGGTGCAATGCAGACAAAATGGAATAATTGCGATGGAGAAGTCTTTATTGGACTACTCGCTTCCTCCCTTTATGAGTTAGGAATTGTGGCACTGGGTTATCAACAACCAGATCCGCCCGCACCAGAAAAGCGAGTCAATCCCGATGCTTTCATGCTTACCGAGTTGGGAGCTGCAAGCCTCTCCTCAAATGTGGTGTCTCCTCCCTCCAGTCCCGTCTCTTCGCTGTCGAATGGGAACCGCTCACTTGTGATCCAACCCAACTTTGAGTTGTTGTTGCTCCAACCTGATTTGCCTACGCTATATAGCTTGTTGCCTTTTGTCCAGGTGAATCAAGTGGATGTGGTGAGTCGTTTGACCTTAACACGCGAGTCACTCCTGCGAGGCATGGATGCGAACATGAGTATTGAGCAAATCCTCCAGGTGCTGGAATCTTACGGTCAAAAAGAAGTGCCACAAAATGTGGCCTATACTTTGCGCGATTGGGTAAAGCTCTATAAGAAGGTGACAATCTCGCAGGTTTTCCTGATCGAAGTATCCGACGAAGCTCTGGCAGATGAAATCTCTACCTCATCTAAGCTGCAAACATTTGGCTTACGCAGACTCAGCCCATACATTATCGCCGTGAATAGCGATATCAACTTATCAGAATTACGCCGTGCCCTTGATAAAGAAGGTATTGTGACTCACATCAGCAGTAACATCATTTCTAATCAGAGTCGCTCAGCAGTTATTTTCGGCACGCGGCGATAATCTGCAAAGCCTGCTCCCTTGCATCAAGCCGGGTAAGCGTCAATACCTGTTGAAAAATCACATGACGCAACAGATTACGCCGAAACTCTTGTTCACTATTGGGCTCCACGGTAGCTGCCTCTCCCGTTTGCCTATCAGCAACGTGATGTTCAAGCCTGCGAAGCTTCAGCACAAAGAAAGCCAGGCGTAACAATTCAAAACGGCGTATCTGCTCAGTTGACTCCAACCGACCATCTAGTGGGAATGTGGAGATATGGGCAATTTTATCTGCCTCAGAGAGGCTCTGTATGGGATCTCTATCGGAGCTAAGAGTCATAAAGTGTTCTCCTCATATCTTATCTTTCTATCTATAACAAGCATTCTACCAGCCAGGCGATAAAAAGAAGTGGAGAAGGAGTAGGGATGTGGTTGAGAAACAAGCAAGCGATGTTATACTTTGATAACTAGCTCATCTCACGAGATCAAATTTTTTTGACGGTTCAACTTCCTGCAGCTTATTGTGGCCCAATCAGTGTATGGCGAATCAGCATCAGGTGAGTGAGAGGGCCAAGACCTCCAGGAACAGGTGTAAGAAACGAAGCCACCTCTTTGACACCATCGAAGTCCACGTCACCGACCACTTTCCCTTTGACTGCGTTAATACCTGCATCCAGAACAACCGCGCCAGGTTTCACCATGTCACCAGTGATACTGGCCGACCGTCCCGTACTCACCACCAGGATATCTGCCGTCCTGGTAATACTGGCAAGGTCTTGTGTATGCGAGTGGCAGATTGTCACAGTAGCATCTTCGCGCATCAGCACTAGAGCTATTGGTTTCCCTCCAATGTTACTGCGTCCAACAACCACTGCATGGCGTCCTGCGATAGGTATGCCTCTATCTTTGAGTACAGTCAACACCACATCTGCTGTTGAGGGAATAAAACTGGGAAAACCAAGCAGCAAGTTGCCGGCATTACGTGAGCCAAGCCCATCAACATCCTTCTCAGGACTCAAGACCTCGGTCACAACACGTTGCCGGATATGGTCGGGGAGTGGCAAGAGGAGAACTACACCATCAGTATTCGAGTCATCACTGAGCGTAGCTACTTCAGTGCGTAACTCTTCCTCGTCGATCTCAAAGGGATATGCCAGTGTCGCGCAACCCAGGCCAATTGTCCGACAGGCTCTCACTAGTTGCCGACTATAGACCTCCGCAGCAGCATCATGTCCGACAATTAATTGTGCCAGGCGTGCTGAACGGCGATGTTGTTTGCGGAACTGTTTGGCCTCGCTTTGCAGTTCCTCAGTCATACGTGTGACAAGAGGTTTGCTATCAAATATGATTGCAGGCATAGATATTCAGCCTCAACTTACAAGATTGATCTTACTCATCATATCACACCCCCATCTGGCAGGGCGATTTCCAAGTCGGCCACAAGCAGGAGTGCAGAGGGCGGCAGCCCTTTGCCGGAGCGCGAGGTGTCCTCGCAAAACTCCTTCCGCCTCGCCGCTGAAGGTGGCAAAAAAAGAACTTTAAATAGCCCTGCCTACTTGGTGGATAAAAGTAGCGAATACCATGAAAATGCGCTACAATGCAACAAAAAATATCGGATAATATTCCGTCAGATACGTTTCATATCTGATGTGTAGGAGCCCTGAGCGGAAAGCTTCTGTGGAGCCGCGCCACCTTGCCTGGGGGGCAGGTAATAGGGGGATGGTGAAGCGCCTTTCAAATCCTTCGCGCCCGGTCGAACAATATGCGAAGCACGAGCGAGAATCAGACTCCTACGTCACATATGTTGTGTAGCCATTCAGTACCAGATACAGGCAAAAGAGAGGATTTCTATGGCTAATGAGTGTTCATTTGATATAGTATCGCAGTTTGATGCGCAAAGACACGAAAACCGAGATTATTCATAATAAGGACAATATCACCATTGTCACCAATAGCTCGCTCACCCTCAGAAATGTGCGTGACATCCTCGAAACGAAAGCAGTACGGCGTGGTCTTTCATTGAAGATTTTTAAGCCAGACAAAGAGGAGAATGCTGCTGGTGGCAAAGTACGCCAGGTGATCCAGTTGCAACAGGGTATCTCACAGGAGTTGGCGAAGGAGATCAGTAAATATATTCGTGACAACTATCCAAAGGTGCGGCCTCAGATTCAAGGTGATGCTATTCGCGTCTCAGCCAAGAGCCGCGATGAACTTCAGGCAGTGATCGCCCTGCTCAAGCAAAAGGATTACCCTGTGGCACTGCAATACATCAACTACCGGGGATGATTTCCTGATGGGGTTCTTAGGGGCGATTAGCCCCTAAGCGGGCCCTAAACTCCGATCAGGGGCGGCTGCCCCTGAGAACCCCGCTTGAGCCAAATTTTAGGATGATTTATGAAAGGTACTTTAGTACCAAAAAAGAAGGTTCAGAGCCAAATTTGTAGTAACCTAATGGTGACTGCTGTTAACTGTTCTGAAGGGTCACTGGCTCCATCTACCGGGCCACTTCTCTTAAGTAAAGGTGGGTCGGAGTGGCTGGAAGCACGACTTCGGGATTAAATGGATTGAAACGAGGAAAAGAATCTCTGATGGCTGGGAACAGACAAGTCTTCAGCACAGCGATGAGTGCCGCAGACCGTTACCGTTGGGATAGCCAGTGGACGGAGGCAGCACAAGAGTACCAGCGAGCATTGGCAGAGTTCCCAGAAGATGCGGCGGCGCGTGGCGGACTAGGTTTCTGCTACATGCAAACGAAGCAGTGGCAGCAAGCACTTGATGAGTATGAATACATTCTGAAGCGCGATCTGAGCAATGTCATCGCTTTAAGTAAAACAGCCGAGTTGTATGTCATCCTTGGTCAACGCGAGAACGGCTACAAAGCCTATCTTCACCTTGCCGATTTGTATTCGCAGGCCGGTCAAGGCTCACGGGCAGAGGCTGCGTGGCAAAAGGCGGTTCAGTTGTCTCCGGGCAACCCTGAACCTCACGAGCGCCTGGCAACATACTACCTGGGGAAGAAAGATATCCCCTCGATGATTGCTGAGCGCCTGGCTGCTGCTCAAGGTTACCTGCAACGCAATGACCGGGTAGCCGCACGTATGCAATGTGAAGAGGTGTTGCGTGCGGATACTAACAACACAAATGCAAAGCAGCTGCTCTCACGTATTATGCAGCCATCAGGCCCGCTTCCACAAGGAGCAGGCGCAACGTTTTCAACAGCAGGCACAATCACAGGTCCGGGTACACCAACGAGAGCAGGTGCACCTTCCGATCCGTTAACTTTCACAAATAGTCCGGCAGCCGAGGCGGTTGCACCGGGTAACACAAGCGGAGGTAATACTGGCATCATGGGTAACATGGGTAGCGCAGGCAATTTTGGCGGGGTAGGAAATCCAGGATCGGCTCTTCCTACAGCAGGTCAGATGGGCGGTGGAGGAGCGGGATCAGCCCCTCGCAAAAGAATTACTGCTAGCCAGGTCACAGGGGTTCTGAGGCAGGCTCAAACGTTTCAGACCCAGGGTCGTTTTAATGATGCTATCGACCTCTGTGAACAAATCCTGGAGAGCGGCTTTGATCGACCGGATGCTCGCTACTTCCTGGGCTGGCTCTACCAAGAGCAGCAGCGCTGGGATGAGGCGATCCAACAGTTTCAAATGCTGTTGAATGATCCTGATTATGCACTCTCCTGCTACTATGCATTAGGGCAGTGCTATCGTGCTCGTGGCGATTTGCGGACAGCCTCAATGCATTTTGATGAAGCGGTTGACCGTGTGAACCTCGACGCCCTGACGGTTGAGGAGTCAGATCAACTGGTCCAGCTCTGCCAGGAAGCAGCTGAATCACATCGACTCATGGGTGAGCAAGACCAGGCGTTGACAGTCTATAATGCCTTGCTCGGCTTCTTGCGCAGTCGTGGTTGGGGTGACAAAGTTGCCCAGGTTGAATTTATGCTCCAACAGGTTCAGAATGCCCCGGTTCCACCGCGACCAATCACTCCTATGCCTCCTATGCAGCAGCCTCAAGTACCTCAACAGCAGGCTGGCACTACTCGCGTTTTGCCACCTGAGCAAACGGCAGCCTTTATGCAACAATCTGGCGGCATGCCTCCCATGCCTTCCACAAACATTCCAAATGCTGCGACCATGGCATTTAATGTTGGCAGCATGCCAAATGCACCGGCAGCCCAACCACCAGTGCCTCCAGTGCCAGCAACTGCCAGCTCTCTTGGAGAACTGCCTGATTGGTTGACAGGCATTCTGAATGATGCAGATAAAACTCAGATTGCCAACAAACATCCATCACAGCCTCCGGCACAAGCACAATCTGCACAGCCACCAGTACCCGAGCAGATGGGGCAAACTGCAATCAGCAATCAGCCTACGATTGAGCAACGCATGACACCAGGTGCCAATCTCGATGCTGCTGCCATCGCGGCAAGCGAAACAAGGGTGATGAATCCCGTTCCACCCGACGCGCCAGGGGCACCAGTGCAGCCTCCTGCACCGACTGCTGCTCCAGCTCCATCAACATCCTCATCCTGGCTTACAGAAGATGCGAAACCTGGGAATGTAACTCGCATCATTCCCCCTGAACAGCAACCAGCGTCTTCTGGTCCTCTGGCGCAAGCAGCTCCGGTAGTATCGGCTTCGCCTGCACCCGCTGAGCCAGTGCAAGCAGCTCCAGTACCAGCATCTGTATCGACAGAGCAAACAACACAGGCTGCACCGCCAGAACAACCATCTGCTGTTCCATCGACATCCTCGATCCCACCTGAACAGCTTATTCCTGTTCAGCAAAGTTCGCCAGCTAAAGGAACAAAAGGGAGTGCAGAGGAGCTTTTGAGCCTGATCGCCGGTTCTGTTGGGAAAGACGAAGCCTTGCAACGGGTTGCAAAGGCGGTTCTGGCAAGCACTGCTTCTCTCCCAGAAAATGTACGCATGCAGGTGATCCAGTCCATGCAGGATATCCAGAAGTATATTGAGCATGGGCTGCTGACGCCAGCAACTGAAGAATGCCTGCGGGTGATCGATATGGCCCCGCAGTACCTGGACGTTCACCAGGTGCTCTGCGAGATTTACGTTCGCCAGGGTAAGGTCGAGCAGGCGATTACCAAATATGCGATCTTGATCGATACCTACATCGTCAATGGCCGCATTGATGATTCCTCTCAGGGGAACAAGGAAGACCTGCTGCATGAGCGCACTCTGGCGGCAGAATCCTACCTGCGTCTTGGCTACATGGATCGGGCCGTTACCGAACTGGAGCAAGCATTGCAAGAAAGCCCAACCAGTGTTCCAACCCGCCTGAACTATGCCCTGGCCTTGCAGAAGTTAGGACGAACTCATCAAGCAGTGGCAGAGTATCAGCGAGTGTTACAGGTCGACCCGCGTAATATCACTGCCCTGGTGCGCTGGCATATCTCTACGATTACAGGCACAGGTTCTGGACATGCTTCTACCCTGGAAGTGCTGAACCGCATTCGCTGGCAACTGCGTGGCGAGGGTCAGCGCAATTATGAGCCAGTGGTGCGTGACTATCTCCAGACAGCCGATATTCATCCCAATAATGCTGATATCCACTTTGCACTTGCAGGCGCTTATGATAAAGCTATCGACTCCTATCACCTGGCAATGCGTGATAGCTCCTATGAAGTGATGGCTCGCACCAGTACTGCGCATTGTCTGCTTGCCCAAGGGAAGCCTGAAGCCGCGATTCAGCAGCTTGAACAGGCTCTGCAAAGCGTTCGTCGCTCGCCGACTAGCGTTGATCCCGGCACCTGGGCAGCACGTCCCCGCGAGGAAGGGGAAGAGCATCGAGCACCCGAAGTGGAGATCTCCCTGTTGCTGGCAAAAGCCTATAGGCGTGCTGGCAGAGAGGAGCAGGCGCAGGCGATCATGCGCCAGGTGAAGCAGACCACTACCCATCGAGATGAAGTCACCTCTGCAATGGCGGAGATTTCGGCTCGCCAGGGCGATGTTGATGGTACCCTACAAGAGTACACCGAGTTGGTCCGCCAGTATCGGAGCAAGCGTCAGACGGACAGCGCGATCAAAGTCCTGAATGAGATGGTGCGTCTGGCCCTACAGGACCCACGTGCCCATGCTGAGCTTGGAGACATTTATATGAGTCGTGGTCTGTTAGAAGAAGGCATCGCAGAACTGCGCCTGCTTGCTGATATCTACCTGCGTCGCAACCAGATAGAGGAGGCGGGAGCAACATTGCGTCGCGTTGGCAACATCTATGCAGAGCTTGGCAATACAGAGGAAGCCATGGCAAATCTTCGTCGCGCTGCGGAGTTGACTCCCGATGATATGGGCCTTCTGCGTGAGGTGGTTGGCTTCTGCTTGCAGTGGGGGCTCAACAAAGAAGCTGGAGAGTACCAGATCATCATCGCCCGTCACTACTTTGACACTCAGCAGGTCAAGGAAACTGTGGCAGCCCTTCAGCAGTTGATTACGATTGACCGTAGCAACTACGAGGCATATGATATGCTTGGCCAGACCTATCAGACGGTCGGTGAGTATGAGCAAGCCAGTCGCGTGTATAAGAACCTTGCCAAGGTCAATCCTGATAGTCCAATTGCGCGGGAACGGTTGGTGGCCTTGCAGGAGTTGCGGGCAAAGTAGGGGAATTCTCATAGTCGAGATGCAGAGTGCCATCAGGGCGACCCATGGGTCGCCCTGATGGCACTCTGCATCTCGACTATGAGGTAGGAGCAGTGCTCTTTGTTGGCACCTGGCTACTTTTGCTTTGCTCAGTCGATTTCATGCTCTTCTTCCACCTTCTCTCATCCCTCCACCGTTTCACATCCAGCAATCGCCTGTAGACTCCATAGATCAAAGGTTGATATACCAGATCATGTGTCTCCAGGAAGCGCAGCGGACCGCCTCCAAAACCTTGCTTGAAGGTATACACACCCCACAGTTCCTGACCCTCTTCCAGGACATCAGGAATACCACGGAAATTGTAGTACCAGCAGTCATGCTCTTTTGCCCATTGCATACCATTCCACTGTAACAGGTGATTGGGCATTTTGTTACGATGTTCGTTAGAGGATGCCCCATACATATACCAGCTCCAACGCCCCAACCATAGCACTATAATTCCGGCGATAGCCTCTCCCTCATATTCTGCCAGGAACAGCCCTGCATGGTCTCCTTCACTGTATAAGCGCATCACATCCGCGTAATGCTCTTTTTTATGAATGAAGAACTGGTCGCGCTCGCTGGTCATCTCATACAGGTGATAGAAGGCGTCAAGATCAGCCTGTCCCTCGCCGCGTCGCACCTTCACTCCCTTGCGACCTGCCAGGCGTATATTGTAGCGCCACTTTTCCTTCATACTGGCCAGAATATCTTTTTCGTCTGGACGAATGTCCAGTACCCACTCGTGGCGCACATGCTGAGCATAGGGATTGGTGCGAAAACCGCGCTTTTTCAGTGCTAGCAGCCACTTTGCATCACCATCTGGCACGCTTGGTTCGACTTTGAGCATAAACGCACCACGTTTGTGAGCCTGTGCCTTCACAAAGTTGAGCAGTACTGTCATGGCTGGGGAGTCAGGATCATCGATCACAGGACCACGCGGGGCATAAAAATAGGTTTGGCCCAGGCCAGGGATACGGGAAATCAACACAAGCATAGCAGCACAGAGTTGTTCTTTATCATCCACCTCATCCACCACACCCACATACATTGCCTCGGCCCCTAGATGGGGAGCCAGTTGCCCCCACTCATACGATTGTGTAATATTGCAGCACGGGGACGCCGCTACAAAGTCATCCCATTGCTTGCGATCAGTAATGATGCGCGCCTCCATGAATACTCCTCTCCAATAGTCCGTAGGGGCCGATTTATCGCCGCCCAGTGCCAATTGATCGGCCAGTCGCGTACCCATTCATTTTTATCGGCTATTGATTGCCCGATTCGTTTGTCAACATCCATTATCGCCCCCTACGCATCGCTCTTACCTCTTGCCGCCCGTTCCAATTCGACCTTCTTACGTTCAGCATGACGGCGTGCGCGGCGCATCTCAACGAGTTTACGCCAGGTGCTGTAAATGAGTGGACGGTAGATATAATCCTGCGTGGGCATGTGCAAGCGTGAGAAACCACCAAAGCCCTTTTTGTACTCATATACCCCCCACATCTCTTCACCTGGCTCCAGAACTTCGGGAATCGCCCGAAAATCGAAGTAGCTACAACCTTTGGCTTTTGCCCATTGGAAGCAGCGATACTGCAAGAGATAAGTTGCCTTCAAGTTTCGTTTGTTGTTCGACGAAGCCCCGAACATATCCCAGCACCAATCTCCAAAACGAATCAGCATCTTGGCGGCAAGAGCCTCGCCTTCGTGCTCAGCGAGGTAGAGGGCCGCATCACCTTTGCTGGCAAACTGGCGTAGTATCTCTTTGTGGTAATCTTTGTCGTGGATAAAGAAGTCGTCGCGCTCGCTGGTGATTTTCAACAGGTCATAATAGGCGTCGAAGTCGACATCGTTCTCGACTTCGCGCACAATCACGCCCTTACGTTCAGCAATGCGTACATTCTGTCGCCAGGTCATTTTGAAATTGGCGAGCAGTTGCTCGGCACTGGGACGAATATCAAGTACCCAGCTTCTCCGTGCATGAATGGCGATAGGGTTGCTTTGAAAGCCAAGTGCGGAATAGGCGGCGATCCAATCATCCAATTTGGGATCATCATCGGCAATATTGGGTTCCACGCGGAGCACCACCGCATGTTCTCGTTTTGCAACTTTATGCGCATATTCTATTAGAATAGCCAGAGCCGGAGAGTCCGTTTGCTCTGCGGTAGGGCCACGCGAGCAGTAAAGCCAGTTGAAACGTAGCCCAGGAATTGATACAGGCAAGGGGACAGGTGAAACTGAGAGTGACATAGCTCCAACCATCCGGCCATTTTCCATAGCTCCCAAACGATAAATCCGTCCACCCAGGTACTTACTCAATTCACCCCACTCATATGATTGCAGCAGATGTCCCTGCGGCTGGCTCGTCAAAAATCCATTCCAGAGTTCTCGATCAGTAATTTCTTCTACAGTGATGATCATAAAATTATTGGCTTTCCAAAAACTCACTTCGGAGGATGCTGTATACTCGGACATCGTGATATTTACCGAAGCGCAGAATTGCCTGGCGCAGCGTCCCTTCAAATTTCATGCCCGCCTTTTCGTCGGCACGCCAGCCACCAATGTTCTCTTCTATATCCTGGGTCTGGATACGGTTCAGGTTCAGTTCCATAAAACCATAGCGGAACATCAACTTTGTCGCCTCGGTCCCATAGCCCTTGCCCTGCACCGAGCGGTCGCCAATAATGACATAAAACTCTGCTGTCTGGTTAATATAATTAATATCCTTGAGACCAACCAGGCCGATCAAGCGGCTGTCGCTGTTGAGGCATACACCAAAAATAATATGCTTGCCATCCTTATAAAGCTGTTCCAGCCTCTCTTTCCCACGGGTATCGCTCGTAGGATAAATAGAAAAATAGCGCCGAATCTCTTCGTCGTTCATCCAGGTGGAGTAGAGATGATTGTCCTGGGCTGGCTCCAGCGGACGCAGGTAGATGCGCTCACCTACAATAAATGGGTTTTGCATCTGCGAGGTGTCTTGTATCTCTTGTACCATGCTTGCGGAAGAACTCCCTTCTCTCTTGTGTTTGTTGGAGGCAAGTATAGCATAGTGGAAGGAGGGAGGCAATTCATAGAGAAGAGAGGCGGACACGGCATGCCGTGTCCGCCTCTCTTCTCTATGAAT
>WNGL01006748.1_pt1 | contig 17233 bp, 15 predicted proteins | sample 5400591 | NCBI WGS metagenome assembly WNGL01 (sample SAMN13153377, study PRJNA577476) | soil metagenome | isolation source: 80 cm soil or saprolite under Garry oak tree replicate 1 | place: USA:California | collected 2016-06-15
GCCACTGGATTGCGGGTTTCCGAACTTATGGCCTTGCCGATGTCAGCGGCCCATCGCAATGCACGCATGCTCGCAGTGCGGGGCAAGGGCAACAAGGAGCGCCTGGTACCGCTCAACGAGGCTGCCAAGAGAGCCATGCAGGAGTACCTTACGCTTTTGCGTTCGTCGAATTCTCGCCGGGAGACGAAATGGCTTTTTCCCTCCTTCGGCCAAGCAGGCCACCTGACGCGGCAGCATTTTGCCCGCGACCTCAAGGCGCTTGCTGCCGCAGCGGGGCTGCGCGAGGTGAGCCCGCACGTGCTCCGCCACGCCTTCGCCAGCCATCTCCTGCACAACGGAGCCGATCTTCGGGTTGTACAGACGCTCTTAGGCCACGCCGATATCTCCACGACCCAAATCTATACACATGTGCTCGCGGAGCGCCTGAAAGGATTGGTGCGCGAGCTGCACCCGCTGGCGGACGATTCGCTTGAGCGCCGCAAATGATGGAGTTACCGATGCCCGTCTTGGCAGCAAAGCGTCTCTGCTGGATAGTTACCGGCAGCTTGTTGGCCGGTGCGCCGGCGCTCGCACAGACGCCCCAAGAGCGGGCCTGGTGCGAGGGCGAGGACGCGATGTCGGTCGATCAGCGGATCGACGGTTGTTCCGCGGTAATCAAAGCGGCCCGCGATCGAAGCGAGAGGCTCGCGGAGACCTTCAACAGCCGCGGCATCGCTTACCGACTCAAGGGTGATTACGATCGCGCCATTCAGGACTACAGCCAAGCGATCAAGCTCAACCCGAAATTCGCGGTAGCCTATAACAATCGCGGCGTAGCCCACGAACGCAAGAGTGAGTATGACCGCGCCATTGTGGACTACGACCAAGCGATCAAACTCAAGCCCTCGGCTGAGGCTTACTTCAACCGCGGTAACGCGCAGCTAGGCAAGAGCCACTACGATCGCGCCATCGATGATTACAACCAGGCGATCAGGATCAAACCGGATTTCGCTGCCGCCTTTGACAACCGATGCTGGGCGCGGGCGGTGGTCGGCATTCTCAAGCCGGCGCTCGCCGACTGCAACGAAGCGCTCAGGCTGATGCCCAACAACGCCGCGACGCTCGAGAGCCGCGGTTTTGTGTTTCTGAAAATGAGTCATTTCGATGCAGCTGTTTCCGACTACGACGCGGTCTTGCGAACCAACCCGAAGCTTGCCTTCGCGCTCTACGGACGCGGCTTAGCGCGAGTGAAGAATGAAGATCCCTCCGGCGAGGTCGATTTGGCCGCGGCCAGGGCGCTTCAGGCCGACATTGCCGAGGAATGTGCACGCTATGGCGTGCCCGAGATGCGCTAGCCATTCTCTGGCGGGCACTGGCCTAAGAGGGTCTCGATGCGCAGCTATCTCGATTTCGAAAAGCCCGTGGCGGAACTCGAGGCCAAGGTCGCGGAACTGCGAGCGCTGGAAAGCGCTGACAGTGCGGCCGCGATCGGCGAAGAGATCTCCCGGCTTGAGACCAAAGCGGCCCAGACGCTCAAAGAACTGTACGCGGAGCTCACACCCTGGCAAAAAACCCAGGTCGCTCGGCATCCGGAGCGTCCCCATTGCCTCGACTACATCGGGTCCCTGATTACCGATTTCATTTCGCTTGCGGGGGACCGCAGATTCGGTGAGGACGTGGCGATCGTCGGCGGCTTCGGACGCTTCCATGGCGACAGCGTCTGCGTCATAGGCCATGAGAAGGGATCATCGACCGAAAGCCGCCTGAAGCACAATTTCGGGATGGCCCGGCCAGAAGGATACCGTAAGGCCGAGCGGCTGATGCAGATGGCCGATCGCTTCGGCATTCCGGTCCTGTCGCTGGTCGACACGGCGGGGGCATATCCGGGCATCGGCGCGGAGGAACGCGGCCAAGCGGAGGCCATTGCACGCTCGACTGATGCTAGCCTCGAACTCGGCGTGCCGAATATCGCGGTCATCATCGGGGAAGGCGGCTCTGGCGGAGCTATCGCGATCGCATCCGCCAACCGGGTCCTGATGCTCGAGCATGCGATTTACACCGTGATCTCGCCGGAAGGTGCTGCTTCGATCCTATGGCGCGACACCTCGAAAGCGCAGGAGGCGGCGACCAGCTTAAAGATCACCGCCGATGACATGATGCGGTTCGGAGTTATCGATCAGATCGTGGCGGAGCCGCCTGGCGGTGCTCATCGCGACCCGGCGGCCGCCATGGCCTCGACCGGCGAGGCCATCGCGTATGCGCTTGAGGAACTTGCCGGTCTGGACCGAGAGACCGTTCGCCGCCAGCGCCGCGAGAAATTCCTCACCATCGGCCGCATGTTGGGCTAAGGATATCGGCCCCATGGCACGCCCTCGAAAACGCAGCAAGTGTCTGTCTTTTAAAGAGATCTCCGAAAGGGGGATTCTCGACCTTTGCCCTGATCTTACCCAAGTCTTGGCCTAGCTTGCTGCGGCCGTGGGCAAATCACGGGGCGCTTTGTACTGCGAGATCGCGCCTCCATTCGCTCGCGCAAGCCTAATCGGTGCTCCGCCGTCGTATGGCGCGGATACCAATCAGGCAGGGGGCAGGCTTGGGGAAGCCTAGTGGTCGGGGGAGCTTTCGCGTGAATCGTGGGCCTTTGCTGCGCGCGCTCTTGGCGTCAGCTGCGGTCGCGGCGGCGGCAGCGCTTGCCAGTTGCGACACGGACGGCACGTCTGCCGTCAGCGGCCGGCATATGCAGCCGCTGTCGGACCGCATGATGGCCGAGATCGAAAGCAAGAACATGCCGAAGGAATCGCCGATTCTGGTGCGCATCTTCAAAGAAGAATCGGAGCTTGAGGTCTGGAAAGAGGACAAGAGCGGGCGCTTTGCCCTCCTTAACACCTATCCGATTTGCCGCTGGTCCGGCGAACTCGGTCCAAAATTCAAGCAAGGCGACCGGCAAGCGCCGGAAGGCTTCTACACCATCACTCCAGGCCTCATGAACCCGAACTCCAACTACTACCTCGCGATCAACACCGGTTTCCCAAATGCTTACGACCGGGCGAACGGGCGCACCGGTGCTTTTCTCATGATCCATGGCGACTGCTCTTCGGCCGGCTGCTACGCGATGACGGATGAGCAGATCGCAGAGATTTACACGCTCGCCCGCGAATCATTCTTCGGCGGCCAGAAGTCCTTTCAGATCCAAGCCTATCCATTTCGGATGACGCCGCTCAACATGGCGAGGCATCGCAATTCGCCGCACATGGCCTTCTGGAAAATGCTCAAGCAGGGCTACGACCATTTTGAGGTCACGCGTCGCGAGCCGAAGGTCGAGGTGTGCGAGAAGCGCTACGTGTTCGACGCCGAAGCGTCCGCTAAATTTAGTCCAGCCGACCGATGCCCGGCCTACAAAGTCCCTGAGGAGATCGCATCCGCGGTTAGAGAGAAACAGCGCCGTGACGATATTCAGACTGCCGAACTCATCAACCGCGGCACGCCTGCCGCGCCGGTCAAAATGGGCGTGGACGGCGGCATGAATGCAACCTTCCTAACGGCCGTGAAGAGCCACGGCGGCCCCGGCGCGAGCATTCGCACTGCCGCGGGCACTATCCCGCCTCACGTCAACCCGCCCGCCGAGCGCGAGAGCGGCGCCGCGGGTATGGGGGGCGCGAGCGCGTTCAGCCTCGCTTCAGCGGAATCAAGACTGGTTCCCGCGCCTAATTCAACCGTTCAGGTCGCCTCCGCGGCGCCAGCGAGCTCAGGCGGAGTTGGCGGCTTCTTCAGCAAGTTTTTTGGGTCCAAGAGCGAGGATCAGGGCACGGCTGCGACTGCCAGCCAAACCTCTGAGACTTCCCCATCAAAGTCGAAGCGCGCCGCAGCTGCGAAGCCTGGGCAAAGCGCGGCCGCGGCACCACGGCCGAAGCTCGAGCAACCGGCAGAAGCCAAGGCTTCCAGTACGGCCAAAGCTTCCGCGTCGAAAGAAGAAACCAACGGCGAGCCGCAGCGAAATACGGCCAGCACCACGGGCGCGCTCAACGGGGCCGCGCCGACGGTGCCTTCTGGCGGTTTCGAGGGCCGCTTCGGCGCCTGGAATTAGAAAGAACACAACGCGGATGTTTTTCGAGTAGGTCCGGTCCTCGGTCCGTCGTGTTGTGCTGCTCAGGCGAATCGCCCGTGACAGTGCTTATATTTCTTGCCAGAGCCGCAGGGACAACTCTCGTTGCGGCCGACCTTGCCCCAGCTTGAAGGATCCTTCGGATTGCGTTCAGCCGCCGCCGCTGCGCCGGCGGTGATCCCGTGGCGAGCGAGCGTCTCCGCGCCCGCCCGCGCGAGCGCGAGCTCGTCCTCACCGCTCGAAGGATCGATCTTGTGCGCCTCCATATAGGGTAGGTTCGCTGGCTCCTCCGGCGGCGGTGCCGCCCGAATCTCGACTCGCATGAGCTGCGACGTCACCGCCTCGCGCAGATTGGTGCTCATCGTCTCGAACAGGTTGAAAGCCTCCGCCTTGTACTCATTGAGCGGATCGCGCTGTCCGTAGCCGCGCAGGCCGATGACTTGGCGCAGATGTTCGAGGGTGACTAGGTGCTCGCGCCAGAGGTGGTCAAGGGTCTGCAGCAGGATCGATTTCTCGACGTAGCGCATGACGTCGGCACCCCATTGCGCGACCTTCGCCGCCATGTGCTCATCCGCACGCCGCTCGATGCGAGAGAGAAGTTCTTCGTCGGCGATGCCCTCCTCCTTCGCCCATTCATCAACCGGCAAATCCAAGTCGAGGATCCGCTTGAGCTCGTCCCGAAGCCCTCTGGTGTCCCACTGCTCGGGATAGGCGTTCTCCGGAACGTGCTTGGAGACCAGGTCCTCTATTGCAGCGTGGCGCATATCGGCAAGGACCTCGTTCACCGCCTCGTCGCGCATCCACTCGACCCGCTGCTCGAAGATCACCTTGCGTTGATCGTTCATCACATTGTCGAACTTGAGCAGATTCTTGCGGATATCGAAGTTGCGCGCTTCCACCTTTTGCTGGGCTTTCTCCAACGCCTTGTTGATCCAGGAATGGACGATCGCCTCGTCCTCCTTGAGCCCCAGCCGTTGCAGCACGGTATCGAGCTTATCGGTGCCAAAAATTCGCATGAGGTCGTCTTCCAACGACAGGAAGAACTTGGAATGTCCAGGATCACCCTGCCGGCCAGATCGCCCACGCAGCTGGTTGTCGATGCGCCGGCTCTCGTGCCGTTCGGTGCCGAGCACGTAAAGGCCGCCAGCCGCAAGTGCCTTTTCCTTAAGCCGCGCCACCTGGGAACGGATATCCGCCGCCCGCCGCGCGTGCTCGCCATTTTCTTGATCGACGTCCTTCAGCTCCTGGCGAATGCGCATGTCGGCATTGCCGCCCAATTGGATGTCGGTGCCCCGCCCAGCCATATTGGTGGCAATCGTAATCGCGCTCGGCACGCCAGCCTGGGCAATGATGTAGGCCTCCTGCTCGTGGTAACGGGCGTTGAGGATAGCGAACACCTTCGCTTTGGAAGCACCGTCGTCATCCGAGTAGAGCGCAGCAAAGGCATTCGGATCAGAGAAGTCGTGCTGCTCCCATCCGCGCTGACGTAGCATCTCCGCCAATTGCTCCGATTTCTCGATCGAGGTCGTGCCCACCAGCACCGGCTGCCCCCGCGTTTTGCAGTCGTCAATCAATGCAAGGATGGCGCGGTACTTTTCCGCCGCGGTGCGGTAGACTTCGTCGTCCTCGTCGACGCGAATCATCGGCATATTGGTCGGCACTTCGATTACTTCCAGATTGTAGATGTCGATGAACTCATCGGCCTCGGTCATGGCCGTGCCGGTCATTCCCGCAAGTTTCTCGTACATGCGGAAGTAGTTCTGGAACGTGATCGAAGCGAGCGTCTGATTTTCCGGTTGAACAGGCTGGCGCTCCTTCGCCTCCAACGCCTGGTGCAGTCCCTCGGAATAGCGCCGTCCTGGCATCATGCGGCCGGTGAACTCGTCGATAATCATCACCTCGCCGTTGCGCACGATGTAGTCCTTGTCGCGATGGAACAGCTTATGTGCCTTCATGGCCTGATTGACGTGGTGAACGGTCGAGACGTTCTCCACGTCGTAGAGCGAGTGCCCCTTGAGCAGACCGTCGTTGCGCAACATCTGCTCCATCTTCTCCATGCCAACTTCGGTCAGCGTGACCGTGCGCTGCTTCTCGTCAACTTCGTAGTCTGCCTTCTCGAGCTTCGGGATATAGGCATCGATCGTATTGTAGAACTCTGAACGGTCATCCAACGGACCCGAGATGATCAGCGGGGTTCGCGCTTCGTCGACCAGGATCGAGTCAACCTCGTCCACGATGGCGTAAATGTGCCCACGCTGGACCATATCCTCGAGCCGATACTTCATGTTGTCGCGCAGATAATCGAAGCCGAGCTCGTTGTTGGTGCCGTAGGTCACATCGCAGTCGTAGGCCTGTTTGCGCTGCTCATCGTCCAGCCCGTGCACAATCACCCCGACCTTGAGCCCAAGAAAGCCGTAGATCTGTCCCATCCATTCGGCGTCGCGCTTGGCCAGGTAATCGTTCACCGTTACGACGTGCACGCCGCGTCCGGCAAGCGCATTAAGATAGACGGGGAGCGTCGCCACCAGCGTCTTGCCTTCGCCGGTTTTCATTTCCGAGATCCGCCCCTCGTGCAGGATCATCCCGCCGATGAGCTGCACGTCGAAGTGCCGTTGCCCGAGCGTGCGTTTGGCCGCCTCGCGGCAGGTGGCAAATGCCTCGACGAGAATGTCGTCGAGACTCACTCCCTCCGCTACCTGCTGCTTGAATGCGTCGGTGCGGGCACGCAACGCCTCGTCAGATAGACTCTCAAGCTGGGGCTCCAAGGCGTTGATTGCCGCCACCCGCGGAAGATAGGACTTGATGCGCCGCTCGTTCGAAGAACCGAACAGCTTGCGGGCAATGACGCCGATCATGCAGTGAGTCCTTCCCGTCCTCTCAGGTGTTGATGCCACACCTTACCAAATCCGACGGAGAGGAACGCCACGGCAGAAGACGATTTTTATCGCAACAGCGCCTGCCTGCGAGCATCCATGGCCGTGGAATGCGGAAATGCCGCACTTTTCGATCGTCTTTCATGCAAACGGCGGCGGCTTGCGGTCGGATCGGCCAGGTTTGTGGAGAGATAGGAGGGGGTTACACCCTTGTCAATCGGCCGGCCAGACGCTCACGTTATCGTCACAATCTCGCTTAGCGATTGCCAAGCAGCGCCGTTTTACCTAACTCTCCGGCGCGTCTTTGAATGGCCGCTCGATCCAGGATCACGCCATGACCTCCCCTCACGTGCTAGCCCGTTCCGCGCCGCGCCGGCGGCCAATCGCGTTCGCCACACTCGCGGCATTACTTTTCATCGTGCCGGCCGCCTCAGGTTGCTCTAAAAACTCATCCTCAGAAGCGCCAGCCTCCGCGTCCGACCCGGTCATCGCGCGTGTCAATGGTGTCGACATCACACAGGGCGATCTGGCGCTGGCCGAAGAGGACATGGGCGCCGACATGCAGGCGACGTCGCCGGAAGCCAAGCGCGAAAATCTGATTTCTTACCTCGCCGACATAATCATGGTGACGCAAGCTGCCGACAAGAAGAATCTCGCTGACAATCCAGACTTCAAGCGGCGTCTGGCGTTCCTGCGCAACAAGCTGCTGATGGGATACGAGCTGCAGCGGGAAGCCAAGACTGCGCTCACTGACGAGGCCTTGCACCAGACCTACGATGAAGCGGTGCGATCGATGGCTGGGCAAGAAGAGGTGCGTGCCCGTCACATCCTGGTCGACGACGAAAACGAGGCGAAGAGCGTGCTCGAGCAACTCAAGAGCGGCGCTGATTTTGCAGCGCTGGCCAAGGAAAAGTCCAAAGATCCCGGCGCCGCGGAGGGCGGCGACCTGGGCTACTTCACCAAGGATCAGATGGTCCCCGAATTCGCCGATGTGGCTTTCAAGATGTATCCAGGACAGCTCTCGAACCCGGTCAAAACGCAGTTTGGCTGGCACGTGATCAAGGTCGAGGACAGACGCACCAAACAGCCGCCGGAATTCGACAAGGTGAAGGATCAGATCGAAGCCTATTTGGCGCGCAAGGCGCAAACCGACTTCATCACAAAGCTGCGCCAGAGCGCGAAAGTCGAGCGCCTCGACAAGGCGGCTGAGCAGAAAAACTGACCAGCGCCGCATTCGCTCATATGGCATTCGCCATTTCACCGCTTGCTCCTGCGCAATTTCCTGACATGCCGCCGGTCGCGGGAGTCAAGCTGGCGACCGCTGCTGCCGGTATCCGCTATGCCGGGCGCACCGACGTGCTGCTGGCGCTGTTCGATCAGGGCACGACTGTCGCTGGCGTTTTTACACGCTCGAAATGCCCGTCCGCTCCGGTCGATTGGTGCCGCGCGCATCTTAAGGCCGGCGCGGCAAGTGCCCTTGTCGTCAATTCGGGCAACGCCAACGCTTTCACCGGCAAGTCCGGACGCCAGGCGACCAGACTCACGGCAAAAATTGCCGCCAGAGCCGCGGGATGCAAACCCTCTCACGTGTTTCTCGCGTCCACCGGAGTGATCGGCGAGCCGCTCGACGCGACTAGATTTGCCACGGTCATGGATCGGCTGATCGCAAGCGCCGCCCCCAGTGCTTGGCACGAGGCTGCAAAGGCCATCATGACCACCGACACGTTTCCGAAAGGCGCCGCGGCCATGGCGCGGATCGGCGCCGCGCCGGTTACCATCTGCGGCATCGCGAAGGGCGCAGGCATGATTGCGCCGGACATGGCCACAATGCTCTCCTTCGTCTTCACCGATGCGCCGATCTCGTCGCGCGTGCTCCAAGACTTGCTCAAGCAAGGCGTGGCTGGCAGTTTCAACGCGGTCACAGTCGACGGGGACACCTCGACCTCAGACACCCTGCTAGCATTCGCGACCGGCGCCGCCGCCACGCGCGGGGCGCCGAAGATAGCGAAGACGTCTGATCCGCGGCTGCGGGCATTCCGTAAGGCATTCGACGCCGTGCTCGCCGATTTGGCAGAACAGGTAGCCCGCGACGGCGAGGGCGCGCGCAAGCTGGTCGAGATCATCGTCGAGGGCGCGGTTTCGAAATCGTCGGCGCGGAAAATCGCGCTCTCGATTGCCAATTCCCCGCTGGTCAAGACCGCAATTGCCGGCGAAGATGCGAATTGGGGCCGCGTAGTGATGGCTGTCGGCAAAGCCGGCGAGCGAGCGGACCGCGACCGGCTCTCGATCTGGTTCGGCGGCATCCGCGTCGCTCATCGAGGCGAGCGCGATTCCTCGTATGACGAGGCAGCGGTTTCGGCGGCGATGAAGAAGCCCGAGATTACCCTCAAGGTTGCGCTGGGGCTTGGTAGCGGTCGCGACAGGGTGCTGACCTGCGATCTCACTAAGGAGTATGTCGCTATCAATGGCGATTATCGCTCCTGACGCGGTTGGCGCAGGGAGATCATGAGATGTACTCGCCCATTCATCAAAATGTTGCGACGGGAGAGCGCCTGTCACTTCATCCAGACGCCGTCAATGCTTGTTTCCAGCCTAGGTCTAAAACCGCGTGAACGTGAACCTCGTCCTCGTCGCGGCCTGTGCCCTCGTGGACACGGACGCACGGGTACTGCTCGCGCAGAGACCGGCCGGCAGGCCGATGGCCGGTTTGTGGGAATTTCCCGGTGGCAAGCTCGATGCGGGTGAACGGCCTGAGGATACTTTGATACGCGAACTCAAAGAGGAACTGGGAATCGCTGTCGAGGAGAACTGCCTCGCACCGCTCGCTTTCGCCAGCCACACCTATCCGGATTTCCATCTGGTGATGCCGCTCTATGTATGCCGACGTTGGCAGGGAACGGTGACGCCCTTGGAAGGCCAGAAATTAGCCTGGGTGCGGCCCAATCGATTGCGCGACTACCCCATGCCGCCTGCCGACGAGCCGCTGATCGCGCATTTGATGACGCTGTTGTGAATCGAAGAATAGCAAAGCAGGGCCACATGGCTTCTGCTGGGCTGCTCTTCAACGGGGGCTAATGATCGTCGTCGCGTGGCAGCCGAATTTCCTTAGCCCCGAGTGCATCGGCCAATCGTCGGCGCGCCGAGCCCGGCGCGAGCGGCTTCTGCTGCGTCTCGTGCGGGGCCCAGCCGGACAGCCAGATGATTTCGAACGTCGCCCGGACGCGGCCGTCGCAATCGGCAAAACGCTCGCCATAGATCTGCATCATGCGGGTCAATGTCGCACGCCTGAGCGGCCGCCGGCTACGCTCTAGCAAAGCGTTTGTTGCACCCATGCGGCGCAGATCGTGCATCAAGGAAATTGGCGATGCGTAGCGCGCCGTGAGCCGATCTGTGTCCGCCACCGGCAGAGCAAAACCTGCGCGCTGAAGCAGTGCACCCATCTCGCGTAGATCCGCAAACGGAATGACGCGCGGCGATACGCCCCCCTCGATCTCGGCTTCCGCAGCCGCAAAAGCCTGGCGCAACTCGGTCAGCGTCTCGCCGCCCGCGAGCGCCGCGAGCATCAGGCCATCAGGTTTGAGCGCGCGGCGGATCTGGATCAGAGCGCCGGGCAGATCGTTAACGAACTGGAGTGCGAGCGCTGACACAACAAGATCGAACGAGCCGTCGTGGAACGGTAATGCCTCCTCGTCTGCCGCAACAACGAGACGCGCTTGCGATGCCCCGCCGCTGGCGTGCAAATGCCGGGACGCCGGGGAGCCGGCCGACACATCGGCCGATATAACGGTGCCGACTTTGCCGCTCGATGCGAGCGCGCGGCGCGCTGCATCCGTCGGCGTGCCGAGATCGAGCACATAGTCGAAACGCCGGAGCACCGCCGCCAGGCGATCCGACAAATCTTCCGCCGCGCGGTCGATCAGAAACGTCGACGGACCCAGAACCGCCGCGCGTGCCCGATGTTGACGTTGGCAGGTGCGATCGAAGATGTTGATATGCGACGAAATCATCGGTCTGCATTAGCACGACGAGAGCGCAGGGACGACCGCGGAATGCTACGCAGCCTGTCCACCGCCGCGGCATTCGTCGCGCCGTTGAGCTTGGCAATTCGAAACGCTAGCGTAATGCCGCCATGCAGAGGGAGGTGACCGAGGGCCCGGCCACGCGCTTGGCGCGGCTGACCGCCGCATTACGCGCAAGCCTCGGGCTTGTCGTCAATGTCGCGCTCCCACAGCTCTGTCCCAGCTGCCGAGAGCCGGTCGATGGCGCGGGCCTGTGCCCGGCCTGCTGGGCCAAGCTGTCGTTTATCGCGCCGCCTTATTGCGAGCGGCTCGGCATCCCGTTCCCCTTCGATGGTGGGCCGGGGCTGTTATCGATGGAAGCGATCGCCGATCCACCCGCGTACAATCGCGCGCGCGCGGCGGTGCGCTACGATGAGATCGCACGCAAGCTCGTCCATGGCTTGAAGTACGGCGACCGTCTCGACCTTGCGCCGACCATGGGGGCTTGGATGGCACGCGCCGGCTGCGAGCTGCTTACCGACGCCGAAGCCCTCGTTCCGGTGCCGCTGCATTGGCGCCGACAATGGGCGCGCCGGTTCAACCAATCGGCGCTGCTGGCCCATATCATCGCCAACGCGAGCGGTCGAATGGTCTCGCATCGGGCTCTGAAGCGGGTCAAGGCGACGCCGCAGCAGGTCGGGCTTGATAAGTCCGAGCGGTCCCAAAACGTGCAGGGCGCCTTTCGTGTGCCAGCGGCTGGCAGAGCCGAAGTGGCCGGGCGAAGACTCCTGCTTATCGATGATGTGCTCACCTCTGGCGCGACGGTAGACGCCTGCGCCCGCGCGTTGTTGCGGGCGGGCGCTACCTCCGTCGACGTGCTGGTGTTCGCCCGGGTTGTGGCGGGGGGTCGCGCTCCCATATAAAGCAATCGGTAACATTTCAATTTGCATCATGATCGAGATTTACACCACCCGGTACTGCCCTTACTGCCACGCGGCCAAGCGGCTGTTGTCGCGCAAGGGCCTCGAGTTCATGGAGGTCGACGTCAGCGGCGATGCGAAACGGCGAAGCGACATGGTGGCGCGGGCGAACGGGCGAACGACCGTGCCGCAGATCTTCATCGGCTCGACCCATGTGGGCGGCTATGATGATCTCTCCGCGCTCGACCGAGCGGGCGAGCTAGATTTGCTGCTTGGCCGGGAGGATCCGTTCGCGGGTGGCGGTAAAAGGCCCTCTGCATGACCGCAGGTAAATCGACGTTCACCGCTGGTCTCGTGCAGATGCGCGCGAGCCTCTCGACCCAGACTAATCTGGATACGGCGATCCAGCTGATCGAACAGGCCAAAAACGCCGGCGCCGAATACGTCCTCACCCCGGAGATGACCAACATCTTTGAGGCAAAGCGCGAACGGCTGTTCGGGACGATCTCACCCGAGGAAAGCGATCCTACGCTGGCCGCATTCCGCGAGCTTGCACGCAAACTGGGCATCTTCCTGCACGTCGGCTCGTTGGCCATCAAGGTGCTGCCGGAGAAGGCGGCGAACCGCTCGTTCCTTATCGACCGCAAGGGTGACATCCTCGCCCGTTATGACAAGATCCACATGTTCGACGTGGAGCTCGGCGACGGAGAGAGCTATCGCGAATCGCGCAACTACCGCCCGGGCGAGATCGGCGTCGCGGCGGATCTGCCCTGGGGTCGGCTCGGACTCACAATCTGCTACGATCTGCGTTTCCCCGCTCTTTATCGGGCGCTTGCCGAGGCGGGATGCTCGTTTCTCGCCATCCCTTCAGCCTTCACCAAGCAGACCGGCGAGGCGCATTGGCATGTGCTTATCCGCGCGCGGGCGATCGAGAACGGAGCCTTCGTGTTCGCGGCGGCGCAGGGCGGCAAGCACGAGAACGGCCGCGAGACATTCGGGCATTCCCTCATCATCGATCCTTGGGGTCGCATTCTGGCCGAAGGCGGCACCGAGCCGGGCGTGCTTCTTGCGGCGATCGATCCAGCGGAAGTCACGGCCGCGCGCGCAAAAATTCCCTCCCTTCAACACGGCCGACGGTTCGAGATCATCGAACCCATGGCGGAGCCGGCTCATCTGCGCGCAGTCCGAGGTCTCTCATGATCCGCTACGCGCTGGCTTGCGATAAAGGGCACGTGTTCGAGAGCTGGTTCCAGAACTCGGCAGCCTATGACAAGCAGGTCAAGGCGGCCCAGATCACATGCCCAGTTTGCAACTCTGCGAAGGTGGAAAAGACGATGATGACGCCGGGAGTCGTAGGGGCGAAAAAGCGCGGCGATGCGCCGCGACCGGAGATGCCAGCTTCCCCTGAGCAATCCTCCGACAAGCCGGCCCCGATTTCCCCTGAGCAATCCTCCGGCAAGCCGGCCACGGTCGCGATGATGTCGCCGCAGGAGCGCGACTTCCGTAAGAAATTGAAAGAGCTGCACGAACATCTGACAAAGCATGCCGATTATGTCGGCCGCAAATTTCCCGAAGAGGCACGCAAGATGCACTACGGTGAGACCGAGCACCGCTCGATCTACGGCGAAGCACCGCGATCGCTGCGGCTCGCAGTAATCACTGCGCCCACAGCACAAGCGTTACGCCGATCACAATAAGAACAATGCCGGCGCCTTCCTGCAGGCTCGTCCTCTGCCTGAATGCAAATCGCGAAATCGCTTGCGCGAATAACACCTCGACCAGCGCTAGCGTGCGCACGCTCGCGGCAGTGGCAAGCGCGAACGCGAGAAACCAGAACTGCGAGGCGAGCGCGCCCATGAAGCCGGCAAATAGCGACGGCCGCCAGGCGCGCACGATGACCACAAGGACCTCCGGATCGCGCATCCTCAGGTAAAGCGAGAGCAATACTGATTGCAGCATGAGACCGACGACCACCGTGAGCGTCGCGGCCATGACGTAGCTCGAGCCGCCGAGGTGCAGGATCGCTCCGCGAAAGGCGACCGCGGAAAGCGCGAACATCGCCCCAGCGGCCAGCCCGAGCAGCGTGGCCGCTAAGCTTGACGGTGTATCCGGCTTGATTGCCATAATGACGACCCCGGCGGTGGCGGTCACGATGGCTGCCGCCATGACCGGTGTCACCTCGTCACCTAGAAATAACAGACCGAACAGGGCAACCTGTACCGGCTCGGTTTTGATGTACGCATAAACGACGACAAAAGATCGGTCGGTCATGGCGGCAAGCATCAGCGCGGTAGCGCCCACCTGCGCGACCGCTCCGACGATCACCCAAGGCCAAAACATCGGCGGCGGGCGCGGCAGTCCCTGCCCGAGAGCGATCATCACCCCGGCGAGGAAGACAAGCGCGAAGGGAAAGCCAAAGAGAAACCGCACGTGCGTGGCACCCACGGTGCCGAGTTTTGCGGTGAGCTCGCGCTGCGTAGCATTACGCACCGTTTGTGCGGCGGCAGCAATAATCGTGAAGAGAGCCCAAAGCCACGAGGGATCGAGCATTGCAAATTTGTTGTCCTAGGAAAGCCCGCGTTCCGCGACCGTGATGTAGTTCACTGCTGTATCGCTCGAAACCTCCCATCGATCCGCCAGAAGATTATAGATAATTCCTGTTTCGTCGATGACGCGCAGTCCATGAGCTTCGAGCGCCGCCTCAAGTTCGTTCGGGGTAACGAACTTATCCCATCGGTGCGTACCCCGGGGCAGCCAACGCAGCACGTATTCCGCGCCAAGGATCGCCAAGGCGAAGCTCTTTAATGTGCGGTTGAGCGTGGCCGTGATCATGAGCCCGCCGGGCCTGACCATCTCGGCACAACGGCCGATGAAGAGGGCAAGATCAGCCACGTGCTCGACCACCTCCATGGCGAGCACGAGATCGAAGCGCTCGCCTTCGTCTGCGAGTGCTTCGGCCGTGGTTGCTCGGTAGTCGACAGCAATGCCGGCCGCGGTTGCATGCAGCTTCGCTGCCTCGATGTTTGTCTGCGAAGGATCGGCGCCCACGACGCGAGCGCCCAGACGCATCAACGGTTCGCTCAGAATGCCGCCGCCACAGCCGATGTCCAGCAACCGCAGGTCCGCAAGCGCATCGAGCCGCCGCTCGTCGCGGCCGAAATGTCGACATGCGGCCTGCTTGATGAAGGCGAGCCGCACCGGGTTGAACTTGTGCAGCATGGCCATCTTCCCGCGTGGATCCCACCACTCGGCGGCGCGCGCCGAAAAATGCGCAACCTCCGCCTCGTCGACGCTTGAACCCGGCCTGGTCCTGCTCGCCATCTAGCTCTCCAAAGGCGCAGTTGCGGCCATGCAGCCTCCCCCGTTATGTATACGCGCCTTTTCGCGCGCGGACTCAGCCCAAAAGCGGAGCGCGCCCCGACTCACACCGGAGAAGTCCGCGAGCTCATTATGGCCCGCCTCGTTATGAAATTTGGCGGCACGTCGGTCGCCGACATCGAGCACATTTGCAACGTGGCTCGGCACGTCAAGCGCGAGGTCGACGCCGGCCACGAGGTCGCGGTCGTGGTCTCGGCCATGGCGGGCACCACCGATCGGCTGGTGGGTTGGTGTCGCGAGGCCGCCGCCTTGCATGACGCCCGCGAATATGACGCGGTGGTGTCTTCGGGCGAGCAGGTGACCGCCGGCTTACTCGCGATCGTGCTGGAGGGCTTAGGCGTCAATGCCCGCTCATGGCAAGGATGGCAGCTGCCTATCCTGACCTCGAACGCGCATGCGGCAGCACGCATCCTCGAGGTCAACGGTGCCGAGCTCATCAAGCGCTTCAAGGAGCGCCATGAGGTGGCCGTGCTCGCCGGCTTCCAGGGCGTCCACAAGGAAACCGGCCGCATCGCCACCCTCGGGCGCGGCGGATCAGATACCTCCGCGGTTGCGATCGCGGCCGCCATCGCCGCCCAACGCTGCGACATCTATACCGATGTCGATGGCGTTTACACCAGTGACCCGCGCGTCGTGCCGCGCGCTCAACGCCTGGAGCGGATTGCGTACGAGGAGATGTTGGAGTTCGCTTCGCTCGGAGCCAAGGTGATGCAAGTGCGCTCGGTCGAACTTGGAATGATGCATAACGTGCGCATCTTCGTGCGCTCGAGCTTCGAGAGGCCGGAGGACATTGACCCGCACGGGACACCCCCCGGAACACTCATTTGCGGCGAGGAGGAGTTAGTGGAACAGCAGGTCGTCACCGGCATCGCTTTCTCGAAGGATGAGGCGCAGATCTCGATTCGCCGCGTGCAGGACAAGCCCGGCGTGGCAGCTGCCATCTTTGGTCCGTTGGCCGAGGCCAACATCAATGTCGACATGATCGTGCAGAACGTCTCTGGCGACGGCGCGACCACCGACCTGACCTTCACCGTTCCCGCCTCCGATTATCAGCGGGCGACAGAGACGCTGGTCAAGGCGAAAAGCCACGTCGGTTACGAGCGCCTCGACGGCGCGAATGACGTTGCAAAGATCTCAGTGATCGGCATTGGCATGCGCAGCCACGCCGGCGTCGCTGCCAAGGCATTCAAGGCGCTGGCGGAGAAGGGAATCAACATCCGCGCGATCACCACCTCCGAGATCAAGTTTTCGCTGCTGATCGATGCCAACTACACCGAGCTTGCCGTCCGCACCCTGCATAGCCTCTATGAGCTCGATAAATGAGAGCCCCGGGGCCCGGATGATTACCTGGGGGCCGCATATATCGCCGCGCCTCGGACCAGGTCGCGCCCATCGCAGATGATCCATGCCCAAGCCGACCATCTCTTATGCTCAGCGCTTCGAGGACCTCTATCTCATGCGTTGCTTCGGCGGCCGAGGTACCGGATTCTACATCGACATCGGATCCGGACATCCTGTTTACGACAACGCGTCGTTCGCGTTTTATATCGAGGGTTGGCGCGGCGTCACCGTAGAACCCAACCCTTCCCTTGCGCGTCTTAGCCGAGCGGTACGGCCGCGCGATCAACACATCGAGGCTCTCCTCGGCGCTACGGTCGGCGAGGCCACCTTTTATCTGGTCAATGATTTCCACGGTCTCTCGACCATGATCGAAACTCATGCCCGCGCAGCGCAAACACAGTTTGGAAAATCATCTCAAGCGATTGCGACGCCCGTCACGACTCTCAAGGAACTTTGCCGCCGGCACGCGCCGCCGGTATTCGAATTCCTAAAGGTCGATGTCGAAGGCGCTGAGCAAGAAGTGCTGTTGAACGGCGACTGGCAAAGCTATCGGCCGAAGGTGGTAGTGGCGGAGGCGCTTGCACCTTACACGCTGGCGCCCGCTTGGCCGGCTTGGGAGCCGTTTCTCGCAAAGCAGGGCTATCG
>WNGL01011070.1_pt1 | contig 17233 bp, 15 predicted proteins | sample 5400591 | NCBI WGS metagenome assembly WNGL01 (sample SAMN13153377, study PRJNA577476) | soil metagenome | isolation source: 80 cm soil or saprolite under Garry oak tree replicate 1 | place: USA:California | collected 2016-06-15
TGATCGAGCGCGGGCTCCTGCGCGCTCGTCAGCTCGGGAATGATCTTGACCGCGAGGACCTTCCCGAGCTCCACTCCCCACTGGTCGAACGAGTCGACGTCCCAGATCGTCCCCTGCGTGAACACGCTGTGCTCGTACAAGGCGACCAGCGCGCCGAGGATCCGCGGGGTGAGGATCTCGGCCAGCAGCACGTTGGACGGCCGGTTGCCCTCCATCACCCGGTGGGGCACCACGTGCTCGGGCGTCCCCTCGGCCCTGACTTCCTCCTCGGTCTTGCCGAAGGCCAGCCCCTGCGCCTGGGCGAACACGTTGGAGGACAGGATGTCATGGTGGTCGCGGATCGGGTTCAGCGTCTTGCCGAAGCCGATCAGGTCGACCGGGATGATCGTGGTGCCCTGGTGGATGAGCTGGTAGAAGCTGTGCTGGCCGTTGGTGCCCGGCTCGCCCCAGAAGACCGCGCCGGTGTCGTATCCGACGTGTTCCCCGGTCAGCGTGACGTGCTTGCCGTTGGACTCCATGGTCAGCTGCTGCAGGTAGGCGGGGAACCGCTTCAGGTACTGCTCGTACGGCATCACGCCGTAGCTCTGCAGGCCGAAGAAGTCCCGGTACCACACCGCGAGCAGGCCCATCAGCACCGGCAGGTTCTGCTCCAGCGGAGCGGTGCGGAAGTGCTCGTCCATCTCGTGGAAGCCGGCCAGCATCTCGTAGAAGCCCTCGGGCCCCAGCGCGATCATGCTGGAAAGCCCGATGGCCGAGTCCATCGAGTACCGGCCGCCGACCCAGTCCCAGAAGCCGAACATGTTCGCCGTGTCGATGCCGAACTTCGTGACCCGTTCGGCGTTGGTGGAGACCGCCACGAAATGCTTGGCCACCGCCTCCTCGGCGCCGAGCGCCGAGACGATCCAGTCCCGCGCCGAGGCGGCGTTGGTCAGCGTCTCCAGCGTGCCGAACGTCTTGGAGGAGATGATGAACAGCGTCTGCTCGGGATCCAGGTCGCGGGTCGCCTCGGCGAAGTCGGTGGAGTCCACGTTGGACACGAACCGGAAGGTGATGTCCCGCGTGGTGTAGTGGCGCAGCGCCTCGTACGCCATCACCGGGCCCAGGTCGGACCCGCCGATGCCGACGTTGACCACGCATCCGATCGGCTTGCCGGTGTGGCCCTTCCACTGCCCGGACCTGACCCGGCTGGCGAAGCCGGCCATCCGGCCCAGCACCTCGTGCACCTGCTGGACCACGTCGACGCCGTCCACGATCAGCGATGCGGTCCGCGGCATGCGCAGCGCCACGTGCAGCACGGCCCGGTCCTCGGACACGTTGATGTGCTCACCGCGGAACATGGCGTCCCGGCGCTCGGCCACGCCGGACTCCTCGGCCAGCGCCACGAGCAGCCGCATGGTCTCGTCGGTGATCCGGTTCTTGGAGTAGTCCAGGTAGAGCCCGGCCGCCTCGGCGCACATCCGCTCGCCCCGGCCCGGGTCCGCGGCGAACAGCTCGCGCAGGTGCTGCCCGGAGATCTCGTCGTAGTGCCGCCTGAGCGCCTGCCATGACTTCCGCTCAGGCAGTGGTGTCCCTGGCATCTGCCGTCTCCTCCGCGTCGTGCCGCCGCTTCCCACGGACGTTCCCCACGGAATCGTTTCATGCCCGCGCCCGTGGCCGCCCCCGGCCCGGGGATAACAACGCCCGAACTCGCGGATCAGCGCATCGTCACCAGCAGCAGCAGGATGTCGTCGCAGCGGCGGTCACCGACGTGCTCGTCCAGCCGGGCGACCAGGACGTCGAGCAGGGGAGCGCGGTCAGGGCAGGTGCCGCGGACCGTGTCCGCGGTGACCTGGGCCAGCGGGAAGAACCGGCCGTCCGCGTCCCTGGCCTCGGAGACGCCGTCGGTGTAGAGCAGCAACTGGTCGCCGTCGCCGACCGGCATCATGCTCGCCCGGCACCACCCCTCGGCCAGGTCCAGTAGCCCGAGCGGGGGCGCGGCGTACGGCTCGATGAACGTCGCGGAGTTGTCCCGCACCAGCAGCGGCGGCGGGTGCCCGCAGCAGACCAGTTCGGCCCTTGATCCGGCGGGCGGGGCGCTGCCGTCGGCGGACTCGACCGGGAAGTTCACCAGCAGCGCGGTGACGAACCGCTCCGGGTGCCCGGACCGGGCGATCAGCGCGTGCAGCCGGACCGCGATGCCGGCCAGGCTCGGCTCGGTGCAGGCCAGGTCGCGCCAGGCGTTCAGCACCGACAGGCCAGTCCGGTTGGCGGGCAGGCCGGTACCCATGACGTCGCCGACGAGCAGCCTGACACCGAACGGCGTGGCCATCACGTCGTGGATATCGCCGCCTCCGCCCTGGGTGGCGGGCAGATGGCGGGATTCGACATACAGCCGACCGACATGTGTCGAGGTCGGAAGGTTCATGGTGGAATCTCCGGGAGGGAACACGTTCGATTGTAGTCAGTCAATAACAAACTGTTGCGCAAACCGGGAAGTTCCCGCCCCCGGTGCGCGGCTACGTCGCAGCGTTCACTTCCCCGCGGGGCTGCCGTGGTGCGGCCGGCGGTCGTCCTGCCAGCGCTTATGCCGTGCGGCGAACTCCTGGTCCTGGCCCAGCCGGCGCAGCATCTGGCCGCCGTAAGCACGTAGCGTGACCGGGAGCACGAAGCGCGCTCCGTCCTGGGCCAGCCGGTCGGCCAGCAGCACCGAGCGCTCGGCGAGCAGGCTCAGGCCGGCCGCGACCGCCGCGGCGGGCAGCTCGTCACCCCCGCACACGTCCGTCGCGTCCCCTAGGCCGAACGGGCCGGTGAACACCGACAGCCGGGCCCACAGCAGGCGCTCGGACGGGGTGCACAGCTCGTGGCTCCAGCCGATTGCGGCCCGCAGCGTCCGGTGCCGTCCGTGCTCGGCGGAGCTCGCGTCCTCCGCACGGGTGCCGTCCGGGCCGGCCTGGCCAGCCTCCAGCCGGGTGAGCAGCTCGGCCAGCGCCGCGGCCGGCGGGCGGCCCCGGCCGAGCCGGGCCAATTCGGCCGCTGCCAGCTCGATGGCCAGCGGCAGCTTGTCCAGCTGCACGCAGATCGAGGCCACCTCGGCCCGGTTCTGCGGCGCGATCTGCGTGCCCGCCTGCGCCGCGCGCCGGCCGAACAGCTCGACCGCGTCCGCCAGCCGCAGCGGGCGGACCGCCACCGTCGTCTCGCCCGGCACCCGCAGCGGTTCCCGGCTGGTCGCCAGGACCTGCATCTTGGGGCAGGGCGGCAGCAGCGCCGCGACCAGCGCGGCGCACGCGCCGAGCAGGTGCTCGCAGGTGTCCAGGATGAGCAGCAGGTGCCGGTCGCGCAGCTGGTCGACCAGCACGTCGAGGCGGCTGCGGGTGTACTGGTCCGGCAGCCGCAGCGCCGCCGCGATGGTGTGCGGCAGCAGCGCCTCGTCCCGCAGCCGGTCGAGCCGCAGCAGCAGGCTGCCGTCGGCGAAGCCCGCGGCGGCCGCGCGCGCCGCGGCCAGGCTCACCGCGGTCTTGCCCACCCCGGGCAGCCCGGTCACGGTGACCAGCGGGGCCCCGTCCAGCATGCGCCGGATCGCGGCGGCCTCGGCGGCGCGGCCCACCAGGCCAGCCGGGTCTAGCGGGTCACCGGGCCCGGGCGGCTCGCCTGGCATCGGCCGTCGCCTCCAATACGTACCGGAACCCCGTGTTCGCGGGGAGTGCGCAGTTTCGCAGGATAATGGTCCCGCGCCGGCCGTCAGGGTGACATCTGTACTAATGCCTATCCGCAATACCTAAAAAGCAGGGACGCGCCGAACGGTCCTGGTTCCCGCCCCGCCGGCGGCCCGGAGCGGCCCATTGCGGAAGGGCGTGGAACGGCGTGGAACGGCGCGGAACCTTATCAGTATCTGAGACGTAGCTGTAGAAATGCTGAGATGCGTTGAACCGCAACCCGGCGCCGAACGTGCCTAAACAGGGAGCATTTGCCCGCATGGGAACGGGGAGCGTCATGCGAGTTCGGCTACTGGGACCGGTCGATGTCATAGACGGCGGCGAGATGCTGCCGGTCAGCGGGCTGCGGCGGAAAGCCGTTCTGGCCACCTTGGCGCTGCACGCCGGCCAGGTCGTCGGTACCGGCCGCCTGGTCGACGCGGTCTGGGGCGAGACCGCGCCCGCCGCGCTGAACACGCTGCAAAGCCACGTCTCGTACCTGCGTACCGTGCTCGGCAAGCCCGCCATCGTGGCCCGCGCGCCCGGTTACCTGCTTGACCTCGGCGATGACGGCACCGACGTGCTGCTGGCCGAGCGGCTGCACCGCCAGGGCGCGCAGTCCGCGGACCCGGCCCGCGCGGCCGCGGACCTGCGCGAGGCGCTGGCCCTGTGGCGCGGGCGGCCGCTGGCCGACCTGGCCGGGCTGGCCTGGCTGGAGCAGCAGGCGGGGCGGCTGGAGCTGCTCCGCGAGCAGATCAGGCACGCGTTGTCCGACGCGAGGCTGGCCGCCGGGGAACACCGCCAGCTGGTACCCGAGCTGGAGCAGGCGGCGGCCGACCATCCGCTCGACGAGCAGGTCCACGCCCAGCTGATGACCGCGCTGTACCGCAGCGGGCGGCAGGCCGACGCGCTGGCCGTCTACCAGCGGCTGCGATCCACCCTGGCCGAGGAGCTCGGGCTGGCGCCCGGCCCGGCGCTGCGCGATCTCGAGACCGCCATCCTGCGGCAGGACGCGTCGCTGGACGCATCCGCCCCGGCCGCCAGCCTGCGGTCGGCCGCGCCGCCCGCGTCCGGTGTTCCGGTCCCGGCGCAACTGCCGCCGCCGGTGGCCGGGTTCGCCGGACGGGACGCGGAGCTGGCCCGCCTCGACGCGATCGGTGACAGCCAGCCGGACGAGACCTCCGCCGTCACCATCGCGGTGATCACCGGCACCGCCGGAGTGGGCAAGACGGCCCTGGCGGTGACCTGGGCGCACCAGGTCGCCACGCGGTTCCCCGGCGGGCAGCTGTACGTCGACCTGCGCGGCTTCGACCCGGCCGGGCATGCGCTCGATCCTGGCCAGGCGCTGCGCGGCTTCTTCGAGGCGCTAGCGGTGCCGCCGGAGCGGATCCCGCAAGCCCTGGATGACCAGGTGGCGCTCTACCGCAGCCTGCTGGCCGGCCAGCGGGTGCTCGTGCTGCTCGACAACGCGCGCGACGCCGCGCAGGTGCGCCCGCTGCTGCCCGGCTCGCCCGGGTGCCTGGCCATCGTGACCAGCCGCAACCACCTCACCGGCCTGATCGCCGGACACGGCGCGTACCCGCTGGGCCTGGACCTGCTGACCCCGGCGGGCGCGCGCGAGCTGCTGGCCGGGCGGGTGGGTGCCGGCCGGGCCAGCCGCGAACCCGGCGCGGTCGACGAGATCATCGAGGGCTGCGCGCGCCTTCCGCTGGCACTGACCATCGCCGCGGCCCGCGCCGCTACCAGCCCGGGGTTCCCGCTCGCCGTCTTCGCGGCCGACCTGCGCGAGGCGGGCCACGCGCTCGACCCGTTCGACGGCGATGATGAGGCCACCGATATCAGGGCGGTGTTCTCCTGGTCCTACCGCGCGCTGAGCCCGGACACGGCCCGGATGTTCCGGCTGCTGGGCTTGCACCCCGGTCCGGACATGACGGCCGCCGCCGCAGCCAGCCTGGCCGGGATCGCCGCGGACCGGGCCGGCGCCATGCTGGCCGAGCTGACCCGCGGGCACCTGCTCAGCGAGCACCGTCGCGGCCGCTACGCCTTCCACGACCTGCTCCGGGCCTACGCCGCCGAACAGGCGCGGGACCGCGACGACGACGGTGCCCGGCGCACCGCGCTGGGCCGGCTCCTCGACCACTGGCTGCACACCGCGTGCGCCGCCGCCGCGCTGCTCGACCCGTTCTTCGCCCCGGAGCCCCAGGACCCGCCGCTGCCGGGGGCCTTCGTCGGCGCGCCCGCCACCGCCGAGGAGGCGCTGCGCTGGTTCGCCGCCGAACAGGCCACGCTGCTGGCGGCCGTGCCGCTGGCCGCCTGGTCCGGCCGGGCCGGCCACGCCTGGCGGCTCGCCTGGGCGCTGAGCACCTTCCTGCTCCGCCGCGGATGCTGGGACGACCACACCAGGGCGTGCCGGGCCAGCCTGGACGCGGCCCGCCGGGCCGGTGACGTGGCCGGGGAAGCCCACGCGCTGCTCTTGCTCGCGCTCGGCGATGCCCGGTCCGGGCGCCGCGACGCCGCGCCCGCGTTCCGCGAATCGCTGCGCCTGTTCGAGACGGTGGACGGCTATCACCGCAGCCAGGTGACCGCGCACAGCAGCCTGATCTGGATCGCCGAGCAGCAGGAGCGCTACGGCGACATGCTGGGTCATGCCGCCTGGGCGCTCCGGCTGTCCCGGGCTGCCGGGGACGAGACCATGGAGATCATGAGCCTGAACGACGTCGGCTACAGCCACGCGCGGCTCGGGAACTACGGCCAGGCCATCGCCTACTGCGGGCAGGCGCTGGCCGGCAGCCGGGCCGCCGGGGAGCGCAACTGGGAGTCCGCCGCCTGGGACAGCCTCGGCTACATCCACCACAAGCTCGGCGACCACCATCGCGCCGTCACCTGCTACGAGCGGTCCCTGGACCTGTGCCGCGAGCTCGCCGACCGGTACAACGAGGCGGGCACGCTCGACCGGCTCGGCGACGTCCACCACAGCGTGGGCGACCTGCGCGCGGCCCGCTGGGCCTGGGCCCAGGCGCTGCGCACGCTGGATGAGCTGGGGCACCCCGACGGCGACCGGGTCCGGGCCAAGATCAGCGTGCCCGGCGCGAGGCTCCCCGCCGTCATCTAGGCCGCTGTCATCTAGACCGCCGTCATCTAGACCGTCAGCTTTTCCCGTTCCCGGCCAGCAGCGCGGCGGCGTGGTCGGGTACATAGGCCTGCATGTCCCGGGGCGTCCGGATGTAGCCCTGGGCGGCCGGCCGCGCCGGCAGTTTCAGCGATCGCTGCTTCACCTTGTGGTAGGGGATCGTGCTGAGCAGGTGGGCGATCATGTTGATGCGGGCGCGCCGCTTGTCGTCGCTCTCCACCACGTGCCACGGCGCCTCGGGAATGTCGGTGTGCACGAACATCTCGTCCTTGGCGCGCAACGGGTCATGCAGCCGGCCATCGAACCGGCGCTGCTGCTCCTCGTCGCTGACCGAGAACCAGTACTTGCGCAGCAGGATGCCGTCCTCGACCAGCAGCCGCTCGAAGATCGGGCACTGGTGCAGGAACCGGAAGTACTCCTCCTTGGTGCAGAACCCCATCACGTGCTCCACGCCCGCGCGGTTGTACCAGCTGCGGTCGAACAGGACCAGCTCGCCCGCTGAGGGCAGGTGATCGATGTAGCGCTGGAAGTACCACTGGCTGCGCTCCCGTTCGGTCGGGGCGGGCAGCGCCGCGATCCCGGCCACGCGCGGGTTGAGGTACTGGGTCACCCGCTTGATCGTGCCGCCCTTGCCGGCCGCGTCGCGGCCCTCGAAGATGATCACGATCCTGGCGCCCTCGGCGCGCACCCATTCCTGCATCTTCACCAGCTCGCCCTGCAGCTGGTACAGCTCGGTCTCGTACAGCTCCCTGGGCAGCTTGTGCGGGCCGTCGAGCCGTCCCGCCGCCTTCTTGCCTGCGTCTTTGACCTTGCCTGGCATCCCGCGTTCTCCCTTGTCCGCGGCCCCTCTCACCGGTGCCCCAGGAGCCTCCCGGCTAGTATGGCCGGCGTGAGCGACGATGAGCTTTACCGCCAGTATGAGACCATCAACCTGTACCGTCGCGGCCCGGGGGCGAAGGTCGAGCTGAACCGGCCCGGGCGGATGAACGCGTGGAACCGGCAGTTCTCCGCCGATCTGCTCGACGTGATCACGGAGGTCACCGAGAACCCCGAGGTCCGGGCGGTTCTCATCACCGGCGCCGGGCGGGCCTTCTCCAGCGGCGCCGACCTGAAGGAAGCCACCGAGGACGCTGGCGGCGGCACCGTCGACGTGTACAAGATCCTGACCGAGCGGTACCACCCGCTGATCACCGGCATCCGGCGGATGCCCAAGCCGGTCATCGCCGGCGTCAACGGCCCGGCGGCCGGGATCGGGCTGTCCCTCGCGCTGGCCTGCGACCTGGTGGTGGCGGCCGAGTCCGCGTATTTCTCGCTCGCCTTCGTCAACATCGGTCTTGTGCCCGACGGCGGCTCGTCGCTGTTCGTGCCGTCCCGGGTGGGCTTCGCCCGGGCCGCCGAGCTGGCCATGCTGGGGGAGCGGCTGGGCGCCCGCACCGCTCTCGACTGGGGCCTGATCAACCGGGTCTGGCCGGACGAGGAGTACCAGGCGCAGGCGCTGGCGCTGCTCGACCGGATGGCGGCCGGCGCCACCAGGTCCTACGCCGGGACCAAGCGCCAGCTCAACAAGTGGCTGTACGAGCACATGGACGAACAGCTCGAGTTCGAGGCAGGCATCCAGAAGGAGATGGCCGCCTCCGGCGACTTCGCCGAGGGACTGGCGGCCTTCGCCGGGAAGCGGCCACCGCGGTTCAGCGGGGCCTGAGCCCACCGGCCTCAGCGATCGTGGACACGGCTCAGCTCGAGCGGGTCTACCGGGCCGAAGCGCCGCGCATCACCGCCGCGCTGGCCGCGCGGATCGGCGACGTCGGGCTGGCTGCCGACGCCGTCCAGGACGCGTTCGTCGAGGCCCTCGAGCATTGGCGGGACGCGCCGCCGCCCAACCCGGGCGGCTGGCTGGCCACCACCGCCCGGCGCAAGGCGATCGACCGGCTGCGCCGGGCCCGGGCCGGCCAGGCGAAGCTGGCCCTGCTGGCGGCGACCGCCACCGATGCCTGTCCCGAGACCGAGGCGGCCGACGACGAGCTGCTCGGCATGGTCTTCGCCTGCTGCCATCCCGCGCTGCCGCGCGAGTCGCAGATCGCGCTCACCCTGCGTGCCGTCTGCGGCCTGACCACGGCCGAGATCGCGGCCGCCTTCCTGGCCGGCGAGCCCGCCATGACCCAGCGGCTGCTGCGGGCGCGCAAGGCGCTGCGTGCCGCAGGCGCTGACCTGCGCATCCCCGACCCCGACCAGCTCGCTGACCGGTTGGCCGAGGTGCTGGCGGTGGTGTACCTGGTCTTCAACGAGGGCTACCTGGCCAGCGCGGGCCGGCAGCCCGCCCGCCGTGACCTGGCCGCCCAGGCGGTGACGCTGACCAGGCTGCTGCACCGGCTGATGCCGCGCGAGCCCGAGGTCCTCGGCCTGCTCGCGCTGCTCTTGCTGCACGAGTCCCGGGCCGCGACCCGGTTCGACGGATGGGGCCGCCTGGTCAGGCTCGCCGACCAGGACCGCACCCGGTGGAACCGGGCGCTGATCGCCGAGGCCACCGGGCTGCTCGACCGCGCGCTGACCCAGCGCGCGTCAGGCCCCTACCAGGTCCAGGCGGCCATCGCCGCGCTGCACGCGGACGCGCCCGACTACGAGCACACCGACTGGCGGCAGATCCGCATCCTGTACGATCGGCTGCACCAGCTGACCCCGTCGCCGGTGGTGCTGCTCAACCGGGCCGTGGCCACCCGCTACGTCGTCGGCCCCGAGGCCGCGCTGGCCGAGATCACGCCGCTGGCCGCCGAGCTGGACGGGTACCGGCTGTTCCACGCGCTGCGGGCCGGCCTGCTGACCGGTCTTGGCCGCGACGACGAGGCCCGCGAGGCCAGCGAGCGAGCGCTCGCGCTGGCCGGAAACCCGGCCGAGCGCGAGCTGCTCGCCCGCCGCCTGTCTTTCTGACCGCCCCTATCGAAGTGGCCCGGTTACATCTCCACGATGGGGCGGACCTCGACCGTCATCCAGCCCCGGTCCACCCCGGGCCAGGTCTTGGCGATCTCGACGGCCTCCTCGATGGTGTCGGTCTCCAGGACCGAGTACCCGCCGAGAGCCTCCTTGGTCTCCATGAACGGGCCGTCGGTGACGCCGCCGACGCGCACCGTCTTGGCCGTGGCCGGCGGGGCCAGCTGGTGCCCGCTCTCGACGAGCTTGCCGGAGCCGCCGCCGCCCTTCTCGTACCAGGCCCCGATCTCGGCGTACCAGGCCTGGCCTTCCGCCTCGGTCATGTTCTTGGCCACCTCGGTGTCCAGCAGCAGGATGACGTACTTCACGGTTGCCTCCAGGTTTCTCCGGTCAGTTTCCGCCGGGCCGCCTCACGGGCGTCCCTGCATCACTTCCACGAACGGGGCGCCGTCGATTCCGACAGCGCCAGGAAAAAGATTCAGGCGTTCCGCCCGGAGGCGGTCAGCCTCGACTCCATGGTGAGGACGACCTCGTAGCGCCGCTGGATATCGGCGCGGTCGGCGGCCTCGGGCACCGAGCGCTCGCACGCCCGGTTGATCATTTCAGCCTGTTCGAGCAGCACCCGGCGCTGGCCCTCGCTGGTGGTCTCGGCCATGATCCGGGCCAGCGCGTCGAGCAGGCGGATCATCACGGCCGGCTGGCCGAGGCTCGACTGCCTGATCTTCTCGAAGGAGCGCTGCACCAGCCGGTCGTAGGAGGGCTCGGGCGCGATGACCCTGATGAACCCGCGGTCGTCCCGGTGCACCCGGGCCGGATGCCACTGGACCACGATCTTGCAGAGGCTCTCGCCGAGCCAGTCGATACAGGTCAGGGCCGTGAAGGTGTCGTTGACCGCGGCGGACAGGGCGCGCAGCGCGATCTCCACCAGCTGGTCGATGCCGAACGACACGTCCTGGCTGAGGGTCCGGTGCGGGCCGACGACGTGCGCCCGGCCCAGCGCCTGGCGGATGTGCGGGGCCGCCTCCGGCGGCCAGACCGTGGCGAACCGGTGTCCGCGCACCACGAAGTGGCCCGGCCGATGCTCCAGGTTGATCACGGCGTCCGCCTCGGTAGCCAGCCGGACCAGGCTCTGGTGCCTGATGAACTGCACGTACCCGCTGACCGGGGCGAGCAGCACGGCGCCCCCCTCCTCGGCCTGGCTCATCAGCTCAGCCGCGGTCGGGCCGGCCTTAGGGTGTGGCCCGGTGTTCCCGCTGCCCTGCTCCCTGATCGCCTCGGCCAGGTCGGCGGCGATGCTGGCGATCACCTGGGGGAGCTGGATCGAGATGGCGGTGTGGTGGATGAAGTAGATGAGCACGGCCAGGTCGGCGACCATCAGCCCGAGCGTGACCGTCACGCCGACGTGCGGCACGAACTCGCCGTGCGATCCCACCCCGATCGAGCCCAGCACCAGCACCGCGTACACGAACGTGCCCACGAACGTGCCCAGGGTCAGCTGGGTGCCCCGGTCGCGGATGAAGTTGCGCAGCATCCGCGGCCCGAACTGGTTCGAGGCCAGCGTCAGGGTGAGCAGGATGATGGAGAAGACCACGCCGATCACGGTGATGATGGCGGCGGCGATGGCGGTGAGGATCTGCCGGGCCGCGTCCGCGCTGCCGCTGATCACCCAGCCGGGCAGGGTGAAGTCACCGTGGTAGGCGCCCCGGTCCACGGCCAGCGTCCCGGCGAACAGCACGATCGCGGCCACGACCTCCAGGGTGGGCACGAACCACAGGCTGGTACGGAGAACCTCCCGGCGCCGGTGTGAGCCCAGGCCCGATGACAGAACGCCACGGTACATGTTCGGAATCTTGTCACGGTCCCGGCCGTGTCGTTAGATGGTGGCACCATGCCGCGCCTCATCGTGGAGACCGCCCGCCGCCTCGGAGCCACCGCTCAGGCGTCCCCCGACCACGACGATGTCGCGCCGTCGTGCCCAGACGACCCGCGTCGGCGATACCGCTGTGAAAGGAGTAGCGGCTGGGCCCACCGGGGCCCCCTCAACCCCATGAGACGGCGCCCCGTGCCGTTAGCCGGCGTGGTCGGCGGCGGGCCTGCAGCCCCGCTGACGCGACCCTGGAACGGCCCGGGCAGGCATTCTTGCTTGCCACCCTGGCCCGGCGAATTTAGCGTTTACCTACTCGTATTCACCGGGAGCGTTAATGCCGCACGCCCTGACCGAGCTCAGCCTGGCCGAGGTCACCAGGCCGACCGGCCAAGGGTCCGAGCCCCCGCACGAGATCCGCGCCGACGTGTGCGTGGTCGGCGCCGGGATCGCGGGCCTGTCGGCGGCCATCGAATCGGCCCGGCTGCACCGCGACGTGGTGCTGGTCGACTCGCTGCCGCTCATCGGCGGGCAGATGGTGCATTCCCTGATCGGGCTGTTCTGCGGCGTTTTCGGCAACGGCCCGGAATACCGCCAGCTCACCCACGGGATCTTCGACGACATTTTCCGCGACCTGGGGCCGGCCGGTGACCTGCACTTCCAGCCCGGCCACACCAAGACCGTCTACTACAACGAGGTAGCCCTCGGCCGCTGGCTCGAGCGGACGATCAGGAGCCTCGGCGTCAAGACGGTCCTCGGCACCGTGCTGCAGAGGGCGGACCTCACAGACGGCAGGATGACCGGGATCGAGCTCGCGTCCCGCTACGGCAACGTCACGATCGCGGCGCACGGCTTCGTCGACGCCAGCGGCGACGCCGCCCTGACCTGGCAGGCCGGGCTGCCATGCTGGGTTCCCGAGCGCCCCATCTACGGCTCCCAGCAGGTCATCGTCGAGAACGTGGACGAGAGCCACAAGCCGGACTGGGGCGAGATCGACGCCCTGCTAGCCGCCCGCGGCGACGAGTACGGACTGCTGCGCCGCGGCGGGCTGGCCTTCTTCTTCCCCGGCCGGGGCACCGCGGTGCTGAACGTGACCCACATCGAGGCACCGCTGGACCCGGTGGCCGCCTCGCAGGCCCAGTTCGACGGGCGCGACCAGGCCGACACGGTGATCGCGCTGCTGCGGTCCGAGTTCCCCAAGGCGTTCGGCCAGGCCAGGGTCCGTGCCTACGGCTATCCTGGCCGCCGCCAGACCCGCTGGATCAAGGGCCGTCACCAGCTGACCACCGACCAGGTGCGGCACGGGACCCGGTTCGAGGACGCGGTGGCCCGAACGGCCTGGCCGATCGAGCTCCACGACCGCTCCGACGGCTACGTGTGGGAGATGTTCGGCCCGGACCACGTGCACTACGTGCCGCTGCGTGCCATGACCCCGCCGGGCGCGCACAACCTGGTGGCGGCCGGCCGGTGCGTGGACGGCGACGCCGCCGCGCTGTCCAGCGTGCGGGTGATGGGCCCGTGCGCGGCCATGGGCGCGGGCGCCGCGCACGCGCTGGACCTGGCGGGCCGGGGCAGCGTGCACGACGTCGACCTGGACCGGCTGCGCGACCGGCTGATCGCGAACGTGGCCGGAAATGAGCAGGCCTAGCCCAAGCCGCTGCGCAGCAACTTCGAGCCGGGCACGTCCCGCTGGGCGACCAGGCGGGCGCAGTGGCGGGCGCTCGGGCTGACCGACGAGGACATGACCAAGCCGAAGATCGCGATCGTCAACTCGTCATCCCAGCTGGCCATCTGCTTCAGCCACTTGGACGAGATCGCCCGCCGGGCCAGGAGGGCCGTCGAGCAAGCCGGCGGGCTGGCCTTCGAGGTGCGTACCGCGGCGCCGAGCGACTTCATCACCAGCCGAGCGGAACCTACCGGGGACGGCACTGCGATATCGAGGACGTCTTCCTGGCCGCCGGGCATGTCGCCAACGGCAAGCTCACCGTGGCCGAACTCACCGAGATGAGCGAGCACGCCGAGCTCGGTCCCGGCGTCTGCGCGGGGATGGGCACGGCAACACCATGCACCTGGCCTGCGAGGAGCTCGGCATGGCTCTGCCCGGCACCACTCCGGTCCGGGCGTACGGCGACATGGTCGCGGTGCGCGACGCCAGGTTCAGCATCGCCCTCTACGACGCGACCGAGTAGCTCGTGATGGCAGCGCCGGGGCAGCGGCCACGCTGCGCACTGCCCCGGCGCTGGTCGTTGCGGCCTAGCCGAGCTCCAGGCTCCGCACGACCCTCGCCCACGCGATCACCTCAGTTCCAGGAGCTGTCCCGCGTCCTGGAAACCGTCGCAGGGCACCGCCACGAGCGGCGCGTGGTTGTCGTTGCTCAGCCTGGCCGCCGCCATGCACAGCGCAGGGCTGCCCGGGCCGCTGGTCTGCAGCTGGAAGAGCGGATCGGTGGCGTCCCTGCTCTGCGGGACCAGCTGCCAGCCCGGGACCTGGTCGCACCGCTCCTGCACCAGCCGGGCGCCGCTGACCGGTGGGCCGCCATCCGGGAAGCCGATGCACAGGCCGCTGCGGGCGTTCGACATCTGGTGGAACCGCCCCCCGGAAAAATGCCAGCGCTGCGGCGTGCCGTTCGGCGCGTACCCGTGGCACTGGGACAGCTGCAGCCGCGCGCCCGCCGCGGTGCCGCCGTCGGGCACGCCCACGCACATGGTGCTGCCCTTGCCGTTGTCCAACGGCAGGAAGATCTCGTCCCAGGCCGCGCCGGGCCTGGTCGGGCCGGAGGCGTGCGCGATCCCGGTCAGGCCGGCGCGCAGGCTGGCCGCCAGCCCGCCCTCGGCGAGCAGGGCCGCCATCCGGCGCGTTCTCATCGGGTGCCTTTCGTGGATGTCTGTACAGGTCCATCCACTGTCGGCGATCGTCCTGCAACCCCGCTGACGCGGCGCTGCAAGGCCAAGGACCGCCAGCCCTCACGCAGGCTAAGGCCCTACTCCTGGTGCCCGTGCGTTCCCACCCCACTCCCGCAACCCCTGATACTCGCCCACCGCACCCGCTCCGCGCGCTCATACTGCATGGCTGCCGCTACCATGCAGCTCCAGCATCATGGTTGGGGCATCCATGCAGTACTACTCCAGCCGTAGATCGTGATCTGACGGCATGCTGGATTCATGGCGGCGGTCCGGCGGCGGGGCTATGGCTGGGGGACCTCGGGGCGGTCGATGATCCGGAGCCAGGAGCCATCGGGCTGGCGGCGCAGGACCTGCACGCGCACGCCGGTGTTGTCGGCCGAGCGGGTCGAGGTCAGCGCTAGGTTCTCGAATCTGACGGTGGGTAGCGGGGTCTCGGTGGCGAACTTCATCCCGGCGTCGGCCATCTGCTGGTAGATCGCCTGGATGGCCTGACGCCCGGTCACCGGCCGGTCGGCTGGATAGGCCAGTACTGCCTGGGGTTCGTAGAGGGCGGCGACGCCTGCCGCGTCGCCAGCGTTGAGCCGCTCGGCGACCAGTCGTGTCACGTCCTCAGGCTGCATCGCCTTGGCTTCACCGCTCATGCGGGCCTCCTTCCGGGCGGGCTGTGCACTTATCGCATCCTGCTTCGCGGCCCTGCCGGCGGGCAAGCTGCCCGGCGGCACGAACATGACTATGTGGCAGTGCCGGATGGGGGACGGCCACTGCCTGATCATCCGGTTTGTGCTGAACCTTGACGATCTTGCAGTGGCCGCTGGCCCCAGCGTAGGCCTTCCTGCTGGCGGGGTATGTTCGATGAGCTGATGCTGCGCGTCGGAGCCCGTTTCGGCCGGGTGGAGCCGCGGTGGCGGGCGCGGGCGTTCGTGCTCGGGCTGCTGGCCGGGCTGCCGCCCGTACAGCGGCATCAAGCGGGCCAGGCAGCGATATCGTTTCAGGTCATGGAGAACGGTGAGCCGGGCTTCGGCCGCCCGTCCTGGATGCCCTCAGACCACGTGCTCCCCGCGATCGTGCCCATCGGGCAGTTCCTCATTCGCACACAGCAGATGATCGTCGCCCTGTCTCATCTGAGCGTCTACCCGAACGGGTGCATGCTCGACGTGCGAGCAAGTGCCCACGGCCATGACGTCTTCGAGCGCATGATGTTCACCGCCCAGTTCGGCGCCGAGATCACCGCCGTCATGCATGACAAGACGGCCCCCCGCTGGCGGCCTGACGGTAAGCCAGCGCTCCTGCTGATGCAATACGGCCAGGAGGGCGACAGAGCGGTGCTCAGCCCCGAGGACCGCAGGGTGGATAGCACGCTCCGGCTCTGGCTATACCCGCTTCCCCCGCCCGAGCCGGGCACGCTGTCCATCGTCTCACCCGACCTTGACCCCGGCCCCGCCAGCTGCCCGCTGGATGGGCGGGCCATCGTCGCGGCAGCCGCAGAGGCGCAGCCCTACTGGCGCTGACTCCCGACTGCAGCACGACCTCGACAGGCGTAGATAGCCTAAAGTTGCAGAGCCGGTCCGGTACTGCAGCCAGACCCTAGAAAGCGTCAAGCATCACCTGAAGCCGAACCGTCAACGATCAGTTGGACCTAGGCACGGTCAGACAGGGGCTAGGCAGGGGCAGGCACCGGCCGATGCGGCCCGTCTGGCCCGATGTGCTGTCCTGCTTGATGCTTTACACATCGCCTTCACTTGATCCTCGACACGGCTTCCTTTCCCAGCTCCAAGGGGGTTATCTAGACATTACGTTCTAGCAGCGAGGAAGGAGCGCTGTCGTGTCCGGCATACGTCGGGTCATCGTCGGCACGAGCGGCTCGCCGGGTAGCCTCCAGGCGTTGCGCTATGCGGAGGAGCTGGCCCGTACCCATGATGCGATCTTGATACCTGTACTTGCCTGGGTGCCACCCGGCGGCGATCTCGCCGACCGGCGCGCGCCCTGTGGTTACCTTCGCCGTGTCTGGGCGGAGGACGCCTGTCAGCGGCTCCAGGATGCGCTCCATGCAGCCTGGGGCGAGATCCCAGCCGACCCATCAGTCGAGCCTCTCGTTAAGCGCGGCGAGGCTGGCTGGATCCTCGTCAGCATCGCCTGCTACCCCGGCGACCTGCTAGTCGTGGGGGCAGGTCGCCGCGGCGCGCTAGCCCGGGTGATCTCGGGCAAAGTGAGCCGCTACTGCCTGGCCCACGCCCATTGTCCGGTGCTGGCCGTCCCGCCCCCTGCATTGGCCGAAGAATTGGGGCATGGCCTGCTCGGATGGGTGTTCTGGCACCGGCCGCTGACCCCGGACCAGGTTCTTCGGGACCGGGGCAGGGCAGCGGCATAAAACCCGGGCTCGCCGTAGACCCGCCGCCACGGAGGCCGGGCGACGCATCGGCAAATGTCTAGGGTGTGTCAAGGATCAACTGAAGCCGAACCGTCAAGCATCAAGTGAAGCTACGCAGCCTCCGGACTGCCTTTGTGCTGTCCCGCTTGATGCCCCCACCGCAGGGGAGGTCGCGCTCGGTCAGGTCGTCAGATACCCGGGCACGTGCCGGGGTCCGGCTGGTCAGTTCTCGGGGAGTCGCCCTGAGGCACACGCGGGAAGGTGACGAAAAGGATGTATGGGATCGTGCCGGTGTTGAGGACGTCATCCACTTCGCCAGGTCGCTCGATGAACGCCTGCCCCGCGCTGTACGTGGTGATCTGGCACTGGCTG
>WNGL01004262.1_pt1 | contig 17232 bp, 15 predicted proteins | sample 5400591 | NCBI WGS metagenome assembly WNGL01 (sample SAMN13153377, study PRJNA577476) | soil metagenome | isolation source: 80 cm soil or saprolite under Garry oak tree replicate 1 | place: USA:California | collected 2016-06-15
CCGACGAGACGACGCTCCACACGGACGCGCGGACGGCGGCGGCAGACCCGGAAACACTCACGTGAGTTCACGATGGCGTCCTACCGACTTGCAGCAACACTCACATCGGCAGAATCGCGCTCGCAGCGGCAATTGAGGATGTTTCCTCGGCCGCCACGTAATGCATAACTATGCGGGTAAGGCGGGTGATGGCCAGCCCGGCCGCTTCATTCGACGGCCGCCGGATCTTGCCGCGAAGCAGCGCCGTCCGGCGCAGAGCAGCCTCTTTCTGTGCGGACGCCCGACCTTTGGAGCGGCGCATAAAGCAGGTTCTGGTGTGCCGAGGTGAGTGTTTGAGGACCTCGGCGATGCCCCGGTTCGATACGCGCCAGTAGCCTGCCGTTAGTCCTACCGCGGCCAGGACCTTTGGTGCTATCGCCGCCGTGCCTCACGCAGTCAGCGTTGCCTTAAGGACGACAGGCGATGCCTACCGTCCTGCCGGTCCCGAGGCGTGTTCCATGAGAACCGCCGCTTCAGCTACGAAGGGGGTCCGATGAATCCAGTTAGGCACGCAGCTGCGTGGACTTACCGTGTCTTGATCACGCTGTTTGCGGTGGCCGTCATCGTAGAGGTGCTCCTCGCAGGGTTGGGCGTCTTCCGTGCGATGCCGGGGCGAGGACAAGCCGGTCTCGCACGAAACGCTCGACGACGAGTTCGGCGTGCACGCCGCGATCGGGGGCTTCCTCACCGGCGGCTCGCTTCTGCTCTTTCCTGACCGCGCGGGCGTGGCGCGGGAACCTGCGGATCCCTCCTGCACAGCTGCGGCGCATTGCACCGGCGTCCGTTCCGTCGATGTCGGTCCCGACACCGACGGAGCGGGTCGAGTAAGGAGGCTGAGGACATGAAGCGTGTCGTTGTCGAAAGGTACGGGGGGCCCGAGGTCTTGCGGGTGGTGGAGGAGGACGATCCGCGACCGGGGCCGGGTGAGGTGCGCGTCAGGGTCCTGGCAGCGGGCGTGTCGTTCACCGATTCCCAGCTGCGCGCGGGCACGTATCTCGGTGTGCCGCTGCCGCCGTTCACGCCCGGCTACGAGCTCGTCGGCGTCGTCGAGGAGCTCGGGCCGGGCTGCACGCGACTCCACGTGGGAGACCGTATCGGCGCGCTGACGGTGTGGGGCGCCGACGCGGAGCGCGTCTGTGTTCTGGAGGCGGACGCGGTCGAGGTGCCCGAGGACCTCGACCCAGCGGAGGTGCTGAGCCTCGTGTTCACCTACATGACCGCCTACCAGGTGCTGCACCGCGTGGCGAAGGTGAAGAGCGGGGAGACGGTGCTCGTGCACGGCGCGGCCGGCAGGGTGGGCACCGCGGTCCTCGAACTCGGAGCGGTGGCCGGACTTCGGATGTACGGGACCTGCTCAGCGCGCGACCGTGGCGCGGTCGAGCGGCTCGGCGCGGTGGCGATCGACTACCGCAATGAGGATTTCCTGGCGCGGGTGCGCGAGCTGCCCGGGAACGGCGTGGACGTCGTGCTCGACGGGCTCGGCGGCAAGACGTCGCTTCGCTCCTTCCGCGCGCTGCGGCCCGGCGGACGGCTCGTCGTGTTCGGCGCCTACTCCACGCTCTCGCACGGGCACAAGAGCTCGCGAGCGTGGATCGAGTGGTACGCGGCGACCGCGGGCGTCGCGCTCTGGGGCCTGCTCTCGCCCCGCCGGCAGGTGCATGCCTACCGGATCCAGAAGCTGCGCGAGGGCCACCAAGTGCTCCCCGTCGCTGCAAAACGGCCAGCGCTTCCCGTGGGCGGAGGCCCCCGCTGCCCGGATGAGTTCCGGGAGGACTTCCGCGCGCTGCTCGAGCTACTCCGTGCGGACAAGATCCACCCGGTCGTCGCGGAGCGCCTACCGTTTACTGACGCGCGTCGCGCCCACGAGCTGCTGGACAGCTCGGCATCGAAGGGGAAGCTGGTGCTCGTGCCATAACCGGACCCAAATCACGCGCGTCGCGGGCGACTGCGTGGCCATCAACGACTGCGCTGGACGGGGTGCGCGGTCCGCACCTGAGGCGGCGATCGGGTACGTAGGTAGGTGACGGAAGTTGGTAGCGTCGACCGCTGCGGAGGCCGCGTTCTCAGCCTCGACTGGGGTGACTGGTAGGACGCCTGCTTGTGCGTTGGCGATCTTTGGCGCCTCTGGGGACCTGACCGCACGAAAGCTGCTGCCGGCCCTCGGTCGACTCGCGGCCGACGGCGCGCTGGCGCCGGAGGTCACGCTGATCGGGGTGGCGCGCACCGCGCTGACCGACGAGGAGTTCCGCTCTCGCTGTCGCCGGGCCGTCCAAGCGTCCGGCCCCGGTGTGGACCGGTTGATCGCCGGCGCCCGATACGTAGCCGGCGGTTACGACGATCCGGCGACGTATGTGGCGTTGGAGCAGCTCATCGCGGAACTGGACCAGCATCGTGGCACCGGCGGCAACCGCGTCTACTACCTGGCTACGCCACCGCAACTGTTCGGGTCGATTGCCGTGCATCTCGGCGGCGCCGGGCTGGACAAGTCCCCGACCGGCGGGTTCGTTCGCCTGGTCATTGAGAAACCGTTCGGTTGGGACGAGCAGAGTGCGCGCGAGTTGTACGCCGAGATCTCATCGGTCTTCGTCGAGGAGCAGATCTTCCGGATCGACCACTACCTGGCCAAAGAGACGGTGCAGAACCTGCTTGCCGTGCGGTTCGCGAACGCGATCTTCGAACCGATCTGGAACCGCACTTGGGTGGACAACGTGCAGATCACTGTCGCTGAGTCGATTGGGGTCGAGGACCGCGGCGGGTTCTACGAGACGGCCGGCGCGATGCGCGACATCGTGCAGAACCACGTGCTGCAGGTGCTGTCGCTGTTCCTCATGGAACCGCCCACGTCGTTTCACTCGGAGGCAATCCGTGACGAGAAGCTGAAGCTGCTGCGTGCGATCAGGCCCTTTGCCGGCGAGCAGGACATCGCGCGGCGGGCCGTGCGCGGCCAGTATGCGCGCGGTGGCACGCGCGAGGACCCGATGCCGGGGTATCGCGAGGAACCGGGCGTGGACCCGGTCTCGTCGGTCGAAACGTTCGTCGCGTTGCGCCTGGACATCGACAACTGGCGCTGGGCCGGCGTTCCCGTCTATGTGCGCACCGGCAAGCGGTTACCGCAGCGCATCACCGAGGTGGCAATCGAGTTTCAGCGCCCGCCGCAGCTGCCGCTGTTCCCCGGCTCAGATCCCGAACCCGACGCGCTGCTGCTGCGTGTCGCACCAAGCGAGGGACTCAGCATCCGATTCGGCGCCAAGGTGCCCGGCCGGTCGTTTGACGTCCGCAAAGCCTCGATGGACTTCGCCTACGCCGAAGGCTTTCCGCGCGGCTCGGCCGATGCCTACGAGCGGGTGATATTCGATGCGCTGCTCGGTGATCCAACACTGTTCATCCGCGCAGATGAAGTCGGCCGATCCTGGCGCATCGTGGACCCGATCATCGAGTACTGGGCCGCGTCCACCGAGCCGATTCCGCTGTACCAGGCGGGAACGTGGGGCCCCCGCGAGGCGAACAACCTCATCGCCGCCGACGGACGGCGCTCGCGGCACTCAGGAAGTTGACGCGCGCTCGACGCCTCAAGGCACGACCACGTGCCCGAGGGAAGGAGTGTGACGTGATGGCCGAGGCAGGTCTTCAGGAACGGTTGACCGCGTCGGACCTGTTCCTGCTGCTGTGGGACGACGATGGCTGGCGAATCTTCGGCGATCGGGTATGGCTGCCGCGGCAGTCCGCCACTGCGTCTGGAGGCCCCAACCTGAATGAAGATGTCGCCAGGCGTATGCCGATGCGCCGCCGCAACGCACGACATTCGGCACGACAGCGCACTCGTCGCGGCATGAGCGGACACGCTATGCCCTCATGACAGCGGCATGTCCGCGCGGGTTCTCCGCCGGAAGCCATAGCAGGGGTTCTCAATCGACGCGACGTGCACAGCGGCTGGCGAGTCGCCGCCAGCGTCCGTGCTCCAACCAAACGTCGACCGAATGCCAGCGCGAGGAGATGTCCGCGCCACCGAGCCGAGCGACCTGACGCAGTTGGTGCCGAACGACTGCCAGGGCCCTGACGACTTCGATATCCTCGAACTCAAGACGAGTCCCACGCTATCCCCAATAACGCGTCGATCCAGCGCTGCTTGTCCAGGACGCCGACCCGCAGCGAGCCCGGTCCGGACGAGGTGTGCCGATGGGATTGCCCGACACGGGCGGCCACGGCGGCCAGGCTCAATCGGTTTCTTCCCGGAAAGTGCCATGGACGAGCCCAGTGTGCGGTTGTACGTTCCCCCCTTAGGAGCAGTCTCTGCTTTCTCACAGGGGGAGAAGACTATGGCAGTCGGGTTCTACTTCCAACCCACCGGTTTCAGCCCAGCCGTGTACGACGAAGCGATCAAGCAGCTGGAGCAGGCGGGGGCGGGCTTCGGGTCGGTCCCTGGCCGCACGTTCCACTGCGCGATGGAGATAGACGGGTCCATCGCCGTGTTCGACATCTGGGAGTCCACGGAGCAGTTCGAGAAGTTCGGCCAGACGCTAGTGCCGATCATGACCAAGCTTGGGGCTGACCCTGGCCAGCCCACGGTCGCCACCATCCACAACGTCCAGCACGGGTAGCACCCGAAGACTTCGGCGGCAGCGTTTCTCTACCGTTCCACGCAGGGAGTGACACGTCCGGAGTTGCCGAAGCCCGCCTGGTTCCTCGTGCGGGGTTTGGGCCAGATGTGGTCGAGCGTGTTCCTGGTGTGCGCTGACGCCAACGTCGGTGGCCCGACACCCTGAGATGTCCATGCGGACACCCAAGATCCGACTTTCGGCACGAGCGCGCGCTGTCTGCGGCATGAGCGAACATTGCGTTTGCCGGGCCCGGCTGTGCGCATGCGTGTGCTTCGCGGCCCGCGTCCTATACGAATGCCCTACGACCTGTCTGACTCGGTCTTCCGTCCGAAAGCCCGCTTCGCCACAGCCGCGGTCCCTAGGAATGCGAAGAACGCGACCACGACCGCAGACGGAATACGCGTCGAGTTGCCGTCATTGCTGACGCTGACGATGTCCGCACCGTAGATGCCGTCGAAGAGCACGGCGAGCCACATGACACTTATCGCAAGCGTCCCCCACATCTGAGGTACCAGCAGGCGGTCAGACCAATGGCTTGGGCCGGGTCGTACCGCTAGCTCGGTTGGTCCGCAACCAACGTCATAGCGCGGCCCTCCTTGCCCAGGATGGGCCCGACGCCCCGTGCATCGGGGTCCTGTCGAACTCAGTCTCTTCCGTGCCGTCGCCGCAGGGTAGGGCCCAAAGTCGGTACCGCGCGGGGGGACTCTGTCGCGAATCGGGGACCAGCGGCGACTGATTGGGCTCGACTGGATATCGACCGCACATCGGCAGATCCGTGCGGCTAGAAATGTTCCTCATAGGCGTCTAGGTGCCCGCATCAAGCGTCAACTGGCAGTGATTCGTCAAAGATCAGGTGGCACACACACGGCACGCGGACGGCGGCGAAGCGCGTCCGCGGGCGACCGCTGTGCATGGTTGGTTTTGTCCATGAAATCCAGTCGTTGACAGCCACGCAAGACGGCAACAGGCAGAGGTACGCGCAGTATTCAGCACCAGACAGCACAGACGAGGCGTGAACGCTTCTTGTAATCCGGTGTTGCCAAGTATCGATGGACTACGTCCTTGTCGGCCGCCACTGGTTGCTTGGCACATGGCGGGCCCGGCCTCGCGAGCCAGCTGACAGGTAGGGGCCGCGAACGCGACATCAGGCCGAGTGCGCAGTAGTGAAGAGGGGTGCTCAGCCCTTGAGGTCCCAGATCGGATCATCGTCAGCCGGCCTGCCGTTGAGGGCGCGCAGTGGCTCGCGTCCGTTGCCCAGCCGGGCTCTCGCGACATTCACGAATCGCAGCCGAGCCTCGTCCAGAGGCTCTCTCGCGTTCGGCCATTCGGCCTTCGGCAGACGGCCCTTCGTGATCCTTAATCCGACGTCCCACAGCTCGCGGTCCACGTCGTGGGCGGCTTGTAGGACCTGCCTGTCGCCCATGATGTTGAGGACATCCAGCGCACGGTTGAACGCAGCCCAGTCGACGAACTCCGCTGTCGTCGTAGCCTGCGCCGCCACACCGGTGCTCACTGCGCGGGCGTAGTCGACGTACACCGTCGAGTACTCCGTCAGAAAATCAGCGCAGGCCTCGATCTGCTCCGTGAGCCGCCAGTGCCGCCGCTGCGCGGCCGACGCGAGAATGGCGGCCACTGCGACGCCGATGAGCGCGAGCAGGGATCCGATCAGAGCCACCGCGCTCGACCAATCCATCTGTCACCGATCGACAGGAACAACGACAAGGATGCACACCATCCACCGCCCGGTCGCCTCCCCGCAAGGGCCCGTTGCCGGCCGAGCGGAGCCGGGTCACGATGTTCAGCCTTTACGCGACCTACCGCACGGACGGAACCAAGTTGATCGTGTCGGCAGCCCGGGTGGTGATCAGGCGGCGGGCCCCAATGTGGGCCCCAAACTCATGCCTGCTGATGCCAGTGCTGCCCAGCTCAGTGCCAGCGGTGCCCAGCAACGCCGCCGGATTCCTCCCGGTACCTGCGTAGCCCCATCACTGGCAGTGTGGTGGGTGCTTCGCCCGAAGCACGGGAGCGACAATGCCTTGCTCCCGAGGCGCGCGCGCTGACCATCGCGGTCTATCCCCGCCTCAGGACGTCGGTAGCGATCGTATGTTCGGACCCTGACGATGAGCCGACCGGACTCGCCTGCACGGCCTGTGACGATGTTTGGCTCCAGGCCGGGACGCCCTCGATCATCCCCAGTTCGGCCATGTCGCGCCGGAATATCCTGGAGAGCAGGCCGTCTGTCAGGATGCGCAGCCGGCGTGACCTGACTGGGACCTGCTTCAAGTGGTAGGCCCGGACGATGAGTGCGGCGGGCAGCCCGCGTAGGCACATGCCGAACATGCGGGCGATGCCTCGGTCGCGGCCGAGCGTCGCGCCTTCGCCGATGCTGCGGTAGCGGTATGGCGTGGTGCTGCCGCGCAACACGTTGGCCAGGCGGCGGGCCTGGCGCAGCGCATGCTGGCAGGTTGGCGGGTCGGGGTGTTCGGGCGTCGCACCGTTGGGCACGCGAGCACAGTCACCCAGCGCCCACACGTCCGTCCTGCTGTCGACTCTCAGCGAGGAGTCGACGACGATCCGGCCCCGCTCGTCTCGCGGCAAGCCGAGTTGCGCGACGAGCGGGTGCGGCACGACGCCGGCCGTCCAGACGAACGTCTCGGTCTCGATGCGCGTGCCGTCCGACAGCGTCACCGCATGCTCCTCCACCGACTCGACGCCAGTAGACAGCCGGATCTCGACACCGCGCTTACGCAGTTGCGTGGTTGCGTAGTCGCCGAGGGGACCTGGAACCTGCTTGAGGATCCGCATTCCGGTATCCACGAGCACCCAGCGCTGTCGAACGTTACGCAGGCCGGGGTAGTAGCGCGCGACGTCGTGCGTGAGCTGCATGAGTTCGGCGAGCGCTTCGACGCCGGCGTATCCGGCGCCGGCGAAGACGAATGTCAGATGTTGTTCGGCGTGGGCCGGGTTGAGGTCGGCGGCGTCGAGGCATTGCAGGACGTGGTTGCGTAACCGCGTTGCGTCCGAGAGGTTCTTGAACGGGATCGCGTGCTCGTTGAGACCGGGGATAGCCGGCATGTGCGCCGTTGAGCCAAGGGCGACGACCAGGCGTTCGTACTGCAGCAGGAGGGGTCCGTCGGCCGTCTCGACGAGGACGGTCTTCCCTGCTTCGTCGAGGGTGACGGCGCGTCCGCGCACATGCTCGGTGTCCGGGCACATCATGCGCAGCGGGACGAACGCGTGTCGCGGCTCGATCGCGCCGGCTGCGATCTCGGGGAGCAACGGCGTGTAGAGCATCGAGCTCTCCGGGCTGACGATCGTGGCCCCGCGGCGGCCGAGCAGCCGCGCGAGATTGGCACCGGCGAAGCCGCCGCCGAGGATCAGGGTGCCGTTGCGCGCCACCCGGGCGGCGGGCGTCATGAGTTGCCCTTCCGCAGGCCCTTGGGCTGCTGCCGGAAGAGGAGCAGATCGGCGGAGACGTTCGCCTCGGCCGCGTAGGCGAAGGGGTAATGGAAGGCGTAGAGGGCGCGCCGGTGATCGACGGCAAGCCGGACGGATCGCTGTACAGCGCGGTCGGCGAGCTCGAGCACGACTGTGCTGTCGGCCTCGATCCACAACAGCGTGACATCGAGGTCGACGGCTCGGCGATAGGCAAGTTCCCTGGGCTGGGTTGACACGGTGGCAGACATGATGGGCTCCTTCTTGGGATTGCTGGTTCTTGATTCACCGTTCCAAGACGCTACGAACGACGCGGCGCGCTCGAATCGGCGAAGTCACCAGTCCGAGCACCGGGAACATCCGCCGTCCGGCAGAAGATCAGCGGGGAGATGTGAGCCGACATGGCAGAGGCGCCGACGCCAGCTGTGGCTTCGAGCAGCCCGGCGCTCGACGACGATGCGGCGCGGCTGCGCGAACTTGGCTACCAGCAGGAGCTGAAGCGGGGCCTGCGGGCATTCGAGAACGTCGGTATGGGATTCGCCGCGATTTCCCCCGTTGTCGCGCTGTACGGGGTTGTCGCTGTCGGCATGGTTCTGGCCGGGCCCGCTTGGGTGTGGGTGCTGCCGGCCGCGCTGGTCGGGCAGTGCCTGGTCCTCGTCGTCTACTCGGAGCTCTCGTCGGAGTTCCCGATCGCGAACGCGTCCTATCAGTGGAGCCGGCGGCTGCTCGGCCCCAGTTACGGCTGGTTCAACGGCTGGGTGGGTCTGTGCGCGTACTGCGTGGCCAACACGACGATCGCCTATCTCGGGGCACCGTGGGCGCTGACGATGCTTGGCATCGATACGAACCCGAACGCAATTGTCGTCGCAGGCGCGGTGCTCATCTTGGTCTGCTCGCTGGTCAACACTTGTGGCGTCGACGTCCTCAAGCACGTCGTCAAGGTAGGGGTCGCCGCTGAGGCGGTGTGCTCGGTCGGCGTCGGCCTCGTTCTCCTGATCGGGTACCGCCAGCACAGCGTGTCCGTGCTCGGCGACACGTTGGGTGCTCCACGCGGTGCGACGGGGGCAGCACTGCTCGCGGCACTCGCAGTCGGTGGCTGGGTGTTCATCGGGTTCGACGCGTGTGGTTTGACGTCAGAGGAGACGAAATCAGCAGCTCGCAGCGTGCCCCGAGCCGTGTGGCTGGCGATGCTCAGCGTCGGAGCGATTGTCATTCTCAACGCGTTCGCAATCACGCTCGCGCATCCGCGCATAGAGGATGTGGTGAGGTGACCGGCACCGACGCCGATCCCGTCACGACTGCGGTCGTCACCTCGTTCGGGACGTGGTCGACGCGGTATTTCGCGGCTACGACCCTGATCGCTTTTCTCGCGTGCGGCATGGTCGCCCAGGGAATCACGGCGCGAGCGGTCTACTCCGTGGCGCGCGACGGGGTTCTTCCCGGGTCCCGGTTGCTGCGCACGGTCAACCGGCGGCACGTCCCGCTGTGGGCCATTGCGTTCACGACCGCCGTCGCGGGGGCCGGACTGCTGCTCGGCCTGCGGTCGACCGCCATCGGCAGCCTCATCGCATTCGGCACCGCGGGCATTTACGTCACGTTCCTCCTGATCACGGTGGCCGCGCTCGTGGCCCGGCTGCGCGCGACGTGGCAGCCGTCCGGTTTTGTGCGACTGGGACGAGCGGGGATCGTGTGGAATGTCTTGGCGGTGGCATGGCTTGCGTTCGAAAGCGTCAACATCGCATGGCCCCGACGGTCGATCGCGCCGCCCCGCGCACCGTGGTACCAGGTATGGGCCGCAGTGATCGTCCTTGCGGTCATTGCGATCGTCGGCCTCGGCTATCTCCTTCTGGCCAAGCCACATCGACGATTCCCGCGTGGTTCGGTGCGCCCTACGATCGACCCATGCTCATCGGCCGTGACGCCGAGATGGCGAGAATCGGGGGACTTCTGAGTTCGGCTCGCCAAGGACGTAGCGGCACGGTCGTTATTCGCGGCGAGGCCGGAGTCGGGAAATCAGCATTGCTCCAGCATGCGCTTGAGCATGCGGATGGCTTCACCGTATTGCGCGGATTCGGGGTCGACGCGGAATCCGAACTTGCCTATGCCGCGCTGCACCAGCTCCTGCGGCCCGTGCTGGATCGCATCGAACGTCTCCCTGCTCCGCAGGCGGCCGCGTTGCGCGCCGCGTTCGCGCTGTCGGACGAGACGGTGGACGAGCGCTTCCGGGTCTCGGTCGGCGTACTGGGCCTGCTCGCCGAGGTCGCCGAGGAACGCCCACTGCTCTGCCTCGTCGACGACGCACAATGGCTCGACCGCGCATCGGCAGATGCGCTGCAATTCGTAGCGCGGCGCCTGGAAGCGGAGCCGGTCGCATTGGTGATCGCCGCACGCGACGACGACGAGAACACGTATACCCCGCAGGGACTGCCCGAAGTCCGGCTGTCGCCGTTGAGCTCTTCTGACTCCCGCAGGCTGCTGACACAGCAACTCGGCCGCTCAGCAGCCCGCGGCGTCGTGGAATGGCTCGTCCAGAACGCGAACGGAAATCCGCTCGCGCTCGTCGAGCTTCCCGCGACGTTGACAGCTGGCCAGCTGTCCGGGCAGGACCGGCTCGGCGGGAAGTTGCCGGCGACCACGACGGTCGAGCAGGTCTACATCAAGCGGGTCGCGGCGCTACCTGCATCGACGCGCTGCCTGCTCGTTCTTGCCGCTGCGGATGAGACCGGCGAGCGGGCGACGATCGAGCGGGCGGCGAATGAGGACGGCCTCGCGATCGGGGACCTCGCCGCCGCCGAGCTAGCCGGTTTGTTGCATGTCGACTCCGAGCAGATCGTGTTCCGCCACCCGCTCGTCAGGTCGGCCGTCCATCGCACGTCGACGTTCACCGAGTGGGAGCAGGCGCATCGCGTGCTGGCTGTCGCCTCGGCCGCGCAAGGCAACCCCGACCGGGCAGCGTGGCACCAGGCCGCGGCCACGGTCGGCACCGATGACGTGGTCGCACGCGCGCTCGAGAGCACTGCCGAACGGGCTCGGTTGCGCAGCGGGCACGCGGCCGCGGCGTCGGCACTGCAGCGGGCAGCCGAACTCAGCACCGAGGACGAGTCGAGAGGGCGTTGCCTGGTCGCCGGTGCAGGAGCGGCGTGGCAGGCCGGCCAACCGGATCGCGCAACGGCATTGCTGGACCGCGCCGGCACCGTGGTCACCGATCCGCGACTGGGTGCCGAGGTGGACAACCTCCGCGGTGTCATCGGCTGGCGCTGCGGATCGGTCATGGATGCCTGCACGACCCTGATCGCAGGAGCGGGCCGCATCGCGCCGCTGGACTCACGGAAAGCCTTGGAGATGCTGGCCGACGCCGCGCTCTCGTGCTGGGATGCCGGCGACTTCGCTCGGATGGCCGAGGCCGGACGAGCCGCCGCCGCGCTCCCACGCAGCGACAACCCGGCCGACGCGCTGTTCGCCGACGTCCTGGTCGGCGCGGTCGAGACCAGCCTGGGTGAGGCATCGGACCGGATCACGCAGATCCTCGACGCCCTGACCCGGGCACGCGAATCCGAGGACCCGCGGCTGCTGATCTGGGCGGCCATCGGCGCCGAGATGTCCGGCCAACACGCGCTTGAATCGGCCCTGCTCGCCCGGGCCGCTCAGTTGGCCCGGGCCTCGGGTGCGGTCGATCGGCTCATCGTGGCACTCGAGTCGATCACGGTGCAGGGCTTCATCGCGGGCGATCTCGCCGTCGCGCCCGAGGCGACAGAGGGGCTGCGTCTGTCCATCGAGACCGGGCTGCCGAACGCGGCTAACCTGCACCGCGCGGCACTCGGGTGGATCGCCGCCGTGCGAGGCCGCGGTGACGAGTGCCGCGAACACGCCGCGACGGTCGTCGCCACAGCGCGATCGAACGGCCATGGCATTGCCCACTCGATCGCGGAATGGGCCGTCGCGCTGCTCGATCTCGCTACCGGTCGGCCGGACCAGACAGTGACCCGACTGATTGATCTCGGCGGAGCCCCGCCAGGCATCGGCCACCCCTTCTATGTGGTGCTATCGGCGCCCGATCTCGTCGAGGCGTGTGTTCGGACCGGGAGACCGGACCGCGCTCGCGGCGCGTTCGCCCATCTGGAAGCTTTCGCGCAGCCTGGCGGTCCGACCTGGGCGATGGCGCTGGCCGCGCGCTGCCGGGCCCTGCTCGGCGAAGGTGCGGCGGAGGAGGTCGAATACACCGAGGCGTTGCGGTTGCATCGCGAGGCGGACAACCCGATCGATCGGGCGCGTACATCCTTGTTGTTCGGCGAGTTCCTCAGACGCGGGCGCCGGAAGGCCGATGCGCGTGAGCACCTGCGGTCCGCATTGCGTGAGTTCGAGGCGTTGCGGGCCGAGCCGTGGGCCGACCGCGCCCGCAGCGAGCTTCGCGCCACCGGCGATACCGCGCGTAAGCGCGACCCGAGCACCTTCGAGGAGCTCACACCGCAAGAGTTGCAGATCGCCCGGCTGGTTGCTGACGGTCATCCGAACAAGGCGATAGCCGCGCAACTGTTCCTGAGCCCGCGCACCGTCGAATATCACCTGCGCAAGGTGTTCGCGAAGCTGGCGATCGCCTCGCGAGCCGAGCTGATACGCCATCCTGTTGCCGCCGTGCGACCTGCGCTCGTGTCCTGACAGGTGGTGCCCGCGCGGCGTCTGCCGCGCGGGCACTGAACCCGCGAACCTCCTTTCGTCAGTGGGCATCCCCAGCCAGCACCAGGTCCGATCTGGCGGCTTCGGCGGTCGGTTCGGCCTCGGCCTCGGTCTCGTGCTCGGCCGGCTCGATCGTCACGTGTGGCAGCGCCTTGTCCAGCCAGCGCGGCATATACCAGGCACGCTTGCCCAGCAGGTGCATGAGCGCAGGAACCAGCGTCATCCGGACAACCAGCGCGTCAACGAGGATGGCCACGCCTAGACCAAGACCGAATGCCTTCACCGTGCGGTCGTCGCCGAGGACGAAGGACCAGAACACGACGCCCATGATGATCCCGGCGGCGACGATGACCTTGCCGATTGCACCGGCCGCTGAGCGCACCGCCTGGCGCGGCTGACCTGTCTGCACGTACTCCTCGCGGATGCGGCTGACCAGGAAGACCTCGTAGTCCATCGACAGCCCGAACAGGATGGAGAGCACGACCATCGGGATGAACGATTCCGTCGGCCCGGTGACGTCGAGCCCGATCAGGCTGTTGAGCCAACCCCACTCGAACACCGCAGTGAGCGCGCCGAATGCCGCGAATGCCGACAGCATCGTGGTGGCGGCCGCCTTGGCGGCGACCACGATCGACCGGAACGCCATGGCCAGGATGAGGAACGTGATGCCGACGACGTAGAGCAGGAACAGCGGCATCCGTGCGCTGATCTTCGTCGCGATGTCCTCGTATGACGCGGTCATCCCGCCGATGTAGGCATTCGCCGGAGAACCTGCCAGCGCACGCGGCACGACCGTGTCACGCAACACCTGCAGCTTGTCCGAGGTCGCCTCAGACTGCGGCGACGTCGTGAGGAACACCGGGATCTGCGCGGTGTCGCCCGCCTGGTTCACGAGCGGTTTGGCGACCGTTGCGACACCTGGCGTGTTGCTGAACGTGTCGACCAGCTTGCCGATCGCTGCGGAGTCGCCCTGCGTGTCGACCGCTACGAGCAGCGGCCCGTTGAAGCCCGGACCGAAGCCTTCGGCAAGCAGGTCGTACGCCTTGCGGGTCGTTGTACCGGCCGGGTCGGTGCCGGCGTCGGCGGTGCCCAGCCGCTGGCTCATCGACGGGATCGCGATGGCCAGGACCGCGGCCAGCGTCACCACGACGATTGCCTTCGGGTGCCGGCTCACGAACGCGCCCCAGCGAGCGAACGCATTCCGGCCCCCGGCCGCGATGGCACGTGCCTGGCGTTTCCGCGACACCCCGACGCGATGACCGAGCAGAGCCAGGATCGCCGGCAGCAAGGTGATCGCGGTGGCGACCGCGCCGACCACCGTCATTGCCGCGCCGATACCGAGCTTGGCCACGAACGGAATACCGACAACCGCGAGGCCCGAGATGGAAATCGCAACCGTCACCCCGGCGAAGACCACGGCCCGCCCGGCTGTCGCGATCGCGGTGACCGCGGCGTCGGCCGGTGCCGCACCCATCTCCAGTGCCTGCCGGAACCGAGTGACGATGAACAGCGAGTAGTCGATGCCGACACCCAGACCAATCATCACGGCCAGGGTCGGAGTAACGGTGTTGAAGTCGGTGAAGGCCGCCGCGAGCGTCAGCAGCGACATGCCCGTCGCGACGGAGACGAGCGCAACCGTGATCGGAACCGCCATCGCCAGCGCGGAGCCGAGGACGACGACGAGCACCACGACCGCCGCGATCAGCCCGAGGATCTCGCTCATCTTGTCGTCGGCCTGCACGCTGTTCACGACCGGGCCGCCGAACTCGACGTCAAGCTTCGAGTCGCCGACAGCAGCGCGGACGTCGTTCTCGAGCTGGGTCACGTACTTGGCGTCGACCTCGGCCGCCGGTTTGTCGAACTGCACGTCGACGAAGCCGATCTTCTCGTCCTTGGAGATCCCCCCACCCTCGCTTGTGTACGGATCACCGACCGAGACCACTCCGGGGACCTTCGTGGCAGCGGCCTCCGCGGCAGCGAAGTCAGCCTGCGCGGACGAGTCGCGCAACGTGCCATCGGTCGAGAAGACGATCTGCGCCGCGTCCCCCGCGCGTTCGGGGAACCGCTGCTGCATCAGGTCGTTGGCACTCTGCGTCTCCGAACCCGGGATCGTGAAGTCGTTCACCAGGTTGCCGCCGAACATTCGTGCGGCGAGGAACATCAGGACGAACACCACGATCCAGATGCCGATCGTGCGTTTCGGGTGGCTCGCGCAGGCGCGTGCGAGTCGAGCGAGTGCACCGCTGTGACGGGGCTGCCCGTCGGGTGGCTTGTGCATGGGAACTCCTCTGTCGGATAGGGCCGAGCGGATGTCGCGACCCTGTCCGAACTCGCCGTCGAACGAATCCGCGAAATCCCTGGTCGATCCCCAGTGCCCGCGCGGCAGCGCCGTGCTGGCGTCCGACCGGTGACAACACGGATTCGACCGCGACGAGGGCTGCCTAGCGTCGCCGGCACACACCCGAAGAAGGAGCCATCAATGTCAGATCAAGCAACGAGTACGACCGCAGCCCGGCCCGCAGGCCGGACCGGCTGGTGGTCGCGCGGCATCGAACCCGCGCTCACCGCCGCGGGGCAACGTGCCGACGTCGTCGTCGATCATCTCCGCGTCAGCAGGGGAGGCCGCCGCGTCCTCGACGACATGTCGTTGACGATTCGCGCCGGCTCCGTGACCGGCCTGCTCGGACCGAGCGGCTGCGGCAAGACGACGCTCATTCGCAGCATCGTCGGCATGCAGATCGTCGAGTCCGGCACCGTCACGGTGCTGGGCGAGCCCGCCGGAGCGTCGAGCCTGCGATCCCGCGTCGGCTACGTCACCCAGGCCCCAGCGGTGTACCTCGACCTCACCGTCCGGCAGAACCTGCGCTACTTCGCGCGAATCCTCGACGTTGCGCCGACACGGGTCGACGAGGTGGTAGCCCTCGTCGATCTCGAGCGCGCGGCCGGGCAGCTGGCCACCGCGCTGTCCGGCGGCCAGCGGGCGCGCGTCTCGCTCGCCGCAGCACTACTCAACGAACCCGACCTGCTCGTACTCGATGAGCCGACCGTCGGCCTCGACCCGGTGCTGCGCCGCGACCTGTGGGAGACCTTCACCGGCCTGGCCAAGCGCGGCACCACGCTGCTCGTCTCCAGCCACGTGATGGACGAAGCCGCACGCTGCGACGAGCTACTGCTGTTGCGCGACGGCCGTCTCGTCGCCGCGCTCAGCCCGTCCGCCCTACGAGCCCGCACCGGCGAACAAGATCTCGAAAACGCATTCCTACGACTGGCCGAGGAGAACGACCGATGAGCATCCGAGCCGTCACCGGCACCGCCCAACGCGTGCTACTGCAACTGCGCCAAGACCCGCGCACCATAGCCCTGATCGTCGTCGTTCCGTGCGCGCTGATGGTGCTCCTCAAGTACGTCTTCGCAAGCGGCGACACATTCGACCGGATCGGCGCACCACTGCTCGGCGTCTTCCCGCTGCTGTCGATGTTCCTCGTCACCTCGATCGCGATGCTGCGCGAACGCACCACAGGCACGCTCGAACGCCTCCTGGCAATGCCGATCACCAAACTCGACATCCTGGGCGGGTACGCCCTCGCCTTCGCTGCTGCCGCAGTGGTGCAGGCAACTCTCGTGTCGGCCGTTGCATTTGGATTCCTCGATCTACACGTGGACGGCGCGCACTGGGGGGTTTTGCTACTCGCGATCGCGAACGCCGTATTGGGCATGGCATTGGGACTGCTCGTATCCGCGTTCGCCAAGACCGAATTTCAGGCAGTGCAATTCCTGCCTGCGTTCATCCTTCCGCAATTCATGATCTGCGGACTGCTCACGCCGCGCGGCAACATGGCTCGCCCGCTCGAGTGGATCTCGAACGGTGCGCCGATGACCTATGCGTACGGCGCGCTTGACCAGGTCAGTCGCGGCGAGGGGTCGGCGTTGGCCGGCGACGTCGCGGCGATCGCGGGATTCACCGTGCTCGCGCTAGTCCTCGGCGCACTCACCCTGCGGCGGCGTACCACATGATTCCGCCCAGCCCCGGTTGCGCGCCCACCCCAGAGCGGGTATGCAGCCTGAGCAAGGTGTGCACGCGACCGCTGAGACGGGCTTCGTACCGAAGCGATCAACCGTCCTCGTAGAGGGCGCCTTTGCTGACCGTCGTGGTCGAGCATCGACGAGATTGGAAGTGTCTAATTCGGGCTCGGCGGTCCGCATACGAGGACCGCCGACACCGCTGGCCCTCAAGTTGGCCAGCAAACTCCTGCCGACCCATGCCACTGATGCCTAATTCGGCGCCAGCGGTGCGCAGTGATCGCGCCTGAGTCCGCCTGTTCCCACGACAAGTACCTCACTGGCAGCGTGGTGTGCCTGTACGACGGTATGACGTCGCCGCAGGCCGTACGGCGGGGGAATACATCACAGTCGTTTGAGTAGGTCGGGCCGTCTTGGGATCTCACCCAGGTGAGATTGCGTCGCGGGGGAGGCGGACCTGCATTGC
>WNGL01009526.1_pt1 | contig 17226 bp, 16 predicted proteins | sample 5400591 | NCBI WGS metagenome assembly WNGL01 (sample SAMN13153377, study PRJNA577476) | soil metagenome | isolation source: 80 cm soil or saprolite under Garry oak tree replicate 1 | place: USA:California | collected 2016-06-15
ACGCCCGTGAGTTGGTAGTGCTCGCCACCGGGAATGAATATTTGCTCACAATTGCTGCTGCCGCCCGAGTGGATGCGGCGCAGGCGCAAGTAGAATCCGCCCAAGCGCTCTACAACAAAGCGCATGACCAGCAGACCGCAGGACTAGTGCCAGCGATTGATGCGTTACGCGCGCAGGTAGAATTTCAGACTCGGCAGCAACAGTTGATCGTGGCGCGGAATAACTACGCCAAGCAGAAACTTGTACTGGCGCGTACCATTGGCCTGCCTCCTGGACAGGAATTTAATCTGACCGAGAGGGCGCCGTATGAGCCGCTGGCACCGATGAACGTGGACGATGCCTTACGCCGCGCATACGCGTCGCGCCCGGATTATCAGGCTACTCTTCAGCAAGTGCGGGCCGCGGATCAATTCCGCCGTGCGGCAACCGCCGAACACTTCCCTAGCCTGAACTTTGCGGGAAATTATGGCGCGGCGGGAGTCAACTTGGGAGAATCTCACGGTGTCTTCGAAGTGGGTGCAACTCTGGCGATTCCTATATTTGCCGGAGGGCGCGCGCACGCCGATGCTCTTGAGGCGGAAGCCACGCTGCGCCAAAACCGCCAGCAGTTGGAGAACTTGCGCGCCCAGATTGATTACGAAGTACGCACTGCGCTGCTCGATCTGGCTGCGGCCGCAGATCAAGTGGAAGTCGCGCGAAGTTCTCTCGATCTCGCCAACCAAACGCTTGATCAGGCGCGCGACCGGTTCACGGCGGGAGTGGCCGACAACCTTGAAGTGGTCCAAGCGCAAGAATCGGTTGCCTCGGCGAATGAAAATTACATTGGGAGCCTTTATGCTCACAACCTCGCGAAGGTATCGCTCGCCCGCGCTGTCGGCTTTGCCGAACAAGGTGTGAGGCAATACCTAGAGAACAAGTGAATATGGCACAAGAAATTGAAACTCGGGAGCGTCCGCCACAGACCCAGGGACAGGAGCAACGTCGTTCCGCGCTCTCCGAAAGGGACCTTAAGTGGAAGCAGTTCCAGTCGCGCAACCCGCGCTTCCGCATGTTTCTGATCATTGGAATCGTCGTGCTTCTGGTTGCAGGATTTTTTCTGTGGCGTTACTTCAATAGCTACGAATCAACTGACGACGCGCAGATTGACGGGCATTTGAATCCCGTCAGTGCCCGGGTCTCGGGGCATGTGGAGAAACTGCTGGTCAGCGACAACCAATACGTGCAGGCGGGAGCGCCACTGGTGCAGATTGACCCGAGGGATTATGAGGTGCTCGTGGCCCGGGCAAAGGCTGACTTCGACAACGCTGTTGCTGCTGCGAGAGCCGCAGGCGTGAACGTGCCAATCACATCAACTAGTACCAACAGCCAGCTTGCTGGTGCCGCGGCCGAAGTCGAGGGCGCACAGGCTACGCTACTCGCGGCGCGGCAGCAGGCTGACGCTGCCGCTGCCCAACTCGTACAGGCCGACGCCAATAACGTAAAGGCACAAAACGATCTGGCCCGCTACAAGCAACTGGTTTCGAAGCAGGAAATATCTCAGCAACAATATGATCAGGCCTATGCTGCCGCGCAGGCCGGGGCCGCGGGTGTGGACGCCGCACGCGCCGGATTAGCAGCAGCCCAGCAACAGGTGAAGGCCTCGCAAAGCCGCTTGGTGCAGGCGCAGGCAAATGCCAGGACCGCAAGGACCGGCCCCCAGCAGGTCTCGGCTACCCGTTCGCGCGCGCAATCCGCCGAGGCCTTGGTCGAGCAGAAAAAGGCGGAACTGGACGCCGCGCAGCTGAATCTCAAATACACGACCGTTGTTTCTCCGGTTAGCGGCTTCGTCACCAATCGCACAGTCGAAGTAGGACAAAACGTGCAGCCGGGTCAGGAGTTCATGCGCATCATCAATCTCGACGACATCTGGGTTACAGCGAACTTCAAAGAAACTCAGCTTCGTAAGATGCGCTCAAATCAGGCTGTTACGATTTCCGTGGATACCACTGGCAAGGACTACAAAGGCCACTTGCAGAGCATCGCGGGCGCAAGTGGCGCCATCACGAGCTTGCTGCCGCCGGAAAACGCGACCGGGAATTACGTTAAAGTTGTCCAGCGAATTCCGGTAAAGATCACGTTCGATCCGGGCGAGACCAAGGAACATGTCCTCCGCCCGGGAATGTCAGTTGAACCCAAAGTCTGGATACGGTAAAGTTTTCTCGCCAATCCAGGCATAACCATGTACCGGATTATCACCATCGAGCGTGAGTACGGATGCGGGGCGGGACAAATCGCCCGCCAGCTTGCTTCCCAACTCGGCTGGAAACTCTGGGACCAGGAACTGACCGCCGAGATCGCCCGCGTTGCCAACGTGGACTCTTCCGCCGTTTCCATGTGCGAAGAGCGCGTGGACAGCGCCTTCCAAAAATTAGTGAAAGTCTTTTGGCGTGGCAGTTACGAGCACAGCATGTACCTGGAGCACCAGCCCTTCGGCCCCGACCGGATGGTGGAAGTCGGCGAAGAGGTCATGCAGGAGATCGCCAAGTGCGGCAATTGCGTGATCGTTGGCCGGGGCGCGCCATATTTTTTGCGGGAACGCCCAGACGTGTTTCACGTTTTCCTCTATGCACCGCGGGGCGATAAATTGCGCCGTCTTCAGGATTTGGGAAAGAGCCTGCATGATGCCGAAGACCTGGTGGATACCGTGGATCGTGAACGCATGCTCTTTATCAAACATTACTTCGGCGCCGACTGGCCGACGCGCTCGCTCTATCACATGATGATCAACACTGCCATCGGGGATGAAAACGTCATCGCTACCATTCTTACTACCATGCAGAGCCTCCAGGAATCACCTGTTTAAGCCTCAACCGTAAATTCACCCCAGAGACAATGACAAAAAGGAACAAGGCGACGAGGGAGGTGGGACTTTGCCGCCCAACGAGGTTCTCTGTGACTCGGTGTCTCTGTGGTGAACCGGTTTTCTCCGTGAGAAGATAGAAAAAGACAGATGATCCAGCTCAATTCAGCCGGAAAGCGGTACGGGAACAAACTCCTCTTCGAAGGCGCCGATCTCCTGATCACGCCAAAAGATCGTGTCGGCTTGGTTGGCGCCAACGGCACGGGAAAGTCCACGTTGCTGAAGATCCTCGCCGGTTCAGAAACACTGGACTACGGCAACGTCAACATGGCGAAAGGAATCAGCGCTGGATATCTTCCCCAAGATGGGCTCACTCTTTCAGGACAAACGGTCTTTGCCGAGTGCATGTCCGTGTTCTCCCGACTGCGCAACATGGAAGAGGAACTCGGACAGTTGACGACGCGAATGGCGGAACTCGATCACACTTCTACCGAATACGACCAGGTGGCCGATCGCTACCACCGTATTGAACACGAATTCCGCACCCATGACGGATATGCCATCGAGGCACAGGTTGGAACGGTCCTCGCAGGCTTAGGTTTTCGACCAGAGGACTGGCATCGTCAGACGGAAGAATTTTCCGGTGGCTGGCTCCTGCAGAAGCCCAATCTACTGCTGCTCGACGAACCGACCAACCATCTTGATTTGGAATCGCGGAACTGGCTAGAAGAATATTTGTCCAACTATCCGTTCGCGTTCTTGCTGATTTCGCACGACCGTTATTTTCTCGATGTCACGGTCAACCGGACCATCGAAATCTGGAACAAGAAAATCTGGGCCTACAGCGGCAATTACGAAAAATATCTCTCGCAGAAGACACAGCGGCAGGACCAACTCGAGGCCGCCTATCGCAACCAACGCGAACGCATCGAGCAATTAGAGGTTTTCATTAACCGCTTCCGCTATCAGGCGACGAAAGCCAAGCAAGTACAGAGCCGGATCAAAGAATTGGAGAAAATCGAGCGCATCGAGTTGCCAGAAGAGGAAAACACTATTCACTTTTCTTTCCCGCAGCCGAAACCGAGCGGCAGAATCGTGACTGAGGTCGCGGATGTCGCAAAGTCCTACGGCGAGAAAGAGGTTTTTCGCAATGTGAATTTCATGATCGAACGCGGCGACCGTATTGCTCTGGTGGGCGTGAACGGCGCAGGAAAATCCACGCTGATCAAGCTGCTCGCCGGAATCGAACCGCTGACGCAAGGCGAGTATCGCCTCGGGCATAACGTTCAGTTCGATTATTTTGCCCAAGATCAATACAAAGAACTGGATCAGGATACGCGCATAATTGACGACATTGGCCGGGTCTCGCCATCCTCGCGGGAGACCGATCTTCGCAACCTGCTCGGCTGTTTCCTGTTCTCCGGAGAAGAAGTATTCAAGCGCATTGGAGTGCTCTCCGGCGGTGAGCGCAACCGTTATGCCCTGCTTCGGATGTTGCTTCATCCTGCCAACTTCCTGCTGCTCGATGAGCCCACAAACCACCTCGACATGCGGGCCAAAGACGTTCTGCTGCATGCGCTAAGCGGCTATACCGGAACCGTGGTCTTCGTTTCCCACGACCGTTATTTCATCGACAAGCTGGCAACGCGCGTTTTTGAAATCGGCAGCGGTCGGGTGGACGTTTACCCCGGAAACTACGAAGATTTTTTGTGGCGCAAGCAGGGCGGAGCAGCGAAATTGCAAGAGCAGGTCGCGACTTCAGCCCAGGTTCCGCAACCCACGAACGGAAACCAAGCAACTCCCGCTGTTTCCGACAGCAAGTCGAAACGCCTGAATCCAATCAAGCGCAAGCAAATGCAGGACCGGGCTCAAGAGCTGGAAGAAACAATCTCTGCCTTGGAGAGTGCAATCGGGGCTTGCGAAAGCTCACTGCAAACTTTCGTCAGCGTGGAGGAAACTAGTCGTCTCACGCGAGAGCTTGACCAAAATCGGGCCACTTTGCAAGAGCGAATTGCCGAGTGGGAACAGATTGGGCAGGAGTTGAACACCGGCGCTTAACAAAGCGATTAACCGCAAAGAACGCTAAGGCCTCGCGAAGGCCGCAAAAAAGGCTTTTCTCTGCGAACTTTGCGCAGCCTTGGCGATCTTTGCCGTTAAAGGCTTTCTTCTTCAGACAGAATCACTTCCTTCGCTCTGGAGAAACTCAAGGAGTTCTTGGCCAAGGGCGAGCGTTATAATCCCAGCGTACTCGTCCTTCCGTAACCTGCCGTCCTTTCGTAACCCGTGCCATAGTCACTGTTACCCCAACATTTCGCCGCAACGCGCGGACAACAAAAGGAAGGCTCCCGATGCTGCACTCAACCGACAACGCTCCGAAAACGCAGTTCACACCATCAACCCTGAACCCTAACGCACCGGTAAAGACCGTCACTTCACCTATCGAGCAGGCCACCATTGGACGCACGCTCGTGATCAAGGGCGAGGTCAGCGGTAATGAGTCGCTCTACATAGACGGCAAGATCGAAGGCACGCTTACATTTAAAGATCACCGCGTGACCGTCGGCCGCAATGGCGTCGTCGCCGCCAACATTTCAGCGCGCGAAGTTGTCATCATGGGCAAGGTCACCGGCAACATCGAGTGCAGCGACCGCGTGGATATTCGCAGCGAAGGTTCGCTCACCGGTGATATCGTCAGCCAACGCATTAGTGTTGAAGATGGCGCACTGCTCCGCGGCAGCGTGCAGTTGACGCCTTCTGAGCAGAAACACGACAAGTCGTCAATACAGGAAATGCCAAAGACGATGGCAGCGGTTGCGGGAAAGCAGTAAGATCCGCATCCTGGTCCTCGATGATTGTCTCGTCTCGGCGACGCCTTCCGTCCGCCGCGCATGAAATGTCCAAGCCCGGCCACTGTGCCGGGCTTTCTTTATGCCTTTGCGATGGAAGCACGAACATCTCTTGCCGCGAGCACAGTGTTGCAATGGATTGCCACTGTGTCTTCCACATGCAATGCGTAGCCGCCTGCATAGGTGACCATTACAGGTATGCCCCGCGACTGTGCCACGCGAAACACAAGTTCGTCGCGTTTCTTCAATCCCTCCATTGTCAGGGCCAATCCGCCGAGTTGGTCTTCGCGATACGGATCCGCTCCTGCGATGTAGCAGATCAAGTCGGGCTCGAATTGGCGCAGGCCTGAGCTAAGGGCATTATCCAGCCACGCCAGGTAATCGTCATCGTCGATGCCGTCCGGCAAGTCCACATCAATGGACGATGGCGGCTTCAAAGGTGGGTAATTATTCTGCTGATGTAACGAGATGGTGAATACGTCACCAGCGTGCGCTCCGCGCATGAGCGGACGCCGGCCCAACACCGGCGGCGCACTCGATGGCAGCGGCTCACTGACGGTGCGCGTTCCCGCAAAGATGGCGGCGGTGCCATTGCCCTGGTGGACATCGCAATCCACCGTCATCGCAGTGCGAATCTTGTTGTCTCGCTGCATGCGCCGGATTGCGACCGCCACATCGTGGATCATGCAAAACCCTTCACCGTGATCGGGGAAGGCATGGTGGAAGCCTCCGCCGACGTTGATGGCGACTCCATCTTTCAAGGCGTTCTCCGCAGCGAGAATTGACCCGCCCGCTGACAGCCAGAAGGCGCTCACCAATTCAGGAGCATAGGGAATTTCCAGCTCTAACTCCTCTCTCGCGGAGAGCGTCCCAGTCTTGAGCTTCTCCACATATTGCGGTGTGTGCACCAGCAAGATGTCTTGATCAGTGGCAGGAATGGGAGTTAGAAAATCAGACGCATCGGCCACGCCGGTTTCGATCAATTGCGCATGCACGCGCCGGTACTTTTCCGCGGGGAAGACATGCTGACCGATTGGCAAATAGTAGCCATCGCTGTAGATGAGTTTGAATGGGAGGAGCATTGACATTGATCATATCCAAACGGATGTCATCCCGAGCGCGCCCCGGAGGCGCGCGAGTGACCATACCAGGCTTAAACGCGAGCACTGGTGTTCTGGAAACACACCGCTAATTGTGGCCGATTCTTGGCGTAGCCGTCATGCATCGAACCTACATGCTGACGTTAGGTCCCTCCCGCGCCTTCGGGGCGCGTTCGGGATGACATCATTCAAAAGGGTTCAGCGGGGGGGAAAGATTCACTTCTTGCGCATGACCGGAGCCGGCGGAAATGAGCGCCGTATGGGCACGATTGCGCCCTTGGACGGATCTGCCGCGACACTTGCTCTTGACATTACTTCCTGCTGAATTGCGGTCACGAAGTCCTGGATCTGCCGCTGCATCTCTTCCATACGCTCGCGCATTTGCAGAATGATCGCAATGCCGCTAATGTTCACGCCCAGGTCGCGCGCCAGGTTCAGAATAAATTCCAAGCGCTGCAGGTCTTCGTCGGTGTAGAGTCGGGTGTTGCCTTCGGTACGCGACGGCTTGAGCAGCCCTTCGCGTTCGTAGAGGCGCAGGGTTTGCGGATGAATCCCATACATCTCGGCCACGGCCGAGATCATGTACGCGCCTTTGGAGCGGCGTTTGGTCACAATCAGAGTCTAAAGCATAACCACAGAGGACACAGAGTTCCACAGAGGTTCCGATGCCTCTGTGCTCCTCTGTGTCCTCTGAGGTTGGGGTTCTTATGCAACCGGCTCGGGCTGCGCCCAGCCCGCCGGTTTGAAGGTCTGCTTCAGGACGTACACCAGCATTCCTGCCGCAATCGCGATCGCTCCCAGAGCAAACGAACTCATTCCCCACACCTGTTCGGTCTGGCTACGGACTAGGTCGAAGCCGAGCAGCAGAACGGGAGCAACGCCAACGGCGATAGCGCCAAACATTCCGCCCGGAACGCGAAACGGACGCTTCAGTTCTGGCTCGCGGATTCGAAGCACCACCAGCGCCAGGAATTCGAGCGTGAGGCTGGCGCCGTAAATAAGAATGTCAATGGTGACAAGCCGCTCGAAGCCAAGCCCCAGACAGCACGCCCAGCCGATTGCCAAAGCCATGATCGCGACCCAGGGCGCACGGCGGCGATTCAGCTTGCCGAAGATGCTGGGCAGCATGCCATCCTGCGCCATGGCGAGAGGTAAGCGGGAGTAGCTCATCACCAACGCGTTGAACATTCCAAAGGCGCTGACCATCCCTCCAACTACGAGCGCGATTCGAAGAAGTGGACCGCCAAGCAGGCCCGCAATATCGGCCCATGAGCCCGTTTCCCATGCGCCTGCGGGAAGCCGCGTCATCCAGACTGCCGCCACTGGCACGATGTAGCTCAACGCGACGATGACTACCGCGGCCAGCATGGCTCGTGGATAGGTCCGCTGCGGTCGCTCAACTTCCGTTGCGATGGTCGAGGCATTGTCCCAGCCCATGTAGTTCCACATGCAGATGAGCAGGCCACCGATCAAATCCACTTTGGAAGTAGTCGGAGCGGTCACCGCGTGAAACAATCCGCCATACTTCAGCGGCGAAAGAATCACAACCAGCGCGAACGGCGCAGAAAGAGCGAAGAACAACCAGAGCGAAGTTGTCGAGACCACCTTTACGCCCGCAATATTCAGCAGAGCGCAGACGATGACTACGGCCAAGCCGACCATCACTCCGCGATAATTCACCCCGAACCACGGAAATAGCCGCGTCAAGTATGCAACGAACAGAGTCGGGTAAATCGCCATGTCGAAGATTGAAGCTACCAGCGAGAGCCAGGCTTCCTGAAATCCCCAGAAGTTCCCCATGGCGCGGCGCACCCAGGCGTAGTAGCCGCCTTCGAATGGTAGGGCGCTCGAAAGCTCTCCGATCATGAAAGCTGTCGGCAGGCTCCAAAGCAGCGGGGTGAGCAGCAGAATGAGAATGGCGCGGCTGTATCCGGCGCCGTGGACAATGTCTTCGGTCCCGTAAGTCCCGCCCGAAACCATAAAGAAGGTGGCGGCAACCAAGGGCCACAGGGTGAGGCGGACGGATTTCTTTCTCTTGGGGGTGCGACTGGCGAGAGTTCCGGTTGAGAATTCCTGACGTGCAGCGCTAGCTGTTGCCAATTTCTATGGCTTCCTCCTTGAGCGAATCACTCTCAGCTACCCGGCTGGCGGGCCTCCCGGTGGTTAAATTCCGGGAATGAAGCTGAAGTTAGTTCGCACTTGAGATTACGGCAAATTCCACGTGATGCAAGAAGATTCTTGAATTTTTTCTTAGCAGGGATTCCAAGACATCGGATAGAATGCTTCCGCTTCCAGTGCTGGTTACCAACTTTAAATTGCGGGACCACTTGGTTGCGGAGGAGTCATGGTTACAGCTGCTTTGCCACAAAAGAATGCCGAAGGGATCAGAATAAGCCGTCGTTCCGACGATGTCTTTTTTTCAGGAATGGCGCTCCTGATCCTCGCAACGGTTCTGGTCGGATTTGCGCGTACTTATTTTTTGGCCGGCATCTTCCGCGCGCCGCTGCCGAGCGTGATCATTCACATTCATGGTGCGGTGTTTTTCTGCTGGATCCTTTTGCTGATCGCGCAGGTTTCGCTGGTTTCGGCTGGACGGGTTGATATTCATCGCCGCCTGGGGCTTATTGGCTTTGGATTGGCGTGTCTAATGGTCATAATGGGATTCTTGGCTGCGACCAACTCGCTCGCGCGAGGGTTTTCACCACCAGGTTCGGGCATTGATCCTAAGACGTTCTACGCCATTCCCCTCAGCGACATGCTGATGTTTTCGACGCTGATCTTTTTTGCGTACCGTGCCCGCTTCAATCCCTCAAGCCACAAGCGTCTGATCCTGATTGCCACCATCGCATTAATGGATGCCCCTACGGGCAGACCACCGTTTGCCGCGATCACCGGCCATCCCTACATGGACGGCGCTTTTGTCTGGCTATTTTTGTTGCTGGTCATTGCCTACGATCTGTGGTCCCTGCGAAAAGTGCATCGCGCCACAATCTGGGCTGGATTGTTTGTGATCATCGTCCAGCAGCTTCGGTTTCCCATAGGCATGACTGGCGCCTGGCACTCGTTGGCCGCATGGGTCCAGGGCATCGCGCAACGATAGAATTTTCGGGCTTAGTGGCCGCACGTGCGAACGCCAGCAAACCCGATGGAGGAACCCACGCGGAGCAGGCGGCGGCTGGGGTGCCTGGGTTGCCTCTGGCAGGTGGCGGTAATTCTCGCGATGGGTTTGGTCCTCGTGGTAGCAATGACAGGGGTTTTCTATCCCTGGGCCTTTTATCTTGGCGGCACATTCCACATTCTTCCCTATTGGCAAGGGTGGGGAAAGTTACATGCGAAAAGCGGAGACTATGTGTTGTTTGTCCGCTTTGAGCCGACCCCGCGCGGCAGTCGGATACTCCCTGCATCAAATCTCCGCGGCGTAGGCTATCTTTGCACGCCTCGTGGGGAACGATTTTACATGCACCTCGGTGGCAGCATGAGAGCACACTTGAACCTCTCGACTGACGGCGAGGCCATACATCTTTACATGGATAACTGGTCGCGATTTTATGGGCAGTTTATGGCAGAGCATCGGCCCAGCATCCAGTTGCGCGGTCACTGGCAGAATCCCAACCTGGCGATGGACGACACCGGCAGTATTTTCCGGGCATTTCTGCCGGATGGCACCGTGTACCGGGGCCACGATCCGAACCATCCCTACAATGGCGAGATTGTGCCGATTACTCTCCAGCAGGGCGCATATTCTGAGTTTGAGACCGCATGTGCGGCCGTGCAGCACTGAATTTACAATTAAAAAAGTTGCTGCGAAATGAAGACAGTCCAAGAAAACAAAGTGGTGCGTTGCGACTGGGCGAGGAACGATCTCGCCATTCTTTATCACGACCGCGAATGGGGCGTGCCGCAGCACGACGATCGCGTGTTGTTCGAATTCCTCGTCCTCGAGGGCGCGCAGGCCGGCCTCAGTTGGGACACTATTCTCAGAAAGCGCGAGAACTATCGCGCGGCGTTCAATAATTTCGAAGCAAAGAAGATTTCCCGCTATGACCAGCGAAAGATTGACTCGCTGATGCGCGACGAAGGCATCGTTCGCAATCGCTTGAAGATTTTGTCGGTAGTGAAGAACGCGAAGGCGTTCTTGGAACTGCAAGAAGAGTTTGGATCGTTTGACAACTACGTCTGGCAATTTGTCGGTGGCAAGCCACGTGTGAACGGATGGAAAGTTCTGAATCAGGTCCCGAGTCGCACGATCGAGTCGGACGCAATGAGCAAAGACCTGAAGAAGCGCGGGTTCACTTTCGTCGGCTCGACCATCTTCTACGCCTTCACGCAGGCGGTGGGGATGGTGAACGATCACCTGGTGACGTGCTTCCGTTATCGGAGGTCTAGCGGTGTGCGGTCGGGATCCACTGGCATAATTGTTGAGGAATGCTGAAGCTTACTTGGGCACGGGCGGCTGCCTGGCGCGTTCGGCGCCATCACCTTTATCAGCGCGCTCCCGCTGGCAGTATGTTCGCGGTCGCCGGTGGCATCTGCGGCCTGCATGCGCAGGTGATGTCCTCTGCCCTGTTAACGTTATGGGCCAGGGTAGAAGACCTGGACCGAACTGCGGTGCGGCGCGCACTGTGGGAAGACCGTACGCTGGTCAAAACTTGGGCGATGCGGGGCACGCTGCACTTACTCCCTGCCAGCGAGCTACCCCTTTGGCATGCCGCCCTGAGCATGAATCCGCGCTATCGGAGACCCGCATTGTGGCGCCGGTTCGGTCTCACCCTTGACGAACTCGACCATCTGACCCAAGCCATCGGAACCGCGCTTGACGGCTGCGTACTAACGCGTGAGGAATTGGCGCAAGCGGTAGCGCGGCTCACCGGGTCGGCCAAGTTCGGGATGAAGCTCGCAGCCGGGAGTTGGGGCACCATTCTAAAACCGGCGGCGTTAAGCGGTCGCCTGTGCTTCGGGCCGAGCGTCGGTCAGCGCGTCCGGTTCACGCGTCCGGATACCTGGATTGCGGCAGCGCCAACGGTCGCCGATCGACCCGGCGCTCCGCAAGCGGCGCAAGCCGAGGTCGTGCGCCGCTACTTGGCGGCGTATGGTCCGGCTACCTATCGCGATCTCGCGCGCTGGTGGGGTGGCGGCGGCATTTCCGGCGCTCGGCAATGGATCGCGGCGTTCGGCGAAGAGGTGTCTGCGGTCGAGCTGGATGGTGCACAGGCCTGGATGCTCACGGCCCACGCCCACGAGGCGCGCCAGCTTCCACCAATGCGGTCGGTCAGCCTGCTGCCCGCCTTCGATCACTATGTGGTCGCCGCGTCCCAACACGCCGAGCAACTGCTGCGAGGCAATTTGCGAAGCCGCGTGTATAGACCGCAAGGCTGGATTTCGCCTGTCCTACTGGTCAACGGCTTCATGCAGGGCGTCTGGCGCCACGAAGTCAAAGGCAGCCGCGTTGAAGTGGTTATCGAGCCGTTCGTCAAGGCGCCAGTGTGGGTGCGCCGCGCGGCGGGGGAAGAAGCCGAGCGCCTGGCGGCGTTTCTCGGCTGTGCCTTGACCCTCACCTGGAAGAGATGAGCGAGACGAGATGAGGCGATTGCTTAATATCCACGGATCTCAATGTCTCTTTGCAGATTCATCTTGCCCGCGTCTGATCCGTAATCCAGTTTACTTCCCAGGTCTTGCCCCCATCATCGGAGAATGACTGTTCAAAGTGGGCGGACTTCGGAGTGATGCCCGACCACACAAATCGAACCAGGATGGATCTGTCATGGGGACCAGACGGTTCTGTGTCGAAAAACTCGCCGCGTCCATTCTTGAATTCGCCAATCGTGGGTAGGCCTACGGTGCCGCCCTTATTGGTGGCCCAATACAAACTCCATTGGTGAGTTTGCGGATTGTATAAGCGTAGAGTTAGACCTTCGATGTGACCGCCAGTCGGGCTATCGGTCTCAAACTCCTCGATTTGGGACCGTCCGTCCCATACTTTTCGCGTAACGGACGTGCCATCAAACTCGACCCACGTGGTCGAACCGACCATGCGATCCTTGAGGCGCTTCAAGTGAATTTTCCAACTGCCTAATTCGAAATCAAAATCATGTTGGACGCCGTGTTCCGCAGGACTCTGTTGGAGACCCGTCGATGTACCTGATTCGTCCTTTACTCGCGTATCGGTTGCGATCCAGTTGACCTCCCAGGTCCTGCCTCCATCGTCAGAGAATGCTTGCTCAAAACGGCACGAATTCGGAGTTATGTCCGATATGACAAAACGAACGAAGATGGTCCGGCCATTCAGTGTTTCCTGGTCATAAAACTCGCCGCGCCCATCTTTGAACTCGCCAATCGTTGGCTGGGTCAGCGTGCCACCGCTGCTGCTGGCAAAATTGAGGCTCCACTGATGGGCCTGTGGATTGTATAGACGCAGGTTTAACCCCTCGAAGTGACCGTCCGGGCCATCGGCTTCGAGTTCCACCAGATTGGCTCGGCCGTCCCAAACTTTACGGACGACAGTGGTGCCCTCATACTCCACCCAGTTAGTAGAACCAGTAAGGGGATGCAGCAGGCGCCTGAGATGAGTGTTCCAAGTGCCAATCTCGAATTCGAAATCGTGCTGGCCATCGCGTTGTGTGACGGCTAGTTGAGATCCTGTTTTGTCTGAATTCTGCTGTGCAAGCCCCTTAAGGGGCTGCAGGACGAGAACCAAACTGCACACCGTCAGATACATCCGAACATGTTTGAGCGGGTTCATCATTCTTCCCTCTGAGCTCACGTCAATCTGGCTTAGGAGGACCGCTTACAAGCGGCATGGCCCAACCAAAATCTGGAAGAGTGGCAACGCAGGTGCGGATTTCCTACGTCGCCTCGACACTACTGGTTTATGTCCTGCTTGGCTTCTAGCCGTTTGACCAAACCATCCACGTAGCTCTTCTGATTATCTGGGGCCCCGGCCAGCGCGAGCTTCATTTCCTTTGCCGCGGCGTCAAATTTGCCCTGCGCGCAGTAAATCCGGGCCAAGCCCGAATGTACGAACCACTGGTCGGGATGTTTCTTCGCATTTTCACGGAAGATCGCAAATGCTTCCTCGTTACGTTTCTCGCCCTGCAACTGGCGAGCGAACAGGTGGATCTGGAATGGGTTGGCGAGATCCAGCGCCTTCTTCTGCGCCAGTGCGGCTTCGTCTTTGCGATTGAGCGCCGTCATGACCTTCGACTTCGTCAACTCATTGTCGTAGCGGTCCTCATTTTCGATGGATTTATTTGCATAGGTCAGCGCGTCGTCGAAAGCGACCTTTTCTGTAAGTAGATAATTCGCCGCGTCATCCCAGCTCATCCACGTGTATTGCGAAAGATTACGGAGCTGCTTCTTCAGGCTGGCCTGTACTACGTCGTGCACATCCACCGAAACTTTGAATGGGACCGCAACCTTCTCCCACTCCAGCTCCACCACCGCCGAATCCGGCTGCAACTGGTCGAAGTCGTACGTGAGGGCGTCATGCATATCCGCAGCCCTGGACTTTGCGGTTACGCGAAGCGCGTCTTCCGCCTGGTCGTAGGTGAAAGACCCCCAGGAGGTCGAGTTCTTCGAGAAAATAATCGTCCATTCATCGGCGTTCGGAATCATGTGCAATCCATACGTTCCCTTATCGAGCGGCTTGCCCTCGATCAGCACCGGATCGCTGAAGGTGATCGTGGTGTTAATGTTCGCGCCCGCGCGCCAAACCTTGCCGTACGGGACCAGGCCGTCCCAAATCTTGCGGTCTTTCACCAACGGCCGATGATAGTTGATCGTGATGTTGGTAATCCCAATTCTTTGGGAGATCTCTGCCCGCTGGCTCGGATCAGGCAGGTCGAGTACCAACGATTGCGCCGGACTTACGCCCGACATGGCTGCCATTACTAGGCAGAAACAAAATCCTCGCAAAGCGATTCTAATCATAGGGAAACGCCTCCTTTTACTCGAGAACCGCAATGGGAAATAAGGAGGATGACATGCAACGATCACTGTTGGTTGTTGGAGCGGCAACGGCGCTCATGGTCTCGTGGTCCATCGGGCCGGTGCAGGGACAGCAAGAAGAAGCGAACAAAGTCGTCTTTGCTTCGCCCGATCACGCGAAGTTCGCTGACACGAACCCCGGCGTCTCCATGGCCGCCATCTGGGGAGACGCGAATACGGGAGCGCATGGCACATACACTAAATTCGTTCCGGGATTCGACGCCGGCATGCACACCCACACAAACGATGTTTGGATAATCGTGGTGAAGGGAGCTTATTTGTACAAGGACGACGCCGGTGAGAAGCGTGTAGCGGCGGGGGATTTCATACGTGTTCCCGGAGGACACAAGCATTGGAGCGGTGGAGACAAGAAACTAGGCGCGCTGTTCTACGAAGAATCGTCCGGCAAATTTGATTTGGTTCCAGCAAAGTAGCACGCCCGATGCGATTAGTAGTTTTCTTCGAAGTCTCGGGAACTACCAATTCTCTTGAATTCAGGAAAGCCCCACTTCTCGCAGAAGACGCGAGAAAACCTGTCCTGAGCGCAGCCGAAGGATGGGCACCCTGGGCCGGAGATTTGGAGAAGTGGGCCACCGGCGTCAGGTTAAGATGGGACCCTCTGGAATGAGAAGGTCGGTCCATTCGGCGGTCAGCTATTTGCTGCTATTAGATGGAGAAATAACGCGGCCGTATTCGCTCGCATGCGCCAGCCGATCGAACATACGGTAGGCGTCGAGAGAGATTTTGCTGATTGCCTCTTCGCCGTCGCGCTCCCGGCGCAAATACGTGGTCATCACGCAAAAAATATAAGGACGGTTCTCGAGAAGCACGACTCCGGAATCATTGCGCACGCCCTCGAGTGATCCAGGTTTGTTGGCTATTTTGAGGTCCTCCGGCAGATCACGCGAAATCCACGAATCCATCTTTTTTGTGCTGAGGAGATGGAAGAAGTCGTCGGTCACCGGCTTATTCAGGACCTTGCCTCGATAAAGACTCTCCAGCAACATCATCATTTCGCCAGGGGTCGAGATGTTTTCCCGGCCCTCGCTGGCTGCCTTCAAGTCCATCATCTTGCGGCGCAAGCGCGTGTGTGTCAGCCCGAGCGAATCCAGCAGTGAATTTACGTTTTCCATGCCCACGCGATCAATCAGGATATTCGTTGCGCTGTTATCGCTAACGGCAACCACCATTGTCGCGAGATCGCCCAGGGTAATTTTTGTCACGCCGGGTGTCAGGCCGTTCATGATAGGGCTGTCTGGCACAAGGTCAGAGGTCTTGACGGTGTACACGTCTGTCGGCTTCAGCTTGCCTTGCTGAACTTGCCGATAGAGTTCCGCGAGGACGGCGATCTTGATTGAACTCGCCTGAGGGAAAACGTCATCTGCATGCAGCAGGTACTTCCTCCCGCTTACAAGGTCCTCGATCGCGACTCCCATCACGCCGTCAAGAGTGCGATCCACCTCGGCGATTGAACCTTCCAGCTTCTGCCACAGAACCTGCTGTTTGGCCGCGCCTGTATCAGGAGCGGTTTGCGCGAGAGCCGTACCAAGCAGAACGAGAGCAACGATGACACACCGCAAGGAGCACCCTCCGAAGACGTGAAATTATAGCGTGGCGCGTCTCTTGCGTTTAGGGTGGGCCCCCACGTCATGATACGTGTTCGGTTGTCAGGCTGTGCCGAAGGTTTGGTTCCAGGTCGCGCGGACTGTGCGCAGGAGTGACGGATAGACGACCAGCTTGCGGAACGGGTCGATCAGGGCCATATAAAACGGCGTGATGCGACCGACGTCGCGCACATAAACGCCGAAATAGAAGTGGTAGGCATCTGCCGTTTCGACGAGGGCGCTCAGCGCCGCGCCGTGGACGGTGCGGTTGATCACCTCGAGGAGTTGCTCGTTTTCGAAGCGGTACACGACGCGGAAGAGTCCCTCCCGCGTGCCCGCCGGCGCAAGGGACTTCGAGCGATCGGCGGTTGTCAGACGCGTTGTGAAGGTCTCCCACGCGGTTGAGGCGGGCTCACGATCCCAGCCAAGGAGCCGTCCGACGAAGAGACGGATGTTTAGGAGCGTGCGCACGACCGGCGAGTGTGTCAGCAGACTCCCCTTCCTGCTGCGATCATCTTCGCAACAATCGCAACCCACTTGCGATCGTGTGTTTGCCGTCCGCAAAAACTCATCCAGGGTGATGCCGGAGCGCGTCCGCGGCAGATCGATGGCCCACACGTCATGAAGCGGCACGCCGGCAAGAAAGTCGTGAACCCGCAGTGGCAGCCGTTCGAACTCTTGCGCCGAGATCTGTGGCATCCGGCCTCCTTCGTGGTCAATGAGTTCTATAAAAAGGGATGTCAAGAAAAAACTCCGCCCGCAGCCGGAGGCGAGATTTTTCTCGAGATCCAGCCCACTGTAATTTTGCTTCGCTAGAGAAGTTTGATTTGCCATTCTGGTGAGTGTCCTCTGGT
>WNGL01004270.1_pt1 | contig 17225 bp, 10 predicted proteins | sample 5400591 | NCBI WGS metagenome assembly WNGL01 (sample SAMN13153377, study PRJNA577476) | soil metagenome | isolation source: 80 cm soil or saprolite under Garry oak tree replicate 1 | place: USA:California | collected 2016-06-15
CGACCGGAGACTCCGTAGGCACGCTCCCCGACCGCCGGACCCGTGCGCCGCCCAGGGTCAGGAAGTTGAAGATCCAGCGGGCCATCCATTTCATGTAGACCGAGACGAGGTGGAAGCGTCGCTCCGGGTGGAGCCAATAATCGGGAAGGACGGCGAGGCGCAGCACGAGGCTGCCCGCCATGAACAGCGCCGCGACGCAGAGGAGCGAGAAGACGCTCCTGAGGCCGTTCAGCAGCTTGCTCATTGGGAGAGGATCCTACTGAGCGCGCGGCCTTCCGGCAAGGCTGGCCGGTGAACCGGAGGCCTCCTGATCCTCGGCCCGTCCCACGTTGACGAAGAGCGGCTCGGCGAGCGCCGCCTCGTACTGCTGCTCGCTGAGCCCGTCCACCGCGCGCAGCTTGGCGAGCAGGTTGTCCACCAGGGGCAGGAAGCCCGGCGAGGGCGTGCCCCCGGCGAGGGAACGCTGGTACTTCAGGGGCCCCGGGATGAGGGCCACCAGGAAGGCCATTTGTTTCGGGGTGAGGTCGCGCGGGTCCTTCGAGAAGTAGCGCCGGGACGCCGGCCGCAGACCGTAGAGGTCCGGCCCCCACTCGATGATGTTCAGGTAGATCTCGAGAATGCGCTCCTTGCCCAGGGTCGCCTCCAGCAGGAGGGCGAGCGACAGCTCCTGCAGCTTGCGGCCCAGCCGCCTCTCCCGGGACAGGAAGAGGTTCTTGGCGAGCTGCTGGGTGATCGTGGAGGCGCCGCGGGCGGGCCCGCCCCGCGTCCAGTTGGCAATCACGGCGGACGCGAGTTCCGAGAGGTCGATGCCCCGGTGATCGAAGAACGTCGCGTCCTCCCCCAGGAGCAGCGTTCGCACGAAGAGGGGGGGCACGTCGCGGAGGGCGACGAAGTCGGGGGAGGAGGGGGAGACCGCGATGGCCCGGCGCCCCCCGTCCGGCCCAAAGAGCTCGTGCACGAAGTCGTCCCGGAGCCTCTCGAGGGCGGGTATGGGGCGGTCCGGAGGCGTGAAGTCGAGCCGCTGCGCGACCACGAAAGACGTCGGGTCCTGGAGGCGCCCGCTCATTCGAGCGGAGAGCGAGGCGGAGCCGAGATCGGCCGCGTGGCCGTCGCTTCCGAGGGGGACGGTCAGGGCTCCCGGCTGGTCCACCCCGGCCGAGCCGAGCAGCCGCGCGAGGTCCACGCGCTCGACCTCGAGCGAGAGCTCGACCCGCGGGTCGCGGGGGACGTCGGCGAGGGCGAGCGAGCCCGACAGCACTGCCCCGGCCGCGGTCACCCGCCAGTGGGGAAGCTCGAGGACGCCCTCCGCGCGCCGCCAGCGGCCCCCGAGCCGCAGCGTGCCGTCGGTCGGAGGTCCAAGGGCCGGCGCCTCGCTCGCGCTCTCGGAGTCCCCGTTCGCCAGGGTGGCGACCCGGACCCCGCGGCCCTGGACGTCCATCTCGAACGTCCACGATCCCGGCGCGAGCCCGAGAGTGAGCGTGCCGTCGACGGTGCCCGCGTCGAGGCAGGGCACGCCGGCGTGCTCGAAGCTCAGCAGCCGGCTGGCCGGCAGGTTCGTGGCGTGGACCTCGGCGCGGCCCCCTTCGCCCGCGGGGAGCCAGGTGATGGAAAGCCCGGGCAGGGGCTCACCCAGCTCGGCGCGGTAGCCACCAGGGGGAACCGCCCCTACTTCCCAGCGCGTAGGAGTGGCCTCGAGCGCCAGCCCGCCGGGCGCGATCAGCCGGAGGTGCCCCAGGGCGAGGCGCGTCCGGGCGAGCAGCCCCTGGCCGCCGGGGCGCAGGGTCACCTCGATGGTGTCCAGGGCCAGCGACCACCACCCCGGCTTGCTCAGGCGGAGGCCCTTCAGGGCGAGGGGCGGCCAGACCCCCAGGTGCACGGCCTCGATTTCCGAAACGAAGCCACGCCGCGCGGCCTCGCGCTGGATGCGATCCCCGATCGCTCGCTCGAGGGGCGGGGCCCCGAGCCGCGCGGCTACGAGAGCGGCCAAGAGGGCGGCGAACCCCGCGGCCACGGCCCCGCGCATCCTCCGGCGGGTGAGAGTCACGGCGGGTAGGGTAACCGGGACCCGGCGCCGGTCGTGTAGAATCCCCCGGCGTTCCATTCTCCGGGGAGGGAGTCGTGGACAGGCTTCTGGCCGTGATCGAGGGCGCCGACCATCGGGAGGTCGGCGGGGCCCGCATCGACATCGTCCGCGTGGGGAACGGCCGGGTCGGCCGCGTCGTCTATCCGCCCGGCTTCCGCTGGTCGACGCACCTGAAGCCCGTGGTGGGCACGGACCTTTGCCGACACGCCCACATCGGTTTCCTGGCCCGCGGTCGCATCCAGGGCTCGTACCGCGACGGCTGCGCCTTCGACTTCGCGGCCCCGGCGGTCGTCAGCCTGGCTCCCGGCCACGACGCCTGGGTGGTCGGGGAGGAAGAGGCGGTGCTGATCCAGTTCGACGCCGAGGGCGCGACCGCCCGGCACTTCGGCCTCCCCGAGGAGCACCGCCACCACGCCTGACCGCACGCTCGGCCGCCGGCGCGGCGAGCCCGCTCCTTCAGCGGGGCGGGCTCAAGATCTTGACGCTGCGGTAGCAGACCTCGTCGCCGTGATCCTGCAGGAGGATGTGGCCCTTGATCCGGGCGCCGAAGCCGGCCACGCCCTTGAACTTGCTTCGGGCGATGGCGGCCTTGAGCTCCGGGCTGCCGAGCTCGTACTCCAGGACCCTTCGTCCGTTCAGCCAGTGCTCGACGTGGTCGCCCTTGACCAGGATGCGCGACTGGTTCCACTCGCCCACGGGGCGCAGGGGCTTGTCCCGGGCGGGCGGGAGGACGTCGTAGAGGGCGGCCGTCTGGCGGTGCGGCCCGATCCGGGCGTCGGGGTGCCGGCCGTCGTCGAGGACCTGGTATTCATGGGCGATCGGACCGTCGCGCCCCTCGGTCACGAAGTACTTCACGCCGCTGTTGCCACCCGGAGCGATGCGCCACTCGAAACGCAGGTCGAAATCGGAGAAGGTGTCGAGGGTCACGATGTCGCCGCCCCCGTGCGAGTCGCCCGTGCCGGTTGCCGTCTTCTCGAGGCAGCCGTCTCGAGCCGCCCACTTGTCGGTGGGGAAGTCGGCCTTCTTGAAGCCGCGCCAGCCGCTGGTGGTCTTGCCATCGAAGAGCAGCCGCCAGCCGGCCTTCTGCTCGTCGAGGGTGAGCTGGTTGGGCGAGGGGGAGCCCTGGGCCAGGAGTGCTTTGGCCATGAAGAGGATCTCCATCGTCATTTCGTCCTCCCTCGGGGGGCGGGAAGGCGGCCGCTTCCCGCGAAACGCGATTCTATCTTGTTCCTGACCATCGGCCTGCTCGTCCTGCCGGCGGGCGGGGCGCGCGCGGGCGTGGACTCCGCCGAGGTCGAGGTCCATGTTTCCGGGCCGCCGACCGCGTCCATGGCCGACCTCGTCGCGGAGCTGAGGCCCGTCGCGGGCCTCGCGGCGGGGTGGTCGGTCCCTGCGCGCCGGTCGGTCACGTGCTTCCCCGACGTGGCGGCCGGCCGGCACCGCCTCAGCGTTGCGGGAGCGGGCTGGGACACGGCGGCCACGGAGCTGACCGTCGACGTGGGCGAGCGGCTGCGGGTGGAGGTGATGCTGGAGCCGGCCGGAGGGACCACGCGCTCCCGAGTGGCCTCGGTCGAGCGCCAAGCCGCGGCTTCCGGCCAGGTGTTCGACGACGACCTGCTCCGCGACCTGCCCTCGGGACGCGACGTCTGGTCGCTGCTCGAGACCGCCGATGCGACGGCCATCCTCGATCGGATCGAGGGCGGGGGGCTGTACGCCGGCGAGCCAGGGCTGGTCGGCATCCACGGCAGCTCCTGGACGCAGGTGGGCTACCGCCTCGAGGGTCTCGACCTCACGGACCCGCAGGGCGCGGGCACCCCGCTCCTCTACCCCGACCTCGCCGGTCTCACGGCGTTCCGCGTGGCCTCCGCGGCCCTGCCGGTCGAGATCGGCCCCCCGGGGGCCAGCCTGGTCCTCGCGCCGCTGCGGCCAACCGGGGCCTGGCGGGGATCGGCTCAGGGCTATGGGGTGCCGGCGGGATGGCAGTCGAGCCCTTCCGGTCCGGCCCCCGCGATCGCGCGTCACGACGCTCTTTCCGGCGGCGAGCTGAACGTCGCCGGGCCCCTGGTTCCCGATCGCCTCGGCCTCGCGCTCACCGGCTCGCTCACCCGTTCGCGACGGATCGAGCGACTCGACCCGACGCCCCTCGAAGGCCGCACGGCCTCTGCGCTCGCTCACCTCGTGTGGGTCCCGACACCGCGCGACGAGCTGCGCCTCCTCCTGGGCGCCCAGGGCCGGGAGCGGCCAGACCCGGCGCGGGCGCGCCTCGGCGAGACGGCGCGGGAGAGCGACCGGGTGCTCGACGTCCGGTCCACCTGGGAGCGACGCGGGGAGACGAGCTTCGGGATGAGCGCCGGCTATGGGCGGGGCTCGTTCGCGCCCGACGGACGCGATCCCCTCGGCACTCCCGTCGAGCGATTGCGTGACGGGCCGGTGCCGTTGCTCTTTCCCGGGCGCGCCACGCGCGCCTCCGGCCAGGTCCAGGCCCACCTCGACCTGCGACCGCTCGTCCTCCGCGGCGGCTCCCACCTCGCGCGCTTCGGCCTGAGGGTGGACCGGCGGACCGCGGCCACGCGCCCGCCGGGGCCGGCGAGCCTCACTGCGGAGACCGTGGCCGGCTTGCCCGCCCGGGTCTGGAGCTACGGCTGGGCGGGACCTGAGTCACGGGCACGGGCCACCGACCTCGCGGCCTGGGCGGCGGACCACCTGCGCTACGGCCGCCTGGCGTTGGAGGCCGGGTTGCGGTTCGAGACCATGAAGGGCGCGAGCGCGACCGGTCCCGCCCGGATCGCCTGGACCTCGCTCTCGCCTCGCGCGCAGGGCCGACTGGCCCTCGTCGGCCCCGACCGGCTCACGATCATGGCGGCCTATGGCCGCTACCGTGACCGCCTCCCCCTGGATTGGCTCGCGGTCGGCGACCCCGCGGGCCCGCAGGGCCTGGTCTATCGGTGGGAGGACCGCAATGGCGACCGGCTCCTCGAGGCAGCGGAGACCGGACCCCTCGTGGCCCGCCTCGGCCCCGGCTCGTCGATCGCGGCCGTGGACCCGGGCCTGAAGCGCCCCTGGACCGAGGAGGTCCTGGTGGGCCTGGAGGGCCGCTGGGGCGAGATGTGGTCGGCGCACGTGCTCGCGCTGCACCGGCGCGAGCACGACCTCGTGGCCTCCGTCAACACCGGGTTGGGGCTCGCCGACTACGACGTGATCCTGGTCCCTGATCCCGGCGGCGACATCCTCGGACACGAGGACGACCAGCTCCTCCCCCTTTACGACCGGCGACCAGAGAGCTTCGGGCGCGACCGGTACCTCCTGACCAACCCCCCGGGCGAGAGCTCGCTCCACGAGGGGGTCGAGGTCGAGTTGACGAGGAGGCTCGGGGGGCGGTTCGGGCTGCGGCTGGGGGCCACGACCTTCCGTACGAACGGGCCGAATGCGAATCGCGGATTCCGCGCGGACGAGAACGACCAGGGCCTGCTCGGCGAGCGGCTCGAGTGGGCGAACGCGCAGACCTTCTCCCGCGGCCGCCTCTTCTTCGACCGGGCCTTCACGATAAAGCTGGCCGCGCTCTTTCGCGCCCCCGGCGACTGGCGCCTGGCGGCGGCCGTGCGCTACCAGGACGGGCAGCCCTTCGCCCGGGTGGTGGTGGCCTCCGACCTCCGGCAGGGGCCGGAAGCGGTGCAGGCCATTCCCAACGGGCGTGGGCGCTTCACCTACACCCTGACCGTGGACGCGCGCCTGGAGAAGGGCTTCCGCATCGGGCGCGGACGGCTGGCCGCGATCCTCGAGTCCTTCAACGTTCTCGGCATGGCCAACGAGATCGAGGAGGACGTCGTGTGGGGCCCGGGCTACCGCGCGGTCACCGCAGTGCAGCCGCCGCGAGCGTTCCGGCTGGGGCTGCGCCTGGATTTCTAGCGATCGCGTGTTAGGGTACTGGAAATGGACAGTTGGGCCGTCGTTTCCGAGGTGAGTCTGCACCCGCGTCCAGGGCGCTCGGCCCATCCCGCCGCGCTCCTGGCGCTGGGCCTCCTGAGCTCCGGCGCCGGCTGTAGCCGGGGACCGGCGGCGGGCGCCCAGGGTCCGGGCGGGATCCCGGTCAAGATCGAGGTGGCCCGGTCCGTCAGCGTCAACGACACCACGGAATACATCGCCACCCTGAAGTCCCGCGATTCGGCGGTGATCATGCCCCAGGTCGAGGGGCAGATCACGGAGATCCTCGTGCGCTCGGGCGACCGGGTGTCGGCCGGCCAGCCCCTCATGCAGATCGACCCCGCGAAGCAGCAGGCGACGGTGAAGAGCCAGGAGGACACGCGGGCCGCCCGGCTGGCCGGCCTGGAGTTCGCCAAGCAGCAATACGAGAGGGTGAACGGGCTTTTTGCCGCCGGGGTGACCAGCCGGCAGGACCTGGATCAGGCCAAGTCCGCGCTGGATGCGGTGCAGGCCGAGCTTCAATCGCTGGACGCGCAGGTGCGCGAGCAGGAGGTCCAGCTTCACTACTACCGCGTGGTCGCCCCGACGGGGGGGATCGTCGGCGACGTCCCGGTGCGGGTGGGCGACCGGGTGACCGTGTCCACGACCCTCACCACCGTGGACCAGCCCGGGGGCCTGGAAGCCTACGTCTATGTTCCGGTGGAGCGAGCGCCCCGGCTCCGCAGGGGCATGGCGGTCGAGATCCTGGATAGCACCGACCAGGTCCTGGCCGACAGCCGCGTCAGCTTCATCTCGCCGCAGGTGGACAACCAGACCCAGACGGTGCTCGTGAAGGCCAGGATCGAGAACCGCAAGGGCAGCCTGCGGACCTCGCAGTTCATCCGGGCCCGGATCGTCTGGGGAACCCACGAGGGTCCCGTGGTCCCGGTGCTGGCCGTATCGAGGATCAGCGGCCAGTACTTCGCCTTCGTGGCGGAAGAGAAGAACGGCGCGCTGGTGGCGCGGCAGAAACCGCTCCGGGTGGGCGAGATGACCGGCAATGGCTACGTGGTGCGGGAGGGCATCAAGCCGGGGGACCGGGTCATTGTTTCCGGAACGCAGTTCCTCGTGGACGGCGCCCCTGTGACCCCGCAGAGCTAGCGGGAACCGTGTTCGTCGACTTCTTCATCCGGCGGCCCATCTTCGCGACGGTTTGCGCGCTCCTGATCATCCTCGCGGGGGCGGCCGCCATTCCCACCCTTCCCATCGCCCAGTTCCCGAGCCTCGCCCCCCCGCAGGTGGTCGTGCAGTGCTTCTACACCGGGGCCAGCGCGCAGGCGGTGGAGACCGCGGTCACCATCCCCCTCGAGCAGCAGATCAACGGCGCCGAGGGAATGAAGTACCTGTCCTCCACCAGCGGGAACGACGGCACCAGCATGATCACGGCAACCTTCGACCTGAACCGTGACCCCGACCTCGCCGCGGTGGACGTCCAGAACCGCGTGAACATCGCCCAGGGAGGCCTCCCCAACGAGGTCAAGCAGACCGGGATCATCGTCCTCAAGACCTCCAGCAACTTCGTGTTCGGGGCCGCCGTCTACTCGGAGGACGGACGCTACGACACGCAGTTCATGAGCAACTACATCGACGTGTACGTGAGGAACGCGCTGAAGCGGGTGAAGGGCGTGGCGGACGTCTTCATCTTCGGCGAGCGCCGGTACTCGATGCGGCTCTGGCTGGATCCGGTACGCATGGCGAGCCGCAAGCTCACCGCCTCCGACGTGGTGAGCGCGCTGCGCGAGCAGAACGTGCAGGTGGCGGCGGGACAGGTGGGCCAGCCTCCGGCCCCTCCGGGACAGGCCTTCCAGATCAGCGTGCGCGCGGTGGGCCGCCTCACCGAGCCCTCCGAGTTCGAGAGCATCATCCTCAAGACGGGCGAGGACGGGACCCTGGTGCGCCTGCGGGACGTGGGCCGGGCCGAGCTGGGCGCGGCCGACTACAGCTCCGACCTGCAGTTTGGCGGCCACGACGCGGTGGGGATCGCCATCACCCAGCTCTCCAACGCCAACGCGCTGGAGGTGGACCGGAACGCGGTGGCCGAGCTGGACCGGCTCTCCAAGCGCTTCCCTCCCGGCATGAAGCATTCCGTCGCGTTCGACACCACGGAGGTGGTCAGCGAGTCCATCCGCGACGTCCTGATCACCCTGGCCCAGGCCATCGCCCTCGTGATCCTGGTGATCTTCGTCTTCCTGGAGGACTGGCGCAGCACCCTGATCCCCGCGGCGACCATCCCCGTCTCTCTCATCGGGACCTTCGCTTTCGTGAAGCTCCTGGGGTTCTCGATCAACACCCTGACCCTCTTCGGCATCACCCTGGCCACGGGGCTCGTGGTGGACGACGCGATCGTGGTGATCGAGAACATCGCGCGGCACCTCAGCGAGGGGCAGCGGGATCCCATCAAGGCCTCCTCGGCGGCCATGAAGGAAGTGACGGGCGCGGTGATCGCGACCTCGCTGGTTCTGGTGGCGGTGTTCGTGCCGGTAGCCCTGTTCCCGGGGACCACGGGCATCCTCTTCCGGCAGTTCGCGCTCACCATCGCCTTCTCGATCTCCATCTCCGCGTTCAACGCGCTCACCCTGACCCCGGCCCTCTCCGCCATCCTCCTGGGTCGCCAAGCCGGGGAGAAGGGCTGGTTCTTCAGCCGGGTGGACCGTACCATCAAGCGCTTCACGGAGGGATACGCCCTCGCCGTGCGCCGCTTCCTGGGCTACCGGCGTCTGGCGGTGGCGCTGTTCCTGGCCGGGCTCGGCCTGACCCATCTCGTCTACCAGAACGTGCCCCGGGGCTTCGTGCCCGACGAGGACCAGGGTTGGGGCATGGTGGTCATCCAGTCACCGGAAGGGGCCTCCCTGGACTACACGAAGAGGATCGGGCAGCAGGTGCACGCGGTCCTGGAGAAGGTGCCGGAGATGGACACGGTGTTCGCGGTCAGCGGGTTCAGCTTCGGGGGGACAGCCCCCAACCGCGGGATGGTCTTCTTCGGGCTGAAGCCCTACTCGCAGCGCCGGGGCAACGAGCATTCGGCCCAGGCGGTGCTCGACCGGTTGCGCGGGCCCTTGATGGGGATCACGGGAGCGCTCGTGGTTCCCTTCCAGCCCCCCGCCGTGCAGGGGCTGGGGGACTTCGGCGGCTTCCAGTACGTCCTGCAGGACCAGGCCGGCCACACCCTGGAGGAGCTGGCCCGGATCACCCAGGACCTGGTGCGGCAGGGCAACGCCACCAAGGGCCTGACCGGGCTCTTCAGCAGCTACACCGCCAACGACCCGCAACTCGTGGTCACCCTCGACCGCGAGAAGGCCAAGGCGGTGCGGGTTCCGCTGCAGCAGATCACGGACACCCTCCAGGTGTACATGGGCTCGGCCTACGTCAACGACTTCGACTTCAACAACCGCTCCTACCGCGTCTACGTCCAGGCGGACCAGCAGTTCCGCTCCGCGCCCCGGGACATGCGCCAGTTCTACGTGCGCTCCGACACCGGGATGATGATCCCGCTCGACAACCTCGTACGCCTGGCCGAGGCCGCGACCCCGCCGGTGATCAGCCACTACAACCTCTTCCGCTCGGCCCTGATCAACGGATCTGCCGCCCCCGGCCGCAGCTCCGGGGACGCCATCGAAGCCATGGAGGCGCTGAGTGCCAAGGCCCTGCCCCAGGGCTTCGGCTACGACTGGACGGGGCTGTCCCTGGAAGAGCTGGAATCGGCCGGCACCTCGGTGCTCCTGTTCGGCCTGGGCACCCTGGTGGTCTACCTCACCCTCTCGGCGCAGTACGAGAGCTTCGTGCTCCCGTTCATCGTGCTCCTGGCCGTGCCCATGGCGCTCCTGGGCGCGGTGGGAGGGCAGTGGCTCCGGGGCCTGCAGAACGACGTCTATTGCCAGATCGGGCTGGTGATGCTGGTCGGCCTCGCCAGCAAGAACGCGATCCTGATCGTGGAGTTCGCGGAGCAGTTGCGGGAGCGAGGGCTCTCCATCGTGGAGGCGGCGGTGGAGGCGGCCCGCATCCGGCTTCGTCCCATCCTGATGACGTCCTTCGCCTTCATCCTGGGCGTGGTGCCGCTGGTGCTGGCCCACGGGGCCGGGCAGGCGGGGCGGCACTCCGTGGGCACCACGGTGTTCGGGGGGATGATCGCCGCCACCCTGCTCAACCTGTTCTTCATCCCGGTGTTGTACCTGGTGATCGAAGGAGCCCGGGAGAAGGGGGGCGCGAAGACGACCCGCTAGGAGCCGGCCTTCGAGCCCTCGGTCTGCACGCGTCCCGTTTCGCTGAGGCGGGCCTTCCGCGCCCGCAGGAAATCCTGGACGAGCACGCCGATCGACGCCGACATGATGGAGCCAAAGATCGTCATCAGGACGGAGACCGCGTACTTGAACCACGAAGGGGAGGCGCCGGCCGGTTCCGCGGCGCCCGCTCCGCCGCCGGCGCCTCGCCAGGCGAGGGACAGGTCGCGTCCTGAGTCGACGTTCAGGGTGGATTCCTTCCCTCGACTGAAGTCTCCCGGGATGCTCCGGGTGTGGTCGTAGCCCGGCGCGCGCAGGCGCACCTCCACGAGGTGCCGGCCCGAGCCGACGGGAAGGGTCCGGGCGTAGGTCCCCTCGGTCTTCTCGAGAACGCCGAACCTCTTCCGGACGGTCCCCGTCACGGTGTCCGTGTGGACGACCTCGCGATCGATCGAGACCGTGAGGTCCGCGCTTCGAAAATCGTGGCGGCACACGAGCTTGAGGGTCGCGGAGGGCAGGGACAGGAGCGCGGAGATGCCCAGCAGGACCACCGCCAGGAATGCGAGGCCAAGGGCGAACCGGGCTTTCGGTGACAAGAGGGAAATGGCGTTCGACAGGAGCGCCCGGGCGCCGGCCAGCCACCCGCGGAGGCCGACGAGCCTCCGATCACGATCCGATTGTCCAGCCGGATTGGCTTCGCCCGCCACGCTCCACCCATTGTACTGCCATGGCGCTTGCCCTTGACGCACGCCGGGCCGGGCCCTAGAGTCCCGACACCGGCCGAACATGTTCGAGCGCTACACGGAACGGGCACGTCGGGTCATCGTCTTCGCGCGCTACGAGGCCTCCGTCTTCGGCAGCTCGTCGATCGACACCCAGCACCTGCTTCTGGGCCTGCTGCGGGAGGGCGGGGGCGTCACGGGCCAGATCCTCGCCCGGGGCCAGGTCAGCCATGAAGGGGTGCGAAAGGAGGTCGAGGCCCGAGGGGCGCCCCCCGGGCCGACGCCGACGTCGGTCGACATCCCTCTCGCGCCAGAAGCCCTGCGCACGCTCCAGCACGCGGCCGAGGAGGCCCGGCGGATGAACACGCCTTACATCGGCACGGAGCACCTGCTCCTGGGGTTGCTCCACGAGCAGGAGGGTCTGGCCGCCGGAATCCTGGGAGCGAAGGGCCTGCGTCTCGAGGACCTGCGGGAGGAGGTGCGCCTGCTGTCGCAGGCGAGGGAGGGTCCAGCGCGGCCCCGGGAGGCATTCCCCAAGCTCGCGGATTTCCTGGCGGGGCTCGACGAGAGGAGGGCCGCCTACCACGTCGCGGCCTTTCGCCGGGAAGCCATCCGGGTGGAGGTGGCGGTCCCCGAAGAGCGGTGGGTCGCGACCTTCTTCGCGGACGGGCGCGTCGCGGTCGAGGTGTTCGAGGCTTCGGGGAGCGTCCAGGACGAGGCCGCCCTGGCTCGCCTGCTCGACCGGCTCGGGCCCCCGAGGCCCGCGGAGGGTTGACGACCATGGGTCTCGGGCCGTTCGTGGAGGCCCACGGCCGGGCGCTGCTCCTGGTCGTCCTCAGCTTCTGCGTGGCCGGCGTCATCTTCGCCTTCCAGCTGCCCGTCGCCATCTTCCCGCAGACCGATTTCCCGCGGATCGTGATCCTGGTGGACAACGGGATCGCCCCCGTGGACATCCAGGCCCTCACGGTGACCCGTCCCATCGAGGAGGCGATCCGGCTCGTGCCGGGCATCACCAACGTCCGCTCCGTGAGCGCCCGCGGCTCGACCGAGATCAGCGTGTTCTTCCGCTGGGACGTGGACATCCTGAACGCCCTGCACCTGGTCCAGGGACGCATCGCGCAGATCACCCCTTCCCTGCCGCCCGGGATGCGCTTCTACATCAACCGCCTGACCTTCTCCGTGTTCCCGATGATCGGCTTCAGCATCACCTCGCCCACGCGGAGCCCGGCCGATCTCTGGGAGCTCGCCTACTACAACCTGGCCCCGCGCCTCTACCGCCTGCCGGGCGTGGCCGAGACGCGCATCGTGGGCGGCCGGGCTCCCGAGTACCACGTGCTGGTGGAGCCCCAGAAGCTCAACGCCTACAACCTGCCCTTGACCAAGGTCGTGGAGGCGATCCGGAACACCAACAAGATCGAAGCTGCGGGCATGGTGCAGGAGAACTACCACCTGTACCTCACCACGGTGACGGGCCTCATGCGCCGCCCGGAGGACGTCGAGAACGCGGTGGTGGACGTGGTGCGCGGGACCCCGGTCCTGGTCCGGGACCTGGCGCGGGTGGTGAAGGGCGAGCGCCCGGTCTACAACATCGTGACCGCCAACGGTCGTCCCGCGGTGCTGGTGAACGTGCTCCAGCAGCCCGACGGGAACGCGGTCCAGATCGCGGACGACGTCAACCGGGAGCTTGGGGAGATCCGCAGGAGCCTGCCCCCCGACATCGAGCTGGCTACCTTCTACGACCAGTCCATCCTGGTGCGCGACTCCATCTCCAGCGTGACCGAGAGCATCGTGATCGGTCTCGTCCTTTCCATTGCCGTCCTGGTCGGCTTCCTGAAGAGCTGGCGCACGACCGTGGTGGCGGCGCTCGTGATCCCGATCTCGACCCTGGTGGCCATCGTCTTCATGAAGCTCTTCAACATGAGCTTCAACATCATGACCCTGGGCGGCATCGCCGCTTCCGTCGGGGTGGTGATCGACGACGCGATCGTCATGGTCGAGAACATCGCGGTGCACCTCTCGATGGGCCAGACCCCCCGGGAGGCCGCCCGGAGCGCGATCCAGGAGCTGACCCCCGCCCTCATCGGCTCCACCCTCAGCCCCATCATGGTCTTCGTGCCCCTGATCTTCCTGGGCGGCATCACGGCGGTGTTCTTCCGGGCCCTCGCCCTGGCCCTGGTCACGGCGCTCCTGGCCTCGCTCTTCCTCGCCCTCTTCTTCACCCCCGTGCTGGCCGGCTTCATCCTGCGGCCCCGGGTGGGCCCGGGCTCGACCGACCTCGAGGAGGCCGAACGCGCGGACCAGGGGCGCTGGCTGCGCGGGTTGACCGCCCGCTACGAATCCTCCCTGCACTGGTGCCTGGGACACGCGCGGGCGGTGCTGGCGGCATCGGTGCTGATCGTCGTGGCGTCGGTGGGCATCTACTTCCGGCTCGGGAGCGGGTTCCTGCCCCCGACCGACGAGGGCGCCTTCGTCCTCGACTACGTGATGCCGGCGGGCACCTCCCTGGCGGAGACGCACCGGGTCCTGAGCCACCTCGAGCGCTTCCTGCTGGAGACGCCGGAGGTCGAGAGCTACTCCCTGCGGCTCGGGGCTCGGCTGGCCCTGGCCATCGCGGAGCCCAACACGGGAGACTTCCTGGTCAAGCTGAGGCGCACCCGCAAGCGCTCCCTGGAGGAGGTGACGAGCGACCTGCGGCGCCGGATCAAGGAGGCGGAGCCCGTCATCGAGGTGGAGTTTCCGCACATCCTGGAGGACCTGATCGGGGACCTCGCGTGGTCGCCCCAGCCCATCGAGATCAAGGTCTACCACGATGACCCCGCGGTCTTCACGGCGGTGGCGCACGAGATCGAGGAGTGGCTGCCCAAGGTGAGGGGGGTCGTGGACGTGGTCAACCGCAACGTGGTGATCGGCCCCGCCGTCAACTTCCGCGTGGATCCGCAGAAGGCCAGGCGGGCCGGCTTCCAGGTGGGGGACGTGGCCGCCATCGAGGCCGCGATCCTCGACGGCGACGTGGCCGCGAACGTGATCCGCGGCGCCCGCCTGATCGGGGTGCGGGTCCGCTATCCCGCGGAGCGGCGGACGACCATCGAACAGCTCCGGTCGCTGCTCCTCACTTCCCCGAGCGGGGTGACCCTGCCCCTGGCGAGCATCGCGGACATCGAGGTGGAGGAAGGGCAAGCCGAGATCCACCGCGAGAACCTGCGCCCCCTGGCGACCGTCACCGCCCAGCTCTCCGGCCGCGACCTCGGCTCGGCCATGGCGGAGATCCGGCAGCGGCTGCCCAGGGAGGTGGCGATCGTGCCCCCGACCGAGATCGAGTTCGGCGGGCTATACCAGATCCAGCGCGAGTCGTTCCGGGGGCTGACCCAGGTCCTCCTGATGTCGATCCTGCTCATCTTCATCATCCTGGTCTTCGAGTTCCGCTCGTTCTCGCATCCCATCGCGATCCTGGTGGCCACGATCCTGTGCGGCTTCGGCGCCCTGCTGGCGTTGTACGTAAGCGGCTCGACCCTCAACGTCTCGTCCTTCATGGGCGCGATCATGGTGGTGGGCATCGTGCACAAGAACGGGATCCTCATGCTCGACTCGGAGAAGTACTTCTCGGCCCAGGGCCATCCCTTGCGGGAGGCCATCTTCCACGCCGGCCGGCGCCGGCTGCGGCCGATCCTCATGACCGCCCTCGCCACCATGGTGGGCATGCTGCCCCTGGCGTTGGGGGTGGGCTCCGGCGCCCAGATGCTCCAGCCCCTCGCGATCGCCGTCATCGGCGGGGTCGCGGTCTCCATGGTCTTGTCCCTCCTGATCACGCCCGTGCTCTTCTGCCTGCTGCGCGAGCGCGGGCTCTAGGCTCCAGAGAGCTATGATCTGCCTAGCGCCGTCCCTTCAAGGAGGTGCCGTGAGGGCCCAGGAGCGGTGGGCGGCAGTCCGTCGCGCGGGGCTGGTGGTCGGATGGCTGACGACCCTCTGCAGTCCGGCGTCAGCGCTCCCCGGAGCCCAATCGCCATCGCCCGCCCAGCCGGCTTCGAGCGGGACCTTCACCCAGGCACAGGCGTCGAGGGGCAAGACCATTTACGCCCAGTCGTGTGCGTCCTGCCACGGCGCCGCGCTCATTGGCGGGTCGGCCCCTGCTCTCACCGGGCGGGAGTTCCAGGTGAGCTGGAGCCACCCCCGGCTCACGCTGGACGACATCTTCTTCATCCAGCGGACGACCATGCCGCCGCGGGCTTCGGCCACGGTCTCGCCCGACGACCACGCGGCGGTGTTCGCGTATCTCCTACAGGTGAACGGCTACCCAGCAGGGACAACCCCGTTGTCGGCGGGCGCGCCGGAGCTCGCGCGTCCGCCGCGCTGGACGGCCGCGGTCCACGCGGGCTCCGGGACCGCCGCCGGTGGCCCCACCGCCCCACCCGACTTCGTCGAAGGCGACAAGGGCGCCGCCCCCGCGTCAAACGGTCCCGATCAGGCCGCCCTCAACGCTGCCTTCGGCTCGACCGACTGGCTGCACTACACCCACGACTACTCGGGCACCCGCTTCTCACCCCTGGACCAGATCAACGCGGCCAACGCCTTCCGGCTCGTCCCCGCCTGCATGTTCCAGGTCGGAGAGACGGACAGCTTCCAGACGGGTCCCCTCGTCCACGCGGGCACCCTGTACTTCACGACCTCGAAGAGCACGATCGCGCTGGACGCCGCCACGTGCCGGACGAAGTGGCGCTACACGTGGCAGCCTCGCGGCGAGACCGTGTGGGAGCGGAACCGCGGGGTCGCGATCAAGGACGGCCGCCTCGTGCGCGGGACCTCCGACGGCTACCTCCTCGCCCTGAGCGCGGACAAAGGCGGCCTGCTCTGGGCGCGCCGGGTCGCGAAGTCCGAGGAGGGCGAGACGTTCACCATGGCCCCACTCGTCTACGAAGACCTGGTGCTGATCGGCCCCGCGGGAAGCGAGAACAACATCCAGGGCTGGGTGGGCGCCTTCCGGCTGGCCGACGGCTCGCCCGTGTGGCGGTTCAACACGGTTCCCAAGCCGGGCGAGCCGGGCTACGAAACGTGGCAGAACCCGAAGGGCATCCCGATGGGGGGCGGCGCCGTGTGGACGTCCTTCTCGCTCGACCCTGAGACGGGCGACCTACACGTGCCTGTCACCAACCCGGCGCCCGACTTGCCCGTCCACCTCCGGAAGGGGGACAACCTCTACACGAACTCCATCGTCTGCCTCGACGTGCGCACCGGGAAGCGGCGGTGGCACCGCTCGCTCGTGCCCAAAGACTCGCACGACTGGGACCTGAGCCACGCGAGCCCTCTCATCCGCACGAGCGTCAACGGCTCCCACCGCCGCCTGGTGGTGACGGCCGGCAAGGACGGTCTGCTCCGCACCCTGGACCGTGAGACGCACGAGGTGCTGTACGAGACACCAGTCACGACCCGCGAGAACGCGACCGCGCCCATCACCACCACGCCCAGCCGCGTCTGCCCGGGCGTCTTCGGCGGAGTCGAGTGGAGCGACCCCGCGTACCACCCGGGCACGAACTTCCTCTACGTTCCCGCGGTGGACTGGTGCACCACCTTCGCGGCCTTCGAGGAGACCCGCTACATCCCCGGCAGGGTCTACTTCGGAGGAACCGCCGACCTCGATCCGCCGGAGAAGTCGCAGGGCTGGGTTACCGCGATCGACGCCTCTACCGGCGCCGTGAAGTGGAAGTACCGCTCGCCGCGCCCGATGTTGGCCTCCGTCACGGCTACGGCCGGGAACCTGCTCCTGACCGGCGAGCTGACCGGCGACTTCCTGGCCCTCGACGCGCGGACCGGCGACGTGCTGTACCGCTTCAACACCGGCGGCTCGATGGGAGGCGGCATCGTCACCTACGCGGCGGGCGGCACGCAGTACATCGCGGCCGCCTCCGGGAGCCCGTCGAACCTCTGGGTCGCCAAGTTCAGCGCGGGCGCCCCGACCATCGTGGTATTCAAGCTCCCGTAGATCGGCTCCACACCGCGCGAGTAGGATAGGCCATCTCGGCCTCGCGGTCTGCCCTCTTGGATTCGCGGTGAAGGCCTACATCAGCGATCATTCCGAGGCGAGTTCTCGCACGGCATCTGTCCCGACTGCATGGAGCGCTTCCGCAGGGAGCAGCAGTTGTAACCCATCCCGCGCAACCCGGCGGCCACGATGATCAGCGGATGCCGGCGAGGCGCTCCCGGGCCTGCTGGGCGTAGTGCGCGTCCTCCACGGCATACTCGGGCCGGGGG
>WNGL01007896.1_pt1 | contig 17224 bp, 15 predicted proteins | sample 5400591 | NCBI WGS metagenome assembly WNGL01 (sample SAMN13153377, study PRJNA577476) | soil metagenome | isolation source: 80 cm soil or saprolite under Garry oak tree replicate 1 | place: USA:California | collected 2016-06-15
TTCGTCTTTGCGCCGCAATGCTTCGCGCAATGCCTTATTCTCTTGTCGGACCTGTTCGAGTTCTTCCTGCTCTGTCATACTGGTACTTTACCAAATTGGGCAGTCATCCTGCAAATGCGTCGCCCTACTGAATGGTTACGGCCTTTTAGAGACAGGTACTTAACGCCTGACCTACGTTTTCCAAGACATCTCGTGGTCGATGCTGGCCACGGCCTTCAGTGGACACGTCTACCAGAAGACAGTAAAGAGCAACTGTATCACTTTCTATTCCATTTGCGCGTCACGATGAGCTACTTAGCAGCTCACCCGATAGGCAAGAAGACGAGTCAAACTCCGGCAGATATAGCCCACGAGATCGTGCAACTGGCTCCTAGATATGCCTTTGTACGCTCTGGTAACGAGGTCGCCAGAATATATACTGCCGATTCGCTTCCGGCTATGGACGAGTACACAGTGCTTGGTAACTACTCGCTGATCAAGGTGCAAACCAGGGAGAAGTATTGTCGGCAGGTACAGGTTGATACAGGCAATACTGTCAGTATTAAACCACCTAACGAACCGACAGTGCGCAGATGGGAGGAGGTGTAGTTATGGCCAAACGACCAAAGCAGCCATTTAACGGCATCACCCCCGCATATGACGTACTGCTTCGCGGCTCTTTAGATATGCCGATAGGTCTGTATCACTTGCATATAGCAACGGCAGAGCAGTTATGCCGCCTGCATTACAAGATGGGTTCTTTTAAGTACGTTCGGGAATTACTGCGCGTCCTATGCGAACATCACTATGTGCAGTTCGATGCCATGCCTATTAAGTCTACGAAGGCCACCCGTTCGCCGTATTTCTACGCTCTAGACAAGTTAGGCGTGGAGTATCTACAAGCCGCTGGCTTGGATGTCAATACGTCGTTTCGAGCTACCAAGGAGATAGATAAAGCGTACTTGTTTGCTAAGCACACGCTGGAGCTAAACGACATTATCATCTCGGCGGCACTCCTGAAGCGGTCACATAAAACTGTCTGGCTAGAGGAGTTTCGCCACGAGCGTGAACTAAAACGGCGGCCATACAAGATCAAGTGGCACGGAGGCGGGTATAATCTTATACCTGACTCTTTTCTGATCTTCCGTATGGTCATCCCTGACGGCAGACAACGGCGTCTCCCGATTGTAGTTGAACACGACAGGGGTAGCGAGGAACAGCAGTACTTCCGCCGTCGTATACGGGCATACCTGACCATGCTTCGCAACGAGGGGTATAAGGAACTGTTCAGCGTGGGTGGTATCACCATCGCGTTTACGACATCGGCAGGCGTGGAACGCTTGAAGAAGATGCGCGAGTGGACACGCCTAGAGCTTGAGGAAACAGGCGAGATGCAGTTTAAAGACCTGTTTTACTTCACGCTGCTAGAGCGTCCTACTGACCCGGATCAGCCACCTATTGACCCTGTTCAGATCTGGGTTAATACAACGTGGTTGCCGCTCTATGAGAATATCGCTGTAGCGCTGTTGGGGGTATAGAGGTGGAAACAATTGAAAAGAAGGAGGAAATATTATATAACAGGTATGAGAACATGTGTATCGCTCTGTACTCGTACCGTTCAGGCCATCTAGAGTTTACTGAGTTACTAGAAAAGTTTGAGGAGATTGTCAATAGTAGTCCTTCTCAAGCCCAACCAAGTAACACGTCTGACAAACAACAATCAGACTAAACTAAAGTTGTGCATCACAATAGCCAGTCCCTCATCCGACTGGCTATTGCTGCTGGAAAGGGAAAATGTGACATTCACAGGTATCCGACCCTCGCCGGAGGGCCTGCATGAGGTCACACGCAAGATACGCCCCGATTGGGACCTCTCAGCACCGGGGTTGCGCGAGAACTGGGAGGGTGACAAGAAATTGCATTAAAAAATAGCCCATGATAGTGCAAAAGAAGATGCTTTTCGGAGTGATTGGAATAGAGCACGTGGTGGTGACTGTTATGGTAGGAGTAATAGGTTAGCAGTCACCAAAGGGAGAATAACTATGCGTGCTGATATTGTTCCGGGAGCGAAGTTTCCAGATTATGAGTTGACCGATCATACTAAAACGCGACGCCGTTTGAGCGAACTGCAGGGGATTGACCCGATGATTCTCATCCTCTCGCGCGGACACTACTGCCCAAAGGATCATCAACAACACCTTGAGTTGGCGGCTTTCTATCCCAAAATTGCGGTTGCCTACACAAAGATTGTGACTATTTCGACGGATAATATTCTGGAGTCAAACGAATTTCGTGATGCCGTTGGGGCGCAATGGCCCTTTCTTTCGGATTCTGGGCGTAAGGTACAGCAAGACCTGGATATTCAAGAATATACGGACCCTTTCCATAACCCGATGATTCCTCACACGTTCGTGCTTGAGCCGGGGTTGGTCATTTACAAAATCTATAATGGCTACTGGTTCTGGGGTAGGCCGTCACCTGAAGACCTTCGTAAGGATCTGCGCGAGGTCACGCGCAAGATCCGACCAGATTGGGACCTCTCGGCACCAGGACTACGAGAGAACTGGGAAGGGGATAAGAAATTACATTACCCTTACAAAGAGCGGAAGTAATTAATCGATAGAGGAGTTTCTATGGCAATTTCAGCAGCATCTTCCTGGTTGAAGAATCCTGGCACATCGGCCCGCTACCGCTTATTCTGTTTCCCGTACGCGGGAGGTGGTGCGTCAGCGTATCATACCTGGCAGGTTAGCTTCTCATCGGAAATAGAGATCTGCCCTGTTCAGCTTCCCGGTCGTGAAAACCGCATCACGGAGGGGTCTTTTGACGAACTGCCTCTTCTCGTGCAAGCTATAGCAGACGCTGTGCTTCCATACCTGGAGATACCATTCGCTTTCTTTGGTCACAGTATGGGAACCCTGATTAGTTTTGAACTTGCCCGTCAACTGCGCAGGCAAAACGCTCCTACTCCTGTCCACCTGTTTGTTGCGGGACACCGTGCTCCCCAACTGCCGGACCCGGATCCACCTACCTACCATTTGCCTGAAGCTGATTTTGTGGACTCGCTGCGCCGTTTTAATGGCACACCTGAGACCGTGCTCATGAATGCCGAGTTGATGCAGTTGATGCTGCCCGCCCTGCGCGCCGATATGACCATCAGTGAGACCTATACGTATACACCAGAGGAACCTCTCGACTGTTCTATCTCTGCCTTCTGCGGTATGCAAGATAGCGAGGCAAGTTACGATTCTATGCTAGCCTGGCGAGAACAGACGCGTGGCTCCTTCAGGATTCGCTTGCTGCCCGGTGACCATTTCTTCCTGCGCACCTATCAATCCCTTTTGTTGCAGGCTATTTCTCAGGATATAACAAAGTTTCTGAGTTCATCAACTGCTAAATAGTAACTGATCGTCAAGCAGAAGGAGACATGACTTTGACGCAAGAAAACCCGATTGTGATCGAAGACCGTGAAGAGTTAATCTTCATTCTCTCTGAAGCAGCGGCGCTCGAGCATATGATCATGTGCCAATATTTGTATGCAGCCTTTAGTTTGAAGCGTGACGTGAGCGAAGGTATCACGGCAGAGCAGCTTGAGGCCATCAAACGCTGGGAGCGGGTCGTTTCTCATGTTGCCACTCAGGAGATGCTTCACCTCGCCCTGGTGAACAACCTGCTCTCCGCGATTGGCGCATCCCCATACTTTAGTCGTCCCAACTTTCCACAAAAGTCAAGATACTATCCGCCAGGCGTCCGACTTGCACTTCTCCCCTTCGGGCAGGATGCGCTGCAGCACTTTCTCTTTCTTGAACGGCCAGAAGGGATGGAGTTGGAGGACGCACCTGAATTAGAGGTGCTGGCTACTCCCAAACCCAGCATTCCGCTCAAACTCGACGATGACCAGATTGTACCCCTGGAGCAGGACTTTGCGACGGTGGGCCATCTCTACCGGGGCATTGAGCAAGGATTCCGGTATCTGGTTGAGAAGTACGGCCAGGAGCAGGTTTTCGTCGGCCCACGCCGAGCGCAGGCCACCCAGGAGTATTTTGGCTGGCCCGAACTGGTAGCGGTCACCGATCTCGCTTCGGCAGTCCAAGCCATCGAGACTATCATCGAGCAAGGAGAGGGAGCACAGGGTGATTGGAGCAAGGCACATTACGGCAAATTCCTCCAAATTATGCAAGAATACCAGCAACTCAAGCAGCAGGACCCCAATTTTGAGCCAGCGCGTCCGGTACTACCCGCATACGTCCGCCCACCAAGCGATACGAGCGAATATAGCCTCATCAAATATCCTTTGACGGCCGCTATCTCTGAACTCTTCAATGCCAGCTACGAAGTGTTGCTCCAGATGCTTATCCGCTATTTTATTCATGGTCTGGAGACGGAAGACCAGTTGAGGACGCTGAGCAGCACTGCCGTGGATATGATGTTTGTGGCTATCAAACCTCTGGGTGAATTGCTCACAACCTTGCCGGTCGGTCCCAAATATCCCGGAAAGATGGCCGGAGCGAGTTTTGAGATCTACCGGACAGGCTACGTGTTGCCGCATCGTCGTGCTGCCTGGATAATCCTTCGCGAGCGACTGCTTGAAATAGCAACTTTTTGTGGAAAATTGTGTACACAGCAGTCGGCCCCAAAGGGATTACTGGCAGTTCAAGAGAATTTGCTGAAGCTTGTGTCAAACCTCGAGATCCATGTCAACACAAATCAAGCATGATACATTGATGTCCCTTCACTCTGCAATACCAATAGAAGCGATTGTTTGTGGACGCCCAGCTTCGATCACGCAAATTTCGCAATACATTCTGAGATTTTGCACCATCATATAAAAATTTGCGTTATATTTCGTGCCCCCATGGCGACTAGATGCTATCATTACCTATGAGGGAAGAGTCATGGAAAAACACATCCTGGAGGTAACAGGCAACTTTGTGTCGCAAGATGAACGGGCGCGACTGGTACGGCTCTGCGCTGTCATTACGGGTAATGCTGATGTTGCCGAAGATCTGGCGCAAGAGACGCTCTTAGAAGCATGGCGTCATGAAGATACACTGCGTGACCCTGAACGTTACAGCCAGTGGCTCTCTGGCATTGCACGTAATGTCTGCTTGCGCTGGATGCGTAAACGTAGCCGCGATTCAGCTCATCTACTCGAATTGTACCAGGAACAAGAGAGCCGAAACACTCACATTGACCATCTCGAAAACGTCCTTGTTGATGATTTCGACATAGAGGTCGAACTTGAGCGTAAAGAGCTTGTCGAGCTACTGGACCGCGCAATGGCTCTCTTACCAGTAGAGACACGGGCCGTACTCATCAAACGCTACGTGGAAGACTCGCCACTCAGCGAGGTCGCAGCACAATTCGGCACCAGTACCAGTGCTATAGCCATGCGCTTACAACGTGGCAAACTGGCTCTACGACACTTGCTTACGACCACTATGCAGCAAGAACTTGCCCCCTATTCGACACACGCATCCACCGCTGACAACTGGGAAGAGACACCTCTCTGGTGCCACATCTGTGGTCGGCATCGTCTGTTAGGAAAACGCAATCCAGACATAGGCGAACTGCTACTCACATGCCCTGCCTGTGACGTTTGGAGCGTGAATCATCTCCCCATCTTACACGGGGTGAAGGGGTACAAACCGCTGTACACACGCCTCGTGGCCTGGTGCAACGACTACTACCAGACCGGCCTGGCCAATGGCACTATCCCTTGTGCAAAATGCGGTCGCATGCTGCCTGTAAACATCTGTTTCCTCGAAGAGATACCCGCATGGGCCTTGCAGAAAGGGATGGTACCAGCCTGGTACCGCGATACACCTGATCGTCTTGTGAGTACCACCTGTCCAGCTTGCCACTCAGCATGTAACACGCCACTGGACAGCCTTGTTTTAGGATTGCCGGAAGGCCGTGAGTTCTTGCGGAGCTACCCGCGTATATGCACACTTCCCTATCAACACGTGGAAGCGGATGGACGTGAGGCTATCGTGACCCGTTTTGAGAGCGTCACCGACCATGCAACATTCACCGTCGTCTCTGATTATGACACCTACCAGGTTCTACGCGTCTACCAGGAGTAGGCCGTATGAATAGCGCAGAGAAGACAGGGGCGAAACAACTTCCCATATACGCATTTCTTACTGGCAGTGGTATCTCATACACAGGCGATGTGCTCACGCTGCTCGCTATTCCCTGGTTCGTGCTGCAAACAACGGGCAGCATCGAACAAACCGGCATTACCGCCTTTTTCTCAACACTACCCACGGCCATCTCGGCCTTTTTCGGCAGCTCCATCGTTGACCGCCTTGGCTACAAGCGTACGAGCGTTATTGGCGATATTGCCAGTGCGATAACGGTTGCCCTCATCCCTTTTCTCTACAGCTCTATTGGGCTTGCCTTCTGGCAACTCCTGGCACTGGTATTCCTCGGTGGCCTGCTCAAATCCCCTGGTGTCACTGCTCGCAGCTCTATGGTACCTGATCTTGCAGCAATGGCAAAGATGCCTTTGGAGCGAGCCAACGCCTACTCCGATGGTATGTACCGCATATCAGGTCTCATCGGAGCACCACTCGCTGGGAGCTTAATTGCCATCATCGGCACAAGCAACCTGCTCTGGCTCGATGCAACCTCCTTTATCATTTCTGCTGCACTTATTGGCCTTGCAGTTCCACCAACGCTGCCTCTAATCCAGGTCGAAGAGGCAAAGAACTCCCTTTCGCGATTGTGGGAGGGTTTGCACTTCATACAACGCGATGCACTCATACTGTCAATCGTGGTAACGGTGATGATTACCAACCTGATTGACGGTGCTCTCATGTCTGTAGTAGAGCCAGCCTATATCAAGCATGTGTTCCATAGCGCACTCCCCCTTGGTCTCCTCATTGCCGCCTTTGGTGGTGCAACGTTTGTTGGGACGCTTATCTTTGGAGCGATTGGCCACCGTCTCCCGAGACGTCTGACCCTCGGGGTTGGGTTCACCATCGCAGGCGCCATACGCTTCTGGATACTGCTCGTGCCAATACTCCCTTTGCTTATTGTCGTACAAGCCCTTGCCGGTCTCGCTGGCGGCGGAATCAACCCGCTCATCCGTACCACCATGCAAGAACGCGTACCCGCTGAGATGCGAGCCAGAGTCTTCGGCACGACCTCCGCAGGAGTGCTTATTGGTGTCCCTCTTGGAACGTTTGTGAGTGGCTACATGGCAACATGGATAGGATTAGAATACACGCTGTTGCTGATGGGAGCCCTATACTTCTTAACGACAGCATCGCTGCTCGTAAATCCTGCGCTGAGTAAGATGTAAGCTCGCTCTCCAGGCGCACAGAGCAACCACCTTACGAAGTCACGAGAACAAACTCATCTGCATAGCGGGTCTATGACCATCCAGCAGGATATAAGGCGCGGCTTGTTCTGGCGCATGAATGTTTAATTTTCGCAGGTGCGCGAGTTCGGTGATTCGACCAAGGCGCCGCGCACGTACAATGGCGTCGGCACCGACTGGGCCAATACCGGGAACACGCAATAATTGCTCGCGACTCGCCGTCATAATTTCGACAGGCGCAGAGCGCAGATGCCTCTCGGCCCATGCCCGCTTCGGATCAGTAGCAGGCAAATTTTCAAAGGGAGTTTGAATAACAGGACTGAAGCCAGAATAATACGCGCGTGTCAACCCATAGTCTCGATAGAGCCGGTTGCTGAGCGAGAGTAATTCCTGGTCGGTATCACCCACCGCTCCTACGACAAACTGTGTCACGGTACCCGCAAGCTTTTCATATGGATGCGTGCGGCGTATCTGTTCTGCTAATTGTAGCACACTCAGGAGTTCACGCTGAAAATCTTTCTTTGGTGCCAATGCATCCAATCGCTCCTGCGTGGGTCCTTCCAGGTTCACCGAGACCCGATCTGCCAGTTGCATCAGGCGGTACAACTGCTCGTACTCTATCCCGGGCATCACCTTGAGGAGAGTCTGGACACAATTTCATCTTTATCAGGAGGTCATTTCCGTCTCGATACTAGTATACTACCATATCAAGAGCGAAGAAAAAGATAGTGCGGTAAAGTGTCCCCCGTTGCATAGACAATGGGGGACACCAGCGGGTCATCTCCTGAAGATGCGGGAAGTGTGTTCATCCCATGCTGTTTCAACAACGGTTGATATCCAAAAATTGATGCGTGAACTCCGCATACTGCTTAAAAAATTCAAGTGCTAAAGAGTTGCTAGACCTATGATGTATGAATGGTAAATTAGAGGCTTATGCCTTGGCTGTCAAGAAGCAGTAATATTGAAGCAAAGTCACTCATAACTCTTGCCACGGAACTTATCCCCTGAACCATTCCATCGGCAAAAGCTTGATCGAGTCGCAGCGTAGCATACTCCAACACACGTAAATCTTCTGGATCGCGATATGCTGCCAACTTGCCAGTTACAAGAAACTGATGCTTGATCCGATTAAACACATCGACTGAGAGTCTATCCCGCCGAATTTCTTCAATTGGAGGAACAAAACCCAGGATGATTGCAAGACCGCTCTGTGGCTCAACCAGGGGTATCTCATCTCCCTTAATCACCTGTGCATCCTTGCGCTGCGCACGATAGTGTTGTGCAACCTGGTAGAGATAGGTCGGTATTTCTCGATAGTAGGACTCCAGTTGAATAAGCACATCTTGAGGAAGCGCACTGCCTAGCTGCGTTACAGGAGGGAGATTGAGCAAGACATCTAGAGTGACCTCTGCATGGTTAGGAGCATAACTATCTAGGATTTCCTGAAAAAATGAGGCTGCTTCCCGTGTTTCACTTGCAACATACTTCTCAAAAATCCCTTTTCCCTTGGACGCCCTATATTTGATTGCCGAACCGAATGTTCCCAAATCTTCATATCCAGATAGCAGTTCGCCATAGACCTTTGCGATCATAACAGCCTGAACATTTCCCAAGTTATTTTGAACAAACTCATCAAGAAGTGGCTCCGGTACGTTCGCCTGCACGCCGTCATAGAAGCGAAGATACTTCATTGTAGATCGTGTGATGAGTTGGGGGTCGGCAGCATTCCTGAGTAGAGCAAAGACAGTAGCAAGGCGATTTAAACAAATAAAGTCTTTCATGTCTAAAAGGAAGGCACGATCTCGTTGGTTCATCTCTTCTGATTTTCCCTTCTCAGATACTCTCCCAGATATCAGTTAACAAGCAAGACGATCATCTATGAGGAAGGTAACACAGTCATTCAAGAGAGGGAAAGGTATGAAGTGGTCGCAAAGTTCCTAGAATAAGTCCATTTGTACAACTGGTCTATGACCGCCTAAGAGGATATACGGAGATGCTTGCTCAGGCGCACGAATACCTAGTTTCTGTAGGTCAGTAAGAGAGGTCAATTTCCCATAGCGTCGTGCCTTAAGAATTGCCTCTGCTGAGACAGGCCCAATACCCGGGATGCGGAGCAGTTGGTCACGACTTGCCCTCATGATTTCAAGAGGGGCTTCCCGTAGATATTGTTCTGCCCAGGCACGCTTCGGGTCAAGTGCAAGGTCCATATTCCCATCTGTCAAAAAGGGCAAGTCCTCCACTTTCCAGCCATAATCGCGCAGTAAAAAACTAGCTTGATACAACCGATGCTCACGGAGAGGATCAGTAGGTGGCAAATTTTCAAAGGGAGTCTGGATGACGGGACTAAAGCCAGAATAATAGGCGCGGGTGAGGCCCATCTCACCGTACAAGCGCGAACTCAGTGTGAGCAACTCCTGGTCAGTGTCACCAACCGCCCCCACCACAAACTGTGTTACCGTTCCTGCAAGCTTTTCACCCGGATGTGTGCGACGTATTTCTTGTGCCCAACGCAACATCGTGAGTAAATCATGCTCAAAATCTTTTTTAGGAGCCAGTGCATTCAAACGCTCCTGTGTCGGTCCTTCCAGATTCACAGAAACACGATCCGCCAGTTGCATCAAGCGATAGAGCTGGTCATATTCAATCGCAGGCATTACTTTGAGATGAAGGTACCCACGATACCCATATCGCCTGCGAACAATTTCAGCCGTGTCAATGATCTTGTCCTGCGTCGTCACGCCGCCTTTGATAATGCCAGACGACAGGAACATGCCCTCTACCTTGCCAGCACGTTGGAGTGTATCAAAGCCACCAGCCAACTCATCTGGCGTGAACGTAAGACGCTTCATCTTGCTGCGCCCGGCACGGAAGGGACAATAGAAACAGTTTTTTTCGCAGGCCGTCGTCGCCATAGCCTTAAGGATAGGAAATTTCCCCTTTGGGGTTGATACATGCGTAATGCACTCGGCAAGACTTCGCGACTGATAAGCACCACGACGTTCCTGCTGCGGTTTGTCACCGGCAGGCTCAAAGCTTGTCACATCCCCCACCAGGGCAAGTTTGGTCATCGTGTCAGGAAGCGTTTGTACTAACATATCTTATAGTATGCAGAACTTGTGTTCTATTTGTCAAGGCTATAATATGAGAGTTGCACAGCCCGCCCCATAGAGCCCCTTCCGATGACGCATACCTAACCACGTCGTAAGAACATCCATACCCTTATGATTAGGACAACCCTTCTTCATCCCTCACGCTCAAATGTGACCCTGACTGTCCCGTGAGAAGAGTCACGACACAACTTGATCTTCATCCGGCGGACGTTCCCCTCCCGTTACTAGCATACCACCTCACGAGCGAAGCTAAAACCATGCGTGTATAAGCGGGACAGGTTCAAACTTTTGTGGCAGGGCGTATTGGGCTCATCTTGGGAAAAGTGAGACTGCTTGCTTGCGATCGAGAAGAGAATCAGCAAAGGGAGAAAGAGGTTAGATCAACGAGCGCTCTAAGTGGGTCTCACTGGTTTGTTGTCTATTCTTCCCCAACGATTTGATCTAAAGCGAATAGAAGTGCATCAATTACATCATCAGCCTCTTCACTTCTGGAACTGGTGATTACCCATAAAAACGCAAGGCTACGTGAGTTAGGTCTGCTGGACGAATTTGCGCCATATCCCAGAGTTCAAGCTCTAGCCTGGTCAGCAAAACTGCTGCCAGACTCTACCTTTTCTCTCATCCAACGCAATACATACCCTGCCACCTTTCGCTCGCTCTACCTGGCTCAGAAGCGCTGAGAGAGCCTGCATGCCATGGCGGAGACTTTGGCTACCCTCCCTTTGGATTTGCTGAGGGCAGATCAAATCTGTGCTCCCTGTGCAAGGGGAGCAAGTGGTCAAAGACCTTGATGATCCATTCCTCTTTACACAACCTTCTTGACAGACTCTTTTGGGGTGGTACCCTTTCTAGAGGCTTTCTTGCAAGTTAGGCATTTCTACTTAATTATTTCTACTGTTATGTATATGATGATTTTTCAGTTATAATTTATCTGGAAGCCACGGAGTTCTCTGCGACTCCTTTCCTCTTCATGCTGACTCGATTCTTCTGAGCGATTTTTGCATGGTTGGGATGAGAGTGGAATTGATACCCACCGCCTAAGAAATGCGCCATCCGGTCTTGTCACTGCCTTCTCACACCCGTAGTGTCCCCACTGATAGCAGATGAGGAGTAAAAATTCGGTTAAACTCCAAACTTAAGAAAGGGGAGCTTTGATTATGACGATCTAAAGAGTTGTCTGGCTTCACAGGAGTAAAGTGCTTGATGGAGAAGCAGGTTCCTCGGTAAATAGAGCCAACACGCAACAGTGGGATTGGTTGTAAACGTCAAGGGGATAGTGAGCCATCCGCTGTTGCAAAACTGAGCTACCGCCTAATGGCAGAAATCATTGACTTTCTGGTGTGCATCGTTTATACTGAACCCCGTAGCTGGTGTCCCCGATGACCCGTCATTGAGTGTAGCAAGCAGAGGGATGCTCCACACGGAAGGAGAACAGACCATGGCAATTCAGAGTCAGGTCACCATGCTTCTTAACCAGGGCGTGCTGGCATGGAATGACTGGAGGTTTGCGAATCCAGATGTATTCATCGACCTCAGCGGTGCCGATCTCAAGGGTGTCGACGTCAACCTCAGCGGTGTCGATCTCACCAATGCCAATCTCAGTCGTGTCGACCTAAGTGGTGCTAACCTCACCAATGCCTTGCTCGGCGGTGCCACCCTTACCGGTGCCACCCTCAGCCATGCCACCATCAAAGATGCCACCCTCCCCAATGCCAATTTCAGCCGTGCTGACCTGAGTGGTGCCGACCTGAGCCGAGGCCGATCTTTGATGGTGGACTTCGGCCATGCCACTCTCACCGATGCCACCCTAAGCGGCAGCCTCATGGATGCCAATTTCAGCCGTGCCGACCTGAGCGCTGCCACCCTTCTTGGCGACCTCACCCATGCCAATCTCAGCCGTGCCATCCTCAGGGGTGCTACCCTCAGCGATGCCGACCTGGGCGCTGCCACCCTCACTTGCGCTGACCTGACCCATGCCAATCTCAGCGATGCCAACCTGAGCGGCGCCGACCTGACCCATGCCACCGGGACGACTCCTGAGCAATTAGCGCAAGCCCGCTCTCTGCAGAAGCAGGAGGTGACCCATTCCAACAGAGCGTCGAGGATAGATGGAATTCGTTAAGCATTTTTACTTCGCTCGATATTTTTGAGAGTTTTTCAGTAGAAATGCTCACTTCTTTCGCTTGACAATAATACAAGCATAGGTTATTCTTCTATGAGGGACAATAGAACAGAATCGATTTTTTTCTTAGGGCAATCTCAAGAAAGATGATCGGGAACGTGCAATACTGATCAGCATGAGACAGCTCATTTTCGTCCACCCCACAACGAGAAAGAATATCGGCTGATCGAATCAGGGCTACGTTCCTCGGATGCCTTTGTTACCCGCGATGCGCTCGGGTCTTGTTGCTTTCTTAACGTAACTTCAGAGGGACAGATCATTGAGGAGAGGCCAAATGTCCTATGCAGAGGCATTCGCAGAAGCTATGGCGGGTACAAGCAAACTGACAAGAAGGATGAAACGGCTTGTGGTGCTCATCAACGTAATGCAACTCGCTCATTGTCATTTCGTTGCGCAATCCGTGGCTCTGACACAGATTTGGTAATAAACACATCAATAGGATGACAGCCGGCGTTCATCTGTGCTCAAAAATTTGGAGTGGCGAAAAAGATAAGCGCATCCTTCACCAAATCTGTGCAAGAGCCGGGCGAGACCTGGGCGCTCTACCAGCACGTTCTTAACTGGCAAGCTCTCTGTCGCTGCAAAAGCAGGGAAGAAATGGAGACAGAAAGGAAAAAGCTATGGTTTATATGGCCTGGACGGCATCGCAAATGGTAGACAACGATTTCATCTGGTGGTCACGTTTCGTCGGCGACACCTGGTCCCCTCAGAGGCCTTTTCCAGAGGGACATAGCAGTTCCAGCCCCGCTTTAGTGAACTGGTTCGGGACACTATACATGGCCTGGAAAGGGATAGACAACGAGAAGCTCTGGTGGTCACGTTTCGACGGCAAAGCTTGGTCACCGGCAACATCTCTCCTCGATGGACAAAGTAGCACCAGCCCGGCTTTAGCGGCCAATCGGCTCGGACTATACATGGCCTGGAAAGGGCGAGACGACAATTACATGTGGTGGTCGAGTTTCGTCGGCGACACCTGGTCCTCTCCAGCGTCTCTCACCGACAGGCAAAGCAGCACCGGTCCTGCTTTAGCAGGCAGCGGTGGTCACCTTTCCATGGCCTGGAAAGGGGCAGACGACGAGAAGCTCTGGTGGTCGAGTTTCGACGGCGGCACCTGGTCCTCTCCAGCGTCTCTCACCGACAGGCAAAGCAGCACCCGTCCTGCTTTAGCAAGCAACTCTAGTGGACTGCATATGGCCTGGACGGCGCCGAAAATGGGAGATAGCAATTACATTTGGTGGTCGAGTTTCGACTGGGGGTCGAGTCTCGAAGGCGGCACCTGGTCCTCTCCAGTGTCTCTTACCGACAGACAAAGCAGCACCAGCCCTGCTTTAGCCTCTGATAATGATCAGCTTTCCATGGCCTGGAAAGGGACAGACGACGAGAAGCTCTGGTGGTCACGTTTCGACGGCAAAACCTGGTCGCCTCCAGCATCTCTCGTCGATGGACGAAGTAGCAACGGCCCTGCGTTAGGTTAATATCGGCCGGGGTGCACACAAATAGAGGTATGAATACGGAGGCTTCTTCGTTGAATCCCAAAACCGACCTGAGAATGTCGCGCATCCCTGACGGCAGAAATCATGTTAACGTTCAGTGAAAATGTCACATTGTGACTTGAGAAGGAGAACAGACCATGGCAATTCAGAGTCAGGTCACCATGCTTCTTAACCAGGGCGTGCTGGCATGGAATGACTGGAGGTTTGCGAATCCAAGTGTATTCATCGACCTGAGCGGTGCCGACCTCCACGGTGCCCACCTCACCCTAGCCGACCTGAACGGTGCCAATCTCAGTCGTGCCGACCTCCGCCGTGCTAACCTCACCAATGCCTTGCTCGGCGGTGCCACCCTTACTGGTGCCACCCTCAGCCATGCCACCATCAAAGATGCCACCCTCCCCAATGCCAATTTCAGCCGTGCTGACCTGAGCGGTGCCGACCTGAGCCGAGGCAGGCTTGAAATGGTGGACTTCAGCCATGCCACCCTCACCGATGCTACCGTTAGTGGCACCCTCATGGATGCCAATTTCAGCGGTGCCGACCTGAGCGCTGCCACCCTGGGTGGCACCCTCACCCATGCCAATCTCAGCCGTGCCATCCTCAGGGGTGCTACCCTCAGCGGTGCCGACCTGGGCGCTGCCACCCTCACTTGCGCTGACCTGACCCATGCCAATCTCAGCGATGCCAACCTGAGCGGCGCCGACCTGACCCATGCCACCGGGACGACTCCTGAGCAATTAGCGCAAGCCCGCTCTCTGCAGTCGCCTTTTTTGGGTGGAAGCTGTTGTTTGGGGCGCACTACTGTCTTGTAGTAATCGCACAGGTCGGTGAGGGGACATTGCCAGCAGTGGGGGACGCAGATGCGCTGGCCTTGGCGCAGCAGGTCTTTGTGGAAATCGTGGATGACCTGCGCGTCGGGCCCTCCAGGTTCACCGAAACACGGTCTGCCAGTTGCATCAAACGATAGAGCTGGTCATATTCTATCCCAGGCATTACTTTGAGGTGCAGATAGCCCCGGTAGTCGTAGCGCCTGCGCACAATCTCGGCCGTGTCAATAATTTTATCCTGCGTCGTCACGCTTCCCTTGATAATGCCCGATGACAAGAACATGCCCTGCACCTGGCCTGCCCGCTGCATCGTATCCAAACCGCTCGCCAACTCGTCAGGTGTGAATGTCATGCGCTTCATCTTGCTGCGCCCTGCCCGAAAGGGGCAATAGTGACAGTTCCGCTCGCAAGCTGTTGTTAGCATAGTCTTTAAAATTGGCAGCTTCCCCGTTGGTGTGGATACATTGGTGATACACTCTCCAAGGCTGCGCGACTGGTAAGGCACGCGGCGGCGTTCGGCCTGCGGCTGGTCGCCAGCAGGCTCGTAGATTGTCGCATCACCCATCTGGGCGAATTTCGTCATCGTATCTGGGAGGATTTGCACTAACATATCTATAGTATACAGAACTTATGTTCTATCCGTGACACTCTGCTTGGGCTAAAGCCCAGCAGCTTCTCAGACTACCGTAGCGCCTGAGCTACACAACAATTGCGGAATGTACCCGCAACCTATGGGGGGTGCCATACCTCCAACTACGTGGGGGCTACCGAATTCCCCACGATACTTGTACCGGATGTTCATGGCTCCGACTGCATCGCGGTGGCCTGACCACTGGCATGTTTTGTTGGTGCAGGAAAAGACTCGGCCCCGTGGCTTGCTCTTGCGTCTGTGTCCACACACCGGGCAGCTGCGTGAGGTGTCTCGTTCCTCTTGCAGGATCACACGCATTCCCGCACGCTCGGCCTTATACGTGAGTTTGTGCCGCACGCTGCCAAAGGACCATTGGTGCAGTTTTTGATTGTTGGTCGAGCCAACATCCAGGTCTTTGCGGATGGAGCGAACATCTCCGATCACCAGCCTCTGCACCCCTTCTCTTTGCAGCGTGCCGATCAGTTTGCTGGTGAGTTTATGTTCGACTTCCTTGATCTGGTGCTTCATTTTTCTCAGTTGTTTCTGCTTGGTGCGAATGAGCTTTTTGCGTCGCCTGGAGCCTGGCTTTTTGCGGGCGATACGGCCATCTAACTCCGCTTTGAGCTTGTTTTGATATTGCCGTTTGCTCCGTAAGAGCCGTCCATTCATGATGTGGGTGTGATGCCCATCATGCGAAACGGCCGCATGTATCTCACCGAGATCAATGCCTGCGCTCTGTTCTGCTCGACGAGCTTGATAATCTGGCTCCTCCTCCTCCTCTTCTGGCATGATCGGTGCGCCGATTGCATACGTGGCAAGGGCTTCGTACTCGCTTCCCGTCCAGCGAATGACGACAGTTTGGGGCAAGTCCCAGGACCAGGGCAGCAGCAGGGGCGCGTTCCCACGGCCATTGGAAAGCCGGAGCATGCCCTCTTGGAGGGACAGAGCTGAACGCTTATACTCGATGCGAAAGTACCACCGACGGCGACGCGGCGGCTTCGCGTTCGGGTCCGTGTGGCGCAGTTCCCGCCAGGAGGCAAGGGCGGCACAGAACGCTTGCACACACGCATCAGAGGTATGCGCATGCAGTTTTGGGCTAGTGAAGAGTCGCATGAGGAGCTTGGGTGGTAACCAGAGGCCTTTGTGCCGCACGGTGCGCCAGAAGAAGACCAGTGTCTTGCTATAGAGTTCCCCACATTCGTGGGAAAGCTCTTGCAATTGCTGGCTCGTCCCAATGTGGACACGCCGGACGATGTAGGATATCTTGGGTTTGGACTGCTTTTTGCTCATACCTCTCTATTCTGGTTGCTCAATCCCAAACCGGAAGCACAGGCTAGAGCCGGGGAAAACCCGCCTCACCACGCTCTAAAGAACGTGGCTTGCGGCGGGTTCAAACGTCAATCCACACGAAAGGGATTTTCTCTTCCACTTTTTGCTACCTCCGGCAAACCCTCCACTCAAAGGCAGAATGATCTGTGTTTTAGTAACCTCTTACGCTATAGCTTCCAGGCAGGGAAGAAGAGCGGAGCAGGTCCGAATAAGCCAATCAGTCCAATGCCTTGGAGATGGCATCTAACAGCTCGTTCATGTCAAAGGGTTTTTTGAGGCCAACAATCTTACGTTGTTTCACCTCTTGTTCTGGAAAGTCGGCAGCTACCATAATGGCCGGAACATG
>WNGL01004271.1_pt1 | contig 17222 bp, 11 predicted proteins | sample 5400591 | NCBI WGS metagenome assembly WNGL01 (sample SAMN13153377, study PRJNA577476) | soil metagenome | isolation source: 80 cm soil or saprolite under Garry oak tree replicate 1 | place: USA:California | collected 2016-06-15
ACCACGGCTTCCGGCCCGCCCGCTTCCCGGAGGCTCGACGGGGAGACCGTCTCCCTGGGCGGGTACGCCGTGGTCGTGGTGACGATGCCGTAGTCGGGCAGGGAGAGCGCAGTGGCAGAACGATCGGCGAACGGTGACGGCTTGCGGGTCGGCCTGTTCGGAATCGGCCTCGACACCTACTGGCCGCAGTTCGCCGGCCTCGAGGAGCGGCTGAAGGGGTACCTGGAGAAGGTCGCGGATAAGCTCCGCCGGCCCGGGGTCGAGGTGGTGAGCCTGGGCCTCATCGACTCGCCGGAGAAGGCGGCCGTGGCCGGGCATCGGTTCCGCCAGGCGGACGTGGACCTCATCTTCCTTTATGTGACCACCTATGCCCTCTCCGCCACCGTCCTGCCCGTGGTGCGCCGGGCCAGGGTCCCGGTCATCGTCCTGAACCTCTCGCCCGGCGCGGCCATCGACTACCCATGGTTCAACGCCCTCGGCGACCGGACGCGGATGACCGGGGAGTGGCTGGCCTGGTGCCAGGCCTGCTCGGTGCCCGAGATCGCGAACGTGTTCCGGCGCGCGGGCATCTCCTTCCATCAGATCACCGGGATGCTGGACGACGACCCCCAGGCCTGGGACGAGATCTCCGCCTGGATCGATGCGGCCCAGGTGGCCTACGCGATGGAGCACAACCGCCTCGGGGTCATGGGGCACTACTACGGCGGGATGCTCGACATCTACTCCGACCTCACCCAGCAGTGCGCCGGCTTCGGGGGCCACGTCGAGATCGTGGAGGTGGACGAGCTGGCGTCCCTGCGGAGGGAGGTGACCGCGGGCGAGGTCCGGAGCAGGGTCGCCCACTTCCGCGACGTCTTCGACGTCCAGCCCGATTGCCCGGAGGAGGAGCTCGACCAGGCGGCGCGTACCTCGGTGGCCCTGGACCGGCTGGTGGAGGTCCACCGCCTCGGCTCCATGGCCTACTACTACATGGGGGTGGGGAACCCCGACAACGAGGAGGCCATCAGCTCGATCATCCTCGGCAACAGCCTCCTCACCGCCCGCGGCATCCCCCTGGCGGGGGAGATGGAGATCAAGAACGCCCAGGCCATGAAGATCCTGGACACCTTCGGCGCCGGCGGGTCGTTCACCGAGTACTACGCGATGGACTTCGCGGCGGACGTGGTGCTGATGGGCCACGACGGGCCGGGACACTTGGCGATCGCCCAGGGGAAGACCAAGGTGCGCCCGCTCGGGGTGTACCACGGCAAGGTGGGCCGGGGCCTCTCGGTGGAGATGTCGGTGAAGCACGGGCCCGTCACCGTGCTCGCGGTGGTCCAGTCGGGGGACCGGCGGCTCAAGCTGCTGGTGGCGGAGGGCGAGTGCGTGCCGGGGCCGATCCTCGAGATCGGCAACACCAACAGCCGCTATCGATTTCCCATCGGGGCCCGGGCCTACGTGAACGAGTGGAGCCGCCACGGCCCCGCGCATCACTGCGCGGTCGGCCTCGGCCACCTCGCCGCGAAGATCGAGAAGCTGGGGAGCCTGCTGGACATGGAGGTCGCGCGGGTCTGCTGATGGACGCGAACCCGGCTCTAGGCGTCGTGCTGCACGCGATCGGCGGTTTGGCCGCGGCCAGCTTCTACATTCCCTACAAGGGGGTGAGGGGCTGGGCCTGGGAGACGTATTGGCTCGTGGGCGGAGTCTTCAGCTGGATCGTCGCGCCGTGGGCGTTCTCCCTGACCATCCTTCCCCAGACGGTGGCGATCCTGCGCGACGCGGGCGGCGCCCCCCTCTTCTGGACGTTCTTCTTCGGAGTCCTGTGGGGGGTGGGCGGCTTGACCTTCGGCCTCACCATGCGCTACCTCGGCATCGCCCTCGGCTACGCCATCGCCCTCGGTTTGTGCGCCGCCTTCGGGACCCTGATGCCGCCCCTGTTCAGCGGCCAGCTCGGCGAGATCCTCGCCCGAGGGCCGGGGCAGGTGGTGGTGCTCGGGGTCGTGGTGTGCCTGGCCGGCATCGGGGTGAGCGGCCGCGCGGGGATCCGGAAGGAAGGCGAGGTCTCCGAGGCCCAGAAGAAGGCGGTGGTCGCGGAGTTCAGCCTGGGCCGCGGGATGGCGGTGGCGGTGGCCTGCGGGGTGATGAGCGCGTCCATGGCCTACGGCATCGCCGCCGGCAAGCCGATCGCCGAGGCCGCGCTCGCGCACGGCGCTCCCTCGCTCTGGCAGAACCTGCCGGTGCTGATCGTGATCCTGACCGGCGGGTTCCTGACCAACTTCGCCTGGTGTCTCTTCCTGAGCCTGAGGAATCGCTCGGGGGCGGACTACCTTCGCCGGGAGGCGCCTCTCGCCGCCAACTACCTGCGGTGCGCGCTGGCCGGCCTCACCTGGTACCTCCAGTTCTTCTTCTACGGCATGGGCACCACCCGCATGGGCCGCTACGACTTCTCGAGCTGGACCCTCCACATGGCCAGCATCATCATCTTCAGCACCCTGTGGGGCATCGCCCTCCACGAGTGGAAGGGGACCACCCTCGGCACCCGTCAGCTCGTGGCCACGGGGCTGGCCCTCCTGGTGGCCTCGACCGTCATCGTCGGATACGGCAACTACCTCGCGGCTCAACCCTCGGCGACGTCCACCGCGCCGCCGCGCTCTCTTTCCGAGTAGGAGGCAACGTGGACCCTAGACCGTGGCTCCGATCGCTCGTCGTGTTCGCTCTCGCCGGTCTCGCCCCGCCGGCCTTCGCCGCGGACCCCTCGGGGAAGGTCACGGCGAGCTGGGACAAGGTCACGCGGGTCTCGCAGACGACGCCCACGCTTCAGGTGGTGGTGAACCCGCCGCTGCGGCGCGGGACCCCCGTCCACGACAACGCGTTCAAGGCCCTGCGCGACCTCGGGGCCGACTTCGTCCGCTACGTCCCCTGGCTGCCGTACCCGAAGCTCGGGGTGGCCGCGCTGGAGCCGCCCAGGAACGGCAAGACCTCCTGGGACTTCTCGCTCATCGATCCCATGACCATCGACTTCCTGGAGGCCACGAAGGGCCACTCCGTGGTCCTGAACTTCAGCACCATCCCGGCGTGGCTGCACAAGACGGAGAAGCCGGTCGAGTATCCGGCCGATCCGGACCAGGTGACCTGGACCTACACGCAGCGGAGCGAGCCACGCGACCCGAGCTTCAAGGAGATCGCGGACTACTACGCCCGGCTCCTCGCGTGGTACACCCAGGGCGGCTTCACGGACGAGCTGGGCAAGCGCCACGATTCCGGCCACCACTACACGATCTCGCACTGGGAGGTGCTCAACGAGCCCGACCTCGAATACCCGGCGGACCCGCAGACGTACACACGGCTCTACGACGCGGTCGTCGAGGCCATGCGGAAGGTGTCGCCGCAGACGAAGTTCGTGGGGGTGTCGCTGGCGTTCCCGAGCGGAAACCCGGCCTTCTTCGAGTACTTCCTGGACCACACCCACCACGAGCCCGGCATCCCCCTCGATTTCATCTCCTACCACTTCTACGCCGTGCCCTCGCCCGATGAGAAGCCCGACACCCAGGAGCACACGTTCTTCGCCCAGGCCGAGGGTTTCCTGAACGTCGTGCGCTACATCGAGTCGATTCGCAAGCGGCTCTCGCCGTCGACGAAGACGACCATCAACGAGATCGGGGCCATCTCCGCGGAGGACCTGACGCAGGGCGAGCCCGGATACGTCTTCAAGCCCATTCCGGACTCCTACTGGGGGCTCGTCAGCGCTATGTACGCATACATCTTCGGCCAGCTCTCCCAGATCGGCGTGGACGTGGCCGGCGAGTCACAGCTCGTGGGCTATCCCTCCCAGTTCCCGAGCGTCTCGATGGTCGATTGGACCGACGGCCGGCCCAACGCGCGCTACTGGGTGCTGAAGCTGCTGAAGGACAACTTCGGTCCCGGCGACAAGCTCGTGGAGACGAGGGTGGAGAACCGCTACGTGTATGCGCTGGGGGTTGTGAAAAGCGACGGCAAGCGCCGCGTCCTGCTCGTCAACAAGCGGAACCGGCCGTTCGAGGTGTCGATCCCGGGCGCGCGCGGCGGCCAGGTGGATCGGGTCGACCAGACGACCGCGTTGCAGCCGCCGGCTTCGGCAAGGCTGAGCGACGACACGGTGGCCCTGGGCGGCTTCGCCGTGGCCGTCGTCACGCTGCCGTGATCGCACGGGTGTTACGAGGCGCATAACGCGCCGCGCGCCCGCGGCGTGGCGGACCGTCCCCAGGATTGTCGTCCTCGAAGCGCGTAAGTATGGGCAGGTCGGAGATTGGGGCCCGGCCCATCGCGCTCGCCCGGTGTTTCGCAGCATAAAACTCGGTCTGCATGCCCGCTCAGGCTTGACCTCCCCACGGCAACGGACTCAGCCTCCCCGGATCTGACCCGTGAACGGGAGAGAGATGCCATGACGAACACGGAACGAGCGGCCCTCACCGCGATCGCGACGGTCTTCGCGCTCACCGGCACGGCTTCCGCGCAGAGCGCGGGCTCGATCACGGGGATGGTCAAGGACACGAGCGGCGCCGTCCTGCCCGGCGCCACGGTCACCCTGGCCAGCCCCGCCATCGGCGTCACCCGGAACACGAACAGCGATCCGAAAGGAGTGTTCGTCGCCCTCCAGCTCCCGCCGGGCACCTACACGGTGAGGGTCGAGCTCTCGGGGTTCAAGACGTTCGAGAAGGGCAGCATCATCCTGCCCACCGCCTCCAAGGTGAACGTGGGCGACATCCTGCTGGAGGTGGGCAGCCTCTCGGAGGTGGTCTCCGTGGAGGCGGACGTGGGACGGCTCCAGATCCAGTCCGAGTCCGCGGAGCGCTCCGACCTCGTCACGAACAAGCAGCTCCGCGACCTCGCCCTGAACGGCCGGAACATCACCGACCTCTTCAAGACCATACCCGGGGTGGTGGCGGGCGGCACCATCACCAGCTCCACCGTGCAGAACGTGGTGGGCCAGTTCAACGTGAACGGCACCCGCAGCAACCAGCACGAGTACACGCTGGACGGGGTGACGAACCTGAACCTGGGCAACAACACGGGCGCCCTCGTCTCCGTCAACCCCGACGCGCTGCAGGAGGTGAAGATCCTCACCTCCAACTACCAGGCCGAATACGGGCGGGCGAGCGGGGGCTACATCGCCCTGACCACGCGGTCGGGCACCAACGAGTACCGGGGGGGCCTGCGCTATTTCCGGCGCAACGAGGAGTACAACGCCAACAGCTACTTCAACCGCGCCAACGGGCGACCCAAGCCGCCCTATCGCTTCAACTACTACGGCTGGGACCTCGGCGGGCCGGTGCCGTTCCTGGGCAAGAAGGACGACCCGAAGGTCTTCTTCTTCCTGGCCCAGGAGTACTACGACCAGCAGACGCCCGCGGCCACCGCCACGAACGTCCTCGTCCCCACCGCGGCCGAGCGAAGCGGCGACTTCTCGCACACCACCGACGCCAGCGGGCGCCCGGTCACCATCATCGATCCCCTCACCCGCCAGCCCTTCCCGGGCAACGTCATCCCTTCCACCCGCTTCTTCCCGGGCGCGCAAGGGCTGCTGACCATGTTCCCCCTGCCCAACGCGCCCGAGGGAGGCGCCCTCTACAACTTCACGTCACAGCTCCCGCGCGACATCCCCCGGCGCGAGGACATCGCCCGCGTGGACTGGCAGGTCGCCGCCCGCACGCGGCTCAGCGTGCGCTACGTCCACAACAAGGACGAAGACCGCCAGCCCCTCGGGACCACGACCGCCCAGTTCAACGTTCCCCTGGCGGGGGTCGTCCGCAAGAACGGCCCGGGCGATACCCTGTCCCTGACCCTGACCCACACGTTCGGTCCCTCGCTGATCAACGAGTTCATCTACGGGGCGGGCCGGGGCGGGGTCTTCATCGGCCCGATCAATCTCGACGAGGTCACGCGTTCCCGGCTCGATGTGAACACGCCCCTCCTCTTCCCCGCCGCCGACCCCACGGGTACCGTGCCCAGCGTCCGCTTTCTCGGCATCCCGGGCCAGAACTGCACGGCTACCTCGGCCATCCAGACGGCCTGCTCGGTGGCGGGGACGGACTTCAACGGCACGCCGTTCGACCAGCGCTTCGTCATCAACAACTTCATGGACAACCTGACCCGGGTGGCGGGACGGCACACGTTCAAGGGCGGGCTCTACTACCAGCGGGCCGACAACCGGCGCACCTCCTTCGGGCCCGTGCAGTCGAACATCGTCTTCGCCAACAACGGCGCGCATCCCCTGAACGCGGGCCACCCCTTCGCCAACGCCCTCCTGGGAGTCTTCGACAGCTACACCCAGGCGGAGCAGAAGATCGAGAGCAACTGGTTCTACCAGAGCGTCGAGGCCTACCTCCAGGACACCTGGAAGCTCACCCCGCGCCTGACCCTCGACTACGGCCTGCGAGTCTCGCACTACCAGCCGATCTACGACCGGGAAGGCCGGCTGAGCGTGTTCAACCCCGAGCTCTACGACCCGGCCCGCGCCGTCCGCCTCTATCGGCCCGTGTGCGTCGGCTCGCCGTGCACGGTGCGCGCGATCGACCCCGCGGTCGCCGCCGCGCCCACCCTGGCGAACACCCGGCCGTCCAGCTACCTCAACACGATCGTTCCCGGCTCCGGAGACCTGCTGAACGGCATGGGCCGGGCGGCCGACGGCTATCCCGCGGGGGGCTTCGAGACCGCTTCCGTGCTGTGGGGCCCGCGCCTGGGCTTCGCGTGGGATGCCACCGGCAACGGCAAGACCGTGTTGCGGGGAGGCTTCGGCGTCACCTACGACCGCGTCGACACCGACCGGATCGCGGACGCGATCACCAACCCGCCCGGCATCTCCCAGGTGACGCTGAGCCTGGGGAGCCTGGATTCCCTGGCCTCCGCGTCCCGCAGCGATCTCGTCCCCGTGCAGAGCAACGTGGTGGGCTACGCCCGCGACCAGAAGGTTCCAGCCGTCTACAGCTACAGCATCGGCGTACAGCGCGACCTGGGGGCGGGGGTGGTGCTGGACGCGGCCTACGTGGGTACGCAGTCCCGGCACAACCCGCGCCAGACCGACCTGAACGCCGTGCCCTACGGCACGATGTTCACCCGCGAGGGCCAGGACCCGACGCGTTACGGCGGTGTGGTTCCCGCGGTGGAGCCCAACCTACCCGCGGCGCATCGCGACGCCGGCCTCTCCTTCAGCGGCGTCAACGGCCTGAACCCGGATCAGCTGCGGCCCTACCGCGGTTACGGAAGCATGCGGTTCCGCTCCTTCGACAGCCGGGCTTCCTACAATTCGCTCCAGGTCGCGCTGCAGCGCCGCTTCTCGCGAAGCCTCACCTTCGGCCTGTCCTACACGCTCTCGAGGGCCAGGACGGATTCGGCCGGCACCACCGACGCCACCCATCCCTACGATCTTCGGGCCTACGACTACGCGCTGGCGAGCTTCGACCGCACCCACTATTTCGTCGCCAACTACGTCTGGAACCTGCCCAGGGGCGGTCGTCTGCTCGGGGGAGGCCGGCTGGCGCGGGCGGTCCTCGACAACTGGACCCTCTCCGGGATCACCTGGATCGCCTCCGGGAACCCCATCGAGCTCGGCGTCAGCATCGCGGGCGTCAACGCGGCGCAGCGGCTGCTGGGGACCGACGCGGGCGGCAACGCGGGAGGCCTGCAGCCGCGCTTCCGGCTGGCCGGCGATCCGGGCCACGGGTCGGGGGAGAGCCGGATCAACCCCGCGGCTCTCGCCGTGCCCGGGATCAACGACCGGGGTCCCTACGACCGCTTCTACCTGCGCAACCCCGGCTTCGGCAACTTCGACGTGTCCCTCTTCAAGAGCTTCCCCTTCGGCAGCAGCGGCAAGCGCTACCTGCAGCTCCGCCTCGAGGCGTTCAACGTGTTCAACTCCGCGGAGTTCGACCAGCTCAACACGGCGACCAACGTCGTCAACGGCGCGGGGCAGACCGGCGCGGCCATATTCAACGATTACCGGAGCCTCACCGTCACCAACAACCTCCGGCCAGCGGGGGACCCGAGGGTCCTGGGCACGTTCTTCGGCGAGCCGAACCGCACGCGCGACCCGCGCATCGTGCAGCTCGGCGTCAAGCTGTATTTCTAACGAGGCGCATGCGCCGCGCCTGGCTCCTTCTCCTCGGCCTCTTCCCTCCGTTCGCGTTGGCTCAGGGGGCGGCCGCGGGCGGCCCGGGCGTGGCGGAGCTGCAGCGTCTCTTTGCCAGGCCGCCCGACGATAGCCGGATCCTGATGCGGTGGTGGTGGTTCGGCCCGTCGGTCACGACGAGCGAACTGGAAGTGGAGATGCGCCGCATGCGGGAGGGCGGGATCGGCGGCTTCGAGCTGGCGGTCGTCTATCCCATGGCGCTCGACGACCCCGCCCACGGGATTCGCAACGAGCGCTACCTGTCGCCGGAGTTCCTGGAGAAGGTCGCGTTCACGTCGCGCAAGGCGCACGAGCTCGGCCTGCGCATGGACGTGACGATCGGCAGCGGCTGGTCCTACGGCGGGCCGTACATCACGCCCGAGCTGGCGGCGGCCCGCCTGCGCTCGGACCGCCGTGAGATCGCGCCGGACCGGACGAGCCTCGCGCGGCCCGTGCCGTACGAGGGCGACCGCCTCATCGCGGCCTTCATCGGCCGCGGCTCCGTGGCCGAGGTCGACCCGACGAGCTTCCGCGAGCTGGACATCTCCGGAGGCAGGCCGATCCCGTTGCCGCCGGGGGACGGTCCCCGCCTGGTCGTGCTGTACTTCTCCAGCCAGACGGGCCAGGTCGTGAAGCGCGCGGCGGTCGGAGCCGAAGGGTACGTCCTCGATCACTACCAGCGGGCGGCCATCGAGACCCACCTGCGCGAGGCCGGCGACACGCTGCTCGCCGCCGCGGGACCGGGCGGCGTCCACGCCGCCTTCTGCGACAGCCTGGAGGTCTACGGCGGGGACTGGACCGCGGACATGTTCGCCGAGTTCCAGAAGCGGCGCGGCTACGATCTGCGCGGCGTGTTGCCGCTCCTGGAGTACGACGTCGGCGAGCGGTCCGAGACCCTCCGCCGCGACTTCGGCCGCACCCTCACCGAGCTGTACCAGGAGCGCTTCCTCGCCCCCCTGCGCGCATGGGCGACGAAGAACAAGGTCCTTTTCCGCATTCAAAACTACGGAGAGCCGCCCGCGTCGCTGGCCAGCTCCCGCTACGCGGACTTGATCGACGGCGAGGGTTGGAACTTCCGCACCCTGACCTCGTCGCGCTGGGCCTCCTCCGCCTCCCACCTCTTCGGCAAGCCGGTGACCACGTCGGAGACCTGGACCTGGCTGCATTCCCCGGCCTTCCGGGCCACGCCCCTCGACGTCAAGGCGGAAGCCGACCAGCACTTCCTCTCGGGGATCAACCAGCTCATCGGCCATGGCTGGCCCTATTCGCCTCCCGAAGCGGGGACGCCCGGGTGGCCGTTCTATGCGGCGGCCGTCCTCACCGACAAGAACCCATGGTGGCCGGTGATGCCGGACCTCGCCGCCTATCTGCAGCGCGTGAGCTTCCTCCTGCGGCAAGGCGAGCCCGTGGCGGACGTGGCGCTCTACGCGCCGACCGAGGACGCCTGGTCCACCTTCAAGCCCGGAACGCCGCGCTACCTCAACCTCTTCTTGAAGACCGTCGATTGGATCGGCCCCAAGATCGTCCCCGCCATCCTCGACGCCGGCCACGGCTTCGACATCGTGGACGACGGAACCTTCGAGGAAGCGGGGCGCCGTGGCTACAAGGCGATCGTCTTGCCGGGCGTGCGGTGGATGCCGGAGGCAACGAGACGCTGGCTCGCCGACTACGCGCGCAGCGGGGGGACGGTGCTGGCCGTGCGGCGCAAGCCCGAGGGCGAGTGGCCGTCGCTCGAGCTGATGGGCGAAGACGACCTCTCCTCGCGGCTCGCCCGCGCGGTTCCTCCGGATGTGGCGCTGACGCCGGCCGCCCCGGCCGTCGGGTTCGTCCATCGCCGCCTGCCCGACGCTGACGTGTATTTCCTGGCCAACAGCGGCAACCTGCCGCTTACCGTCAGGGCCCGGTTTCGCGCGGCCACGCCCCACGCCGAGGGGTGGGAGCCGCTGACCGGCAGGGTCGAACGGCTGTCGCCGCGGGATGGAGAGGTCGCTCTCCAATTCGAGCCCTACGGCTCGCGCGTGGTGGTGTTCCGAAGGGACACCGGCTCTGCGCCTCTAGCGAGGACCTACGCCGCGGCGGCGTCCGAGGAACTGCGCTCGGGGTGGAGCGTGAGCTTCGGCGGCAGCGGCCCCGGTGCTCCGCTCGATCTGCCGCACTCGTGGGGCGGGGATCCGGCCCGACGCTTCTTCTCCGGCACGGCCACCTATCGCCTCACGGTAACGCCGCCGGCCGCGTTTCGATCTGCGAAGGGACGCGTCCATCTCGACTTCGGCGACGCGAAGCCCATCGAGCGCGAGCCCCTCCCCGGAGGAACGCTGCGCGGGAACTCCTTCGCCGCGCTCGTGGCCCCGCCCATCCGCGAAGCGGCCACCGTCTTCGTCAACGGCCGGCGCGCGGGCTCGCTCTGGGCGCCGCCCTACCGGGTCGACGTCACCGACCTGCTGCGGGACGGCGCGAACGAGATCCGGGTCGACGTGTACAACACCGCGATCAACCGGCTCGCCGAGGGCGGACGGCTGCCCGACATGAGGCCGGTCGTCGAGCGCTACGGCCTGCGCACCCGGCTGCAGGACATGGACGGCTTGCAGCCTCTGCCCTCAGGCATTCTTTCGTCACCCCGCTTGGTGCTAGAAAGATGATCACCGCCGCGTCACCCTCGAGAGGACCCAGCGGCGCTGTCCCCCTAGCTGGGCGAGTCTCATCAGCAGGGTGTTCCACGCCGACCCGCTCGTCTGTCGCCAGTGCGGGGGGACGCTGAAGGTCATCGCGTATGTCAGCGACGAAATCTCGGTGAAGCGTATCCCCGCCGATCTGGGCCTGAGCCCGCCGGAGGAGGAGAAGCCGCCACCGATCTGCGAGGTGGTCGGGGCGCCCGTGGACGACGAGGGGCGGGAGATCCAGGCCAGTTGAGCACAGCCCCTTCGATCTTGAAGCTCAGCCCGCAAAGGGAGTAGTCTCCGTCAACGTTATTTTACGGTCACGTGGAGCGGTTCCTGGATCAGTTCCCCCGCTACAGGAGTTGGAGGGTGGGAAAAATCTCCCGGCCCCCCGAGTCCCGGAAGATATGCGCCGCGCGATGGCGAAGCGTGGGCGGCTTGTCCAAGACTTGACCGATCTCATCGCCGACCTGTGAGCGGGCTGGGCGTTACCTTCCGGACCGCAACTCGACGCCTGCCCGGGTTTTTCTGGCGTTCGGTCATCGGCATGGCGAAGATGACCGGGACAGCAATGAGGGTGCCACATGTTCACCGCTATCGTGGACGAGATCAACGCACGGGCCGAACCCTATCTCGTGCGTCGCTTGCAGGAGATACGCCAACGTCTCGGGAAGAAGCTGCTTCACACGAGGTTCGTGGAAAAGGGCTGGACCTTCCACATCGGGGGCCGGACGGAGCTACAGTTCAACGTGGGCTTGGAATCCCTGGAGGGCAGGGATCATTTGCGGCATGGCGTCGCGTTCTCGTTTGAGCCGAGTCGACCCTATCCATGGAACGACCTAATCAAGGTGCTGCAGCCAAAGGTGGAGCGTTTTAACGAATTCGTACGGTGCTACCCGGACGAGTTCCTAGACCTGCGGATGTGGCATTGGCGGAAGATCAGGAGCGAGCGCCCCGACCGAATGCCGTCGCCTATTCAGCCGGAACTCGTCGCCCTCGGCGTGTTCGTATTCCTCGGCCATCTGCAACCAATGGAGGCGATTGATTACGAGGTCGTCCTGGGCGACTTCGACCGGCTGCTGCCTCTATACGAGTTCGCCGAAGGAACCTCCGCCTTCCCCACTCTGACCCCTGCTGGGAACGGTTTCCACTTCCAGGCCGGGTATACAGAGGGACTGGCACGGACGATCGCGAACATTCCAGCACGGGAGCTGGACGTTGACCTGCGGCACAACCGGCTCCGGAAAGCCCTATACCTCACTCTGTCGCAATGCTACGGCGCGGATGCCGTCAGCAGCAGAGAGCTGCCTAATGGGATCGGGGGGCGTATCGATACCGTAGTCAGCCAGAGCGGCGGGTACTGGTTCTACGAGATCAAGACGGCCTTGTCCGCCCGAGCGTGCATCCGCGACGCCCTGGCCCAGCTGCTCGAATACGCCTATTGGCCGGGGGCGCGGGAGGCGAGCCGCCTCATCATCGTGGGCGAGCCTGAGCTGGACGATGAGGGGAGGGTGTACCTGGCCCGACTGCGGCAGCAGTTTTCTCTGCTGGTCCACTACCAGCAGCTCAACCTTGAGCAGGCGGTGCTTGTTCCTGCTGAACTGGAACCTTGACCCTCCGGCGGCCCCGAAAGGGGAGCTTCGTATAGCGACAACGCGGACCGCGCCTCCCTGCCAGCATCGTCTCCTCTTCTCCTTGGTTGCCGAAGGTGACCTGCCTCGGCTTCGGGGAGGATGAGTGGAACGGGATTGTGGGAGCTTTCGTCCCTAGAGTCACAGAAAGGCACGATCGAGCGGTACGAGAAACTCGATGCCGGGGACGGTGAGGCGGCTCAAGCGATCATCGTTGGTGATAAAGAGGTCGACGCCAACCAGCGCCGCGCAGGCGAGCTGAATGGCATCCGGCGGCCGGATGCTGCGGTTGCGTCGAATCTCCGCGTATCGGCGGGCGGCCTCGCGATCGAATGCAATGAGGCGCGCCGTCTGGGAGAGGACGTCCTCGTATCGCTGCCGTAAGCCTTGATTGCCTTGCTCAGCCGGCTTCACGAGTACCTCGCCCAGCGTCAGCGTCGAGGTGCAGAGCTCATCGGCCCGCTCGAGCATTCGCTCCCTGAGCGCGGCCACGCGATCCGACAGCGGGCCGGAGTCCTCCAGGAGATAGATGAAGAGGTTGGTGTCCCAGAAGACCCGGCTCACTGCCACCCCTCGCGCAGGCGGCGAACGTACTCATCGGCAAGCTCATCCGCCCAGAGCTCTCGTCCGGAGCCCCGCAGGGCGAGGAGAGGATCCGCCTCGGGCTTGAGCCCGCGCTGCGACGCGTACTCTCGCTCGTACCAGTCAAGCAGCGGGTGGTACTTGGGTGGGATCGCCGAGCGCCCCGGCGTCACCTTGGCCCCTCGCCGGGCCTCGTCCGCGGGGTCGCCCTGCCGATAGAGGCGCCGGCGGTTCGGTGCCGTCTCGACCAGCATGCAGTACCGGCCGGGGTTCGGCGGGCGATTGGCGACGCAGTGCAGGATGGCGTGAACATAGACGCCCGGGCGGAGGTCCGGGGTGAGTCCCTCCTGCCGTGCCCGCTCGACGATCTCGGCGACCGTGAAGTCCGCCCGGTCTGGGTGCTCGCGATGAAGGAGGGCGGCGGCCAGCCATACCTCATCGGCGACCTTCAGTTCGTGCCTGGGTTTGTTGGGGTTTCTGGGCTTTGTTGTCTGTCTCATAAATTCAATGTATGTTTGTATCAGACAAAAGTCAAGACGCCAAGGAGGCGGCTGCCGGACACGAAGCCCGTCGTCGAGCGCTACGGTCTGCGCACCCGGCTGCAGGACCTGGACGGCCTGCAGCCCCTGCCATCAGGCATTCTCTCTTCGCCGCGGTTGGTGTTGGAGAGATAGGACGGGTAGATGGGAGCAGCCGAGCGAACAATCGTCGTCTAGCGCGCGTTCGTCAGCGCGAGAACGGCATACGCGGTGGCCGCGTCGCTCATGAACTTGCCGGCGTCCGACGCCGGGTCGCGCTGCTTGTTCAAGGACGAGGCGACCCACATGCCGGTGGCCGCGTCCTGGTGCCGCACGAGCCAGGAAAGCCCCTTGCTCACGCTCTCGTCCGCCCCTGAGGTTCCCGACTGCCGCAGCGCCAACGCGATCAATCCCGTGGCGTAGCCATCGCTCGCGGTGTCCAGCGTGGTCGCGTCGGCGCGCTTCCACGACCCGAGCGCAGACGTGCTCCACCCGCCATCGTCCTGCTGTTTGCCGACGGCGGCGTCGACGATGGCTCGACGCTGTGCAGGCGTGAGAAGCCCGGGGAGCCTCGTCGCTGCCCAAAGGACGGTGACACGGTTGAACAGTGATTCGGTGTCGGCCCCATGCTCCAGGTAGTCGCGAAGCAGCTTCAGGCGGTCCTGGATCTCCGGACGCGACGCGTAGCCGCCGGGAGCGCTCCCGACGGCGAGAGCCGCGAGGGCAGCGCCGTAGTACGGTGAGTCGGACGATTCCCACGGTTCATAGTGGAAATTCAGCCAGGCCCAGGCGCCTTTCAGGTCGCCGGCTTCGAACTGGAGCGGCCAGAGGTTGTCGAAGGCCTGGCGCGCGTCGTCGGTGAGCGCGCCCGTCGGCGCGTCACGCGCGGCGAGAATCAGCGCGTTCAGGACCGCTTCGGTCCCGCGGGACTCGCTCGTCTTGGGCAGACCGCGCGTCTGGTCCGGATAGAACGGCTCCACGTCCTTCCATAGCCTCACTCGCCTGACGACGTTCGCGAGCAGGCGGCGCTCCGGCGCGGCGGGATCGCGTTCGCCGAGGACGGTGCGGAGGGCGGGGCGCGCCAAGGCATACGGCACCGCCGTGTGACAAGAGATGCAGGAAGTGTCGTGATCGCGTGCCGCGCTGGGCCAATGGAGCCACCACTCGGCCCGGCCATCGAGGTAGGCGGCGGCCGCATGCCGATTCCACGACGGTGCTGGCGCGCGGGCGTGCGTGAATCGGGCCGCCACCAGGCTCGCGCCCACGCAGACGGCGAACGTCACGCTACCGGCGGCGGAGGATTTCATACGTCACGACATCTTATCGAATTGAATTCAGGACGCCAGCGGGCGAGGCGGTGCCGGAGATCAAGATCGCGCGCACCTACCATGGGAGGGTGACCGACGAGAGGGTCACCGGGCCGAGCAGGCCCGATTCGAGCAGCGGCGAGTCCTTCGTGTAGGGCTTGTAGTCGGTGAAGGTGTATGTCTTCGCCGCCGATGGCTGCTGGTCGCCGATCATGCGGTTCGGCCAGAGGTTCGTGACCTTGATCTGGAGGCGGTTCGCTCCCGGCTTCAGCGCGCCGGTCACGTCCGCCTGGAAGGGCGCCTTCCAGAAGATGCCCAGCGGCTTGCCGTTGACCGACACTTCCGCGATCTCTTTCACCTTGCCCAGGTCCAGCATCACCTTCGTGCCGGGACGGAACCACGCGGGCGGCGCCTGGACGTCCTTCGTGTAAGTGGCCGTGCCCGAGAAATACTTCACGCCGGAATCGGCGGAGGCCGTCCACGACGTGAGGCCATCCAGGCCGATCTGGGGCGGAGCGCCCCAGTTCGGGGGGAAGGTCAGGCTCCAGGGACCGGACAGCGTGGTCAGGACGGTCGCCGTCCGGCGCGGCAGCGTTCGCGCGGGCGCGGTCGCCGCGCGGCGGAACACGACGAACACCGAGCCGTGGGGATCGAGATGAAGCGGGACGGTCGTGCGCGCGTTCTCGATCGCGTAGGAGGACGGCTCGATCGCCCCCGTGTCCGGATGCCAGAGCTCGGCCTCCTTCCCGTCTACGCGGAAGCTGGCGAGGACGTCTTCGGCGCGCTCCTTCTGGTTCCCCACGAAATAGACGTCCGCGTCGCCGAGCCGCCGGTGGATCCACACCAGCGACGTGTCGATCTGCGGCCGGTTGTGGTGGAAGTCCGGTCCGACCTTCTGTTCGGCCAGGACTTCGTCCAGTGAGGGGCCCCAGTACACCTTGCCCTTGCCGTGATCGTGGCGGGTGATGCTCTTGCTGTCGACGGCGCCCCACACGTCGTTCGCGATCGCACGGACCTCCTCGTCCGAAGCGGGGTAGCCGGTAAGGCTCGGCGGCCGCCGGGGCTTCGGGGCCACGACCGTGGCCCCGTTCGCCACCAGGTCGCGGATCTTGCGCAACGCGGGCACCGTCAGCCGATCGACGTCCTCCGCCAGTACCAGGACGCGATAGCTCATGCCGTCGGGGAGCACCAGCCGCCCGTCCTTAACCGACATCCGGTTCAGCAGCACGTCCGTGTTGACGTAGTCGTAGTTGTAGCCCGCGGGCGGCTCGGGCCGCACCTTCTTCCAGAAGGGCACCGTGATCGGCGCGCCCTCGCCGTAGTAGTACGCGAGGTCGCCGATGAACAGCCCCTGCTGCAGCAGGTAGGAGCAGCGCGACAGGTACGAGTTCCACGCCCCGGCCTGCTCGGCCCAGGTGATGTTGCGCGTGTAGTGCTGGCCGAAGGGGCCCAGCGTGATCCCGGGCTTGTGCGCCTGGTCCACGAAGGGCTGGTGGTCTGAGGTGTGGAAGACGATGCGGTTGACGCCCATCGCGAAGTAGCGATCCGCGATCGGCTTGAGGTAGGACGGAGGCTGGCCCCATCCCGGGACCATCGGCATCGACGTAAACGACTCGGTGGCCGCGAGCGTCTTGCCGTAGATGTGCGCGGCGGAGGCCGCCTCGCGCACGTCGGTGGGGTGCTCGCGGCTGTCGCCCTGCCCGGGCATCGGCACCCAGAACTCGCCCATGGGGATGTCGACGCGCCCCTTGTTCTGCAAGCCGTCGCCGGTCGTGGGAAGGCCCGCGCCCATCGCCTCGGCGTAGAGGCCCACCCCGCGCTTGTGAAGGTATTCCGTCGCGGCGCCGTAGTGGTTCTCGGCCAGCAGGTCGGCGATCGTGCGGCGGTAGTCCCAGAGGAAGCGGTCGCTCACGTCCGCGCTCTCCACCACGCGGCCGGCGTCCCGGCGGTGCTGGCTTCGATCAGGGTGGCGAAGCTCGCCTTGTCCTCCCACATGTTCACGCGCGGGCCCGAGTGCAGCTCCATCTCCGCGATGTCGAACTGGCGGATGGGCGGCAGTGAGAGGAGCGCCGCGAGCGGGTTGGGTGCCGGCGCCTGGAACAGGACGCGATACCACCTGGCCGTCGTCGGCGGGAGCGAATAGGTGCGGATGGGGAAGCCGCCGAAGAGCGGCTCCGGCCCGGGAAGGTTCACGAGCGTCACCCAGCTCGTCCCGTCCTGGCTCGCCTGCACCTGGCCGTTCGGCGGCGTCGCGCCGAAGAAGCCGGCGCCGGCGCCCATGGCGATCGAGAAGGCCTGCGCGCGGAACGGCTGGGCGAACTCGCACTGGATCCAGGCCGGCTTGCCGTCCGGGGGGACCGGAAGGGCCACGGTCCGGCTGAAGCTGCCGTCCACCAGGGCCGCCG
>WNGL01004272.1_pt1 | contig 17222 bp, 9 predicted proteins | sample 5400591 | NCBI WGS metagenome assembly WNGL01 (sample SAMN13153377, study PRJNA577476) | soil metagenome | isolation source: 80 cm soil or saprolite under Garry oak tree replicate 1 | place: USA:California | collected 2016-06-15
CGCATGACCATGGGGCAGCGGATCTGCCCCCCCGACATGTAGCGGTACTTGGCCGCGTGGTTGACGATCATGTCCAGGGCCAGGATGGAGAAGTTGAAGGTCATCATCTCCGCGATGGGCCGCAGGCCGATGAAGGCCGCCCCCACCGCCACCCCCGCGATCGCTTCCTCGGCGATCGGGGTGTCGCGCACCCGCCACTCCCCGAACTCGGCCAACAGGCCCTGGGTGACCTTGTAGGCGCCCTGGTAGGCCCCGACCTCCTCCCCCAGGATGAAGACGTTGGGGTCGCGGCGCATCTCCTCGCGCATGGCCTGGTTGAGCGCCTCGCGCATGGTGAGGAGGGCCACGGCTAGCTGCCCACCTTGGCCGGCGATTGGGCGGGGAAGGTCTCGGGCACCCGGTCGTCCTTGACCGCGGCTCGCCAGGCCGGGTCTTTCTCCGCGGCCTTCATGTTCATGTAGGGCGACCGCACGTAGACGTCCTCGTAGAGGCTCTCCAGGGGCGGGAAGCCGCTCTCTTCCGTGAAGCGGACCGCCTCGTCCACGCGCGTGACCACCTCCTTGTCCGCGGCGTCGAGATCGGCCTGGGTGAAGCGCTCCTGTTCCATGAGCCGCTTGCCGAAGAGGTGGATGGGGTCGAACCGCATCATCTCCTCGACCTCCTCCTTGGTCCGGTACTTGCCCGGGTCGGACATGGAGTGGCCGCGGTAGCGGTAGGTCTCGGCCTCGATGAGGGTCGGCCGCTTGTCGCGACGGGCCAGGGCGATCGCCTCCCCGAGCGCGTTGCGCACCGCAATCAGGTCCATCCCGTTCACGTCGCGCCGGGGGATGCCGTAGGCGCTCCCGCGCTGGTAGAGGTCCTTGACCGAGGAGGCGCGGTCGAGCGAGGTGCCCATCCCGTAGCGGTTGTTCTCTATGATGTAGACCACGGGCAGGTCCCAGAGGGCGCTCACGTTCAAGGCCTCGTGGAAGGCACCCTCGTTCACCGCCCCGTCGCCGAAGAAGCAGAGGACAACCTGGTCGGTCCCGCGCAACCGGATGCCATATCCCATCCCCGCCGCCACCGGCAGATGCCCGCCCACGATGCCGTCCCCCCCGAAGTTGCCGCGGGGGACGTCGTAGAAGTGCATGCTGCCGCCCTTGCCGCGGCTGATGCCGGTGATCTTCCCGCAGAGCTCCGCCAACAGAGGGCGGGGGTCGGTGCCGCGGGCCAGGGCATAGCCGTGGTCCCGGTAGGAGGTGACGAAGTAGTCGTCCGGCCGGAGGAGGCTCATGGCGGCCACCCCCACCGCCTCCTGGCCGATATAGAGATGGAGGAAGCCGCCGATCTTCCCCTCGACGTAGAGCTGGGCGCAGCGCTCCTCGAAGCGACGGATGAGGAGCATCGAGCGGTAGTAGGACAACGCCTCTTCTCTGTTCATGTTTTTCCCGGAGGTGAAGCGGACGGACCCCCTTTTCTACCCCAGAGGCCGAAGGGAGTCAACGAGATGCGCGGCGCAGCCCCAGCCAGGTGAGGAGGGCGGTCAGGAGCAGGCCGAGCAGGACCATGCCCAGGATCGACAGGGTGAACGCCATCTCGGCCGAGCCGGTCACCAGCGCTTCGGCTTCCGCCGGAGGAAGGTCCCGGAGGTCCTTCTTGCCGGAGAAGGCCGCCCGCACCTCCGCCCGAAGCATGTAGATGAGCGTGGTGACCGCCGCGGGCAGGAACGGACAGGCCAGGATTCCGAGCGCGGCCAGCGCGACCTGGAGCGGCCGCGCCCAGGGGCTCTTCGACCAGAGACCGAAGGCCAGGACCACGGCCACCGCGGCCAGGATCAGGCCGCCCAGGACCGCGGCCAGGGCCCCCATGCCGTTCCACCCGAGGGCGCCGGCCGTGACCAGGCCCGAGGCGGCGAAGGCCAGCGCCCCCAGGGCCCAGAGGCCGGCCAGGACGCGGATGGTGAGCGGCCCCGGTACGGGCCCTCGGAGCGAGGCGACCCGCGGGGAGGAGTCCAGCGTGAAGGGGTCCGGCTGAGTCTTGACCAGTTGCGGGGGCGATCCCGCGCGAGGCAGCAAACCTTCGGGCAGCTCGTTGATCTGGGTGGAGAGCGCGGCCGAGGGCCGGGGCGCTGCGGGCGGCAGCGGCCCCACCTCCTCGCTCCCCACGACGACGGTCCCTTCCGACTCGCCGGCGAGGACCTTGATGATGACCCCGCCCATACGAAGGAAGTCGCCGTCTTCCAGGGTGGCCCGCTCGACCTTCCGGCCGTTCAGGAAGACCCCGTTCGCGCTGCCCGTGTCGCGCACCGCCAGGCCCGTGGGCCCCGCCTCGATCACGGCGTGGCGCCTCGAGCACTTGGCGTCGTTCAGGACCACGTCGCACGTGGGATCGCGACCCACGGAGACGAGGGTCTGGGTGTATTCGACCGTATGGGTGCTGCCGGTCGGGTATCGAATCTCGAATTTCATGACGGAGGTGCCCGACGATTCACGGATCGTCTCGTATGGACCTGCGGAATTCTAGCAGCAACCGGCCGGCTCGCGGCACGGGTGTCCCTTCGGGGCCGCTCGGGCTCGACTTCCGTCGGGAGCGCGGGTAGCATCGCGCGGGGTCACGGGAAGCCACGAGGGAGAGGCCATGCTCACTGCGGACCCGCAGCGGAGAGCGGCGAAGCTGGCGGAGCTGATCGACATCCTGGGCCGCGACGCGGCCCCCGAAGATCGCGACCTGGTCCTCGCCTTCGCCCCGGTGGTCTTCGCGGACATGCCCGACCGCCTCGCCCTCGGCCTGCCCGCGGAGCCCCTGGCCGGCCGCATCCGCTCCCACTTCCGCTTCGTGGCCCGCGAGATCCCTCCTGCCCACCAGCTCTACAAGGGGCTCCCCGGCATCCATGTCGCCGTGCGCAACCCCCGCGAGGCCGAGGCGCGGGCCATCGGGGCCGGCCACGGCCTGCCCCTCGAGTCCACGGTCGTGGAGACCCACACCATCGACACTCCGTTCATCTTCGAGAGCCTGAAGCATTACTTCCAGAAGGCGGGCCTGCGCGTCTTCTCCGCCATCCACCCGATCTTCGCCGCGCGCCGGCAGTGGGAGCGGGTGGTCTGGATCGGCGACCCGCACGACGAGGGCAGCAAGGAGTGCTACTGCCACTTCCAGATCGAGCCCGTGGAGTCGAAGGAGCGGCTGCGTCGGATCGAGCACGAGGTCTGCGCGGTCCTGAAGTGCGTGTTCCTGGCGGTGGCCGACTTCAAGGACATGGGCCGGGTCTGCCAGGAGCTGGGCGCGCGCCTGCGCAGTCGGAGCGGGCAGGAGGACCACCTGGCCTCGGCCCGCGCGTTCCTCGACTGGCTGCGCGACGACAACTACGTCTTCATGGGCACGGTCGGCTACAAAGCCGCCTCGGACGGGCGCCTCGACAAGCTGGACGAGACCGCGACCGGCGTCTTCACCGACGAGACCCTGCTCCCGGTGGTCTTTCCCGGGGTGATGGAGCACGTGGAGAGCCACCTTGCCCCGGCTCCTGGCCACTACCGGATCATCGACCTCGACTTCTGCAACAACGCCTCCTGCATCTACCACCTCGAGCCCATCGAAGACCTCCGGGTGCGCGAGTGGGGACCCGACGGCACCCTCACCGGGGTGACCCTCCTCCTGGGCCGCTTCGCCCGGGGCGCCTTCGCCCAGCGCGCCGACCGCATCCCCCTCCTGAAGGAGAAGCACGACTGGCTGCTCCGGGAGAGCCAGGCCATGCCCAGCTCGCATGCCTGGCGGGAGATCCGGGCCGCCTTCAACAGCTTCCCCAAGACCGAGCTGTTCTACGCCGACGTGCGGGACCTCAAGCAGATCATCGACCGCATCGTCTACATGACGGGGGACGACGAGATCGCGGTCCACGTCCGCAAGGGCGCGGGCTACGAGGCCCTCTACATCGCCTTTTCCCGGCTGCGCTACGCCTACCAGACCGAGGAGGCCCTCCGGCGGGCGCTGGCCGAGGCCTTCGGCCCCGTCTCCTTCGGCAGCTCCGTGGATTGCGGGGCGGTGACCCTCCTCATCTTCTACTTCGACGCCGCCGGCCTCGAGCGGCCGATCGACCCCGAGGAGGTCCGCCGCCTCACCTTCCCCCTCGTGACCCAGTGGGAGGACCGGGTGGCGGAAGCGCTGGAGCGGGAGTTCGGGGAGCGCGAGGGGCGGCGGCTCTTCCGGCGCTTCGTCACCCCGGAGACCCGCAGCGGCCTCTACCGCGAGTCCACGCCTCCCGAGCAGGTGCCGGACGACGTCCGCCATTTCGACAACCTCGAGGGACGGCTCGAGGTCCGCGTCATCCCGCGGACCTCCGAGACGGTGGCCCTCAACCTGTACTCGGTGCGCTCGCTCGGCCTCACCGACATCCTGCGCACGCTGCAGAACCTGGGCCTCACGGTGACCGAGGAGCTGCGCATCCCGATCGCGCTTCCCGAGGGCCGCAAGTGCTTCCTCTACCGGTTCGAGCTGGAGGCGCCCCAGTGGCGGATCGCCGCCCTGCACCTGGGGCACGAGCGCTTCACGGAGGCCCTGCGCTCCCTCGACGAGGAACGGGCCACCGACGATCCCTTGAACAGCCTGATCCTCCTGGCGGGACTCGGCGGGCGCGACGTGGAGGTGCTGCGCACCTTGCGGAACCACCTCCTGCAGATCCGCACCCACTACAACGCGGAGACCGTGAACGGGGTGCTCACCCGCAACGGGCCCGTGGCGGCGGCCCTCTACAAGGCCTTCGCGGCCCGCTTCGACCCGACCCTCACGGGCGACCGCGGGGCGGCGGTGGAGGAGGCCGACGCGGGCGTGAAAAAAGCGCTGGAGGCGGTGCGGAGCCTGGCCGAGGACGAGATCCTGCGCGCCCTCGACAACCTCATCAAGGCCGCGCTGCGAACGAACGCGTATCAGCGGCCGGAGCGCCCGGTCTTCTCGATCAAGGTGGACAGCCGCAAGGTCGACGGCATGCCCTCTCCGCGGCCGATGTTCGAGATCTACGTCCATTCGCGGCGCCTGGAGGGGATCCACCTGCGGGGCGGCCGGGTGGCCCGGGGCGGCATCCGCTGGAGCGACCGCCACGACGATTTCCGCACCGAGGTGTTGGGTCTCATGAAGACCCAGATGGTCAAGAACTCGATCATCGTCCCCGTGGGGTCCAAGGGCGGCTTCGTCCTGAAGGGCGACGTGCCGGGGCGCCCCGCCCTGGACGACTACCTGATCGACCGCTACCGCGAGTTCGTCTCCGGGCTCCTCGACGTGACCGACAACCGGGTGGACGGCCGGGTCCTCCACCCGCCGGAGGTCATCCGCCTGGACGGGGACGACCCCTACCTCGTGGTGGCGGCCGACAAGGGAACGGCCCATCTCTCGGACACCGCGAACAGCGTCTCCGCCCAGTACGGGTTCTGGCTGGGCGACGCCTTCGCCTCCGGAGGGAGCGCGGGTTACGACCACAAGAAGATGGCGATCACGGCCCGCGGGGCCTGGGAGTGCGTGAAGCACCACTCTCGGAACCTCGGCAAGGACGTGCAGAGGGAGCCGTTCACCATGGCCGGCATCGGCGACATGTCCGGCGACGTCTTCGGCAACGGCGCCCTGCAGAGCCGGGCCACGAAGCTCGTGGCCGCCTTCAACCACCTCCACATCTTCATCGACCCCAACCCCGATCCGGAGCGGAGCTTCAAGGAACGCGAGCGGCTCTTCCAGCTTCCGCGCTCGACGTGGCGGGACTACGACCCCGCCCTCATCAGCGGGGGCGGGGGCGTCTTCGACCGCTCGGCAAAAGCGGTCCCCCTCTCGCCGGAGATCAAGAAGCTCCTCGAGATCGAGGGGGAGGCCGCCTCGGGCGAGGAGGTGATCCGCAAGATCCTCTCCGCCAAGATCGACCTCCTCTACAACGGCGGCATCGGCACCTACGTGAAGGCGGAGAGCGAGGACGACGCGGAGGTGGGGGACCGCGCCAACGACCGCGTGCGGGTGAACGGCCGGGACGTGCGGGCGCGGGTGGTGGCCGAGGGAGGGAACCTCGGCTTCACCCAGAAGGGCCGGCTCGAGGTCTGGGCCCATGGAGGGCTGCTCAACACCGACGCGGTGGACAACTCGGGGGGGGTGGACACCTCGGACCACGAGGTGAACATCAAGATCCTCCTCGACATGCTCGTCAAGAAGGGGGTCATCAAGGGGCGGGCGGAGAGGAACCGCATCCTGGCCGAGATGACCGACGAAGTGGCCCACCTGGTGCTGGCCGACAACGCGAGCCAGGCCCTCGCCCTCTCCCTGGACGGTCTCCGGAGCGCGCGTCGCTACGAGGAGTTCGTGTCCTTCATCGACGACATGGCGGGGGCCGGGATCCTGAGCCGGGCCGACGAGTCGGTCCCCAGCCGGGACGAGCTGCTGGCCAGCCCCCACCGGAAGCGGGGGCTCCCCCGCCCCCTGTTGGCCGTGCTCCTGGGCTACACGAAGATGTTCGCCTTCCAGATGGTCATGGAGACGGACTTCCCCGACCGCGAGGCCGGCCAGCCCTTCCTCCACTCCTATTTCCCGGGACGCCTGCGCGCCCGCTTCGCCGAGCATTTCCCGGCCCACGTCCTCCGGCGCGAGATCGTGGCCACCGCCGCCGTCAATCACCTCGTCAACCAGGCCGGGGTCACGCTCCTCGAGCGGATGATGGTCGCCGGCAAGGCCGGGATCGGCGAGGTGGTGACCGCCTACGTCGACGTGGACCGCGAAGCGGAGGCCCCGGAGCTCCGCGAAGCGCTCCTCGGTGCCGGCCTCGAGGCCGCCGCCGAGCAGGAGGCGCTGCTCGAGATCGAGGAGGCGCTCGAGGCCTCGGTGCGCGATCGCCTCGAGGGGAAGAAGGCGATCACGGCCCGGGACGCGCTGAGGGAGATCCGGGGCCGGCTCAAGCTCGGCCTCGCGGTACCCTAGGTGGCCGACTCGATGATGGACCAGGGGCTGGTGTAGGGCTACCTTTAGGGGGTGCGGCGGAAGCTCCTGATCGACACCGACACCGCTTCCGACGACGCGGTGGCCCTGGTCATGGCCCTGCGGTCGCCCGAGGTGGAGGTGGTGGCGATCACCATCGTGGCCGGGAACGTCGACACCCGCCAGGGCAGCCGCAACGCCCGCTACACGGTCGAGCTTTGCGGGGCATCCGTGCCTGTCTACGAGGGGGCGCTGCGGCCCCTCGTCCGGGCGCCGCAGCGGGCGACCTCCTTCCACGGCGAGGACGGTCTCGGCGGGCAGCGATATCCGGCTCCCCGCACCGCGGCCGCGCCCGGGCATGCGGTCCCCGCCCTCGTGGAGACGATCCGGTCGAACCCGGGCTTGACGCTGGTGACCCTGGGGCCGCTCACGAACCTGGCCCTGGCGGTCGCCCAGGCCCCGGAGATCGTGGGGCTGGTGGGACGCTGCGTCGTGATGGGGGGCGCGGCCTGCACGGTGGGGAACATGACCCCTGCCGCCGAGTACAACGTCTGGTGCGACCCGGAGGCGGCCCGCGTCTGCTTCCGGTCCGGCCTCCCCATCGAGATGGTGGGGTGGGAGCTCTGCCGGGGCACCGCCAACCTGGACGAGGAGGACGTCGCGCTCTGCCGCCGGATGGACACTCCGCTCTCCCGCTTCGCGATCGACGGCAACGCCTTGGCCCTCCGGGCGAACCGGGAGATGTTCGGCGATCCCGGGATCCCGCTGCCCGACCCCGTGGCCATGGCGGTCGCCCTCGACCCCACGATCTGCACCCGACGGAGCCGCCACCGCGTCGACGTGGAGTGCGAGGGCGCGCTGACCCGCGGCATGACGGTGGTGGACCAGCTCGACGTGGTCTCCCGGGGCACGGGCAGCGCCGAGGGCTGGCCGCCGGAGGGGCCGGGGGTGGTTGTATGCTGGGCGATCGACGTGGCTCGCTGGAAGGACCTGCTCTTCCGCTCCCTCCGGTGAAGGCCGCGGACCCATCCGCCATTCCGGTTGACCGGCCCCGGAGGGTGCACCTATCGTGTCGGGCATGAGACTCCCGCTCGCGGTGCTGACCACGCTGTCGTTGGGTGCTCCGGCGGGGGTCGCGGCGGCGCCCGCTCCGCACAGGGTCATCTTCGACACCGATTTCGTCATGCCGCCCGCGGACGACGGCCTCGCCCTCATCCTGGCCCTGGGCTCGCCCGAGCTCGAGATCCTGGGCGTGACCACGGTGGCCGGCAACGAGAGCATGGAGAAGGCCACGGCCGACGCGCTGCGGCTTCTCGAGATCGCCGGCCGCGCCGAGATCCCGGTCTACAAGGGCGCCAACATGCCCCTCCTGCACGAGAAGAGCGAGTATGCGACCAAGGTGCATGGGCGGTGGTGGTCCGACGATCCGCCCTCGCCCCCGCCGGGGGGCTTCGCCCGGAAGCAGCCCGAGCGCGAGAGCGCCATGGACTTCATCGTCCGGACGGTCATGGCCAGGCCGGGCGAAGTGAGCATCCTCGCCATCGGCCCCTTGACCAACATCGCCATGGCCATCCGCCGGCAGCGGGGATTCGCCGAGAGGGTCAAGCGGATCGTGATCATGGGGGGCGCGGTGGCCGCGCTCCCGGATGGCGCGGGCAACATCACTCCGAACGCCGAGTTCAACTTCTGGGTCGACCCCGAGGCGGCCAAGGTGGTCCTGCGCTCAGGCATCCCCTCCATCATGCTCTCGCCCCTCAACGTCTCGCGAAAGACCGCTCTCACGAAGGAGTGGTACGAGAAGATGGTGGCCGGGGACACCCCCATCACGCGTCTGCTCGAGGAGACGGTGGGGCCGCGCTACGCCCATGACCCGGGCCGACGGGCGCTGATGTACGACCAGGTCGCGGTCGCGAGCCTCATCGACCCGACGCTGGTCAAGACGGCCGAGCTCTACGTCGACGTCGACGTGAGCCCGGGAATCGACTACGGAGTCTCGGTGGGCGGCCCCGATCCCTGGCCGGGCGCCGAGGGCGCCCGGAAGGTGGCGGTGCAGCACGACCTCGACTGGGAGCGCTTCATCACTCTGTTCGTGGAGCGGGTGTCGCGAGGGGGCCGCCCCCGCCCGTAGGCGCCGGGGGCTCGCCCCGGACGTACTCCTCCAGGTCCGTCCGGGCGCGGCTTGCCCGCGGGTCGCGCGTGGCCGCGTAGCAGCGGGCGCGGAACCGGAGCACGTCCGCTCGCCAGGGGACGTGCGGTTCGAAGGGAAGCACCGCCTCGCGGCAAGGGTCGGAGAGGCCGCCGTGAGACGCGACGCTGAGCCGGACGAGCCGGCGCGGCTCCTCCAGCGCGCCTACCGCGAAGGGCTGCCCCAGGGCCGCGAAGAGGACGGGCACCATGTCGGGCCGCGCGAGGGTCAGCTCGTCGGCGAGGGCGAGCGCGTGGGACATGCTGACCTGGCCGGGCCAGGGGTCCGTTCGATAGTGCACGAGCGCCGACACGAGGGCGTCGCGGGCCAGCTCGGGGCGGCCCGACCGCAGGGCGAGGCGGGCCGTGGCTGCCTCGGCCTCCGTGGGGTCGAGGTCGCGCAGGGCCCGGATGTGGGCCACGGCCCGCGGGTCACCGGCGTCGGCCAGGCCTTCCGCGAGAAGGGTCGTCTCGACCGGACCCTCCGGGGGCGCCGGCTGGCCCAGGAAGGTCTGGGCGGCCGCCGCCAGGTCGCCGGCGAGGTACCGCGCGTAGGCCTGGGCACGGACGCGCTCCGGCTCCGGCGCCTCGGGCTCCGGCGGTGCCGCCCTTCCGGCGATCGCGTAGATGGCGCGGCGCTGGCGCACCACCCGCTCCCAGTCGACGGGGCCCACGACCGCCGGCCGATCGGCGCTCACCGCCCGCGCGGCCTCGCGCAGCCGCCGGACATCGAACAGGCCGGACCGGGAAAGGGTACGCGCGAACGCGAACTCCAACGGATTCCGGTCGTCCGAGTTGACCTCCTGGCCGGCCGCCCGCATCTGCTTCGCGAGAGCCGGCCCGGCGACGAACCGCGCCAGCACGCCCTCGAGATCCTCCACGCGCCAGGCCCCGCGCAGGGCGGTCGCGAAGGGCTCCTCGCGGATGCGCGCGCGCAGGGCGGCCGCGTCGTGGCTCAAGGGGTGGCGCGAGGCGACGAGCAGCAGGTCGATGTGGTTCACGTGCCAGACTTCGACCTCGGGGAAGACCGCGGCCAGGGTGGCCGCGACCGTCGAGATCGTCCACTCGTCGACCTCGTAGGCTTGCACCCACTGCAGGAACAGGCCTTCCGGCCGCAGGCGGGAGGCCACCGCGTCGTAGAACTCCCGCGTGAAGAGGCTCGCTATGCCCGCCCGGTAGGGGTTGGAAGGCTCGGAGAAGACGAGGTCGTAGGTGTCGCGACCCACCGTCAGCACCTCGCGGGCGTCGCCCGTGATCACGCGGACACGGGGGTTGCTCATCACGTCGTGGTTGACCGGGCCGCACATGCGCGCCACCTCGAGGATCGCGGGCTCCAGCTCCACGACGTCGGTTTGCTCCATGCCCGGCACGGCGGCCAGCCAGCCGGCGGTGCTCCCCGTGCCCAGGCCGATCACGAGCGACCGGCGCCCACCGGGCCGCAGGAGCGACCCCAGCAGGCCGCCCAGCACCTGGGTCGGGGCATCGTTGCGGGCGTTGCCGTCGACCTTCCCGTTCACGACGAACGACAGGCCTGCGATGACCTGGACCGCCACGCTGCTCTCCACCCCGTCGCGCTCCCACACCACGGACCGCCGCGCATCGTGGACCCAGGCGCGCTCCGCGTTGGGCGTCCGCGAGGCCAGGGCATTCGCGCGCCCCGCCCCGATGGCGCTGTGCCGCCAGGCGGCGGTGGGGCCCTCGGCCAGGAACAGCGCGCCCGCCACCACGGCGGCGGCCGCTCCCGTCACGGTCACCGTCCTCATCGTCCTCCGCCGATCCACCGTGGCCGCGACGACCGCGAGGGCGGCGAGGAGGAGGGCGGCCGCTCTCCAGCAGCCGGGGGCGCTCAGGATCGGGAGCAGGCCGAATCCGCCGGCCAGGGAACCCGCGATCCCGCCCACGGTGTTCCAGAAGTACGCTCTTCCGAGGTGGCGGGCGACGCCCGCGCGCCCTTCGCCCAGCAGCGCCACCAGGAGCGGAAACTGCGCGCCCGCGACGACCGAGGCGGGAAGGACCACGATCGCGGTCACGATCGTCCAGCCCGTGAGGTAGGCCCCCAGGACGGCGCCCGTGGGCGGGCGCAGGCCGAGGGCGAGGAGGGCTACGCGATCGCCCAGGACGCAGGGCAGCGCGATCGCCGCCGCTTCCAGGGCACAGCTGGCCGCGAAGGCGGGCAGGCCGACCGGCCGCCGCGCGAACACGATCGCGTAGAGGATGCCGCCCGCGGCGATGCCGGCGAGGGCGACGGCGAGCACGAGGCCGAACGTGTAGACGGTGCCGCCCAGGATGGGGCTGAGCATGCGGTACCAGACCAGCTCCATGAGAAAGAACGCGAAGCCGACCACCGCCGCCGCCGCCAGGACGAATCGCGGAGGCGCCGCTTCGGGACGCTCCCGGGCCGCCCCCTCCCCCGGCGAATCCGGCACGGGCGAGGACCGGCGGCTGAGCGCTCCCGCCAGGAGGGCGACCCCAAGGTTCGCCACCGCGGCCAGCCAGAGGGTCCAGCGGGTCCCCAATGCCTCCAGGAGCCAGAACGTCGCGGCCAGGCAGCCGGCCACCGCCCCCAGCGTGTTCACGCCGTAGAGCAGCGCCGTGGCCCGTCGCCGAGGGTCACCTTCGTGCTCGATCGCACGAGCGGCGGCGCCGAGCGTCCCGCCGGCGACGAAGGTCGTCGGCAGCAGCACGAGGCCAGCCAGGGCGAGCCGAAGGGCGGTTCCGCCCCAGGGGCCCAACACCACCGTGCCGCCCGCGGCAAGGTAGGCGCGCCTCACCAGCCCGAGGAGCGGCGGCGTCGCCGCCGCGCTGAGGGCCACGAGGGCTTCGAGCGCCGCGTAGAACCGCAGAGGGTTCGGCCGGCGGTCGGCCTTCGGCCCCAGGAACCAGCCGCCCAGGCCGAGGCCGCCCATGAAGACTGCGACCACGGCGGCCGAGGCCGCCGTGGAGGCCCCGAAGACGAGCCGGAGCTCGCGCTGCCACCCGATCTGGTAGACGAGCGCGCAGAAGCCGGATCCGAAGAGCAGGGGCGCGATCGCCCACACCTGGGTGCCGAGATGGCCGTCGTCCTCGGGGCTCCGCGCGCCGAGAGACACTCCCTCGTCGTCTGCGCGACCTTTCGCGCGCCGTCCTCGGCTCATCCGTGCGTACTATAAGCCGGCTCCCCGGGGACTCCCGGCCACCCGGCGCCCCACGTTGCTCACTTCGCGAGCGGATCGGGGCGAAGCTGAAACCTCACGACCTTGCTCGTCGTCCCTTTGCCGCCTTCCATGTGAAAAGGCGCTCGGGTGCTCACGGTCGACCAGAGCCCGCGGCCCTTCCAGCCGCCGTTCGGATCGTCGATCCGGCCATCCAGCCATTTCGTGTAGAAGCCGAGCGGATACGGGACACGGAGAACGATCCACTGGCCGTCCTTCAGGACCAGCAGCCCTTCGGACGCATTGCCGGTGTCGATGGGCACGTTCCGGCCCAGCCCCAGGGTGTCGAACCAATCCACCCACGTGTAGTAGCTGCTCTCCGCGCTCCCCGAATCCGTCACGCCTGCGAGCTGCGGCAAGGGCTCCGGGTAGAGCGTCCAGCCCTCGGGACAGTGCTGACCCGTCGCGGTCGGCCCGTTGAGCGGCCCCTTGCACTTGCGGCGATCGAAGCTGGCGAGATGCCCGCTCGCGAGGGCCGCCCAGACGACGCCATCGCGGTCGACATCCATGCCCCGCGGCGAGAACCCCTGGACGGGCGCTCTCGGATTGTCCAGCGGCGGCTCGTACACTTCCGCCAGCGCGGTCTCGGGCGGGTTCGCTCCCGGACTGAGCCGGACGATGGCGCCCGGGAAACCCAGCACCGATCCCCAGACCGAGCCGTCCGGTGCCGGCGAGACCGAGTAGAAGGCGCCCCCGAACCGCTTGTCCTTGGTCGGGTCGAGCGGCTGGTCCGGTTCCACGTAGGCGTCCCGCTTGCCGTTGCCGTTGGTGTCGAGGACGAGCGCGGTCCAGCCCTGCGACTTCACCTCGTCGCCCGTCTCTTCGAACAGCTTCGTGTTCAGCCAGCCCACCACCTGGCCACCGCCGCTCGTCCAGAGCGTGTGGTTGGCATCCTCGGCGAACATCAGGTGGTGAGTGCCGAAGCAGGTGCCGATGTGGGTGAGCTTCCGGGTCGTCGGGTCGTACATCGCGAGGTGCCGGCTGGATCGCGCGATCGGGAACAGCTTCGCCGAGGGATGGCTCGATCCCTCCTTGCAGACGTCGGGGTTGTCGGGCGGGCGCACGGCGGAGGTGATCCACACCCGGCCCTTGTGGTCGATCATCGGGTTGTGGACGTTGTTCCGGCTGTTCCAGATCACCTCGTCGCTCCAGTACGGCGACGGTTGCGGCATGTTCGGCGCCGCCGCCGGTTTGGTGTTCGGATCGCGGACGGTCAGCGTGATCTGGCTCGTCGTGTGGTGCACCGGATCCAGCACGGGGAGGTAATCGGCACTGAGCTCGAGCGCTCCGTAGATCGGTCCGTTCGCATTGACGCGGGGATTCCGCCGGTCGGTCGAGACCTCGTCGTGAAGGTAGGCCTTCGGGTCGGCCCAGTCCCACTCGGTGATGACGACGTTGCGCTCCAGGCCCTGCGGCCGCGGCGGTGCCGGGGGCAGCTCGCCGGCGGCGATGCGATCGGTCCAGTCCGCGAACAGCGCCAGGCCCCGCCCGCCCAGACGGTTGGCGCCCGCGAACATGTCGCCCCCGGCCTGTCCGGACAGGATGCGCCGCTCCCAGGCCGCGCGCGAGGAATCGAAGGCCCCCAGCGCGCGAGGGACCTCCCGCGTCGCCTTGTTCCCGAGCTGATGACAGGCCCAGCAGCCGCCCGACTTCAGGTTTCTCAGCCACTCGGCCTGGCTCCTGATGGTCGGCGAGATGCCGTTCCCCGCGGGAGCGGTGCCGTGGAACTCGCTCTTGTCCGGAACCCGCAGCAAGGAAAACCAGTACCCGGCCGGGTAGTACTCCGCCGCCGCACGCGGGCTGGGCGCCGCCACCGCGTTCAGGTTGAGGATCTGGCCCGGGGTGGCCCGAGCTTTCGGCGAATCCACGAGCCCGTAGCCACGCACCCACACGCGGTAGTTCGCCCTCGGAAGGTCGGGCAACACATAGCGCCCTCGATCGTCGGTGACGACGATCCGGACGAACCGGGTGGGGAGGTCGGTCGTCTCCGCGATCACCCACACGCCCGGCTCCGGCCCGTGCGGGCCACTCACGACTCCGCCAACGTCGTCGCTGTCGATCGGGATCGCTTCTCCGGCGGGTTGGGGGGCGCTGAACCCACCCAGCGACGCGACCAGGCAGAACGCGAGACCGTGAAGCGCGGGAGTCGGGGTCGACAGGTTTCTCGTCATGCTTCCACCCATCCGGCGAACGGCCGGACCATGCACCGCCCCCCTCCGGTCCACAACGACGGAGGCGGCTGGTACCATATGTGGCGGCCACGTGCCGGTCAACGCCGCCGGCCGCCCGTTCGCGTCCTCCCCCCCGCGGCGAACCTCTTGACCAGGATCAGGCCGACGATGAAGCCGCCGACGTGGGCCGCGTAGGCGACGCCGCCCGCCTGCGAGCCGCCTCCCAGCAGGCCCACCCCGGCCACGACCTGGAAGACGAACCACATTCCGATCGATACCCAGGCCGGCATCTCCGCGGTGCCCATCCCCATCAGCACGCGCACGCGCCGGCCGGGGAAGAGCAGCATGTAGCCGCCGAGCACGCCGGAGATCGCGCCCGACGCCCCCAGGCTCGGCACGAGGGTGTTGCCCTGGGTCGCGACGGTGGTGAAGACGTGGGCGAGGGAAGCGAGGACCCCGCAGACGAGGTAGAAGGCGAGGTAGCGCCCGTGCCCCAGCGAGTTCTCGATGTTGTCCCCGAAGATCCCGAGATAGAGCATGTTGCCGGCGAGGTGGGCGAGGCCGCCGTGCATGAACATCGAGACCAGGAGGGTCAGGTAGACCGAGACCGGGGTGGGTTGGAGGCCCGGCTGCACGAACGACCGGCCGCTGACGGGATCCACCACCCGGTGCGCGGGCGTCACCACGTCCTTGCCGGTGACGATCTCCATGGGGACCGTCGAGAACGCGTAGGTGAAGCGGTCGTTCGTCCCCATTCCCTGCAGAAGCACGAACACCGCGATGTTCGCGGCGACCAGGAGGTAGTTCACGACCGGGGTCAGGGTGCGGTCGGAGTTGTCGTCCGCGATCGGAATCATGCCCATGGCCTATTGTAGGGCGATGGGCCCCGCTCAGGCAGTCCCCCCGAGCGTGAGGTCTGGCTCTACCTCCGGGAGATCACGGGCCGTAGAGGGTCAGCCCGAACGTCACCGTGCCTCGTTGTTGAGGAACCGGGTGTTGGTGACGCGCGCGTCGTCGACTCGACCGCCATCACGGCACGTTGATCGGAAGGCGGGCGACGCGTAGGCTCCGCGGGGAGACAGGTATGCGAAGGCCGAGCATCATGCTGCCCGAGTCACCGAGGCGGACCTGCCCCAGGGAGGATCGCATGTCAGGAGGACTTCCCCGTTTCCCGCTCGGTGCTCTGCTGATACTGGCCCTGCCGGTCTCCGTCGCCGCCGCGGGGTTGAAGGCCGGCGCCGCCACGGTGGAGATCACCCCTCCCGTCGGCCTGAGCATGTACGGCTACGGCAACCGCAAGGGAGTCGCCACCGGGGTCCTGGACCCGCTCCTGGCGCGGGTTCTCGTGCTCGAGGCCGCCGAGAAGCGGCTGGCTCTGGTGGTCATGGACCTGGGGGAGCCCCTGGCCGCGGCATGGATCAAGCGGTTGCGTGAGAACGCGGCGAGGAGCAGTGGGATCTCGTACGTCGTGGTGGCCGCGACCCACACCCATTCGGGTCCCGGCATTCGCGACCAGTACCCGCCGGAGGAAGGTCCGGACTGGGAGTCCGGCGTGCTGGAGAAGGTGGGCCGGGCCATCGACGATGCGCGCGGGAACGCCGTCGAGGCGCGGATCGGGGTGGGCCATGGAGGCGTCTTGATCGGCCACAACCGGCTGCGCCGGGAGGCGGATGGCTCGGTGCGCTGGTTCGAGCGCAACAACACCATGGTTCCGACGTCACCGGTGGATCCCACGGTCTCCGTCCTGCGCCTGGACAGCGCGGACGGGAAGCCCATTGCCATCCTCGTGAACCACGCCTGCCACCCGGTGGTGTTCGGCTCCGACAACCTGCAGTACTCCGCGGATTATCCGGCCGTGACGATCGCGACCGTGGAGCGGGAGTTCGGCGGCCGTCCGGTGGCCATCTTTCTCCAGGGCGGCGACGGCGACATCAACCCCTACTACGCGGTGCATCCTCTCGATCAGGACGCGGTGCGGATGCGCGATTGGACGGGTGAACGCCTGGGGCGGGAAGCGGCTCGGGTGGCGAAAGCCATCAACAGCGAATCCGTGCCCGACGCGAGTCTCGACTACGCCGAAGACGTGCTCGACTTCCCCTGGCGCTGGAACCTGGAGAGATTTAAGGCCGCGGTGCTACAGTCCTGGGGACCCAAGGCCGCGGCCGCTCTCGAACGCCGAGATCCCCAGGGCCTGCACGCCCCCGTGGCCACCGTGCTCATCAACAAGCGCATCGCGTTGATGACGGTGCCGGGCGAGCCGTTCGTCGATTACCAGATCGACTGGCGGAACCGCTGCCCGGTCCGCGACAGCTTCTTCATGGGCTACGCCAACGGAGCGCTGGGGTACTTTCCGACCATCCGCGCGGCTTCCCTCGGCGGGTACGGCGCCGCGAACACCGCGACCTATGTCCCGCCCGACGCGGGCGCCCGCATCGTGGACCACGCGCTGGTCAGGGTCTATGAAATGCTGGGGCGGCTCCGCGACACGCCCGAAGACCTCAAGAAGTGACTCCGCTCCGGGCGCTCCTTGAGCAATGGAGTGGGGAGGGGCTGGTGGCCTGGGACGGAATCGAACCGCCGACACGCGGATTCTCAGTCCGAACCAGCGGCGGCACCACCCGGCTTGCTCTCGGGAGCGGTCAGATCATGTGCTCCCTACACACTTCGGCGAAGCTACTTGACAGCCCCTTCGGCTTTTCGTAGCCTCTACCACCCTTCCTGGAACGTTCCAAGACAGTTCCGAGGGTCCGGCATGGGCACG
>WNGL01004278.1_pt1 | contig 17215 bp, 9 predicted proteins | sample 5400591 | NCBI WGS metagenome assembly WNGL01 (sample SAMN13153377, study PRJNA577476) | soil metagenome | isolation source: 80 cm soil or saprolite under Garry oak tree replicate 1 | place: USA:California | collected 2016-06-15
AAGGAGTGCGGTTAAAACGAATCGGCAGCGATTCACGATGCGACGTTGGCGCATAGATGATCGTGTGGAGTCTGACCCCATCGCGCATGGGAACCATCTGTTCGATCTTATCGAAGCCGGCCGGCGGGTCCGGCGGCGGCGTGGTTTGAGCGTAAAGCGAAGCCGACAAAGGAAAGCCCAAGATAATTGCCGGTAGGAAAAGTCTTAAGCCGAAGAGTTTCATGGCGATGCCTCCAAATTGTAAATGAGTGCGCTACAGAGGCGAGCGGCAGAAAAGCGTCAGAACCGCGAGCGGTAGCCGAAACCTATCACACTCCTTTGTTTAGCCGCGACACCGATTGTGCTTGGTGCTTTACGAGTTACCTTCACGATCCGGTCGCTACCGCTCGCGGTTCTGACACGGGAGCAGTTGCTTCTCCGATGGCCAAATGACGAGTGTCAAATGGAAAATGGAAAGACGCGTCCGTCTCCTCGAATCGAATATTCATGATTGGATACTTCTGCCAGTCTTTGTAATCGAAGTGCCACCACTCGGCTTCATAAACCGTGAAGCCTTCCGACTCCATCGCGCTTCGCAGCAACTCTCGATGCCAGCGCTGAAGCGACGTGCCGCCAGGATAATTCGGATACGCGCGATCGGTGGTCTCGTCATAGGTGCTTACCATCTCGACGGGCTTGCCGGTTTTCAAATCATAGAGCGTCACGTCAACGGCACAACCGCGATTGTGACGTGAGCCCTTCGATGGATCGGCGACGAAAACATGCTTGTCCGGCGGCGTCGCATCCCAGAAGACTTTGGTTACGTACCATGGCCGGTAAGCATCGTGGATAAGCAAGCCGTATCCCTGCTCCTTCAATTTGTGGTGCACTCGAACTACCGCTTCAGCGGCGGGACGTTGCATAAAGGCGCGCGCTTCAGAATAAAACTTCGTTCCCAGAAAGTTGTTAGTAGTCGCGTAGCGGATTTCGAGTTTTATGGTCGGATCCAGCTTTGTTAGTTCGACCAGATCCGGCCCCCGAAACTCGCCGTTCTCTTTCGGTGGTTGCGCAGCAAGTGCTTCCTTCATCAAATCCGGCACCGGACGCAGAGGTTTGATGTGAAGTTGATTCCCGCTTTCCGGCTCGATCTGCCGGCGTTTCAGGAAGGTAACGGGAATAAGGACATCCCTCGCTGAAGATCTGACTATTGGGTCGACTGCAACCTGCGTCGCCCGGCCATGTGCACGAGTAAAGACAAGATGTTGCCAAGCGCGTGCACTTGAGGCCGAAAACTCAAAAACATTTCGCGATACTTCGTCGAGTGGTTCGACCTCGCCTCGCTTAAACAGAGCACAGAGGCGGCCGTCCTTTTCGAGAATGATGAGAATGTCATTATCCGGGCCGTATTCGCCGATAAGGCCACGCCAACGCGCCGGGGGCGGTGAAGGTTTGGCTTGCGGGGTAGCACTGGATTTTATGAAGGACCGTGGCGAATGAAGATTTCCAGAGTGAGTCCACGCGATCGCAGAGTTCGAAGTAATGACCGCGATCAAGTAGGCCGCGAGATTGATCAGAGGTAGTGTCCTGCAACGCTTAGATCTCGATTGTTCTTGCCACCACGCAACCAGTCCCGGAGGGACGAAATGTCTATAGACCGCCCGACTCGAAGCGTTTCTGTAAGCTCCGTAGGAGCGTAATAGGTTGCTCGTTATGGTTGGATCCATGAGCAGGGAAACATTTCGCTCCTCCGGAGCTAGGTCCTTAGTTGGCCGGTGGTAACTATAAACATTGGGCTCCTCCGGAGCTGAAGAATTCGCTTGGCTTTCTTTGCTCATCAGTGTCGCTAAAGCCATCATCCTAGAGTCCCGCGAGACCGGGTAGCATCATTCCTTTCCTATTTGATCTTGCCCGGTCCCCAGAGCGCCCTGCCAGGTCTCGCGCCGGTCGGTTCGCCGTCTTTAAGCACCTGGAGGCCGTTGACGAAGACATGTTTAAAGCCGACGGCGAGTTGATGTGGGTTTTCAAACGTGGCGCGATCGGCGATCGTGTCGGCGTCGAAGACGACCACGTCGGCAAACATTCCTACCTTAAGAAAGCCACGATGATCCAAGCCTAGATTGGTTGCGGGCAGGCCCGAAAGTCGCCGCACCGCTTCGGTCAGCGAAATCACCTTCTCTTCGCGCACGTATTTGCCGAGCAAGCGCGCAAAGTTACCGTAAGCGCGCGGGTGAGCGGAAGACTTGAGAAAGACGCCTGCGGGCGCAATCGATGCGGCATCTGAGCCGAACGAAACCCAAGGCTGGCGAATCTGCTTCTTTATATTATCTTCGCTCATCAGGAAATAGATGGTGCCGATCCTGGAGCGATCTTCGAGCACGAGATCCATGATCGTCTCGACCGGATCTTTGCCGCGCATACGCGCGACTTCGGCAAGGGTCTTGCCGGTGAGCGGTTTCAGCTTTTCGCTTTTGAAACTCGCGAGCAGGATCCGATCGGGCGAGCCGGCCAGCCGATAGAGATTTTCCCATTCATTCGTGGGTGTGCGAATCGCGTCGGCGATCTTCTGGCGAGTGGCCGGATCCTGGAGGCGCTTGTAAGCAGCTTCGCGCCCACCGTCAAAAACCCATGGCGGCATTGAGGCCTCGAGACCCGTTCCGCCGGCCGGATAGGTGTACATGTTCGCGGTGATCTTCAAGCCCTGGCGGCGAGCATCTTCGATCATTCTGATTACCTGATCCATCTTCGGCCAGTTCGCTTCGCCCGACGCCTTAAGGTGATAAATCTCGACCGGGAGACCGGCTTCGCGGCCGATGCGCATGGTTTCCTGCACGCCTTCGATCAACTGATTGCCCTCGCTGCGCATGTGGGTGGTGTACTTGCCCTGGTATTTGGCGGCGACTTTGCACAATTCGATCAGTTCTTCGGTCTTGGCGAAAAAGGCGGGCGGATAGATTAGAGCGGTAGTAATACCGAGTGCGCCGGCTTCCATCTCGCGACGAACCAACTCCCGCATCTCGTCGAGTTGTTTTGGCGTCGGGGGTTTGTCTTCCAGGCCGATGACGTATTCGCGGATCGTAGGCGCGCCGATGAATGACGCGACGTTTTGCGAGATGCCCCGCTTCTCGAGATAAGTTAGAAATTCGGCGAGCGTGGTCCACTCGATTGTATACTTCACGTCACCCTGCGATTCGCGGAGGCGCCGCTTCATTTGATCGTTGAGCGGCCCCATCGAAAGCTCGCCGAATATCTGAGTGGTAACGCCCTGCTTGATCTCGCTCAGCGATCGGCCATCGACGATCAGCGAAGTCTCAGAGTGAGAGAGCATGTTGATGAAGCCCGGCGCGACGGCGAGTCCTTTGGCATCGACGATAGTTGGCGCCGTGGCCCGGCTCAAATTGCCAACGGCGGCGACGCGATCACCTTTGATGCCCACGTCGGCTTTGATAGGTGCGCGACCAGTGCCGTCGTAGAGAGTGCCGCCTCTGATGATGACGTCGAACGATGGCGGTTGTGAGGGATTGTGATGATGTCGTTGCGCGACTGCCACAACGGAGATCGCAAAGGTGAGCGTCAGAGTTAGAAGCTTTCGGAAGTTGATTCTCATTTGATCAAGAATGGCCGCAAATTCTTCGGATGTCAGTCCCGTAGGGACCCAATGTTTATAGATACGAGCCCACTCTCCCTCATGATAGCCCCCTTTTGGGGCGTCACATTGCGCTCCTGACGGAGCTGGGGATTTCCATCCGCCTCCGATCTATAAACATTCGACTCCAACGGAGTCAAAGAACGTCCTACGATTTCGCCGCGTTTGCTTTTTCTGCGCCGCTGTACTTTTTCATCAAATCTATCGCTTTATCCGCCAGCTTGAACAGATGTGGATGCGCGCGATTGCCGTTGGTCATGATTGCAAAGCCAAGCTTGCGATCGCGATTGCCAAGCAGGAAAGCCGTATAACCGGGAACGCTGCCACTGTGAGCGAGGTAGCGATCGCCGTCGCGTACTTGCGTCCACCAGGTCAAACCGAAGCCGGCAGTTTCATTACCCCAAAGATTTTCGATCGTTCCTTTGAATTGATCGTACTGGCGCGTGAGCATTTGATCCAAAGTCGATTGGCTGATGAGCCGCTTGTCTTTGAAGACCCCGCCGTTGAGATTCGCAATCAGCCAGTTCGCTTGATTCAGCACCGTGCCATAAACGATGCCCGCGGGCCAGACGGACGCTTTGAGTCTCACCGTCCCAACCTGGCTTCCGGTCTTTTCGTCCACAACGTAGGGAATGGCCAGACGCTCTTCCATGTCCGGCCGCGGCTCGAACGCGGTGCTGGTCATCTCCAACGGCGTGAAGATGTGCTCCTGCATATATTGCTTATAAGGCACGCCGGAAAACTTCTGCACCAGATAAGCGACCAACGTGTAAGCCATATTCGAATAAGTGACGGAAGTCAGCGGCGGCTTGGTCGCCTTGAGTGCTTTGCCCAGATAGTCTTCGAGCGACGGCGGCACGGTGTCGCCCCAAACCGGAAATGGACCAAAGTCCGCAGGCAGGCCTGAAGTATGAGTCAACAGATGGCGAAACGTGATCGGGTGCTGTGGGTCTTCGCCTTGAATCTTGAAGTCGGTTAAATAATCGTTAACACGATCGTCGAGCTTGAATTTGCCTTGCTCCATCTGTTGAAGCAAAGCGATCGTGGACATTGCTTTGAAGGTCGAACCGATTAGATAGACCGTGTTCGGCGTGGCAGGAGTACGCGCCCATAGATTCGAATAGCCATAAGCATTGGTCCAGATAACTCGATCGCCGGCGATTAGAGCAATCGACGCCGAAGGAATATTTCCAGCGAGCAGTGTGCGCTGAATCTCAGGTTCGAGTTCCGCGACGACGCGATCGATGTTGACGGTTTGGGCTACGCTGGGTCCCGAAGCGATCAGAAGTACCGCCGCCAGGCTGCTGGCGACGAACAACCGTTCGCGGAACCGCGTTCTCCGAGTCCGATGTCTAAATTTGTTCATGTGTAAATTAGTGCTCAGTAAGATAAGTAATCTATCAGGGAGAGAGCCTTTGCAGATCGGCATTAGCCTATGGTTAGTTCTCTCATTCTCGCCTGCGCTTCAGCCAGGCGACAACCTGGAGTCCATTGGTAAGCGAAACCGTTTAAACGTTTTCCTTCAGCTCATCACCGTTGCTTGTCACCCGGCTGAAGCACGGGTGTGATTGAGAAGAAAGCCAATGGTTGATGTTTAGCTCGACGAGACTCTTTTCCAACGGTCGCGACTAAGATTTGCACGGGTAGCACCGACGCATCACGATCACATTTTTATTTCTGCCTTCCTTTCGATATGCGATCAATCGACGCCGGCCTCGGAACTCGCTTCACCGGATTCTGCTCCAGCAGCTTCATTGCTTCCTGGACCGCGCGTTCTAGTTGCGGATCGTGTCCTTTGATCACGTCGGCTGGAGTGTACTCCACTTCGATATCCGGCGGTACACCCTCGTTCTCTACGGCCCACTTGCCGGAAAGATCATAGAACGCCAGTATGGGCGCGGTGATGCCGCCGCCATCGATTGTTTGGGGCACGCCGAGGGTGCCCACCAAACCTCCCCAGGTCCGCGTTCCGACCATTGGCCCAAGCTTGCGAAGATGAAACATATATGGCAAGGCGTCGCCGCCGGACCCAGCCGACTCGTTAATAATCATCACTTTCGGGCCATAAATTCCGGCGATGGGCGAGGTCGCGGGTTGGCCGTCGCGCTGCACGAAGTAGCCCATGAGTTTTCGATCCAACTCGTTCACAATGTAGTCCGCGACCTGGCCGCCGTGATTATACCGCTCGTCAATAATCGCGCCCTCTTTGTCCTGTTGCGCATAGTAATAGCGAGTGAAATAGGTATAGCCGGGACCGGCTGTGTTAGGAAGCCAAACGTACGCCAATTTTCCGTTTGAAAGCCTGTCCACCAGCCGGCGATTATCTTCAATCCACGCACGCGTTCGCAGTCCATCTTCACTCGGGACGGGAATCACGGTCACGACGCGCGAGCCTTCCATCGACGGAGCCTTGTTCACTCGAATTAAAGTCTGCCGCCCCGCTGTGCCTTCGAACAAGCTATAAGGATTCGTTGGCGGCGCAAGTGGTCGGCCATTCACTTCCAAGAGATAATCTCCCTCAGCCACTTGAATACCGGGGGCGCTGAGCGGCGCCCGCAGATCTGGGTTCCAATTCTCGCCGGTGTAGATCCGTTTGATTCGATAACGCCCGTTCTCGATCGCGAAGTCTGCTCCCAACAAACCAACCGAAACAGGATCTTCGCTGGGTACGTCGCCGGCTCCGGTCAGGTAAGAGTGTCCCACCGTCAGCTCGCCACCCACCATTGCGATCAGGTATCCAAGGTCAGCGCGATGGCCCACGTGAGCGAGGAGTGGCCGATACTTTTCGTAGATTGCCTGCCAATCGTTCCCGTGAAACTTCGGATCGTAGAAGTATTCGCGCTGAATGCGCCAGGTCTCGCGATAAATCTGTTCCCATTCGGCGCGCGGATCGACCTTCATCTCGAGTTGGGCCACGTTGAGAGGGCCATCGCCCACCTTAACCGGAACGGGGCGATCGGTAGCCACGATTCCCCAACTAGTTCCGCCGCCGGCGCTGGCCTGATAAAGAAGTTTCTTTTTGTCATTCGAAAGCGAATATGAGCGAATGCCTTCGAGGAACGGCGCCGCGGTGCGCTCTTTGAGTTGGTATCGCTGCAAGCGCAATGATGGCGGTACGGGCGCAGTCGTCAGGATCGGTTCAGTGTAGTAGAAACTGCCCGTTGCGCCCGCCGTCAGGTTGCTGTAATCACCGGCTGGTATGTTCACGGAAATTATTCTTTGCCCGATGCGATCAAAGTCGATGCGAACATTTACCGTACGCGCTGTCGCCGGAGTTGGCTGGGGCGCCGGCTCTGGCCGTTCTTCGCGCGGTGCAGGCCGCGGTGGTTCATCACCGGTTTCGGGCAAGAGCGGCGACGGTTCGGTGGCGTTGAGCACGGCGAGATAGATCGCGCGGCGGACGGGACGATCGATCGAACTCATCTCCAGCCATCCGGTGCTGGGACCGTAATTCGTGCTGGCGAGGAAGTAGAGGTACTTGCCCCCGGCGTCGAAGGCGGGCGAAATCGAATCAGCCATGCCATCACTAAGCTGATGGCTTTTCTTCTCGGCCAATGAATAAACGAAGATGGCTCGCAGATGGCTGGGCAGATTCTTTGAGTAAGCTACCCACTTGGAATCCGGCGACCAGGTAGCATCGAACGAGCGAACCGGATCGGGGTAATCGTCAGTGTCAATCTTCGCCGCCTTGCCGCTGGCGACTTCGATCAGCCAAAGATTCCGATGATTGTCCTGAAGCAGAATCTGGGTTCCATCCGGTGACCAGGCGGGAGCAGAGAAGAATGCCGTCGATGGTAATGCTATTGCTCGTGGCGTCGCGACGCCGAGTGGATCGCCGAGCATGAGCTGGTACTCTCCGCTTGAATCTGACAGCCAGGCGAGCTGAGCGCCATCGGGCGACCAGGCGGGACTGCGATCATGCGCGCCCGGACTCTGCGTGAGGTTTCGGTAATCGCCCTTCTCAGCCGGCACGGTGAAAATCTCGCCGCGCGCTTCGAATGCCGCCCGAACTCCCGTGGGCGAGAGCGCCGAGTTGCGGATCATGCTGACTACTTTCTTGAACTGCGGGCGCGCCCAAGGCAGATCGCCGGTCACTTCGATGTCGAGTCTTTGTGCCTTTTCTGTCTTTGCATCGACGAGATAAATGTAGCCGGCCTGCTCGTAAACAACGGCGTCAGACCCTGCCGATGCCGTCATGATGTCAAAGTCATTGTGATGGGTGAGTTGTTTGACCTGCTTTGTGTCGCCACTATAGGCGAACAGGTTCATTGTATGATCGCGGTCAGAGAGAAAGTAGACCGTATTTCCAATCCACATCGGGAGGGTGTCGTTGCTGTTGCTCCAGGGAAGTTTCTCGACCGAATAGTCGCTGAGATTCATCACTGAGATCGGGTGGGTGCGACCGCCGCGATAATGACGCCACATGCTCGCTTCGTACCATTCAGGTACGAAAGCAGTTGTGATCTCTTCATAAGCTATTCGGCGGCCGTCGGGCGAGTACGATGCGCTGAAGGCGCGCGGCATCGGCAAAGGCTCTGGCAGTCCGCCATCCAACGCGACAGTCCAAAGCCGGAAATACGATTGTTGCGGCGCGCTGGTGCGCACCGAGGCGAAGACCACGCGGCGGCCATCGGGTGTCCAGCCACGCACGCGGTCGATGCCGGGATGATAAGTTAGGCGCTTCGGATCACCACCCGAAATCGGCACCACATACACGTCGGTGTTCCCCGCCACAGTAGATGTGTAAGCGATCTGCGAGCCGTCTGGTGAGAAGTAGGGATCGAGTTCGACTCCCTGGGTCGAAGTGACTCGGCGCGCCTGTCCGCCACCGCGTGCGACGACCCATAAGTCGCCGGCGTACTCGAAAGCGATCGAGTCCCGACTCACGGTCGGATGACGAAGCAAACGCGTGCCCTGCGCGTTTACAACGGCTGAGATGTCTAGAAAAAGTAGAAGAGCAAAGATCAATCGTAGTTTGTTCATGGATGGTTCTCTCAAAAGGGTTGAGCATCTATTTTACCGCAGAGGGCGCAGAGGTTCTCGCAGAGGAAACCCAGAGATTAATTCTTGCCTGCCGCGCTCTGCGAGAGCCTCCGCGCCCTTTGCGGTTAGGTGCCCTTCCAATCGCCGCTCCCTGTGAGCATTAGAAATGCTCGGTGCGCACTAAAACTCGAGTCTGAATCCAATCTGCCCTTCTCGTCCAGGCAACACCTGCGACTTTGTTCCAAAAGTGCTGGGCGTAGTGAGCGAGCTGAAGACTGCAGCAGGATTCTGACGGTTCAGCAAATTGAAAAACTCGAACAGCACTTGCACTTTGGCGCGCTCGCCGATATTGAACCGCTTGGCAAAGCGCATATCGAGATCAATATATGCAGGCGCCGTGAAAGCATTTCGACGCACCGTATGATCGATGCCGTTCAAAGTCCCATCGCCGTCCGGGTCTATTGAGGATCCGGTGCGGCTGTAGTGAAATCCGCTCTGCACCCGGAAGATGCCGCTCAACTGTATTTGCCAGGGTAGCGCGAGCAAGCCGTTGAGTTGGAAGGTGTGATCAAGTGATAAATCAGATGGACCTTTATCGAGATCGGGGCCGTTAACAAATGTGTTCGCCTGCGCCACAAACCTGCCATTGGCTCGCGTGTATGGACCATTCGCGTTGGTCATGAGAACGCCGGCTTCTGTGCTCGAAACCACCGGCGCGATGCCGATGAAGCTGTCCGAAGGAAGCGAGTTGATGCCAAGCTGATTGTCCGTTTCTCTAGTGTAAGCATAGTCTCCGTTCAGGATAAAACGTCGGCTCATGCGCTTGTTGAAGCTGATAATAAGTGCGTCGTATCTACCGCTGTACCAGGGACCGAAAGTGTTAATTGCGCCAGCCGTGAACGGCGGCAGAAAAGTGCGCGCGCCGGCACGCGACACAAACGAAAGATTCGATTCCCGAGTGCCCAGCAGGTTGTACATGTGGCGATTGTAGTAGTCCGCCTCAACAACCATGTCCTTCCCAATCTCGCGCTGCACGCCAATGCTGAAGCTGGTAGTGAAGGGCGTGCGGAAGCTGTCGTCTATGCTGGTCGGTAAAATCTGAGGCGGGATGGCGGCGTGAGTCAGCGCGCCGAATGGCCCCCAGAAAAAGAAGCCGGCTGCCTTGCCGACAGCGGCGCTGGCGGCGTCTGCGTACTGTTGCGGCGTCAGCCCCGACAACTGTTGAATATTCGAGATATTGATCACCGCATCGGCCGGGACGAGAGCGTGTCCCGCGGCTACGACTTTGTTGAGTCTGTCTCTGCCGATAAATTGATTTGCAGCGCCGCCTCCGAACGCCGGGCATTTCGCGCCGCTGGCCGCGATCTCAGCGTCGGTCAGGTTTGGTGACACGCACAACCCGCCTACGAAGAGAGAAGCGCCGATGGCTGCCGGAGCGATCGTGGGCACGCCATAAAACCCGCGAGGATAGGAAAACGGCTGGACCACTCTTCGATCAGCGCCGCCGAAAGAAGGAACGTCGCGTGCGAGCCCTAAGCGAAACTGATCATAGAAGCGTCCATAGTGGCCGCGCACTAGTGTCTTTGGCGTGGCCGCCCAGGCGAAACCGATCCGCGGTGAGATGTTGTCCTTTCGCCTGAACTCGGAGTCATAATCCCAACGCACGCCGAAATTCAAGGTAAGGTTGTGGCGGAACTTCCAATCATCCTGAGCGAACACGGCGTTGTAGTTGTTGCGCAGATGGATCTCGTTCGCCTGGTCCGTAAGTCCGCCCGCCGTCGTCACCGTAAAAAAACCGGAATTAATCGGACCGTAGGTTACGAAGTCATTGACGGTCGCAAAGAGCTGAAGCGTCTGCACCTGCGATTCGACGCCGTCGACTCTGGTTCGCAGGAAATTCCAGCCAAACTTCAGGTTGTGATCGCCAAAGAGCTTGCCGGCGTTGGCTGATAACGAAGTGTACTTCTGGTCCAGGAACGAAGGCGTGACGGCATTACCAAAAGCGACCGATCCGATATCGCCGCCGATTCCGCCCGAGGTGAACCCGCTGAAGATGTTGAAGGTGGTCGACACGCCGGCTTCGGGATGGGCCGGCGCAGTGTTTGAGCGGTCGCCGCGATATCCACCTCGCAGAGTCAACACCCAGGGATTGCTCTGATCGCCTAACAGTACCGTGTCGCTGAATCCCAGCAACAGACTGCGCGCGCTGGTGTTGTTTCGTCTCGACGGCAAACTGTTGGCCGCCGAAAGCGGCAGAAATTCTTTGACGACTCCGTTCGTGTAATTCAGCTCTTGCGATAGACGGTGCCGCCCGACTTGTTCATCCAACTTGAAGAATCCGCGAGTCTCACGCGTACGTGACGGCTTATCGAATGGCGTCTCAAAGTTACGCAGGATCTGATTCGCCTGCACATTTCCAGTATTGGGGAAAGTGAAATTCAATATCCGGTTTTCGTGGATTCGTTCGGCAGATCCGAAGAAAAAGACTTTCTTCTTAATAACCGGGCCTCCGAGCGCCAGACTATAGTCATAACGATGCAGGGCCGGCGCCTCCGTTATCGTTGGATCCAACGAGTTCGAAGAGTCAAACGCATCGTTGCGATGAAACAACGATCCGACACCATGATAACCGTTGCCGCCACTTCTGGTGATGACGTTGACTATCGCGCCCGACGCTTGTCCAAATTCAGCTTTATAACCGGCCGTCAACACTTGAAACTCGGCGATTGTCTCCTGATTAAATTGGGCGGCAGCTCCACCATTAACCGTGTTCTTGTTTGGCTGACCATCGATCATGAAGTTATTGTTTCCCGCTCGCTCGCCAAGCACAGGCGTGGAATTGTCGGCGCCCTGGTTCGCCTGCCGATTGACAACGACGCCCGGCACCAATTCCAGCAGGTCGAGGTAATTACGCCCATTGACTGGCATGTCCTGTATCTGTCGTGGAGAAACCGTAGTGCCTGTCGCCGCCGTGGTGGAATCAATCAACAGCGTTTCCGCGGTGACGCTGACCTGCTCCTTCACGTTGCCGACTTCGAGTTGAACATCCAGGGCCACGGTCCGGTTGACCGTCAGCTCGACATTCTCAAAGGTGCTGTTGGCAAAGTTCTTGGCTGAGACTGTGAGCAGATAAGTGCCCGCAGGCAAAGCACTGAGACGATAGAATCCGTTTTCATCGCTCGTGGCCGTCCGTTCAACAGCGAGTGAAGGAGAGCTGGCTTTGATCTGGGCGCCAGCAACCACTGCGCCCTTAGGATCCTTCACCGTTCCTTCGATATTCGATGTCGTCTGCCCCACAACGGGCAGACTAACAAGCAGACTCAACATGCCTAATCTAAGGATGATCCACGCGGTTTTCATTGCTCGCTTACCTCCGTCAACTAGTTCGATTTCGGCAACAACCTGAAGGTTGAACTCTGAACCGTGATGGCCAGTGTTTAGAGTTCAAGCTTTAGCTTGCGCCGTCATTTCAGTACCGCGAGCGGTAGCGACCGGACCAAACCAATCGCATTGATTGAAAATTCTTATGTCAAAGTCCACTCTGCGATCCGGTCGCTACCGCTCGCGGTACTGACACGAAACCTCGGTTCATAGGTAGCTCTCTTTACCGCAAGTGCTGCAAAATGTCAATAGTGCGACAGATGCTGCAAAACACTTCTTGCCTCTCGAACCGTGATTTGCTATCTTCCCCGGCCATGCAAGCTTCGTCCGAAGTCATGTCTAAACCGTTGGAAGTCGGTTCCGATCAAAGGGCGATCGAGAAAGTTGAAATGCGAACGGTGCGCTTGCCATTGAACGAGCCGTTCGAAACCAGCTTCGGCAGCATCGACTCGCGGCTCATATTTTTAGTCAGCGTCGAAGCGGACGGACTGACCGGATGGGGCGAAGTTGTCGCTGCGGAAGAGCCGCGTTACAGCTATGAAACCGTGGGCACCGCTTGGCATGTGATCCGTGATTATCTCGCGCCGGCGATGTTGTCTCGACCGGTCGCCGGCCTCTTTGACCTTTCCGCCCGCTTCGCTTCATTTCGCGGACACAACATGGCCAAAGCGGGTTTGGAGTTGGCCTATGTTGACCTCCTTGCGCGCGCCAGAAAGCAATCGTTGTCACAACTAATCGGTGGAAGCCGGGCGTGCGTGCCCGTAGGTGTGAGCCTCGGCATCCAGCCCACTCTCGATCAGCTTCTCGCTCGGGTGGATCGATACCTGGCCCAGGGTTACCAGCGAATTAAGCTCAAGATCAAACCTGGCTGGGATATCGATGTCGTCGGAGAGGTGCGGCGCCGCCACCCGGAAATCCTCCTTTCCGTCGATGCCAACTGCGCCTACACGATTGCGGATGAGAAGCATTTGAGAGCACTCGACGATTTCGACCTGCTCATGATCGAACAGCCGCTCGATCATGACGATCTGGTAGACCACGCCAAGCTGCAATCGATCTTGACGACGCCAATTTGCCTGGACGAAAGCATCACGGGATCGGCGCGAGCGAAGCACGCTGTCGAGATGGGAAGCTGTCAAATTATCAACGTCAAGATCGGCCGCGTTGGAGGCTACTCTCAAGCTTTAGCCATTCATGATTTGTGCTATTCGAAAGGTGTGCCTGTGTGGTGCGGCGGGATGTTGGAATCGGGCATCGGTCGTGCGCACAATATTGCGCTCGCCAGCCTTCCAGGATTCTCGCTTCCCGGTGATATCTCGGCCAGTTCGCGCTACTTCGCGCGAGACGTGATCATTCCGGAAGTAAGCGTTGCCGGTGATGGAACGGTCGAGGTGCCTCGAGGGCCGGGGCTCGGATTTGAAGTTGATCTGGATTACATTAGTTCTAATACGGTAACCATTGAACAAATTGAAGGCTCAAAGAAATGAAAGTGATGAATCATGGTAGCGTCGTTGATAGACCCAAGTCTTGATCGTTCGTGTTTCTTCGTCATCGTTCGTGTGACTTCGTGGATCGCTGGTATGAAGGCCCAACAGGCGATCCACGAAATCACACGAAAGGACGAGAACCTACACGAAAGGTGCGCTAGTTTACGCAAGGGTTGACCGATGAAGAATTCCAACTCACCCAAGAAAATCCAGAATGCTTTTCAGAGTTCTAATGGCGATGGAAAAGCTCCGCCCAGTGCTCTCGAGGCGCGTTTGGCAAAAGCCAGGCACCAACTCAACCCGCGCCGACAGCGTTTGATTCGAGCCATCCTTGATTCGGCCGATGAGACTTGTTTCCTTTCATCTCGCGAGATCGCCAAACGCTATCACGTCGACGCGACCACGATTCTGCGCACAACCCAGGTTCTTGGCTATGAAAGCTTCGCCGACTTCGCTGCCGATCTGCGCCAGCATTTCGTGGCGCGCATCACGCCCTACACAGCGCTGAAAGCTGCAACCCAAGAGAAGCGCAGCGTTGCAGATCACATCGATCACTCTTTGGATAAGGCCATAGACAATCTAAACATTTTGAAATCGGATTTGGACAGAAAGCGCGTGATAGAACTGGCAAAACTGATCAAGCGTTCACGACACATACTGGTAGTTGGTCTGGACTTCGCGGCTTCGCTTTCTTATTACCTGGCGTACGGGTTATTGGCGTTGGGGTTCGATGCTGAAGCGCCGATAGGCAGCAGCGGTAGTCTGCAATACAAGGTGGAAATGTTGACGACGAAGGATGTGCTGGTGGCGATTAGTTTCGGCCAATGTCTCAGGGACACTGTCGAATCGGTGTTGCGGGCCAAAAAGCAGGGCGTGCCAACTTTCGGAATCACTGACAGCACGACGTCGCCAATTGCCCGCTACTGCGATGCGCACTTGATTACTCCGGTCGTCAGCCCATCGTTTCTTAATTCCTACGTTGGTCCAATGGCTGCGATCAGCGCTACTCATGTAGCTTGCGCTCATATCGATCCCAAGCGTTCGCTCAATCGGCTCAGGCCAACTGATCGAGAATATGCCTCGGGGCATCGGTGGTATCGCGAGCCTAAGGGATTCAACGGAGATTTGCCTTGAGTATTATCGTGTCCAGCGCGGCCGAAGCGCCGGCAATCATTATCCGCGACATCGAGCGGGTCTCAGAGATGCGGGAGGTAGAGACGCTCCAAAAAAATGTCTGGGGATCTAACGATCTCGACGTGGTGCCGCTCACGATGCTTCTCGCGAGCAGAGAGGTCGGCGCGGTTCTTGTAGGCGCTTACGACGAATCGAAGCTCGTCGGCTTTGTGTACGGTTTTCCCGCTTATGAAAACGGGCAAGTCGCGCATCATTCACACATGCTCGCGGTCAGGCCTTCCTATCGAAACCACAATCTTGCTTACAAACTCAAATTGGCGCAACGCGAGCGAGTTTTGGCACAGGGCATCAAACGGATTACCTGGACATTCGATCCGCTTCAGAGTCTGAATGCTTATTTCAATTTCGGAAAGCTTGGGGTGTTGGCGGACACCTACAAGATCAACTTTTACGGTGAAGCGACCTCAAGCTTCCTGCATCAGATCGGAACTGATCGTCTTTGGGTAACCTGGCTGCTCGACAGCGAGCGAGTTCGCAAACGATTGCAAACTGCAACGCAGCAAACTCTGCTTGAGCCTGAGCGCATTGCATGTCTGATACGGTTCGGTGCTAACGACGCGCCACAAAGAAACGAGCTATCAAGAATCCTGGGCCAGGAACATCTCTCGATAGAGATCCCAGCCGACATCAACGCAGTGCAAAATGCGAAACCGGAATTGGCAGTGGAATGGCGCGAAGCGACGCGCTGGGGATTCACAGAGGCCATGGCTTCCGGATACCTGGTCGAAGAGTTCCATCGTTTGACGAGAAAAGATCAGTCGGTCGGAATCTACATACTTACACATCTGAAGAAGGTTGAGAACTTCCGATAGCAGGGCTAAGGAATATCTTTTCTCTAGCCCAGGCGTTCACGCCTGGGTTTGGATGGCCCAAAAATGTTGAGCCTCATTCATGGGGCTTCGACCGGACTTTAGCAAAGGTGCGCACCGAACAAACTGCCTAAGCCCATAAATGGGCTTAACAGATAAACACGACTCCGCAAACCCAGGCGTGAACGCCTGGGCTAGAGAAAAGGTTCTCAAAAGCCTCGACTCTAGTTGCCATCATCCATCGATAGCATGGCTCAACAAGAGTCAAACCCAACAACTCTAGAACGCACGCTCGGCCTGCGCGATCTGATCTTGCTGATAATCGGCACCGTGATCGGATCGGGCATCTTCATCGTGCCGGGCGCCGTGCTGCGCCAGACGAATGGCAATATCACCCTGGCAATGTTGGTCTGGCTTACAGGTGGAGTTCTCTCGCTGCTCGGCGCTCTAACCTATGGGGAGTTGAGCGCGATGAATCCGAAAGCAGGTGGTTTGTACATCTTCATCCGCGATGGTTTCGGGAGTCTGCCGGCTTTCTTGTACGGCTGGACACTTTTCTTCGTGATTAGCAGCGGCTCCGTGGCCACGCTCGCGGTCGCCTTTAGCAGTTACCTCGGCGAGATTGTCCCGCTCTCTCCATTGATCGCCAAGCTGGCTGCCGTCGCGATGATCCTGGTGGTGACGATCGTAAATGTCCTCGGCACGAGAGAAAGCGCGAACCTGCAGGATTGGACCACGATCATCAAAGTCGCCGCGATTCTGGTAATGAGCGCGGTCCTGTTTTCGCTTGGACATGGACTCACTGGAGTCCCTACAACCTCGTCCGCGAATCCCGGCGCGAGATCGCTCGCATCGGGTGTAGGCTTCGCGATGATTGGAGTTCTGTGGGCGTATGAAGGATGGCAATACGTTACCTTCAGCGCCGGTGAAACTATCAACGCGCAGCGCAACTTTCCGCGCGCTCTGTTGATCGGCTCGTCGGCTTTGATCGGCATTTACCTGGTCGCGAACCTGGCGTATCTGGCGGCGCTTGGCCCGGTAAAAGCAGCCCAGACTGACAGCATTGCCGCTGCCGCCGTAACGGCCGTGATCGGTCCTGCGGCGTCAAAGTTAATAGCACTCGCGATCTTGATCTCAATCTTTAGCGCCACAAACGGAATAACCTTGACCGCGCCGCGGGTCTATTATGCGATGGCGAGCGACGGAGTGTTCTTTCATCAGTTGGCTAAGGTTCATCCGCGATTTAGGACGCCCGCGTTCGCGGTGCTGGCCGGTTCTGGGTGGGCCATTGTCCTGGCGGCGACGGGAACATTCGAGCAACTTTTGACTTACGTAGTTTTCACCGGCTGGCTCTTCTACGCGCTCGGTGCCGCCAGCATCTTCGTCTACCGTCGGAAGGGATCCGGCCGTGATTTGCCGTACCGGGTTCCTGGCTACCCGTGGACGCCACTGCTGTTCATCGCCGCGGCCATTGCACTGGTACTAAACACAATTGCCACGCAGATCGGCCGGGCGGCGATCGGCCTCGGGATAGTTCTTCTCGGTGCGCCGGCTTACGCCATCTGGCGTGGGAGAAGTAAGTCCTAACAAGTTGCTGAAAAAGTCGAGGGGGGATCTGATTCCAGTTCATACGGTATCGTCGAATACGATCGCGGGTTTTTCCACTAGCCCAGGCGTTCACGCCTGGGTTGGCGAGGTGACATGAATTCTTGAGCCCCATTTATGGGGCTTTCGCTAAC